>Ga0208458_1000157_pt1 | contig 83654 bp, 65 predicted proteins | sample AD_UKC085_MetaG_FD_184432 | JGI IMG/M metagenome (GOLD analysis project Ga0208458, IMG submission 184432) | Active sludge microbial communities of municipal wastewater-treating anaerobic digesters from USA - AD_UKC085_MetaG (SPAdes) (version 2) | ecosystem: Engineered > Bioreactor > Anaerobic >... | reverse complement strand
GATTCTGGAAGAGTCCGCCGCCAGATCGAGGATGGGATCGCAAGATTCTGCGTGGGAGAGTGAAGGTCACTCGACCGGTTCCGCGCCGTGTTCAGGTTCAAGGGCAGCGTCAGGCCAGGTTACGACGAAAGTGGTTCCCGCGCCCGGGTTGCTGGATACCCGAATCGAGGCACCATAGCGGTCAACGATCCTCTTGACCAGCGCAAGACCAAGGCCAGTGCCTTCATGCGACTTTCTAACATTGTCCGCGCGATAGAACTCCTCGAACACGTGCGGCAGCGAATCGGCTGATATTCCCACGCCGGAATCCGCCACGCTCAGGACGAGGCCTGCCCTGCCGGCGGCAAGACCGACTTCCACCCGACCACCTTCGGGGGTGTATTTGATCGCGTTGCCTACAAGATTCTCGACAAGGCGCTCAATGTGGTTCTCCCTGGCCCGAAGCGATCGCCGGGCCGAAACCACGACTTTCAGCGATATCCGCTTGTTGTCGGCATCCAGGCGCAGCATGTCGCAGACCCGTTCGACCACCAGACCGATATCAACAGGCTTCAGGTCTTCTTCAGCGACCGCGCCGAGGGAACCCATGTCCATCAGGTCGGCAAGCAACGCCCGCAGGCCGGCCAGGCGCCTGTGGGACCTTTCGATGATTTGCATCTGGTTTGACGGAAGTTCGCCAAGGTAACCTTCCATCAGCAGATCCAGCGAGGACTGAACCGCCGCGGCCGGGGACTTGAGTTCATGCGCCGCGACATAAAAGAATCTGGTCTTGGCCTTGTCGAGATTCTCCAGACGTCTATAGGCCCTTGCGTTCTCGACGGCCGTAACGACCTGACCAGCCAGTGCGACAATGAAATCGACCTCCTCACGGGAAAATGTCCTTTCATCGCATGTGTAAAGGCTCAACAGGCCGACCGACTCGCCACCCTGTCGCAGCGGAACCGCCATCATCGAAACCAGTCCGGCACGACGCATCGTTTCGCTCATCATGCAGCCACGACTGTTCCTTATGTCGGAAACGACCACCGGCTCGCCGGACAGCAGGCGGCAATTGCACGGACCATCCACAGCGCACGTGTTGTCGTGGTGCTCTTCCATGAAATCGGCCGGCAGGCCGGAAACCGCCCCGGTCATCCACTGGCCGGTATCCGGATCCCGCAGCCTGATCGAACCGGCACACACGCCGGTGACCCGGATCACCGAAGAAATGATTCCGTCCAGAACTTCCTGCACGTCCAATGAGGATGAAACCTTCCTGGAGATCTCGTTCAGCGTGCGCGTTCGCTCAAGCGCCGTCTGAAGGCTGGAGGTGGCGGATATCAGTTCCCTTGTCCGTCGCCAGAGGGGACGCGCCACGGAACCGGTCAGGAAAACGGCCACGAAAATCGTGGCGGCAAAAAAGCCGAGCATGCCAGTCGCGACCATCGGCTCGCGGGCCGGTATGGCGAAAAAACCTGCCACCGGCATCTGATCGACCGCGCCCAGGTACTCAAGGGCAAACAGCCCCCCGACAAGCAGGACGCCACCTGCCGCATGGAACCAGGCGGCACGGGGCGGCAGCAGAATGCTTGCGAGGATGGCGTGGAAAACAAAGAAGAAAAGAATCGGGCTTCCGACTCCCCCGGTAAGATGCACGAGGATGGTAAGCGCAATCCAGTCGGTGATGAATTGCGCGCTGGCCAGCATGGAAAACCAGCGCGCCCCGACCTTCGGCTGCTTTGCCAGGCGCCGCGCAAGCAGCATGAAGACCGTGTTGTAGGCAAGGATGGCGGTGCCGCACGCCGAAAGTGCCAGCCAGGGCAACCTGATTCCCGGAATTAAGTAAGCGGAACCGGTTCCGGCAAGAACCATCGCCGCCGCAATCCAGCGCAGGCGTACCAGCCATTCGACCCGGGAACGAAGTTCGTCCTCGAGAAGCCCCGGTGAGCCTTCAGGGGGATGCCTCAAACCTTCCTTCAAACTCCGTTCTCCATGGCCCGACCGGACAATGATGTATCGAAAGACCTGTAACCGCAACCGGCCGGTTGTTGATATGATTCAAGCGTCCGACCCATGCAGGGCCGGCATGATGGAGGTACAGCCCGCAATGCGTGCAATGACATGTGTTCTTCTGGCTCTTGCCGTCTCACTGGGCTGCGGGACCGGTCCCGAAGGTACGGATGCTTTCGACCACGGCAGTCCGGGCGATGATCTGCCGGACGTTCAGCAGGAAATCCCGGGCGACACCACCGAGGATGCCAATCCGGACACCACCCTTGATTCGGCCATTGATGGCAACTGGACGGACTCGGCCGACGACGACGGCGGAATATTGAATGACACCGCGGCCGACGACGGCGACGACAACGGGGATATCGGCGACACCGGGCCAACCGATTTCGTCAGGCCGCCCCGGGGCGAACCGGTCGATTCGGTCGAGATCGGACGAATCACCGATCTGTACCTGGAAATCCTTGAAAAGACACGCTATTTCGACGTAATGAACGAACGTGTCCACGGATGGCCAAGGGACGATGCCGGTGGCCGTTACTGGTATGGAACCTGGTGGTCCGGAATTACGATGACGAAGACCGACGGCATGGTGACGTTCCTTCATTCGCCCGACGGTGCCGACAACAACGGCATGCGGGGCGCACCGATGCTCGTTGGGACATGTTTCGCGTCAAGGCTGTGGGGCAAGGCGGAACACGTCGCCCTGGCGCGCAAGCTGGTACGGGGATTCAACTCATGGGCGTACGTCTTCCGCAGCCCGACCCATCCGGACTGGGAGGCAAAGCAGGTACTGTCGCGGGCGGCCTATCCCGAGTCGGTCGAAACACACGACGACGGATTGCACCGCTTCATCGACTATTCAAAGAACAGGCCGGGCGAGGACAACGGGGCCTGCGAGTATGTCGAGGTAACCGACAACCCTTACTGGGGCCACATATTCGCGAAGAACAAGCGATCCAAGGACGACATCGGGCACATGTTCATTGCACTCGCCCTCATGAACCAGTGCATTGTCGGACAGGACGAGACGGATCCCGAGGTAATGGGCCTGATGGACGATATCGAGGAATCGATGGAAATCTATCGCAACTGGGCAGCCCAGGTCGATGAGGACGGCTGGAAGATCGCCACAGTTGACAAGGCCGGAACCATCTACTACCCGGACGAGGATCTGGCATACCTGTGGCTTGAAGGCGCTAACATCGAATGCGAAGCCGCGGTAACACTGCGCCTTTTCGGGGGCGGCAACCCCGACGATCTGGCCTGCGGCAACGGAATCAACCCATACTTCGGCGAGGAAGACGCGCTGAAGAATGACTTCCACCAGATCCAGCGAAGCTTCCACGAGGCCGCCATCATGCATTCCTGGGTTGCCGGACGCGGCGATGTCGCCACCGAACTGCTCGACGGTCTCGCATGGCGCCTGGACACAAGGCTGGACGAACTGGAAAGCCTGGAACCGCCGGAGGATCCCCACCTTGGCGATCTGGGGGAACTGGTGCTGATGGCCGGTAACAGTGGTCTTCCGCTTACCTGGCGCGAGGTCCGTTTCCTGCACGCCCGCATCGAGGAGTCGTACAACGCCCTGGTCGGCACGCAGGATCAGGCTGCCCTGAAGGCACGCTTCGACGTGTTCTCGCCGGACGTCGCCGACGGCACCTATCCATTCGATCCGGGTGATGCCGGCATGGCATGGAGGTACCTTGGCGCAATCCTTGGCGTCTGCGCGTCCCCGTTCTGGAGCAGCGGCTCGATGCAGGTGCTTGACTGCGAAAAGATCCGCCAGGCGACGATGTGATCAGCGCACCACTTTCCGGCCGCCCCACGAATGAAGGCGATGTCAGTGCTTGATGGCGATGTGGAGATCGCGAAGCTGGGCTTCGTCAACGTCGGACGGCGAGTCGGTCATCAGATCGGACGCGCTTGTCGTCTTCGGGAATGCAATCACGTCGCGAATCGAAGGCGCGCCGCACATCAGCATTATCATTCGATCCAGCCCGAGGGCGATGCCGCCGTGGGGTGGCGGACCGAATTCAAACGCATCCAGCAGGAAGCCGAACTTGACACGCGCCGACTCGTCCGAAATCCTCATCGCCGAAAACACGCGCTTCTGGACTTCGCTGCTGTGAATACGGATTGAACCGCCGCCAAGCTCGGTTCCGTTAAGAATGACGTCATAGGCGCGTGCCCGAACATTAAGCGGGTCGCTTTCAAGAATCGGAAGGTCTTCCATGACCGGCGAAGTGAACGGGTGATGCGTCGCCGTCGGGCGCTGGCCTTCCTCGTCCCATTCGAACATCGGGAACTCGGTGACCCACAGGAAAGCCATCTTCTTCGGATCGCGCAGGCCGAGCCTGTCGCCGACCTTCAGTCTGACCGCCCCCATGGCCTGGCGGGCCTTGTTCGGGCGATCCGCGACGACCAGGAGCAGGTCGCCAGGGCCTGCCTGCATCTTCGTGGCGATCGCGCTCTTGTCGCCATCGGAAAGGAACTTGGCTGCCGATCCCGACCATTCGCTTTCACCGATCTTGAACCACGCAAGACCCTTTGCGCCATTGTCCGTGGCCGTCTGGGTCAGTGCATCGATATCCTTCCTGGACCATTTCTCCGCGTCCGGCACCTTGATTGCCGTGACAACGCCGCCGGCGGCCGCGGTGTCGGAAAACACCTTGAACCCGCTGCCCGCGACTTCATCGGTTATCGTGACCATTTCCATACCGAAGCGCATGTCCGGTTTGTCGCAACCGTACTTCTCCATCGCCTCGGAGTACGGCATGCGCAGGAACGGGGTCTGGATGTCGATTCCCAGCGCGTGCTTCCAGACATGCTTCAGCATGCCTTCGACAATTTCATATATCAGCTCTGGAACCGCGAATGACATTTCAATGTCGATCTGGGTAAATTCAGGCTGGCGATCCGCGCGCAGGTCCTCGTCGCGGAAGCAGCGCGCAATCTGGAAGTACCGGTCGAACCCGGAAACCATCAGGAGTTGCTTGAAGGTCTGGGGCGACTGCGGAAGCGCGTAAAACTGGCCGGGATGAACCCTTGATGGCACGAGGAAATCACGCGCCCCTTCAGGCGTGCTCTTCATCAGGATGGGTGTCTCGATTTCAAGGAAGTCCCTGGTTTCCAGATAGTCGCGAACCATCTTGCAGACCTTTGACCGCATCACGATGTTGGAATTCAACTGATTGCGGCGAAGATCAAGATACCTGTACTTCAGGCGCGTCACTTCCTGCGCATCGACATCGTCCGCAATCTGGAACGGCAGCGGCTTCGCGGAGCTCAGGATCTCGATTGACCCGGCCTCGACCTCAATCCCGCCGGTCGGAATCTTAAGGTTGGCATTGGCGCCCCTGCCGACAACCGTGCCCGTGACCTGGATAACGAACTCCGATCTGACGCCCACGGCCTTGTCAAACGCCGCCGGATTAAGGGCCTGGTCGAACTTGATCTGCGTCGTGCCGAAGCGATCCCGCAGGTTTATGAAGGCGCAGCCCCCGTGGTCGCGAACGCTGGCGGCCCACCCCTGCAGCATGACCTGGGCGCCGATGTCGGATTCCCTCAATTCCCCGCAATTATGTGTACGTACGCCGTCCATCTGAAACGACCTCCAAAACCGCAATAGCGCTGTTATTCTGCCCCAAGCGGAGCACAGACGATCTGTATCGAGTCCAGGAACTTCCCGGCCCCTCCCCTGACTCCAACCATGACGTATCCCTTCGGACAGACCTCGTTGTACTCGATGTCGCCGCCGGGACCGCCAACCCTGTCACCATAGCGCCTTGTCCGGCCAATCGTCACGCTTCCGCCGGACGACCCGCCGCCACCTTCCTCAACAACCTTCCGCACCAGGTCATCGACGGTCAGATTCTGGATGCGATCCGCGTTCTTCGCATGATCCGACGACACCGCGTATCCCGCGGAGTCCGCGTACTTGACCGAGCCGGTATTCGATGCCGGGGAGCCGGCGCGGGCGGAATCGACCGAAAGCTTCGTATCGGAAACCTCGGCGGCCTTCTTCTCCATGTCCTGCTGAACCTTCCTGGCGGTGTCCTTGTCCATGAAGACCTGCCTCGAAAGTTCGACGCCGGAAATCTCGACGCCAAGCATCAGCTTCGTGAAATCCTGGCCGCGGGGAAGCAGTTTCTGGGAACCGATCCCGACCGTGTAGGCGCCATCCACGACGGCGACCCACATCCGATCGCTGAAAACCGGCTTCTTCGATCCCGGGGAGTACAGTTTGAATTCAATTGGATAAATCCCCGAAACGGGACGCCCGGCTTCATCGACCATCTTTCCCGAATAGTCAACAATCGTCGGTCTCGCGGGCATGGCCGAATCCTTCGGTGCCGCCGACGCAACCGCGCCGGAAAACGTCAAGGTCGCTAAGACCGAAAAAACCAGCAGATTGAAACGACGAAAGGAAATCACCAGTTACCTCCCTCTGCGTGCCAGGGGGCGCTGCCTCCGGCAGACCTGCCATTCACATCGCCCTTCACCTCTTCTGGTGCCGGGAAAATGTCGTCAACAGGCGCCTCGTCAGGATCGGCAGTTACCATGGTGACCACCGGCCTGCCGAATACGACCACGACGCCGGCAAGTATATCATGCAGCATGCGCCTTTTCGGATCGACGATTGTCCACAGCGGCCCGACAAACGCCACAACACCCAGCAGCAGCCCGCAAACGGTCCAGAAAAATGAGCGGATCGGACCGATGCCCCGACCTCGCCTGTCGGTCACCCTTATGCCGACCAGCCTGGAAAACGGCGTGTTTCCAATGGTCGAAACGAAGACAACCGTTCCAAGGACATACAGGGCAACAAAATAGAGCGCGGGAACAATGAAAACCGATGGCTGGCTGTTGAACACGTCAACGGTGTAATCAAGATAATTCCAGTATCTGGGGGGAAGACGGGACAGATCGGGAGTCTCGGAAAGAAAGCAGGCAAGCACTGTCAGGCCGGCCGGCACGGCAAGATCTATCAGGCCGGCCAGGACGCGAAGCGTGGATGCCGCGACGCGAACCACGAACTCGTCATGACCACCCGGCTCACTCTTGCTCATCCGATATCCCCGCCGGCAACCTGCACGGCCATTACAGCCGCGATAACCGCAGTCTCCGCCTTCAGAACCCTTGGCCCCAGGCCGGCCGGAACGAAACCGGCCTGAAGAAGCATACCGCGTTCCGCCTCCGTAAACGAGCCTTCGGGACCGATGGCGACTACTGCCGGACGCGTTCCGGTCGCAATTCTGGCAAGCGGCTCGGGGGTTCCGATTTCGGACAGCAGGTACCGGTCGGCATAGATATCCAGTTCACCTGTCGCGCACCCGAGATCGTCATAGATCCCGACCAGAGGAACCGAGGCCCTGTCACATTGACGGCACGCCTCCTCGGCAACCTTCATCCAGCGGGCGAGCTTGGCGCTTTCACGCGCGGACGGGCGCGGAATCGACCTGTCGGCGAAATAGATTCTCAACTCGGTCACGCCAAGTTCGGTGGCCTTCTGGATCGCGAACTCGTGCCGATCGCCTTTCAGCGCGGGAACAAGCGCACAGATCCGCCGACCGTCCGGGACGACACGCACGCCTTCGGCCGGCCCCGAAATCGCGATTCCAAGACCGTCATCGCTTCCCGCAAGCGTCCCGAGCCAGGCAACCGGCCCGCCATCAAGCACCAGGACGCCATCGCCGGGCTTCAGGCGAAGCACGCGCCGCAGATAATGCATTACATCGATTTCGGGGGTGAATGAAGAACCGGGGCGGAGTTCCCGCCCCGATTCAAACAGTCGTGGAATCGTCACTTCGCAACAACCCGGACCTTGACCTCGGCTCTGACTTCCGTGGTCAGCTTGACTTCGACCTTGAAGGATCCAAGCGTCTTAATCGGGTTTTCAAGCAGAATGACCCTGTGATCGACAACGATGCCTTCGGCGGCCAGGGCCTCGGCGATGTCGCGATTCGTCACGGATCCGAACAGCTTCTCTTCCTCACCGGCCTCGCGGACGATGTTGACGGAAGTCTTCTCGATGACTGCCTTCATCGCTTCCGCGGTCTTGCGCTCGCGAAGAAGCTGTGCCTGAACCTGGCGCTTCGCGTGCTCGAGGGTCTTCACCGACCGGGTCGTCGCCAGGACTGCCTTTCCCTGCGGGATCAGGTAATTCCGGGCGTACCCGTCGGCGACATCGACGATCTCGCCAGCCTTGCCCAGGTGTTCCATATGCTCGTTAAGAATGACCTTCATTCCTTAATCTCCATGGCCGGCGCCTTCGACACCGACCTCAACCGGCCCGGGCCCGACCATTCGGTCACGACCCGTGCCTGCCCGGGTCACGGCATCGCCTTGGCGCTGTACGGCATCAGGGCGATGTGCCTGGCGCGCTTGATTGCCAGCGAGACTTCCCGCTGATGCCTGGCGCAGACGCCGCTGATGCGGCGCGGAACGATCTTGCCCCGCTCCGTGACCAGCCTCTTCAAAGCTGCCGGGTTCTTGTAGTCAATCTTCGAGCCCTTGTCCTGGCAGAACGGGCAAACCTTGCGCCGCGGCGGTCCACGACGCTTCTTCTTATCACGATTTCCGGAGGTTGCGCTCTTCATCATCGTTCATCCTCCTCGCCATCGTCCTCGTCGTCGATGTCTTCCTCTTCCTCGTCATCATCGCTCATGTCGGCAGCCATCTCCGCCGCCGCCTCGGCATCCCAGCCGGTCGTCGAACGGTTGCGGTCGCCGTGTTCATCCTGCTCGGGGAGCTTGTCGATGTGTTCCTCGGCCGCAAAATCGAACGTTGCGGGATCGATTTCGGTTTCCAGGACAATGGACATGTAGCGCAGGACGTTCGTGTTGATACGAAGGTTCCGGCTCAACTCCTCGACGAAATCCTCGCCGGCCAGATAGACGTAGTAAAGGTACACGCCCTTGGTGCACTTCCGGATGGTAAACGCCAGGCGGCGCTTGCCCCACACCTCGAACCTGACCAGCCTGCCATTGTGCTTCTCGAGCAGCTCAAGGAACTTCTCGTGAAGGCGACGCATGGCATCCTGTCCGATGTCGCTCCTTACGACCAACACGGACTCGTACTTGCGCAGCAGAACCGTACTCATCAAACCTCCTCACGGTCTTTCGGCCCGTCGGACCTTTCCGGCGGGCAAGAAGGCTCACCCCGCTTCGGGTTTCCCCGGCGGTTCACTTTATTCTGGGCCTTCGGGACACCCCCGACGACCCATTCCCTGATTGCCACGGAAACGACGTCAATCGCCTCCGACAATTCCTTTTCCTCGTCGGCCGAAAACGGCTGCAGGACAAAATCGACCACATCCGGTCCACGGCCTGCAGGCCTTCCCACTCCGACGCGAATCCTTGCGAAATCCCCGGACCCGAGCTGCTCGATAATCGAGCGGATGCCCTTGTGCCCGCCGTCGCCGCCGCCGAACTTCACCTGAACCCGGCCAATCGGCAGATCGATGTCGTCATGAACGACGATCACGTCATCGACCGCGATCCGGAAAAACCCGGCGGCGCGTACAAGCGCGAAGCCTGAAAGGTTCATAAAGGTCAACGGTTCCTGGACCAGGATCTGGACACCCTGGAATTCAACCCGTGCAATCCGGGATTCCCATTTCTCGAACCAGGAAGGATTCAATTTGTCACAGAACGCCTCGACCGCCATGAAACCGGCGTTATGCCTGGTTCCGGCATACCTCGCGCCGGGATTGCCCAACCCGCATACAAGCTTCACAGACAGCCTCGATGGCGGGCACCTGCCGCTTACTGGGCAGCCGGAGCCGCGGCCTCACCCTCGGCGGGTGCTGCTTCATCGGTCTTCTCGGCCTTCGGGATGGAAACAAGGATGACCTTGTTGTCGCGAAGGAAGACCGGCCTGGCGCCTTCGGGAAGCGGAAGCTGGCTGATCTTCAGCTCGTCGCCCATGTTGAGCTTCGACGCGTCGATGCCGATTTCTTCCGGAATCCTGACCGCCGGACACCTTATCGTTACAAAGCGCATGGTCTGCTTCACGACGCCGCCGAGCTTTTCGGCCTCGCTCTTTCCGAAAATCCTGACCGGAACCTTGACCAGGACCGGCGATTCCTCGGAAACGCGCAGGAAGTCGCAATGCAGAAGCGTGCGCTTGATGGTCTCAAGCTGGAAATCACGGACGATCGCAAGGGTCTGCTCGGGCTTGTCGCCCTCGATTGAAAGGCTGACAATCTTGTTCCGGCCACCTGCCGAACGCAGGATGTCGCCGACGACCTTCGGGTCAACCACCAGACTGCGGCTTTCGCCGTTGCCGCCATAAACGACGGCAGGAATGAATCCGAGTTCCCTGACCTTGCGTGCGATTCCGGTTCCGACGATGGCCCTGTCCTTGGCCCTGATAACCGGGTATTCCATGATAACCTCCATAAGGTCGCGCCCTGTCGTCGCAGGTAACGCGCAGACCTCAGAAATCCGATCCGATCTGAAATGCACGAACAATCTCGCCGGGAAGCAGGTTCCTGGTCATCGTGCGGACGAAACATTCCGCCGACCCGATGTCGGCGAAAAGCCCGTACACCGCGGAACCCGAACCGGTCACGGAGGCGGCAAAAGAGCCGGATTCATTAAACAAATCAAGCAACTTCGCCGAACGCGGACAAAGATCGAACACCGCTTCAGACAGATCATTTTCAAAAAACTCTGGTGCCGCCGGCTCGCCCGACCCGGGCGGTACGCGCACCAAAAGGCAGGGGCTTATATCACCAACGACTCTGTCAGTCAAGCCATCCTTCCCGGAATCACTATGCTTCCGCAGTTCCTCCCATCGACGGAAAACCGCGCCCGTATTCAGTCTCTGCACCGGAACCGCAATGACGGCCGAAAAACTCCCGGCCAGCGGAACCGGGACGAAATCCTCGCCCCGACCGACAATCCGCGAAGGAACCGGCCTGATGAAGAACACGCTGTCGGAACCGACCGCCGCCGCTATCGCCCGCATGGTCTCGGGCGAAATGCCCGGATGCCCGGCGGCCCGGGCCAGACGGTCGATGGCGAGGATGGTTCCCGCGGCGTCGGATGACGCGCCCCCAAGACCGGTTCCCGCTGGAATCGCCTTGAAAAGGCGCACGAAGAGGCCGCCCCCGAAGGGACGCTCCGCCATCTCATCGCAGTCCAGGCACAGCCTGGCGGTCGCCGAAACGATATTGCCGTCATCCTCCGGAATGGGCCCGATGCTAACCCCTGGCTGCGTGACGACTTCCAGACGAATCCGGCCGGCCGGAAGCGCGGCATCGATTTCGACATCAAGCCGGTCATGCCAGGGCACGGGCACCATTATGCCGGAGAGGTCGTGATACCCGTCAGGACGCATTCCAAGAACGGAAAGGCCCAGGTTAATTTTAGCGGGACAGTTCAACGATATCATCGAGGTACCAGTCGGGAACCGCGCCCATGAAGCGGGACATTCCGGTCCTTACGATTGCACACGGCATCCCGGCGTTCCTTGCCGTGAAAACGTCGGTATCCCAGTCACCAACCATCAGGGTTCTTTCCGGAACCGTCTGGAAAACATCCCTGACGATGAAAAGCAGGCTTTGCGGGTCGGGCTTGGACGGCCACCTGTCGTCCTGTCCCCGGACGATCAGGAAACGGTCAAGTATGCCAAGCGCCCGCAGCAGTTCGACACACGGTTCGTGCGGCTTGTTTGAAAGGACTGCAAGCTTGTGACCCGACAGGGAATCGAGCGTGGAAATCACGTTCGGATACAACCGGCTGCAGTCGTGCAGGTGCTGACGGTAGTATGTCCGAAAAAGGCCGACAAGCCGCGCTTCCTCGCCCGCATCAAGGTCGCCTATGGTCTTTCGCACAAGTTGCCGTGCTCCGTTTCCCACGCACAGGGTCACGGTTTCAAGATCCAGCGGCGGCAACGACAGGTCGCGGCGCACAAGGTTGATTGCAGTCTGGATGTCGACAAACGTATCCACAAGGGTTCCGTCGAGGTCGAAAACGAAACCGTCGAAACGCTCTTTGAAGCGGCCTGGCCCACGCATCAGAGGTTCCCCCCGAAGAAGCCCGGCCCGGCCTGAACCCTGGCGAAAAAGTCCGAATCCCGGAATCCGGTAACCTGCACAGCCATGACCGTCTCGTCGTCGTCGGAAAGGCCGTCGATATACGTCACCCCATCGACTTCCGGAGCCTGGAACCACATCCGGCCCACGACGCGGCCGTCTTCATCGATATGCTCCGCCACCGCCTGGAAGCACCTGCCGACGAGCCCCTCCCTGTTCCGGGCGGCGATCAGCGACAGTTCGTCCTGCAGTATCCGGCATCTGGTGGCGGAGACATCGGATGGAACCTGGTCGGGAAGGCGGGCCGCCGCGGATCCGGGCTCGGGTGAGAACTGGAACACCCCGACCATGTCGAACTCGGCGGCTCTCGCAAGGGCAAGCATGTTGTCAAACGCCTCGGGAGTCTCGCCCGGGAATCCTGTCATCAGGGTTGTGCGAAGCACCGCGCCCGGAATCCTGTCACGAATCCTGCGCACCAGATTCAGTATCCGGCCGGCATCGCCGCCCCGGTTCATCCTGGCCAGCACGCCCGAGTCCCCATGCTGAATCGGTATGTCGAAATACGGCAGGCAGTTGACCGATTCCGCGACAGCGTCGATCAGGCCGTCCGTGACGTCGTCGGGATACAGGTACATCAGCCGTACCCATTCCAGGCCATCGACATGCTGGAGGGCGTTGATCAGCTTCACGATATCGTCGTCGCCGTCAAGGTCCGAGCCGTATCGGGCGAGATCCTGCGCAATCAGAACGATCTCACGCGCGCCGCCCCTGACGAGAGCGCCAGCCTCCACCACCAGATCCCGTATCGGCCTGCTGCGCTGGCCGCCCTTGATGGACGGTATGATGCAGAACGAACAACGCCTGTCGCAGCCGTCCGCAACCTTCAGGTACGCGTATGAACCGGTTGTCACAAGGCGGGGATCCGCCGAGGTCGGAAACGCTCCAGGCGGCGGAGGCAACCCTTCAAGCCGCTTCGAAATCGCATTGAAATCAAGCGTATCGACCATCAGTGATACCGACGGAACGGCCGCTTCAATCAGATCCCCGAAACGCCCGATCATGCACCCGGCGGCGACAAGCCTTGCCCCGGGCCGCATCTCGTTCGAGACATCCTTAAGGGCCTGCAGGGATTCCTCCCGCGCCGCATGCAGGAATCCGCACGTATTGACGATGACCACATCGGCTTCGCCCGGCGAATCCACCAGCGCGTAGTTGGATGAAAGCATGTCGCCGAGCATCACCTCGGTATCGACCCTGTTCTTCGGACAACCGAGGGTCACTGCGAATACGGTTCGCTGGTCAATTCGAGATTTCATCAGTCACACCAACGGAAAAGAGGTTCACCTGCGGGTGGGGGCGCCGGACGCCGGGGCCGGCTTCGTCAAGTCCTGCACGCTGACGCCGGACGGCACCTTGAACTCGAATGCCGATGCGGGAACCGGCGCGTAGGTCATCGCCTGGAACCTGATCCTGGACTTGTTGCCCATCGGATCCGTGATTTCGGTTTCAACGACCTCCCCGGTCGCGCGGTTGACCTTCAGTACAAGCGACTGGTAGTTTCCGGCGTCCGAACCGTCCACCGGAACCAGGCTGACTGACGCGAAACCTTCCACATCCGAGGCCCCGACCCGGGCAAGAAAACTGTCCGCGAGCCTGCTTGTTCCAGACAGGAAGCCGAGGGACGAGTACAGATCGGAGTCCTTCACGTTCATCTTGACCGCGGATCGATCTTCCGAGTCATAGGCCCACAGGATCGTGCCGTCGCTTACGTAATAGACGGCCTCCGGAACCTTGTAGTCCCACCGCATCAACCCCGGCCTCTTGAAGAAGACCGTGCCCGAGCGCTTGAACGTGCGCTTCGGCGATTTGGTGTTCACCACCTGCCGGAAATCGGCCTTGAAGTCGGTCGTCTTCTCGTAAAACGAATTCAGTTGGACAAGAACCGGATCCGACTGCCAGGAAGCCTGGACGGAAGGTGACGGCACCGCGGCCGGCTGTCGCGATGACGGCTGGGGCTGAGCGTCGCCACCCATACCCGGTGCCGCCGGCTGCCCGGAGGCGGCGCCGGAAAAGGCCAGGAACGCAATGGCAAGCAACAGGAATGAACGAATTTTTGACAACGTATTCATGGCCCGGATTTTACGTGTTCCGTCGGCCTTTGGCCACACAAAAATCCGGAACCGAAGCCGCCGTCATTCGCCGGCAACCTTGACCTCGATCCTCCGTGGCTGGGTTTCCTGGCGCCTGGGGAGTTTCAGGGTAAGCACGCCGGATCTGTACTCGGCCGCGACGTTCGCCGCATCGACATACCTTGGAACGACGAATGAACGCGTGAACTTGCCATAGAAACGCTCGATTCGCAGGAACTCGGCCTCCTGCTGCTCCTGCCCGGATTCGGCGGGAACGTGACCTTCCATCTTCTTCTCGCCGCTGATCGTCAGAATTCCGTCCTCGACCTTGACCTCGACATCCTTCGGATCAATCCCGGGAATTTCGGCCTTGATGATTACCTCGGCCTTCGTCTCGACGATATCGACCGGCACGACGCACGAAGAAGTCGCGACGGCGTTGCCCCTGGCAGGCCACCGGGACTGGAAAATCTTCTCCATCTCGTTCTGCAGCCTGTCAATCTCGAAGAAAGGATCCCACTTCTGAACCGCCATGATCCACCTCCCGCCCCGAAGGGCACACCGGCGGCGTTCCCGCAAACGGTACACGCCACCGGACAGAATTGATTTGTTATGCGACGTGGCGTTAAGCCTTTATCAACAAGGGCTTACGCGCAACGCCCGAAACCGGTAAAACAATTTGTCGGACTCAAAGCCTTGTCAAGGGGGGTCGCGCCCGGGCGAAGCCAGACACAGGCAAGATCTTGAAATCACTTACTAAAGCGACCCAGCCAAAGCTCGTTGCAGGTTTGCGTAAGAGATGTAGTAGTTGTTAACCGCCACGGCAAGGTTCGCCCTGGCCATGTTCAGGGACGTGTGCGCGTCAAGCATTTCGACCGAAGTGGCGCTGGCCGCCTCGTACTTCTTCGTGACCACCCGCAGGTTTTCCTCGGCGGACTCAACGGCCTTCCTGTAAGAGGCTATCAGCGAACGTCCGGTCTTCAAATCAATGAATGCCTTGCGCACGTCGAGCGTGATCAGATCGCGGGCCATGTCCATGCCGGCCCGGGCCATCTGAAGATCCTTGTCGGCGGCCTTCATCTCGAACCAGCGCTGGCCCATGTTCCAGAAGTCCCACTGAAGGACGGCGCCGATGAATGCCGAGTTTTCCCGCTGAAACTCGCTGCCGTGGAACCAGGTGTAACGGAACACGGCCGCGATGACCGGAACGAGCTGTCCGACCCTGGCCGCCTTTCCTGCCTCGGCCATCCTTACCTGGGCCTGCAGTTTCGACTGCTCGGGCCTGGCCGCCAGAGCCCTCTCGACCGCATCTTCCTCGGTAATGGTAAGCTCCGGGGGCTCATCCGGGAAATCCCCGGCGGGAACGGTTTCCTCGTCCGGCGGGATTCCCATCATCACGTTCAGGGCCGCCCTTGCAAGCTCGACCCCGTGACGCCCCTGATCGTACTGGGCGCTTATCTGCGCAAGCGCCGTTTCGGCCCGGAGCACGTCGTCCCGACCGACCATGTCCGCCTTCTGGAAGGACTGGGCCATTTTCAGATGTGCCTGAACCAGTTCGACGCCCTGCCTTGCGACCTCGGTCATCCTTATCGCGGACATCAACTGGAAGAAGACCTGGGAGACCTCATAAGTGATGTTGTTGCGCTCGGCCACGGCCTCCAGACGCGCCGCGTCCTCGGCGGCACCGTACGCGCGCCAGGCCGCGGCAAGCGATATCAGCGGCGTCAGGGGCTGAACCGCCTGAATCGTCACGGAAGCGGTGAGCTGGTCGGCCACCTGATAGTTCCGCATCTTGCTCAGGCCGTTCATGAGCTTTCCGAACGTAGCCTTCGACTCTTCCGGGATCAGCGCGGCAAAAGGCTCCACCGCGGCCGCCAGTTCATCGTCGGAGGGCATGTCACCCCCCAGGAAATCCATGACCGTCGCGTCGTCCCAGTATTGAAGTCCGGCATCAATCGTCACGTTCGGAAACATCGGCCCCAGCGAACCGTTCCGGATGTCGCGCGCCTTCTCCACGGCGAGTTGCGACATCCTTGATTTGGGTGAGTGTTCAAGCGCGGCCTTCACCGCCTCCTCGAGCGTGACCGGCCTTTCCAGCGCGGACGACGCCGAAGGAACGGCCACGGCGAACAGACAGGCTGCGACGATGATCCCGGCCCGATTAGGAAAACGCATTAAAACCCCGCAAATCCATTAAGGCGGCCGGAACCGGCAAGCGGCACGGCCACGCCACGGCGCGTCATTATAATACCGGGCGGCCGATATTTGACCAGCAAGTTTGTCCTGACTGGCCGGACGCCGCGCAATCCCGCACTTTTTTTTTCGGGATCCGCGATTCGGGATTGACACGACGCCATCAAATGCCCTTTATTACGCACGCCATGGGTGACAGGGATTACTACAACATACTTGGTGTCGAAAGGGGCGCCGACGCTTCCGAAATCAAGAAGGCTTACCGGAAGCTGGCGATCCAGTACCACCCCGACAGAAACCCGGACAACCCCGAGGCCGAGGAGAAGTTCAAACAGCTCGCCGAAGCCTACGACGTGCTGTCGGATCCGGAAAAGCGCCGGGTCTATGACCAGTACGGCGCGGACGGCCTCAAGGGTCGCGGCTTCGACTTCCGGCCGGACGACATTTTCTCTTCCTTCATGAGCATGTTCGGTGGCGGTTTCGAGGATATCTTCGGAAGGGGCGGACGCCAGGGACCGTCACGGGGACGCGATCACCAGACGACTCAGTCGGTGACACTCGAGGAAGCCGCCCGCGGCGTCGACAAGGAACTTAAGCTTCGGCGCGAGGAAGTCTGCTCGACCTGCTCCGGCAGCGGGGCCCGGCCCGGAACCACCCCGGAAACCTGTCGAACCTGCAACGGACGTGGCCGGGTCGCGCACAGCCAGGGGCCTTTCTCGATCACGACGACATGCGGAACCTGTGCCGGAACCGGACGCGTCATACGGGAAAAATGCGACCAGTGCCGCGGAAGCGGACGCGTGACCGCGGACAGAACCTTCAAGATCAAAATTCCGGCCGGGATCGACACAGGCAACTCCATCCGGGTCGCGGGCGCCGGCGGGGTCGGTTCCCCGGGGGCCGACCCGGGCGACCTCTACGTGGTCATTTCCGTCCTGGAGCAGGAAAAGTTCAGGCGCGAGGGTGACGACCTTATAACCGAACTGGAAATCGGGGTTCCCCACGCGGCCCTCGGTGCCCGCATGACCGTCACGGACATCCTGGACGAGGAAGTTCCCCTGAACATCCCCGCGGGCGCGCAGCCGGACGAACTTCTTCAGATTTCCGGACACGGAATGCCCAGGCTTCAGTATCATGGCCGCGGGGATCTCTGGGTTCAACTCAAGATAAAGGTTCCGATGAAGCTGTCCCGCAAGGAAAGGAAGCTTTACGAGGAATTGCGGGAACTGTCCGGAACCGGCGGGGATTGATGATTCCACCGGTCAAATTCATCCGTCCGCTCAGTTTTGGTTTCGGCGTCGAGTCGTGGCTTGCATTGCTCGGCGGCCAGAAGGTTGTCCTTCGACGCTTCTTCGGCCCTGCCCTGGATCCCGGCTACAGACTTCTTCCCGACGAATTCACGCTGTTCCGCATTTCCCACCCTGGAATCCAGAGGCTTCTCCTGAGTGGCAACGACGACGATGGCGCAATCGTATATATATACGAATTCATTGAAGGAAGATCCCTGTACGACATCATGCGGGACGATGCCCGGACTGCAATCGACGGATCGCTGCTCGCCACCATGCTCAGGGATGGACTCGAGGCGCTCAGCTGCCTTCACGAAGAGTCCCCCGTCGCGCCGGTGCTGCACGGCGACGTCTCTCCGGGAAACATGGTCTGGGGTTCGGCCACACCCGGCGGACCGTCCCGACTTACCCTGATCGATGTCAGGGGAATCGACGCGCCCGGCAATCGGGATCAGGCCGACGATGCCCCGGACGACATCATCGTCGGGACACTGCCGTACATTGCCGACGAAGTCCTTGGGGGAAAGATGCTGACGCCGGCGGCCGAGACGTGGTCGCTTGCCGCCTCCCTGCTTTCGGCGGCGCTGGGCGGCAGCCCGTGGCGCAAGGCGGCGTCGCCGGCGGAAATGCTTCGGATGCGTTCCGATGTGCGCCCCGAGGTTCTGCTGAACGATGCCGCCGGAATCGCCGGGCTTGACGACGCGACCCTGCGCACCCTGGCCGCGATGCTTTCAACCGACCCTTCGGACCGGCCCTCGGCGTCGGAAGCGATCCGGATGCTATCCTGAACCGCAATCAATTATTCGGGAAATGAAGGAACCGGCAGAATCCCGCCCGTGGCGCCTCGACCTTCCTCACCAGCGGGTCTTGCCTTCCCATGTGGCGTCGGATCCCTGGTCGAAGCGGCTGCCGTGCACCAGGCGGCGCACGACTTCCCAGTGCTGGCGCACCTTGTACATCTCGTGATTGTTGTCGCCCACCTCGTTTCCCTTCCAGGTTGTCTGGTCAAAGATCTGAAACTCAACCTGAATGTAAACAAGCGTCCCAAGCTCGACAAGCACCGGGTTATCACGGGGAACAAGCTCCCGTATGCGAAGCGGCAGTTCGACGACGAAGTTGATCATCCTGAAGGTGGATCCGGAAAAGCCGTTCGGGTCATCGCCGGTTCCGTCGGCGTCCTCGTACAGGTACCTTGCGCCCAGGCCCGGATCGTCGGACGCCCACGAAGGGACGGCTTCCAGCAGGGCCGACGTGTTGATGATCTGGTTGCGGGACTGGCCAGGCACCACGTAGTTGTATGGGAAAAGATTGTCCTTCAGGTAGGACAGCACCGGGACGATGTCCGACTCCTCGGCAGTGACCAGCCTGAAACGCAGCCTGTCATAGACCTGGGCGGCGAAGTTGGTCTTCTTCGAAAGCAGTTTGGTAATCAGGGAATCCCGCGCCTTGCGGTTTGCCTCATAAAGAATGATCGGCGCGCCAAGGGATCTCATCGCGGCGACGGTCTGATCGACCCGCGCCACAGCCATCTGGAAAAGCTGGTCTTCCGGAACGGCAAGGCGGAATCGAAGCTGCTGCGCATCGACATGATTCACGACGTGCATGACCTTCAGGATTACACAGGCCAGCTTCTGGTACTCGTCGTCCCGGGAGGCCGTCAGCAGAAGCGCCTCGATTGACGAGGGGCTGCGAAGACCTTCAGGGAAGTGGTAATTGAAATTGGCCTCGAGGTATGCCACGGCCTTCTTCAACAGGCTCCGCAGCCTGGCCTGGTCATCCGGCACCGTCACATCGAACCCGTTGACCAGCAGGAAACTCGCGACCTCGTCCGCGTCACGGAGGTTCAGGCGCGCCCAGTCAACGACCGAGCCGCCCCTGAGGATCAGTCGAACCGCCTCGATATCGTTCAGGTCGAACGAACCTGACGCATCACCCTTCAGGAGCCATTCAGGCATACGTGACACGCTTCCTTCCGGCGACCGCCGGGTGTGCCCAACCAACGGGCGGATTGTAGTCCGGAGCATTAACCTTTACAACCTTGCAGACCCCTGCTAGCTTTGATTCGACGGTTCGCGTGATGTGGGCCTTGCCGGCTGCAGTAACGGAAGATAGCCTATGGATATCCGGCAGGAGCTGGGAACCAGATTACAACAGAGACTGATCCCGACCCCGCAACTGCAGGTCGCAATCAGGCTGCTGCAGTTGTCACGTCTCGAGCTTGTCGATGAAATCCGCCAGCAGCTTGACGCCAATCCCGCCCTCGAGGAAGTCGAGGTCAACAGCGAAAGCATCTCCCTTGACGAGCCGTCGAATCAGTCGCCAAACCTGAGTCAGCCGGCCCCGGACACTTCAAGGCCCCCGGATCCCGACGATCAGGCAGCGGCCTCGGAACGCAGCGAAATGTCCGATCAGGACAGCATCGACTGGGAAAAGTACGTCGAGGGATACAACACCTTCTCGCATGGACCCGAGATCCGGGTTTCCAACGACGAATACCCGACGGTTGAGGCGACCGTCGGCGCGCGCAGTTCCCTGGCCGAGCACTTGACCTGGCAGTTGAACCTGTCCGACCTGCCGCCGCTTTCCAGAGAGGTGGGCCGCTTCATAATAGGCAACATCAACGACGACGGATATCTTGAGGACTGCCTTGACGAGGAGATCGCCCTGGCCACCGACACCACGGTCGAGCATGTGCGGGAAGTCCTGACGGTGATCAGGGCCTTCGACCCCCCGGGCGTCGCCTCGCGCAGCCTGAAGGAATGCCTTCTTGTCCAGGCCGCACTGAACTGGCCGGACAACATGCTGCTGCGGAAGATGATTGAAAACCACCTCCCCGACCTTGAAAGGCGCAACTTCCAGGCGGTGGCGCGCGGCCTTCGCGTCGGTCTGGACGACGTGAAGGAACTCATCGGACTGTTACAGACGATGGAACCCAGGCCGGGCCGCCAGTACTCATCCGACGATATCATCTATGTCCAGCCGGACGTGCATGTAATCAAAGTCGGGGACGAATATGTCGTTGTCGTCAACGACGACGGCCTTCCACGACTGAAAATCAGCCAGTATTACGAAAAGACGCTTTCACGGCAGACGGCGGGCGAGGCCAGGGAGTTCGTCAAGGACAAGCTCAGGGCCGCATCCTGGCTGATTAAGTCGATCAACCAGCGCCAGACGACGATCCGGCGGGTGACGGAAAGCATCATGAAGTTCCAGCACGACTTCCTGGAACACGGGGTCGAACACCTGAAACCCCTGGTGCTGCGGGATGTGGCGGACGATGTCGGCATGCACGAATCAACCATCAGCCGGGTCACCACAAACAAGTACGTGCATACGCCGCAGGGCATCTTCGAACTGAAGTACTTTTTCAACAGCAAGATTTCCGGCGCCTGGGGGGTCGAGGATCACTCATCGATGAGCGTCAAGTCCAGAATCAAGGCGCTTGTTGACGCGGAAAGACCGGATCGGCCCTTGTCGGATCAGGAAATCGTGAAAATACTGGGAGACGAGGGCGTGATTATTGCAAGGCGCACGGTGGCGAAGTACCGTGAAGCCCTGGGGATCGCGCCGTCGTCACGCAGGAAGGAACTTGTGTAGGCTCCCTGCCCGGCCCATGCAGCCTGGCGGGTGTTTGATATCGCGCGGCCTGCCAGGTCGCGCAACCCTTTCGGGCGGATATTGCGCCGCCCGAGTTTCGAGCGCAGCCCAGGGAAACGGGGCGGCGCCGGAAAGGAGTCACCATGAAGGTTAACTACACCCTTCGCCAGTTCAATGCATCCGATGCGCTTCGCGAACTGATTGAGTCGAAGCTGGAAAAGCACATCGGTCAGTATCTTCCCGAAGAACACGAGATAAAGGTAACCCTGAGCATGGAAAAATCCTGGGCCACCTTCGACCTGATGGTTCAGTTCAAGGGCGAAACGTTCAAGGCCGCCGAAAAGGCAACCGACATCTATCCCGTCCTGGACGTCGTGATCGAGAAGGTCGCCAGGCAGGTCGCGAAACACCGCGACATGATTGTTGACAAGCGCAAGCGTTGACCGGAGGCGTCCCCACCTTGACTTCGGAACATATCGTCATTGTGACCGGGCTCTCGGGCTCGGGGAAGACGGCCGTAATCAAGGCCATGGAGGATCTCGGGTTCTTCTGCGTCGATAACCTCCCGCTGCCGCTGCTGGACAAGATCCTGTTTCTTGCGGAAACCCACCAGGAAATTTCCAGGATCTGCATCGGCATCGACGTCAGGGAGGGCCCACTGCTGAAATCCTTCAGGACGGAAGTCGGCAAGATCCGGAATCTTGGGCACAAGCTGGAAATCATTTATCTGGAAGCCGGGCAGGAGGCCCTCGAACGGAGGTACTCGGAAACCAGGCGAAGACATCCGCTGCAGGAACTTGCCGGTTCGGTGCGCCAGGGAATCGAGCGGGAAAGCGAGCTTCTTGGCGAGATCCGGACGATGGCCGACTGGGTCATCGACACGACGGATCTGAACGTTCACGACGTGCGAACCCTGATACATCGAGCCTATGACCGTTCCGAATCCAGCCGCATGGCCGTTGAGGTCGTCTCTTTCGGGTTCAGGGATGGCGTGCCGCGTGACGCATCCTATGTGTTCGACTGCCGCTTCCTCAGGAATCCCCATTTCGAAAGCGAACTGCGGCCACTTACCGGCGCCGACCCTGCCATTGTCGAGTTCATGGAAGGGACGCCGGAGTGGGGCGACTTCATCGATCGGGTGTCGAACATGCTGCGGTTCACGCTGCCCCTTCACGAAAGGGAGCCGCGACCTTTAATCACAATCGCGTTCGGATGCACCGGTGGCCGCCACCGTTCGGTCGCGGCGGCCGAAAAGGTGGCGCGGATACTTGCGGAATCCGGGTTCAGGGTGAAGGTATCCCATCGCAACAGGGAAACGGCCAGGGACATCGACGGAAAAGGAACAACGACGGAATGACGCTGCATCGTCGCAGCAACAAGGATTTATATGAAAGATATCGATTCAATTGAGATATCCCAGATCCTGGAAGAGGCCGACGAGGACATGTTCGATGCCCGGCGGCTCGGGGGCAGAAGCGCTCCGGCGGCCAGATACGCCGCATCCCAGTCGGCGGAAAAGTATCTGAGGGCGCTTTGCGAGGCGGTCGGACGCCCAGCCGGAATCATGTGGGACATCCTCAAGATTCACGACACGGTGGGAGATATCGCCGGCCTTGGCGCGATAAGGGATTCTGTCGAGCTTCTTTCGAAGTTCACGACACCGGCCCGCTCCGGCGACGGCGCGACCGCGCCAATGAAGGACGTCCTGCATTCAGTGGAAACCGTTCGCTGGGCGGTGCGCAAGGCCTTCGGAATCGATGAGCCGGCCCCGGTGGCCCCCGAGTCCGGGGCGGTTCCGTGCGTCTCCTCGGAAGTCATCGACTCCGCCGTGATTCCGGTTGACGACGACCTTATCCCGACCATACTGCCCGGCGACGCTTCCGGCCCGGACGGCGACAACCAGCCCGTCGCTACCGAACCGGTTCGGCCGGCAGCCCCTGACATGCAGGCACGGAACCGCCGGGAACCCGGGGCCGGAAGAAGCCCGGAGGAGCGCAACACGTCCTTCGTAAAGACTTTCCTTGTCTGCGACCGGTGCGGCGTCAGAATACCGCGCACCAGGCAGACCGCGACCGGCCGGGTACCCTGCGCGATGTGCGGACGTCCAATGAAACTTCAGCGCTGAACCGACCGAACCTGACGCCCCCGACCGACGCCAATTTGGAAGGGGGCCTTGATTGCAAATAGAATCAGCGTGGAAGTCTGTCCTTCGACCGTCTGGACAATGGAGGTCAGTCATCGACTTCTTCTGCGAAAGATGCGGCAGGGTCTTTAAGGCGCCCGACCCGGCCGTCTGCACCGAAGACGGGATTGAACTGCGTCCGCTGGCCGCCAGGCTGCCGGAACGCGGCGAACTGATCGGCAAGCATTACCGCGTGAACAAAAAGGTCGGTGACGGCGGCATGTGCGCCATATACAGCGCCACCGACCTGACGAACGACACCGAAGTGGCGGTTAAGGTGCTGCACCCGGAGCTTGCCACCGAACCGGGACAGAGCGAGTCGATGCTCTACGAGGTCAGCCTTTCCCTGAGCCTGGATGATGAGAACCTGGTTCGATGCTACGACGGCGGAATTTCGCGAAACGGCTTTCACTTCATGGTCATGGATCTGCTGGAAGGGCGCACGCTTGCCCAGCTTCTTGCGATACGCGGTCGGGTCTGCATGGAGGACGCCGCCGAAATCTTCATCGGGGCGGCCCGCGGCCTGCACGCGGTTCACCAGAGCGGCCATGTTCACCGCGACGTCAAGCCGGAAAACATATTCATCAACGGCAATGCAACGACCCGCACAATCATGGCGGAAAGGGTCAAGTTGATGGATCTTGGCGTCGCCAGGCCGGCAAACGCTCCGGTCCGCAGCATGACCGTCTATGGAACGCCGGAGTACATGAGTCCGGAGCAGGTCTCCGGCCAGTCCCTTGACCGGCGGAGCGACCTGTACTCGCTCGGGGTCGTGCTTTACGAAATGCTGACCGGAAAACCGTGCTTCGACGGAACAGATGCCAGGGAGGTCATGCTGGCCCATATCCGACGCCAGCCTCCCGCCCTTCCCGAATCGCTCGAGGTGACGCCGCTGGGAAGGATTCTTTCCGGAATAGTCACGTCGCTGCTTCAGAAAAAACCGGACGACAGGCCATCGTCCGCGCTTGAAATCTCGCGGTTGATACCGCTTGCCGACATCAGGCGCAACACGACCTCAAGGCTGGATTTCAGCTTTTTTGAAACTTCCGCCCCGCCGGAGCATCGACTCCCCTGAAACCCATTCGGCCCAGGACTTCCGCCGCCAGGTTCCTGTAAGCCCTGGCACCCGCCGAACGTGAGTCGAAGTCGAAGACTGAAACGCCTGAAACCTGGGCGCGGGCAAGGGAACTGTTGGCCGGAATGCGGCTTGAAAGAAGCCTTTCCCCCCAATTGTCCGACAACTCCTTCAGGATCTGGTCGGTCAGCTTTCCGTTGCGCCTGTCGACACGGACGGGAAGAACTCCGAGAACCTCGAGATCATGTCCGAGCTGCTCGTTGACGGTATCAATCACGCCGATGATATCGCCTACGGCGGCCATCGAAAGGATGCTCATGTCGCAGGGAACAAGGACGTGGGACGACGCCACCATTGCGTTCAACGTAAGGTTGCCGACGTTCGGGGGGCAGTCGAAGATGATGACGTCGAACCGGGCCGCCGCCTTCCGCATGACGTTTCGCAGCAGGAATTCCCGACCGATCATGCCCGCCATTATTCCCTCGGTCACGGCAAGGCCCTTGTCCGAAGGCGTGGCCCACAGCCGGGGTTCCGAAGTCTGGACAACGATGTCCATCAGGTCATCGACCCGCCTGACTTCCCTGCCGGAAGAAAGCATGACGTCCGACAGCGACGCCCCGCCCTGATCCCGAACCACGGCGGAAAGCGCCTCGGCCACGTGTCCCTGGCCATCCATATCGACCATCAGGACATCAAGGCCATGATACCTGGCCATCGCGACCGCAAGGTTGACGGTCGTGGTGGTCTTGCCCACTCCACCCTTGCGCGCGGCCACGGCAAGGATCTTGCCTCGGGGCGTCGGAGCGGCTTCCTGTTCGAACCCGATAATCTTCCGGATCTGTTCGGTCAGCGACAAGGCAAACCTCCTTCAGCGACGGCTACGGCGCCGATCGCCGGACAATCCGGCCATGGCGGCCAGGGGCAGCACCAGATACCTGCGAACAGCCAGGCGCACCGCCCGGTGGCGCGAAATGTACGACGCCAGAGGGGGTGAACACCGGTAGTAGATCCGGACGAAAACGCGGCCGGCTGTCGACGCGAAAAGCACACGATCGCGGAACGCCCTCAGCGCCTCGACCTCGGGGGCATCGACGTCGTCCATCGCCGCCGTCGCTATGAAGCAGCGCTTGTCCTTTCTGGTAAGCGGGGACTCACGGGCGACGTTTTCCATCAGATCGACTGCCGCCATATGGGTCGGATCGGACTCGTCCGGCACCAGTTCCAGAACCTTTTCAGCCGCCATCCTGGCCTCGCCCACATCGCCCTTGGCGAGTCGAAGCTGGCCGAAGCGCAGCAGCACCGGCGCGTCCGGCCTGACGGAAAACGCTTCCTGAACGGCCACCAGCGCATCCAGTATATAGTCGCGCTGACCGTCATCGACGACCCTGGTTCCATCGATCGGATCGCCGACCTTGGCCGCCAGCATAAGGTGCGCGTCAACCTCGCGATACCACGAATCGAACAACAGGTTGGCAACGTCAATCCTGCGACCACCCGAAGCCAGTTCCGGCACCCCGGCCGGAAGTCCGGTCTCGGTCTCGGCGCTTGCGCCGTACATGATCGCGTCGTCCATCTGGATTCCGACAAGCAGGACACGAGCCTCTTCCAGCTTGTCCCGGGCCGCTTCCATCCGTTCCGTGGCCTGGTCGAGACTATCGATGCCAGGTATTTCCTCGATCATCGACGTTGCCGTGTTTATCAACGCCGAGGCCGTGACAATGCCGTCCTGCCTGTCTTCGGCGGGGCCATTTCCGGCATCCTTCATGGCCTGGATGATATCCGCGCGATTAGCCACGACAAATCCGGTCACCAGCCTGGAAAAGGCCAGGCCGAGCGGGCCGGCAAGCTGGCCGGCCTCATTCTGCACCCACTCGACCAGTGCCCTGGCCGGATCGGGATCGTCCGTTACCGACTGCGGAATCGAAGGCAGTGATCCCGACTCGGGATCGTCGGCAACGACCGCCGCCAGTGCCTCCGGCAGCCCCCCGGACACATGAACGATCAGTCTCTGCCGCATCGACTGGGCCAGAACGGCCCCGACCCTGCCATCCGGCACGTTGTCAACGATTGCATCGACGGCGGCCTCAACCGGGCCGACGGCCTCTTCAATTCCGGTATCGAGTTCTTCATCTGTCATTCGAATGTTTCTCCGGATGTATGCCAGCTAACTGTGGCGCGCGCGGGCGCACATGTAGTATTATATGCCGGTCGTTTACTGTTCGACAGATTCGAAGCTTGAATGCTTTTTTTGACCGTGGCCCTGCCCACGACACAGAGGTGACCGATGAGACTCGATGTCTGGAAGGTTTTCCCCATTGCGGCCATGCTTGCCGTATCCCTTTACGCCTGCGGCGGCGGACCGGCGGCGACCGACGTTACCGATGCCGTGCAGGACGTCCCGACGGACTCCCTGACCCCGGACTCCGGGAACGATGTCATTCGGCCGGATGCGAACGTGGACACCGGGGACACTGCCGGGGATGAGGGCCGGGACACTGGCGACACCGGGGAAACCGGGGACGACGGCAATCCGGACATCACGGACAACGGGGACGACGGGAACGATCCGGCAGACACGCCGGACGCTCCGGATCAGGTGGAGCCCGACGCTGGCGATATCCATGACGACCTGCCGCCGGACTCGACTGACGTCCAGACCTTCCAGTGCATTTCCGACGACGAATGCATCGGAAAGGTCGTTCCGGGAAAATGCCAGGTTCCGTGGTGCAACGACGACAACGAATGCGACCTTGCGATGGCCGAGGACGACACGCTCTGCACCGACGATTCCATCTGCACCGAAGCGGATCGCTGCGTTGACGGCGAGTGCGTCGGAACCCCGGTTGACTGCGCGGACGATGACGAATGCACCATGGATCTGTGCGACCAGGCCAACTTCTGTTTCCACAGGCCGTATTACGGGCCTTGCGACGACGGCAACAAATGCACCGATAACGATTCATGCGGAACCGGAATCTGCGTCGGCACCCAGATAACCTGCAATGACGACAATACTTGCACGACCGATTCGTGCAGCCCGGCCAACGGGTGTGTGTTCACCAAGATTTCAGGCACCAAGTGTGACGACCGCGACCCGTGCACGGCTTCCGACGTCTGCGTGGCGGGCGAGTGCAAGGGAACCTTCAGTTGCGACGACGGCAATCCGTGCACGTTCGACGGATGCAACGAACTTGGCTGCACGCACGAAGGCGGTCCGCTGGAAGGCCAGATCTGCGACGACGGCCTTGGATGCACCGAGGGCGATTCCTGCCGGGCCGGCGTCTGCACCGGCGACCCGGTCGTATGCGACGACGGCAACGTGTGCACGAACGATTTCTGCCAGGAAGGCCTGGGGTGCAGAACCACGAACAACTCGGATACCTGTGACGACGGCAATCCATGCACCAGGCTCGACAGATGCCAGATCGGCGTCTGCAAGGGCGTGACCTACACCTGCACGAAGGGTACCTGCATGGACGCCAACGTCTGCGACGGAAACGGCGGCTGCATCCCGGACTTCTCGGACTACGGCACGCCTTGCTCAAGCGACGGCAAGCAGTGCACCGACGACATCTGTTCCGGAAACGGCACCTGCATCCATCCAAACTCCGGGGTCGGGACGCCATGCAACGACGGCAACCTGTGCACCCAGACCGACACGTGCAGCAACGGTGTCTGCGTCGGGAACGATCCGGTCGTCTGCCAGGTTGTCGACGCGTGCAAGGACGCCGGCACTTGCGATCCGGCAACCGGAACGTGCACGCTCGGCGCGCTTCCGGAAGGAACGGCATGCAATGACGGCAACCGATGCACTTCCGGCGACAAATGTATTTCCAAGACCTGTACCGGCACCCCGGTGGTCTGCCCTGCCATCACGGATTGTCACCTGGCAGGCCAGTGCAACCCGGACGACGGAACGTGCAGCGAAGTATTCAAGGACAACGGACAGCCCTGCAACGACAACAATCTGTGCACCCAGGTCGATCAGTGCATCGACGGGGTCTGCACCGGCTCGAGCCCGGTTCAGTGCGTCGCGCTCGATCAGTGCCACGAACCGGGAACCTGCCAGTCCGGCACCGGCATGTGCAGCAACCCGAACTCCCCCAACACCAAGCTGTGCAATGATGGAAACTCATGCACGAAGCAGGACACCTGCACGAACGGCACATGCGTCGGGACGACCTATTCCTGCAACGACAACAAGTCGTGCACCGCGGACTCCTGCGACGGCCTTGGCGGATGCAGCTACACGGTCGTTGGAGGATGGTGCCATATCGGCGGTGAATGCAGACTTCCCGGCGCGACCATGGACGGCAACATGTGCATGGTGTGCGACCCGGCATCGGACGACGACGGATGGACGGCAACAACCGGCGGACCGTGCAACGACGACAACGGATGCACCATCGACGACATCTGCACCGAGGGTGTCTGCGGTGGAACGGCGTATTCGTGCGACGACGGAATCGCCTGCACCACCGATACCTGCGACGGAATCGGCGGTTGCATCAACTCCATCAAGCCGGGCTTCTGCCTTATAGACAACGTCTGCTACCAGGACAACCAGCAGAATCCGGAAGACCCGTGCGAGGTCTGCAATATCCAGTACTCGAAGACGGAATTCATGGCCAGGTTCAACGGCGATCCCTGCGACGATGGCGTCGCATGCACATTCCAGGATCAGTGCATTTCCGGCATCTGCTCCGGCACGGAATACACATGCAACGACGACATCGCCTGCACCGAGGATACCTGCAAGGGCGATGGAACCTGTCTTTTCGTGGCAATCGCGGGATACTGCTTCATCGACGAGGAATGCGTCCTTGAAAACACGGTGAAGCCGGGCAACGCCTGCGCCGCCTGTCTGCCCGCGGTAAGTAAGCAGTTCTGGTCGGCGTACCGCGAAGGTGAAGGATGCGACGACGGCTCCAACTGCACGATAGAGGACGCCTGCGCGTCCGGTGACTGCATCGGAAAATACAAGTGCGACGACCTGATGGACTGTACCGCGGATTCGTGCAACGAAGCCGGGGAATGCTCGCACGTGGTGGCCGAAAATTACTGCGCCATCAACGGCAACTGCTATTTCTACGGGGATCAGCGCGGCCTGAACCAGTGCTCCCGCTGCATTCCGCCGACAAGCAACACATCCTGGACGGCGACCGACGGATTCGGGTGCAGCGATGGCGATCCATGCACCACGAACGACAAGTGCCAGGGCGAATCGTGTGCCGGCACGCCGATCGTCTGCAACGACGGCCTTGAATGCACCACCGACTTCTGCCAGTACGGTCTGTGCGGAACGGTTCCGGTTTCCGGCTGGTGCGTGATCGGCAGTTCCTGCGTGGCCGAGGGAACCCTGGATCCCGCGAACGAATGCCAGATCTGCGACCCGGCATCGAATCCGTACGACTGGTCGCCTTACAACTTCGTGACGTGCGACGACGGCCAGGCCTGCTCGGCGAACGACATCTGCTTCGCCGGACTCTGTTACGGCCAGGCTTACGACTGCAACGACGGCGTGCCGTGCACGGTCGATCAGTGCGACGGGCTGGGTGGATGCAGTTATGGAATCAAGGCCGGCGAGTGCCTGATCGACGGCGGCTGCTATGAAGCCCTCGATCCCAACATCCTGAATCCTTGCCAGGACTGCAACCCGACCGTTTCACAACTTCAGTGGTCTTCCATCGACGGGCTCGCCTGCAACGACGGCGTTTCCTGCACCAGCAACGACCAGTGCATGGACAGTGAATGCGTCGGGGAAGCCTACGAATGCAACGACGGCCTGGCGTGCACGTCCGACTCCTGCAACGGAGACGGAACATGTACGTTCAGCAGGCTCGGCGGGTGGTGTCTTATCGATAACACATGCATCCGCGACCAGACGCTTGAACCCGGCAACATCTGCCGCGCGTGCCTTTCCGCCCTGGAAGGCTTCGACTGGTCGGACAACAACGACGTCCCGTGCGACGACGGCCTGGCGTGCACAAAGATCGATACCTGCATGGCCGGTTCGTGCGGCGGTACCGCCTATGCCTGCAGCGACGGACTTGACTGCACGACGGATGCCTGCGACGGCCAGGGTGGGTGCATCTTCACCCAGCTTGAAACATCGTGCCTGATTGACGGTCGCTGCTTCGCCAACGGATCACCGAACCCGGACAGCATCTGCCAGAAATGTGACGTTTCGGTTTCAATCCTTTCTTGGGTTCCGAACAACGGCCAGTTCTGCAACGACTTCGATTCGTGCACGGTCAACGACATGTGCTCGGAAGGTGAGTGCGTCGGCCAGGAATACAACTGTCTTGACTCGGTTGAATGCACCCTCGATCTGTGCGACGGTTCCGGTGGGTGCAGCAACCCGCTGGCGCCGAACGCTTGCCTGATCGACGGAACCTGCTACTGGCAGGGTGAACCGAGGCCCGGAATTCCATGCCAGGCCTGCGTGCCGGATCCGCTGAACCCGGACAGCCAGTACGAATGGACCGACCTGAACCCGGGCGCGATCGAAATCTGCAACGGGATCGACGACAACTGCGACGGAATTCTTGATCCCGAAAACGCCCCGGGTTGCCTCGACTACTACCGCGACGAGGACGGCGACGGCGTCGGCGTGCTCGAGGACGTCAAGTGCCTGTGCGCGCCCCTGGATTTTTATCGAACCCTGGTTCCGGGCGATTGCGACGACGACGAACCGATGGTCTATGCCGGCCGCGCCGAGGACTGCGACGGACTGGACAACGACTGCGACGGCGTCACGGATCCCGACAACACGCCGGGATGCATCGTCTTCTACTTCGATAACGACGGGGACACATGGGGCGTTGAAGACAATTCACGATGCCTGTGCAATCCACAGGGCAAGTTCTCGACGGCACAGTTCGGCGACTGCGACGAATCCAGGGCCATGGTCAATCCGGCCGCAGAGGAGGTCTGCAACGGCATCGACGATAACTGCGACGGGCGTACCGACCCGCCCAACCTGCCAGGCTGCGTGACTTACTACCTGGACACGGACAAGGATACGTTCGGCGACGCAACCACCTTCAAGTGCCTGTGCCAGCCGACAGCCGAGTTCAACGTTACCAACAGTTCCGACTGCAACGACTTCAGCGACACCGTTTATCCGGGTGCACCCGAACGCTGCAACATGATCGACGACGACTGCTCGGGACTTCCCGATGACGCGGACCTGCTGGAACTCTGTCCGCACGACCCGGAGACGCTGAATAACGCGGTAATGTTCTGTGAAGGCACCTGCAAGATCCGCTGCAACGGCGCCAACCTGTCGGCCGGCCAGCCGGCCTGGTACGATCTGGACGGCAGCGCAACAAATGGATGCGAGTGCCAGGGGGATGCTCTGGAACTGACTTACAGCATGTCACAGTCCGAACCTGCGCCGCTGGGCAGCCTGGTTGACGACGAGGGGCTTACTTCGTACCAGATCGCAAAGATATCCAGCGTCGGTGCCGAAGACTGGTTCATCGTGACGGGCATCGACGCCCCGGACTCGACGATGACCGAAATCGACAGCGACAACTATCACCTGGACATCCGCTTCAACGTGAACCCGTCCAATGAATTCGTTTTCGATGTCTTCAAGGAAGTTCAGATCGGCGATCAGACCCAGGTACTGCAAATCTGCACTTCCTCGCTGAACTGGAATCACTACACCGATTTCTTCACCGGCGGCGTCGGCGAGGGCGTCTGTTCCAGCAACTACGTCGAGGCCTGCACGGCGCCCGAGGATCTTGCACGCTGCCTGGTGGTCGAGGGTGCCAACGCCCCGAACAGGTGCAACGCATGTCCGGGTTGGGCCTCGCCAGGTGCCAACTTCTGCGCCAACCAGACGGAAACCCTGCTGGTCAAGGTCCGCCGCAAGGCCGGTGCTTCCCCCACATGCAGCCAGTACAAGCTTGAAGCTTCGAACGGCGTCCGCTGAGAGGTTCCCGATGCTCACCGAAAAGCTTCTTGAAGTCACGCTGGTCGGCAGCGAGTGGATTCTTTACATCCTGCTCGGCCTGTCCGTTCTTTCGGTCGCGATCATTGTCGAAAGGGCCCTGTTCTACCTGGCCAACCGCAAGGCGTGGGCCACGCTGAAGAAGCGTATCGAACCCATGGTTCACGGCCGTCGCTGGGACGAAGTCCGACAGGTCATCGACTCCTGGCCAGGTGCCGAGGTTGAAGTCCTGCGGGCGGCAATGGACGGATCCGAGATCGGGCCGGAGGCCGCGGACAAGCTGGTGGAATCGGCAATGATCCATGAACAGCAGCGACTGGATCGAAGGCTGGCCTTTCTTGGAACGCTTGGGAACAATGCGCCGTTCATCGGCCTGTTCGGGACGGTTCTGGGAATCATCCGCGCGTTCCATGACTTGTCCGGAAACCTTCAGGGTGGCGCGAACGTGGTCATGGCCGGCATCTCCGAGGCACTGATTGCGACCGCGGTCGGTCTTTTCGTGGCCATCCCCGCGGTCATCGCCTTCAATTACTTCAACAAGAGCAGTCTTCGAGAAGTCAACAGGGCGCGGGCGGCCGTCAATGAGATCCTCGCATGCAGGCTTGCGGGACGCGACGACTAGATCCGGCCAAACGCCTTTCTGATCCGTTCTGCCGCGCGGCAGCAGTCTTCCACGGACGGAACCAGCGCGAACCTTGCATGGAAGCGACCGGGACTGGTTCCATCGGCCAGCGGCTCGCCCAGAGCGGCGCCCGGCGTACACACGATGGCGACATCCCTTGAAAGCAGGCGGGTCGCGAACTCCAGCCCGTCCATTCCTTCCGGCACCTTCGGCCACAGGTAAAGCGTTGCCTCGGAATCTGGAACCACGCATCCGACGTCCCGAAGCGCCGGTATCAGGATGTCACGCTTTGCCCGATAGACTTCCCGCATGGCATCCACGTGGGCCTGGTCTGAAAGTGCCGCCACCGCGCCGTCCTGGATGAAGGTGGCCGTCCCGGAATCGATGTTCGTCTTCAATTTCTTGAAAAGGGATACGAGCCGCGGGTCTCCGCACACCCAGCCGACCCGGTGGCATGTCATGTTCGATCGCTTTGAAAGCGACTGGAACACGATTATTCCATCCCGGCCGAACTCCAGGATCGACTTCGGCGGACGATTGAACCAGACCTCGGTGTATGCCTCGTCGGAACCGATGATCAACCGGTGACTGTGAGCCCATTCGATCAGGGCCGGCCAGAAATCGTCCGGGGCAACGGTTCCGCTTGGTGAATTCGGATAGTTCACCCATATCATCCGGGCACGCGCCAGGACTTCCGCCGGGAGCGCGTCCAGGTTCGGCAGGAATCCGTTTTCCATTGTCACCGGGTAGTACCACGGCTCCCCGCCGGCAAACAGCGTTCCCCGGTTGTATGGCGGATACCCGGGACTGGGGCACAGCACGACGTCGCCGGGATCAAGGATCGCGTTCGGAAAATTGAAAACGGCTTCCTTGGATCCGATGGTCGCGCAGACCTCGGTTTCCGGGTCAAGACGCACGTTGAACCGCTGTTCCATCCATGCCGCCACGGCGGCCCGGAAGCTCCGGTCACCGACATAGCTTGGATAGCCCGCGGATGCCCTGGCATCGACACCGGCCTGGACAGCCTTGCGGACGATGTCCGGGGTCGGCTCGGTCGGATCGCCGACGCCGAAGTCAATCGGGTCGAACCCGCCAATCCGCAATTCACTGGCCATGCGATCGATTTCCGCGAACGGATACCCGCTGAGGGACTGGATTCTTTTTGAAGCCCTGATTTCCATGGATTGCGCACCAACTCCTGTGATTCGTCAAAACGGCCGGGGGACACTCCTGCCGCGCATTGATAAAGCGGCTATCTGGTATCACGGAATGAAGGATTGGGCAATGCCGGCAGGAACGGAGTCATCCATCATGGGAAAGGAAGTGCGCCCCAGATTGGTGACGGGATGCGGCAAACCTTTCCGCGGCTGACCGCGGACAACTGACGGCCGAAAATTTCAGCGATTCATGGAGTTCAGGAACTCTTCGTTCGAATCGTAGCGGGAAAGCTTGTCCAGAAGGAATTCCATGGCGTCAAGGACGTTGAGCGGGTGCAGGAGCTGACGCAGGATCCACACGCGGTTAAGCGTCATCGGGTCCAGCAGCAGTTCTTCCTTTCGCGTGCCGGACTTGTTGATGTCCAGCGTCGGGAAGATGCGCTTTTCCATCAGCTTGCGATCCAGGTGCAGTTCGCAGTTACCGGTGCCCTTGAATTCTTCGAAGATGACTTCGTCCATCCTGGAGCCGGTATCGATGAGCGCCGTGCCGATGATGGTCAGCGAACCGCCGTCTTCGATGTTACGGGCGGCACCGAAGAAACGCTTCGGCTTGTGCAGCGCGTTGGAATCGACACCGCCGGACAGGATCTTGCCGGACGGCGGGACAACGGTGTTGTACGCGCGGGCCAGCCTGGTGATGGAGTCGATAAGGATAACGACGTCACGCCTGTGCTCGACAAGGCGCTTGGCCTTCTCGATAACCATTTCGGCGACCTGGACATGGCGGGCAGCCGGCTCGTCGAACGTCGAGGAGATGACTTCGCCCTTGACCGACCTTTCCATGTCGGTGACTTCTTCCGGGCGTTCGTCGATCAGCAGGACGATCAGATAGACTTCCTTGTGGTTCGTCGCGATGGCGTGGGCAAGGTCCTGCAGGACGACGGTCTTGCCGGTCCTGGGGGCCGCGACGACCAGCGTGCGCTGGCCCTTTCCAAGCGGGCACAGCAGGTCGATGACGCGGGTCGTGTAGTTCTTGGGATCGTATTCAAGCTTGAACTTCTGGTCCGGGTACAGCGGGGTCAGGTTGTCGAACAGGGTCTTCAGCTTTGCATTGTCGGGATCTTCATAATTGATGGTCTCGACCTTAAGCAGGGCGAAGTAACGTTCGCCGTCCTTCGGGGGACGAATCTGACCGGAAACGGTGTCGCCGGTACGCAGGTTGAAGCGACGAATCTGCGACGGGGAGACGTAGATGTCGTCAGACCCGGGGAGGTAGCTGGTATCCGGGGCGCGCAGAAAGCCGAAGCCTTCCGGCAGCACCTGGAGCACGCCTTCCCCGTAGATGAAGCCGTTCTGTTCGGTCTGGGCCTGCAGAATCGCGAAAATCAGCTCCTGCTTGCGCAGTCCGCGTGCGTTTTCCACGTTCAGATCCTTGGCCAGATTCAACAGATCCGTAATCTTCATCAGCTTGAGTTCGTTGAGGTTCACTTATTTCCTCCGCACTTATTTTTTCGGCGCAAAAGTTTTATGAAGGGCGGTACCGCGCGCCATTTCGGTCCCGCTTCATGGAACCAGGCGAATGCCCCGTCCCGAAACGACAAAGTAAAAAAAGTGGAACTATCGACCAGACAGCCGTGAAATCAAAGTATTACACGCGCCTGAATCGTGAAAACCGATACCTTGAAGAAAAAGCGGGAACGGGTGGACAGCCCGGCCCAGTGGAACGGTTCAGCCGGAGTTTATGTTTACGGATATCCGATGTCAAGACTTTCCGACATTTCCGTGTCGAAGGTGACCGGTCAGAAGCCGTTTTTCGATTCGGCGAGCACCAGCCCCGCGGCCACGTCGTCATCCATTTGATCACCGGCCAGCCAGTCGCGGGCACACGACTCCGCCATCAGCTCATGGCGGAAGAAGGCGGCAAGGTACTTGCGGGTCAGGGCCAGCGTGACCGCCGGGTCATCCGTTCCGGGACGGCAGAACAGGCTGCAGAACTCGTCGCAGGTGTCCAGGAACGAAACGTGATCGGCGCCGACCATCTCGATCATGACGGCCGGCCCGACCGCCGCGTCGTAATAGTCGGAAAAGCGGTTGCCGTATGGGGCACACGAAAGCTGATCCGACAGTTCGCCGTCAACCGTCTGGCCAAGGGCCACGATTGGAATCTGAATTTCAGGCATCAGTTCCGGCGTCACCGAAGGCCAGTCGGCCGGGTCGTAGTCGTCGATTGGCGGCCCGGCATCCACGGGATCCACGCCGAAGACGGCATCGACACGTTCGTCCGACGCCGCCAGCAGGAACGAAAGCTTGCCGCCCATCGAGTGTCCGGACAGACCGACCGATTGCGCATCAACCTTACCGGCCAGCGGCGCTTCGACGGCATTGCCCTCGCCTGCCGCCCAGTCCATTACCCCGCGCAGGTACTCGGCCATCACGCGATGAGGCACCGGACTGAAGGCGCTGCCCGGTATCTTCGGCATAACGACGACCATGCCCCATGACGCAATGTATTCGCCGGTCCCAAGGTATCCGGCCGGTTCCTGCGAAAACCCGTGGGTAAAAATGACCAGGGGTGCCGGATCCGGAACGTCCGGCAGGAAAAACGTCACGGGCACCGCCCTGGTATCGCCTTCGACCGTCAGCGACAGTTCGTGGCTGCCCTGGACGACCGCAAAGGGTCCCCTGTCCGCGGGACTGGCCGCATCCCGGCATGGATCGGGGATATCGGATGCGATTTCCTCAACTTCTGAAATCGAATCAAGGGCCACGTCAGCCAACGATGCGTCGATATCGGAACCTTCGGTCCCGCCGCAGCCCGCCAGCGTCATCGCAACCATGACAAAAGCCTGAAAATGCTTCACAGTATGTCTCCGGGGACGAAGTTCCATAAAATATCACGAACTTTTCGGGGGGAAGGATTAAATGAACAGATACGGCCTTTGTTGTCTGGTACTTATCGCTGCGGCTGCGCTGGGCTGCGAGGAAGAAGTGGCGGGCGAACTTGACGCCAGTGAACCCGAGGTGCTTGTTTCCGACGTGCCCTGCGATTCGACCGCCTGCACCGACCTGGGAACCGTGACGACAGGAAAGTGCCACATCGCGCTTGAATGTCCGGACAACGAGTACTGCTTCGCCCCGGGACAGCCGATGTGCGGCATCTGCATGGAACCGGAATCGACCTGCGGGACGGACGCTGACTGTACCGAAGCCGGCCTTGTCTGCGACTGGGTGCGCTCGACGACGTGCCTGTGCGGTCCGTACAAGTCATGCGGCCCACGCTGCGACGCGGAGGACGGAGTGCCGTGCGACCCGGACACCCAGATCTGCTCTGCTGACGGCCACTGCGTTCCAAGAACCTGCGAATACGACGACGACTGCAACCCGGCCTTCGCCTGCGCGGACGCGGAGGGCGCAAAGGTCTGCACCCGAAAAACTTGTGATTCGGTCGATGACTGCGACTGCGGATGGTGCGTGAACGGCTCGTGCTACCTGGAACCGGGCACGTGCAGCCTTCCGGTGCCGTGACGGTCGTAAATCAATAACATCTTCAGGGGGTTCTTGATGAACAACGCCATCCGGAGCATCAGCAGGCTTCTTGGGTTCGCCGTCCTGCTTGCCGCAATTGCCGGCCCGGGGTGTGGTGGGGACAATTCACCCTCGGATGCATGGGACTCAACGATGGACGATGCCGATCCCGAGGTGTCCGACTCGGGAATCGGCGATCAATCGACCGGGGATGCGCACGACGATTCGGTTGTCACCGGGGATTCCGGGCCGGACGACGTCGGACCGGCTGATGCCGCCGAAACATACGACGCGGTTGACCCGGACTTCTTCAGGTACAACGACGTGCCGACGTTCTGCGTGGCCGGCCTGGAGTGCGTGTTCGCGTTCAGCATCAATGCAACCCCCGACAACCCGTTCGATCCTGATGAAATCGACATCAAGGCGACCATAACGACTTCGACGGGGGCGACTTACGTCAGACCGGCCTACTACCGGATCCCGTTTCAGGATTACGGCGGCAGGCCGGGGCCGGCCATGGAGCCCGCTTCATGGGCCGTCAGCTTCCTGCCGGACGGTGGCGGTGAATGGTCAATTGAAGTTGTGGCGCATTACCAGGGACGTCCGCATATCCTGCCCCCCCTCTATTTCCCGATAGAGGGCGAAAGCGATCGACAGGGCGTGATCAGGCCGAGTCCACGTGACCCCCGCTTCCTGGAATTCGAAGACGGCACGCCGTATTTCCCGATCGGCGAGAACATGTGCTGGTACGACAACGACGTCACGGACTATACGGGAAAGGGCGACAACCCAGGATGGATGAAGAAGCTTTTCGACAGCGGCGGCAACTTCATGCGCCTGTGGATGGCGACTTGGGGATTCGCCCTGGAATGGACTTACCCGGAAGGTTCGGTGCTTGGCGACTACACGCCCAGGATGGACCGCGCCTGGGCACTTGACCGGGTGTTCTGGAAGGCCGAGGCGCTTGGACTCAAAGTGATGTTGTGCATGTACAGCCACGGACAGTTTTCGACGTCGTCGAACAGCGAGTGGTTAAACAACCCGTACAACGTCGTCAATGGCGGTCCGCTGCCTGACGCCGCGGCTTTCTTCACGGACGAAACAGCCCGGAAGCTGACCAGGAACCGGATCCGGTACATCGTGGCTCGCTGGGGCGCCAGCCCTGCCCTGATGGCATGGGAACTGTTCAACGAAGTGGATCTGACAGACCAGCACGACGCGGCGACGGTCGCTGCGTGGCACCAGGAAATGGCCGCCCTTATCAAGTCCCTGGATCCGTACGGACGCATGGTGACCAGCAGCATCTCTTCCTTCGGGACGTTCTGGCTGATGGATCAGGCGCTTTTCGGTGATGTCCCGGAAATCGACCTGACGCAGGTGCACCACTACGGAAGCGACCTGACGAAATTCGACGTGGCCGCCGAGGTTCCCGGCATGGCCGAAAGCTATTCCCGATTCGGCAAACCGGTGTTCTTCGGTGAACTGGGCGTGCATTCGGCCGGGCCAGCCGAGTCCCTGGCCATCGATCCTTCGTTTATCGGACTTCACGACCTGATCTGGGCCCCGGTCTTCGCGGCCTCGGCCGGATCCGGAATGACCTGGTGGTGGGACAACCTGATTGACCCGAACGACCAATACTTCCAGTTCAAGGCGATTGCCGGTTTCGTTTCCGGAATCGACTGGCCCGGCGAAGGCTTCGAACAGGCCGTCCTGCCGACGTCGGATCAGCAGAACCTGAAGGCATTTGCCATGATCGGCACGGACACCGCACTTGTCTGGGTGAAAAACGTGGCGGAAAAATACTGGCAGCTTGGCGAGACCGCCGACCCGGCGTTCATCGAGGGCGCGACCCTCGACTTGTCCGGACTGCCCGAAGGCGACTGGATCGTCTGGTGGCACGACACTTTCGGGACAACCAGCTATCCGGCCGAAATCGAGGTCGTCGATAACACCGAAACCGCCCTTCCCGTCCCGGGCTTTTCACACGACATCGCCCTGCGCCTGACAAGACAGAAACCTGCACAACGCTAGACTCAGGGAGCCATCAGGCCGGAGAAACTCGCGCAGTTGCCTTCCGCAGTTATTCTTTCGTGGCGATGTTGGGCAGTTCCAGGCCGTAGCCGTGCTTCTTGTCGGTGGCCTTCAGGACAAACCCGAGAATCAGGGCGGCAACGCCGAGCAGGGCCAGCATCAGAAGCGGATAGGTGTAGTTGTACGAAACGGCGGCGACCTGCGGAGTGATCTTTCCGGCGGCCAGGTCAGTCGCGACGTCGGGGTTGGTGGCCGTCAGGATCTTGCCGATAAGCAGCGGGAACAGCCACAGGCCGATGTTCTGGACCCAGAAAATCAGGGCGTACGCCGAGCCGATGACCTTTGCGTCAACCAGCTTGGGAACGCTCGGCCACAGGGACGCGGGCACCAGCGAGAACGAGGAACCAAGCACAAGGATCGTGCCGAACGCCAGAACCATGCCACCGATATTGTTGCCCTTGAACATCGGCAGCACGAAGGCGAAGGTCAGGTGGCAAACGATCAGCAGCAGGGAACCGATCATCAACATTGATGCGGCCTTGCCCTTCGTATCGACGTACTTGCCGATGATCGGCGTGATGCCGACGGCCAGCAGCGGGAACACCGCGAAAATCGATTCGGCGGACTGGCGCATGTAAGACATGAAGCAGAACACGACCAGCAGGGCGACGGCGGTAACCAGCAGGGCGACTCTTGGCGCCTTCCTCTTCTGGAAATTGCTCATGAACGCGCTGATGGCGACGATCAGCATGACGCCGTACTGGACAAGCATGATCTTCGTCGAGGCCCAGATCGATTCCTTCGGGACCTCGGTAAAAGTCAGGTTGCACTGAAGCATGTTGACGGCGTACTTCTGGAACGGAAAGATCGCCGAGTAATAAAGAACGCAAAGCAGGGCGACCAGCCAGAAGCCCTTGCTGGAAAGTATTGCGCCGATGTCGCGCACCACGAAAGGTTCCTTTTCCTCGGTGTCGCCGATCTGGGTTTCCAGCTTCTTGTCCATGAAGAAATAGACGACGAACATGATGAACGCGATCATCAACAGGATGACGCCGAACGCGACGGAACGCGACACATCGACGCGGCCGAACATCTTGGCGACGGCGGGCGAGAAGATCATGCAGGTGGCAACGCCCAGGCGCGCCAGGGCCATCTCGGAACCCATGGCCAGGGCCATTTCGCGCCCCTTGAACCACTTCACGATACCGCGCGAAACCGTGATGCCCGCCATTTCGACGCCGCAGCCGAACACCATGAAGCCGACGGCGGCGAACTTGGCTGAAGCCGGCATCCCCTTGTAGAACGGGGAAACGCCAAGCTCGTCGAAGATCGGGATGTAATTCAGGTTTTCCGTGAACCAGGTCTGCAGGGCCGAGGTCTGGAACGCTTCGGTGACGGCATACCAGTTGATTAGCGCGCCTGCCAGCATGACCGCGCCGGAAAGCAGCGCGGTAAAGCGCACGCCCATCCGGTCAAGGATGATCCCGGCAAAAATCAGGAAGAAAATGAAGACGTTCAGGAAGGTCTCGGAGCCCTGATAGGTTCCGAAGGCGGCCGAGTCCCAGCCCCTGGTCGTTTCCATCAGATCCTTGATGGGCGACAGGATGTCCATGAAGATGTACGAGGAAAACATCGCCAGCGAAAGCAGAAGCAGCACGGTCCATCTTGCGGCCGCGCTCTCCCTCAGGTCTGCCAATTGTCTGGTCACGGTGAAGACTCCTGTAAAAGCCGGGTCAATTTGCTGAGAAACGCCCATGGTGAACTAAAGGCAGAGGGTACACCAAAAACCGGTCGCGGCAACCACAAAAAAGAGCCCGCCTGGGAGGCGTCAAACCGTCGCCAGGGCAGCGATCCGACGGACCTGGCGAATCTCGGAGTCGTAGTCGCGGATGTCGTCAACCGGCGTTTCAAGACACAGGGGAAGGGCGCGGATGAAGGGGTTCGAAAGCAACGCCAGCAGGCCGGATTCCCCGATTACGCCGCGCCCGATAAGCTCGTGGCGATCCTTGTGGGAATCCTTATGGGTCTTTGAATCGTTCAGGTGCATGCAGCCGACCCGGGAAAGTCCGACGGCCGCGTCGAAGGCGGCAAGCATCGTGTCGATGCCGGCCGGCGTCGTGACGTCCCAGCCCGCGGCCAGCAGGTGGCACGAATCGAAGCAGGTTCCAAGCCATTCGTGTCCGCCGGCCGCCTGGATCAAGCCCGCGATGTCGGAAACGGTCGAACCAAGGACGGAGCCGCCGCCGGCCATGACCTCGAAAAGGACCCTGGCCCCGCCCCGGTATCCGGCAAGGGCGTTGTCGAACAGGCGCCCCACCCTTTCGATGCCGGCGGCCGGACCGTCACCCATGTGGGCCCCGGGGTGCAGCACCACGAAGTCCGCCCCCATCTCGGCGGCAAAAGGAACATCCTCGGCCACGACCATGCGGGCAAAATCGGATATGCGTTCGTCCGGCGACGCCGGGTTGACGGTGTAGGGAAGGTGGCAGATTACCGTCCGGATCCCGTATTCCACCCGCGCCGCCCTGCCGTCTGCCATCTCGGATTGGGATATCGCCCTTCTGGCGCCGCCACGGGGATTGCGCGGAAAGAACTGGAAGTTCGTCGCGCCAATTTCATGCGCCATCTTCATCGCCGCCGGAATCCCGCCGGCAATCGTAAGGTGCGCCCCGATATCAAGCGACTCAATTGATTTGTCCGGCATGAAAACACTCCCCTGGAAACGACAACGGGTTCAGATCGACAAGGATCGAGCGTTACTCCTTCAGGAAAATATCATGAAATGTCGCGGGTGGTACCAAATTGCAGATTCATCACGCAAGTCCTTTACACGGCAACGCTTCCACTGGCATTCACCGGCAGGGTGCAATCACGGCGGCTTCAGTCCTGAACGGCCCGGGCGCGGCTTGAGTCGGCGTTCTGCCTTTTCGCCCCTGTCGGAACCAGACCGATGACCCGATCGATTATCGACCTCAAATGCCAGTCTCTGCCTGATTTCCGATTGACGGTGCGTCCGGCGCACCCCAGAATGCGGGATTGTGGGTCTGATGAAAGGATCAATCGATGAAACATTTCATGGTGCTTGCTGCGACCCTGACGATGACTCTTTGCATCGCGCCGGCGAACGCCACTACCGGTTCCGACGAAGGACCGGGAGTGATCTACGCGGTGGGCGCGTCACATCTTGACACGCAGTGGTGGTGGACCATCCAGGAAACGATTGACGAATTGCTGGCCCCCACATTTACGGACACACTGGATCTGCTGGACAAATATCCGGGATTCCAGTTTTCCTGGGAAGGAGCCTTCAGGTACATGCTCCTGAAGGAATACTACCCGGATGTATTCTTCAGGACTGTTCCCTATATCGAAAGTGGCCGCTGGTTTCCGGGTGGAAGCGCGATCGATGCCGGCGATGTGAACATTCCATCCCCCGAATCGCTGATCCGCCAGTTCCTTTACGGTAACCGCTATTTCCAGAAGAATTTCGGCAAGACCAGCACGGACGTATTCCTGCCGGACTGCTTCGGTTTCGGCTGGGCACTGCCGTCCGTGGCGGCCCACTGCGGAATCAGGGGATTCTCGACGCAGAAGCTTGAATGGGGCGGCGCCATCCCGATACCTTTCGGAATCGGCATATGGAAAGGCCCCGATGGCGCAAGCGTCCTGGCCGCCCTGAACCCTGGCTCCTACACGACGCAGCTTGAACAGGATCCGGGGCTTTCACCACGATGGATTTCGGCGCTGGACGCGCAGGAAGCCGTTTCCGGACTGCGCCTGGCGTTCATGTACTTCGGCGTCGGCGACCGTGGCGGATCGCCCGGGGAATCAAGCGTGGCCCTTCTTGAAACGGCCACTGCCAGGGAAGAAGGCCCTAAGGTTGTTGTCGCCCCGTCCGATCAGATCTTCCGGGATCTTGACGAGACCGAGGTCGCAGCGCTGCCGGTATATGACGGCGAACTGATCATGAGATACCACGGAACCGGTTCGTACACCGCCCAGTCGGCCATGAAGCGTTACAACCGCAGGAACGAACAGCTTGCCGACGCGGCCGAACGCGCCTCGGTGATCGCGGACTGGCTCGGGACAAGGGACTACCCGACAGCGGCACTTGAATCCGAATGGATTCGCTTCCTGTGGCACCAGTTCCACGACGACCTGACCGGCACCAGCATTCCCGAGGCGTACCAGTTTTCCTGGAACGACGAGTTGCTGACGATGAACCGTTTCACCGCCATCCTTCAGGATGCGGTCGGCGCGACGGCATCATTGCTGGACACGAGGACGGATGGCCTGGCGGTCGTGGTTTTCAATCCCCTGGCGTTTGAACGCGAGGATGTTGTGGCGACAACCCTGACGGTCGATTCGGACTGGCCGGGGTTCGTGAAGGTCATCGGCCCGGAAGGCCGGGAAGTCCCGTCCCAGGTTACAGGCAGGACGCCCGGTAAAGGGGGAATGGACAGGCTGGAAATCATATTCCTTGCAAATGCGCCATCGACCGGCTTCATCGTTTACGACATCAGGCCGTCAACAACTGCCTGCCAGATCGATTCAGGCCTGAAGGGCAACGTGGACGGGCTTGAAAACCATCGCTACAAGGTGGTCTTCGACACGGCCGGCAACATATCGTCGGTTTACGACAAGCTGACCGGCCGCGAACTGCTGTCGGCACCGGCCGGAATCGAGTTCTTCATGGACATGTCCTTCATCTGGCCGGCCTGGGAGGTTCACTACGAAGGCCTTCGGGACGGCCCGCTGGAAATCCTTGGGGGAACCCCGGAACTGAAGGCAATCGAGACTGGCCCGGTCCGGGTGACTTACGAAGTCGTCCGCACCGATTCCCAGGGCTCGACGTTCACGCAGCGCGTAAGCCTTGCCGCCAAAGGTGCCGGCGACATCGTCCGCGTCGATAATGTAATCGACTGGCGTTCCTTTGCCACGCTGGCCAAGGCCACCTTCCCCGTCACATCAGGAAATCCGGAAGCGACCTATGACCTTGGACTCGGCAACATCAGGCGCGGCATCAACACACCGGATCTGTTCGAAGTCCCCGCGCAGCAGTGGGCCGACCTGACGGCGGGCGACAACAGTTTCGGCGTCTCGATCATCAACGACAGCAAGTACGGATGGGATCATCCGGACGAGGAACGCCTGCGCCTGACGCTTATCCACACCCCTGCCGGCCCGACCTTTCACCACCACACCATCGATTTCGGCGTCAACCACACCACATGGGCCATTCACGGGCACGGCGGCGACTGGCGCAACGGAACGCCCCGGCAGGCCGCGCGCCTGAACCAGCCACTGGCGGCGTTCCTGTCTGCCGCCCCGCATGACGGAGCGCTTGGCAGGAAGGTTGGTCTTCTGACGCTTGAAGGGCCCGACGCCGACCAGGTGGCCGTCAAGGCGATCAAAAAGGACGAAGACGGACGTGGCCTGACGATAGTCAGACTGCAGGAACTTCACGGACGCTCGGCGGCCGATGTCAGGATAAAGGCGGCCGGGACCATTTCCGAAGCGTTCATCATGGACGGCATGGAGATTTCGGCCGGCAGCCTTGAGATCACTGACGGTCAAGCGGTGCTGGGCCTTGCACCGTACCAGATTGCCACGATTGGGCTGCGGATTGAGCTTGATGGAGCATCGATCCGGAAGGCGACTTCACGATTCGTCGCGCTGCCGTACAACGTCGATGTGGTTTCCACCGATGAAAACCGGGCTGACGGCGCGTTCGATTCGACAGGCGCAAGCTGGTCTTCGAACATGTGGCCGGCGAACTTCACTTACAGCGGCGTGGTTTTCCAACTGGGCCCCGTTGTCCCCGGCATCCCGAACGCGGTTAAGGCCAGGGGACAGAAAATCGATCTGGAAATCGGTACGGACGAAACGCTGTACATGCTTGCGGCCGCCGACGAGGATGTTCCCGCCGCGGTTTTCAAGGTCGGGGACGATGCATACACTTTCCCAATCCAGGCCTGGACCGGATTCATCGGCCAGTGGGACAGCCGCGTCGTCGGCGACACAATCGTCGAGACCCGCGACGAGATGCTTCCGGCGTACCTGAAGCAGGCTCCGGTCGCGCTGTATGGAACCCACCGCCACGGCCCGGATGGCGACCATCCGTACGTTTTCACCTATATGTTCATGCACGCGCTGAAGGTCCAGCCGGGCGAAACAAGCCTTGTGCTTCCCGACGACCCGCGAATCAAGATTCTTGCAGTGACCCTGTCGCCGGATGCGTCCATCGCCACACGCCTTGCGACATCGCTTTTCGACATGCAGGATCCGATCGCCGCGCCTGGATGGCACGAACCCGACCCGATCGAACCAGTCCAGCCTGAAGTGGTCGAGCACGCGTGCGACATCATCCAGGATACGACCGGCGATACGACCGGCGATGCGACCGGCGACATCACGCAGCCCCCGGACACCGTTCGGCCCGACGCCACTGCCGACGCATCCACCGACGTTCCCGCAAGCAGCGGCGGCTGCAGCGCGGGCGGCTCCGCCGCCCCGGACTCATTTATGCCTGTATTGTTCGTTTTTCTTCTCGGGACGGTTCTTTCGACAAGATTCAGATCAAGAGCGTTCAGCAACCGTGGCCGCAGGTGCACCTGACCGCGGACTTGTAACGATTCAGGTATGCGTCGCGTTCGGACTGCACGAACTGCGGGCCGAAACGGTGATCAATCGCCGCCATCTCGCGCAGGCGGTTCATGTCCCACATCCCGATACCGATGCCGGCGAGCATGGCGGCACCCAGGGCGGTCGTTTCGATGTTCCTCGGACGCATGACTGGGACGTCCAGGATGTCGGCCTGGAACTGCATCATCAGGTTGTTCGCGCTTGCGCCGCCATCGACGCGCAATTCGGTCAGAGGCTTGCCAAGATCCTTTGCCATCGCATCCAGCAATTCCGCGATCTGCAGGGCAATGCCTTCAAGCACCGCCCGGGCGATGTGGGCCCTGGTCGCGCCACGGGTCAGGCCGAAAAGACCGCCGCGGGCCTCGGGATCCCAGTATGGTGCACCAAGACCGGCCAGGGCCGGGACGAACACAACGCCGGCCGAATCAGGAACGCTGGCCGCAAGTTCCTCGACTTCCGGCGCCGACTTGATGAAACCGAGGGAATCGCGAAGCCACTGAACCGCGGCTCCGGCGATGAACGAAGACCCTTCAAGCACATACGTCGTCCGGTCGCCGACCTTCCACCCGACCGACGTCAGCAGCCCGTGCGTTGACGGAACCATCTTGTCACCGGTGTTCATCAGCAGGAACGCCCCGGTGCCGTACGTGCACTTGGACTGACCCTCGTCAAAACACGTCTGGCCGAACAGGGCCGACTGCTGATCGCCGCAGACACCGGTAATCGGGATGCCGTCAGGCAGGAAGTCCAGGCCCTTCGTAACGCCGAAGCTGCCGGCCGACGGGCGTACTTCCGGAACAAGGCTGCGCGGGATCTTCAGGACGCCAAGCAGGGCATCGTCAAACTGCAGGCGATCGATGTTGAATAACAGGGTCCTGCACGCGTTGGACGGATCGGTGACGTGGGAAACGCCGCCGGTCAGCTTGTGAATCAACCATGTATCGATCGTCCCGAACGCGCACTTGCCGGCCTCGGCGTCGGCGCGCAGGCCGGGGACGTTGTCCAGCATCCAGCGCACCTTGGTGCCCGAAAAATAGGGATCCAGCACAAGCCCGGTACGGTTCCGGAAGTACTGTTCAAGCCCCTCTTCCTTTGCCTTCTCGCAGAACGCCGTGGTGCGGCGGCACTGCCAGACAATCGCGTTGAAACGGGCCTTTCCGGTGTCGCGATCCCAGATGACCGAAGTCTCGCGCTGGTTGGTGATGGCAATTGCGGCACAATCGGCAGGCTGGACGCCGGCCTTTTCCATCGCCTGCCTGGCCGACATCGCCGTGGCGTTCCAGATGTCTTCCGGGTCATGTTCGACCCAACCGGGTTTCGGATATATCTGCCTGATTTCATTGGCGGCCTTCGCCAGGAACGTCAAATCCTGCGCCACGACCATCGCCGTCGAACCGGTTGTGCCTTCATCGAGCGCCAGAATGAATTTCGCCATCACCAATCTCCCCCTTCCAATACATCAAACTCGCGGCCGGGACCGCTGACGATGCCCGGACAACACACAGGGCGCAGTTTATCATCGACCACCTTTTTTGGAAGACGCTGTGTCCCTCACCGGATCAGCAGGATTCTGGAAACAGATCGGGAAATTCGATAGCAATACCGCAGCATTGAAAATGATTTATCAGATGATCCCATTCGTCGCGGCAAGTTCTTAAAAACTGTTTGATTTCCATACGAAGATATGGACTGAATTCTTCTTCTCTTCAAGGTTCCTGACCTGGCCAGTTGTCAATTGAAAACTGCTCAAATATTCAACCTATAGCTGGTGCTGCGGCCACCTCCCGGATTCTGGATCAGCATTCCCTTGTCCACCAAATCGACAAGATCCCTGAACGCCGTGGCCGTGCCTGCTCCAGTCAGGTGCGCGGCCTTCCTGGTCGTCATCCCGCCCTTGAAACCGCCGGATCCGGCGTCCAGCAACCGGTTAAGAATCTTCGCCTGGCGGACGTTAATCGTCTTTCCACCGTGATCCTGCCAGAAGCGGGCCTTCTGCAACGCCACGGCGACCTGTTCGCCAGCTTCATCGACAGCGCTTGTGAGACACCCCAGAAACCACACAATCCAGGCAGTCAGATCGGCGTCATACGCTGAAGCCCGGCGCAGCTCATCGTAATATCGTGGACGATCCTTCATGATTGCAGCCGACATGCTGAAGTGCCGCCCCGGATATCCTGATCCACGGGCAAGCGCCATATCCGCGATGGCTCGAGCCAGCCGGCCGTTGCCATCCTCGAACGGATGGATGGTCACGAACCGGAAATGCGCCAGGGCGGCGACCACGAAAGCGTCCATTTCCCCTGGCGGCGTCTCGAACCACCGCAGGAATAAATCAATCTCCGAATCAAGGGAGTCTCCCGGCGGCGCAACAAAATGAACGGTTTCCCTGCCCAGCGGTCCGGATACGACCTGCATCGTCATGTCGGCTGGACGGAAAGAACCTGGTGTTATCCGGCGCATCCCCGACCACCCGGTCGGAAAAAGCGATGCATGCCAGCCGAGAATCCTTTCACGCGTCAACGGCAGGGCCGCGTTCATGGTTGCGTCAACAAGGACGTCTACAAGCCCCTCGGCCTGCCCGGGTGCCGGTGTTACGTCCATCGAATCGACCTCGAGGCCCAGCCGCCGGGCGACGCTTGACCTGACCGAGTCGAGATCAAGTCGTTCACCCTCGATCTCGGCTGTCCTGACGACCTCGATGGCTGTTCCGCGAACCTGATCTGCCAGTCTGGCACAAAAGCCAAGGCCCGTCAGGGATGCAACAAGAACCTCAAGCCGGGAACGCGCCCTGTCGAGCGGTGGCCCGACTCGCTCGACGTCCCACGGAACATCGGGCCACCTTTCGGATTGCCATACCCATTCCTTCTTCATCCGAGTCCCCGCAATATGAAAGGAGGGCTGAACAGACTCTGATGCGAATAGACCAGCTAATCACATCAAATTTCGATTTGATTATCACATCAAGCCCGTCGGCAGATCAATAGTCAACCACTCTGACCGATCCCCTCATGGAGAGACAAGTGTATTTAGTGGCCGAGGCGAGACTGGAGTAAGTCACAATTGACACAATGGACTAAGTTGAGGTTAGTATGCATGTCCGGCCTCCGAGTTTGAAAGTGAAGTCGAACATCGACAATCACGGGGCGTACGCCGATGGCCGGGGCAGGCGGCGGGGAAGCCTGGAGCGGCATACCCCACCCGATGCGATGCGAGGGCGTGAACAGGATTCCGGATTAATGACAGCGGCCGGCGAATCGGCGCGGTACAATCCCAGAACAAGCAACATCGTGCATCAGCCGACCGAGCCGACGCCCGAACGAACGACGTGAACGCCCCGCACTCGCACGGGAAGGGGTGAAGGGGGAGCCGCGGAAGGGTTTACCGCCGACCGCCAACCATCACGGGGCGTACTCCCTTTCCTATGAGGCGGTGACTCAGTCAACCACTACTGCCCAGCCTGCCCGGACTCCTGCGGGAACCAGCGCAGCATCGCGGCAAGGGCGGCGCCGGTCAGCACGTAGGCCGCCGCAAGTTCAAACGAACGCGCGGCCTCGGGAAGACGTGGCAGGTAAAGGCCGCCGCCCGGCGCGACCGAATGAATGACGCCGAACAGGCTGAACACGCCAAGGGTGACAAAAGTCAGCAAAACGGCGAGTGGCTTCCTGTCTATAAGAAAGACCAGCGCAGATCCCCACAGAATCGCGGTAACTATGAACCCGTTTCCAAGAATGGCCAGGATCCCGAGTTGTGCCGCCAGCGACGGATCCGGCCTTGCGCCGGCGCCAAGAAGCTGGCCTGTATAGATGGTTATCACATAGGCCAGGCAGGGAATGATCGAGAAGGCCACCGCCATCATGTGACGCCGGGGCGATGCGGAAAATGCCTGTTCGGTGATTGCCAGGCCAACAAACAGAAGAACCGGCGCGACCACGACCTCGGGAACGAAATCGATGATGACCCCCAGAACGCCGAAAATGCCCGCAAGGCCGATGACAATGCCGGTAAGAAACGTATAGCCCGCCCTGGCGCCCATCGCCTTGTAAGCGGGATGACCGATGTACGGGGTCGATTGGGCGACACCGCCAAGAGCGCCGGCAATAAGGGTCGCGACCGATTCGACAAGAAGGATGTCGCGAGTCCGGTAGTCGTCGCCGGCCGCCCTGGCCGAAGCGGTCGTGTTGATTCCGCCGACGATTGTCAGAAGGCCGAACGGGATGCTGACCGGAAGATACCTGATTGCGCCGGCCATTCCGGACGTCAGGGCGGAAAGATCGATTCCCGGCCAGTTCAGGCCGATTGTAGCCGAGTGGGTTACAGGTGCCGGTGAAAGTCCCGCAATGGCCATGACCCAGTAAATGATCAGGCCTGCCACAACGGCCAGCAGCGCGCCCGGAATTCTCATCGGAAGCCTGAACCCGGCCACGATTGAGTACAGGATCACGCCGGTCGCGAAAAGGCCGGCAACCGGCGCCGAAAAGATGCGCATGACAGGGATAAGACCAAGCAACGCAAGGCCAATCCCGGCAAGCGGCCCCAGCAGGGCCGGAAGCGGCACGATTCGCTGCACCCAGTCGCCGGCGAACGACATGACGACCTTGAAAAGACCCATGATGAACAAGGTCGCCATCCCGACCGACCAGGCGGTCATTGCGTTGCCGGACTCAAGAAATACCGGCCCGATGACGGCGATCGTCATGCCGATGGTCGATGGCGTGTCAAGGCCAAGGGGCATGGCCGTCATCCTTCTGCCGCGCCGGCAGGCCATCCACGTGTAGGCCAGATCACCGAACATCACGCCGATCGCGGTTCCAGGAATCATTCGCGTCAATATGAAGTCCTGGGGCATGCCGAACTGACCCGCCAGGATCGCGGTCAACATCACAAGGTTGACGACGTTATCGACGAACAGGGCGAAAAAGGCGTTCAGGTCGCCCGAGACGAACCACTTGTCTGCTTTCACGGGAACTTCACCCAGCCGGGGACCGACGGATTATACGACAGGCCGGATTCAGGTACAGACTGGACGGCGAAAGGATTGTCCGTGGCCGAATTCGGAGCCGGTATCAGAAGGGAACATCCACGTCGTTGATGGCGCTGGGGGTCGTCACCGGCATGCCGACCGGCTCGGCCACCGGGGGCTCGCCGTAGGACTGGTGCGCGTTGTCAGCGCCGCCGCGGCCGCCGATCGACTGGACGTTGCTGGCGACGATTTCGGTCGTGTAGCGCTTCTGGCCGTCCTTGTCGTCCCAACTCCTGGTCTGGATCCGACCCTCGACGAACACCGTGCTGCCCTTCTGAAGGTACTGGCCGCAGAATTCGGCCTGGCGCCCCCAGACGATGACCTTGTGCCACTCGGTGCGCTCCTGCTTCTGGCCGGCCTTGTCATTCCAGACCTCGTTCGTCGCGACACTCAGGGTCGCGACCGTCTGTCCACCGCCAGTCGTGCGGATTTCCGGCGCCGAACCAAGGTTTCCGATGATGAGAACACGATTCAGGGATGCCATGATTAACCTCTTGCAAAAGGGTTTCTTCAAACACCGCCGCGGCGGCGCACGTTTCCTTCTTTCGAACGGGAACCCGAAGCGTTACGCAAAAAACACCTCATGCAGTTCCCTTGTGACCGAATCGACCTTGTCCGCATCGACAAGAAGCGTCATCGCCGCAGGCGCCAGCATCATCCCGCGAAGATGCCCGATTGACCTGACATGCGAAATCGCGGCCGGGCCGGATGGATCCGCAAGCACGTCACCGACCACCGTGACCGCGCCGATGTCCTTGACAAGGGTGGCCCCTTCCGGAAGCGACGCCGTCAGGAAGCCGTCCAGAGCAAGGTTGTCGGTGCGCGAAAAAACCATCCACGTCCCGCCGCCGCCGGCCGCGCAGACGAAGCACGGCGTCAGTCCACCGGCCGCAAGCATCGAAAGGGCCTGGTCGGAAACGCCGCCATCGGACGAAAAGCGAAGCGCGACGACGTCCTTGCGGGCCGTGACGCCAACGACCGAACGCGGCGGTGCGTCAGGATTGACGCGTACTACCGTCCCCTCTTTCAACGGGTCCATCGATGACCGTGTGTAAATCGCGATTCCAGCGCGCCGGGCGAACTCGACCGCATCGGCGTTCAAGACCTTCGCGCCGTGACGTGACAGGGAAAGCATCTGTTCGTAATCCAATTCCTGGAATTGACGGGCGTTGATGACGACGCGAGGATCCGCGGAACACACAAACAGCACATCGGAATATATTTCGCACCGTTCGGCGTTCAACGCCGCTGCCAGCGCGACCGCGGTGGTATCGCTGCCGCCACGGCCAAGCGTCGTGATTTCCCTTTTGTAGCTGGTTCCCTGAAAGCCGGCCACGATCACGATCTTTCCAGCCTCGAGTTCGTCGAGAACCCTGAACGGCCGAACCTCGACGATTCTTGCGTGGCTGTGGCTGTGGTTGGTCATGATGCCGCACTGCGAACCGGTCAGGGAGATCGCGTCCTGGCCCATCGCCTGGATTGCAATCGAAAGCAGCGCCATCGTGATGCGTTCGCCGACGGTAAGAAGCATGTCGAGTTCGCGCATCGAAGGTTCCGGATTGATGTCCGTCGCCATCCGCATCAGTTCGTCGGTCTTGCCGGACATGGCCGACACGACGACCACCACGTCGTGCCCTGCCCGCCTGGTCTCGACGACATGACACGCAACCTTCTTGATCCGCTCCAGGTCGGCCACCGAAGTTCCGCCGTATTTCTGGACAATGATCGACAACCGGTCACCTCGGGAATGGACGCAACACGCGAATTATACCAGCAAGCCGGCATTTGGAATCCCGAACGCGCGTCCGCGGGATAATAACTGTGCAAGAAACCGGGGCGCGCGCGGGAAAACAAACTTGCCGAAACGCCCGCGCGCCCTTATAAGGAAAGCGACAAATCGATGGGGGACCGTTCCCGCGCCATGAATCGGAATTTTGAAGAAATCGCGGCCGGCACGCTGGCCGAGGCACTTGACAAACTGAAGGCCGCAGGCGGCGTGCCCGATGACTTCGAGCCAAAAATCGTTATCGAAAGGCCGAAGAATCCGGACTTCGGCGACTTCGGCTGCGCCCTGCCGATGCTGATGTGCAAGGCCACAAGAACCGCACCCGCCATATGCGGCAGGAACCTGATGGACAAGATCCAGGCCCCGCCCGGCATCTTCGACGAAATCTCGTTCGCGCCCCCCGGATATATCAACTTCCGGGTCAGCCCGACCGCATGGTTCGAAGGGCTTCAGGCGGTCTGCGACATCCCGGACGTCGGCCATGGACAGAAAGTCCTTCTTGAATTCGTTTCGGCCAACCCGACAGGCCCCCTTCACGCCGGACACGCCCGCGGGGCCGTACTGGGAGACATCGTCGCGAGGCTGATGAAGGTCGCGGGATACGAAGTTGAAACGGAATACCTGCTTAACGACGTCGGCAACCAGATGGCCATGCTCGGGCTGTCGATTTTTTATCGTGGCCGACAGGCGCTTGGACTGGCATCCGAGGTGGACTTCCCGGAAAACGGATACCGTGGCGATTACATCAGGGAAATCGCGGCACGTTTCGTGTCGGGACAGGAAGGCCGTGATTTCTGCGCGGCTTCATACCCGGAGGGTGCGGGCCGTGACGACAATCCCGCGGTAAGGTTCGCGGCCGGTCTGCTGACCGAGGAAATCCGGAAAACCCTGGACTGCCTTGCAATCAGGTTCGACCACTGGTTTTCGGAAAGAAGCCTTCACGATTCGGGCCGGGTGGCCTTCCTTGTGAACCGCCTTCTTGAATCGGGGGCGGCCTACCGGACGGACGACGGGGCGATCCTGTTTTCGATGGAAGGCGACGAGGACGGGGAAGATCGCGTCGTCGTGCGGGGCAACGGGGTTCCGACCTATTTCGCGGCAGATATCGCCTATCACGATGAAAAGGCCAGACGGGGATATGACCGCCTGATCAACATATGGGGCGCGGATCACCACGGATATATCCCAAGGGTCAGGGCCGCGATGGGCGCGCTTGGACACAGTCCGTCGATGCTTGACGTGATCCTTGTCCAGATGGTGACGCTTACAAGAAACGGCGAAGTCGTTCCCATGGGCAAACGCCTCGGACGCTTCGTGACGCTTCAGGATCTGGTCGATGAGGTCGGCGCCGACGCCGTCCGCTTCATCTACATCATGCGTCGGGCCGACGCCCAGATGGAGTTCGACCTGGAACTGGCGAAGCAGAAGACGATGGACAACCCGGTCTATTACGTCCAGTACGGCCACGCGCGTGTCGCCTCGATCGTGCGAAAGGCGACCGGGATGGGATATCAGGTGCCGTCCTTCAGCCCGGATCTCCTGTCAAGCCTGACGCTGCCGGAAGAACTGGCCCTGGTCAAGGATCTGTGCCGGTTCCCCGGCATCGTTGCCCAGTCGGCCGCGAACTGCGAGCCGCACCATGTCTGCTTCTTCCTGATGGAACTGTGCAAGGGATTCCATTCGTACTACACGAAATACAAGTCTTCCGAACGCGTGGTCTCGGACGACCGGGACAAGACGCTCGCGCGCCTTTATCTTGTCTCGCGGATCAAATCCGTGCTTGGATACGGACTCGGGCTTCTTGGAGTGACCGCCCCCGAAGAGATGCGGTGCGAGGGAACGGATGTCGAATCCTGACCTGGAAAATGACGCTCCGGAACACGCAGGTGGCTCCGACACGGCCCGCAGGGTCAACGAAATCGAACTGCGCGATTTCGACCGCATTCGTGAACGAACTCCGTTCCAGTTGAAGCCGGTTCATGTCAAAGTGGGGGCCGCCGCGGCACTTGCGACCATCGTGCTGGCCGTCGTCGCCGGTTGGATGCTTGGAAGAAGCGCCGACAAGGGGCGCCCCGCGATTCAGGAAATAACCGGGGATACGAAGCTCACGTCGGTTGAAACGGTTGCCGAAGGCGATCGTCCGGCGCTCGACGTCCCGACAGAATCGACCGGCAAGAAGCGACGCAGGGTTCAGGGCAGCGTGCTTCCCCTGCCCGGGGCCGAACCTCGGCCGTCCGAGATGGTTGAAACGATCCGCCGCGGCCTGGATGAAGTGTCCCGGGAGGCCCCCGAGGTACAAGCCTTCGAGTGGTGGGAATACTTCGTTGCCATCAACTGCGCGTTTTCATGCCTCGAACCTTATTGCGCGTGCTCGGACGACCTTCCGGCGGCATGTCCGGAGCCGGAACCGGCCCCGGCAGTACCAGACGAACCGGAACCGGTGCCGGAACCAGCCCGGGAGCCTGTGCCTGAACAGGTGGCGGACCCTGGCCCGCAACCAGTGCCGGAAACCAAACCCGATGCCGCCCCGGAACCTGATGCGGTTTCTCCCGCCCACGCCAATGCCGAAGCGGAACCTGCCGACGGACAACGGCCGCCCGCGGACGCAGGAAGCAAGCCTGCCGCCGCGACGGAAGGGGCCACCGGGCCCCAGGCTCCGGCACAAATGGAACCTCCCGTGGCTTCCGGGGAACCGGCTGGCTCGAGTTCCCCGACACCAGACGGGGCTGTCCCGGAACACAGGCAGGCCGATCGGAAACAGGCGGTTGAGGCCGCCCGCAGGCAGGCGCCCGAAAAGAAGCCGGTTCCGCCCACGAAGTACTCGGTGCAGATAAGATCCTTCAAGGAAGAGGCCATCGCAAAGGACTTCGCCCGCGAATTCGGCGCGAAGGGGTATGATACTTTTGTCGTAAGCTATGTTGACCCGGCCGGGACGACCTGGTTCAGGGTGCGGACCGGACATTTCTCGACCGCCGCGGAAGCAACCGCCTTCGCGGCCCGGGTCAATTCGAAGGAGGCCGAGCAGGCCATCCCGGTGGAGGCAAAATGATTCCAATCATCGTCCCGAGAAAGGTCGAAAAGCCGTGGGGCTGGGAACTCTGGGTCGCCGTGACCGAGAAATACGCGGGAAAAATCATCCACATCAACCCGGGCCAGAAGCTTTCAAGGCAGTACCACATCATCAAAGATGAAACCGTCTATGTGATCTCCGGCAGGCTGGTGGTCGAAATCGGCCAGGCAGGCACCGCCGAACGCTTCGATCTGCCGGCCGGCAAATCGATGCGGGTTACCGCGGAAACGGTTCACAGGTTCATGTCGCCCGACGACGAGGCGGTCGAAATTTTCGAGACCTCGACCCCGGAGCTTGACGACGTGGTTCGGCTTGAAGACGTTTACGGACGCGAGGGGACTTCACGTCCCTGATTTGAATCCAGAATCAAGGAGTTCCAGATGAAGGGCAACAATCCGGTTTTCACGACGGACGCGCCGGCCGCGATCGGGCCATACTCCCAGGCGATTGAGTGCAGGCCTTCCAGGATGCTTTTCGTTTCGGGCCAGATACCAATCGACCCGGCGACCAGCGCGATCGTGCCCGGCGGGATTGAGGCGGAGACCCGCCAGGCGTTGCGCAACATCGACGCCATACTTACCGCCGGCGGCATGGACAGGACGAATGTCGTCCGCGCGACCATTTTTCTGGCGAGCATGTCCGACTTTCAGGTCGTCAACGGCATTTACGCGGAATTCTTCGGGGAACACAAACCGGCGCGGGCCGCGTTCCAGGTCGCCGCACTGCCCAGGGGCGCCCTTGTTGAAATCGACGCGATTGCCGTCGAATGAAGCCTGGCGCCGTCGGCCTGATTGACCGCACTACTGCTGTCTTCTGCAAACCGTCCGCAGGTCGCCCTGTTCGCGCGGTTTGATCGTTATGCGATCGATATTAACGTGCGAAGGAAGCGTTACCACCCAGCGGACGCACTCGGCGATGTCTTCGGCCGTCAGCGGGGTCATGTCCTTATAAACCTGGGCAGCCCTGTCGGCATCCCCGAGCCTGACGATCGAAAACTCGGTTTCGACCATTCCAGGATCAATTGAAGAAACCCTTATCGGCTCGGCAAGCAGTTCAAGCCGCAGCGTCTGCGTCAACGCGTCCAGCGCGTGCTTGGTCGCGCAATAGACCCCGCCGCCGGGATAGACGCCCTGACCCGCGATGCTGCTGATGTTGACGATGTGCGCGCGCCCCGACTTCCGCAGATGGGGCAGCGCGGCCTGGGTCAGCCGGATCACCCCCTCGACGTTTGTATCGAGCATCTGCCGCCAGGTTTCGGGCGCCACCGCGTCCAGGCGATCAAGCCCACGCGCCATGCCGGCATTGTTGACAAGCACATCGATGCCGCCCAGCGCCGCAACGCCGTCGTCGACAAATGCGGCAACCGACCGGCCATCCCTTACATCCAGGGTGCCGCACCAGACCGGAACACCGAATTCGGCCCTGATTCCGGCGGCCAACTGTTCGAGCCTGTCCATGCGCCGCGCGCCAAGAAGAAGGCCATACCCTTCCCGGGCAAGCGCCCGTGCCGATGCGGCACCGATTCCCGCACTCGCCCCGGAAATAAGCGCAACCAGCTTTTCAGCCATCTTTTCACCTGCATCAGTTACTTGTTCATATCCCGGAAACGGTTAGTGACCGGATACCTTCTGTCACGCCCGAAATTCCTTGACGAAATCTTGACCCCCGGGGCGGCCTGGCGTCTCTTGTATTCAGACTGGTACAGCAGATTTTCCACCCGGCACACCGTCTCGGCCGCATGGCCTTCCGCACCGATGTCCGAAAGGGACTTCTCGCCCTCAACCAGGCTTTCAAGGATTGCGTCCAGTTCCGCGTACGGGGGCAGCGAATCCTGATCCTTCTGATCCGGCCGCAATTCCGCGCTTGGCGGCCGTTCAATCGTGCGATCCGGCATAACGCGCCCTTCCGGCCCCTTGAACTGACTGACGAAATTGGCGTTCCGCCACCGCGACAGGGCAAACACATCGGTCTTGTAAATGTCCTTCAGGACGGAATAGCCCCCGCACATGTCGCCATAAATGGTGGCGTAGCCGACGGAAGATTCGGACTTGTTTCCCGTCGTAAGCACCATCTTTCCAAATTTGTTGGAAATCGCCATCAGGACTATTCCGCGCACCCTGGCCTGAACGTTTTCCTCGGTGATGTCCGGGTCACGCCCCGCGAAAAGACCGGAAAGCATCAAGGACAAAGCCTCGACCGCAGGGGCGATCGGAACGACGTCATACCTGGCGCCCAGCAGGGCCGCCGTGGCGGAGGCTTCCTGAAGGCTGACCCCGCTGGTGAAGGTGTATGGCATCATCACCAGATGAACCTTGTCCGAACCAAGCGCATCGACCGCGACTGCCGCGGTCAGCGCGCTGTCAACGCCACCCGAAAGACCAATCAGCACGCCGGGGAAGCGGTTCTTGACGACGTAGTCGCGCAGGCCCACGACCATCGCCATATATATCGATTCAAGCCTGCCTGGACGAGGTTCGACGCGGCCCGGTTCACATGTCCACCCGCCGTCGTCACGAAGAAAGACGACGTCCTGGCCGTCCTCGTCCCATGAACGAAGCCCCGCCCGCAGGTCACCGTCGCGACCAAGCACGAACGAAGCCCCGTCGAAGACAAGCTCGTCCTGACCGCCGAACTGGTTGACATAAACCATCGGAAGCCCGGTCTCGCGCACCCTTGACGACGCGGCTTCAAGTCGCCGGCCCTGCTTGTTGACGTCGAAGGGAGAACCGTTGATGGAAACCAGGATCTCGGCCCCCTGGCGCCGGAGTTCCCGGCATACGTCCGGCTTCCAGATGTCCTCGCAGACCGGGAGCCCAAGCCTGACGCCACGGAAATCGACCGGCGACGGCACCGGCCCGGGGCAGAAGACGCGCATCTCGTCAAAAACCCCGTAATTCGGCAGTTGACGCTTCAGGCTGGCCGCCTTGACGCTTCCGCCTTCAAGCAGCAGCGCCGCGTTGAATACCCGGCCTTCGACTTCCCACGGACAGCCGATCACGATTCCGGGCCCGTCCGCGCACGACAAGGCCAACGCGTGTGCCGCATCCATCGCCCGACGCAGGAAGACCGGCTTCAGAACCAGATCCTCCGGTGGATAACCGACGATAAAGAGCTCGGAAAAAATCACCAGATCGGCACCGGCCGCGCGGGCCTGGGCCCATCGGGCCATCGCAAGCGCGACATTCCCGTCGATATCACCCACCACCGGGTTGGCCTGAACCAGATGCATGCGAATCGATTTCATCAACGCCTCCGGACCTGACATCCGGCGGATGCCGGCGGCCACAAGTTACCAGCACGGCGACCATTTTTCCAGAGGGTGGAGCAGCGCCGCGAAATCCGGGCTATCATTTCACGGGCCGTGTATTCCTTCAGGACGGAGGTACAGATGTCACACAGGGTTTTCGTTTCCAGGCTGATCCCCGAAGCGGGACTTGAAATTCTGCGCGCACGAACCGATCTCGACGTGTGGAGTGGGGAAATGCCTCCGTCGCCAACCGAACTGCGCGATCGCGTTAAGGGATGCGACGGCGCGATATGCCTGCTTTCCGACACCATCGATGCCGCCTTTTTCAAAGCCGCGGGACCGGCGTTGAAGGTGGTCAGCCTGTTCGCGGCCGGGTACAACAATGTTGACATGAACGCGGCCCGCGAGGCGCGCGTGATCATAACCAACACCCCGGATCAGTTGACCGAAGCCACCGCTGAACTGGCCTTCACGCTTATGGCCGCCGCCGCCAGGCGCGTAAAGGAAGGCATCGACAACGTACGGGACGGCCAGTGGAGAACCTGGGGACCTTTGATACTGCGGGGCCGGGATCTGCGCGGTTCGACGCTCGGCATCATCGGGATGGGGCGCATCGGCGCCGCTCTGGCCCGGCGGGCAGTCGCATTCGGCATGCAAGTCGTCTTCTTCGACCCGTCGCCGTTCATGATTCCGCCAGGCGACGCACCGGTGACAAGGGTAGCCACGCTTGACGAACTGCTGGGACGATCCGACTTCGTGTCCCTGCACTGCCCGCTGACGCCACAAACCAGGCACATAATCCGCAAGGAAACGATCGCATTGATGAAGCCGGGGTGCGTCCTTGTTAACACGGCTCGCGGCCCGTGCATCGACACGGACGCGCTGGTCGATGCCCTGAAGAAAGACCGGATTTTCGCGGCAGGCCTGGACGTGACCGATCCGGAACCGCTTCCGGCAGACCACCCGCTGGTATCCCTGCCCAACTGCCTGATCCTTCCCCACGTCGGAAGCGCGACATTCTCGACGCGGGATGCCATGGCCGTCGGGGCAGCACGGAACCTGCTGGACGTACTTGATAACAGGCTGCCGGCGGACACTTTGAACCCCGACGTCTTTTCACTTCCTCATTGAGGATCTTCATTGACGATCTTCCAGCGGCCGGCTTTTGTGGTAACATTTTTTGAGACTTTTTTACGGACGGGGAACCCATATGAAAAACCTTATCTGTGCCGCGATCGCGCTTTCACTGCTGCTTCCGGCAGTCGCATCCGCGAGGCCGGGCGACACCGGTTTCGTCGTGACTTCAAGGAAGTACAACGAAAGGGAAAACTATGCGGCAATCTGCCACGAGGAATTCGGGATTCACGCAAGGGTCGCCGATTTTGCAGACATCAGGGATCTGATTCGACGTGATCCCTACATGCGGGATTTCATCGAGGACACCGGGCTCCAGGCGTTCAAGTCGTCGGCCCTGCTTCATTTCCGTGGTCAGAAATGGGGTCCCCGCGGCGAGCCGTATTACATCCAGAAGCGCGACCACAAGCGTTCACGGCGAACCGAGGGCATCATCGACCAGATCGGTGACGGCCTTTTCGAATTGAAGGTGCGCAAGAACAACGCCAAGCCGATCATGTGCTTCATTCCGCACGAACATCGTCGCGAGGCTCCCAGGGTAAGGCTGCCGCTGACACCGCCCCCGCCGCCGGTTCTGCGTGAACCGCCGCCGCCGCCCCCGCCGCCCCCGCCACCGGCAAGGGATCCAAGGCTTCTTTCGACGAAGCGCATGTACCGTGAACACCATTTCCTGAACGACAAGTGCCGCGCCGAATTTGGTCCCGGAGCACGGGTCGCCGACTGGGAAGACATTCAAAGGTACGTCCGTTCGGGACGCGACTTCGAACAGTTCCTGCGGGAAAACGACATACACCGCGGCAATCGCGACCGGCTGGTTTATTACCGGGGTCAGTACAAGGATCACCGCGATCGTCATTTTTATCTGATCTACAACGAAAAAGGCCTTACGCCCAGTGCGGTTACGCCGATCGATCGTGCCCACGGGAACCGGCTGAACCTGGCCGGCATGATGCACCTGCGGTCACCGATCCTCTGCCTGGTTCCTTGACGATCAATCCACAAATCGTCCGGGGGCGATGCGAACCCGGACGGGAAGACACTCGGCTACTTTGCGATCCCGACGGCGACATTTTCAGGTGAATGAAATGAAAAACCGGGGCCTGGTAATCATGCTTGTTGTCCTGGCCGCCGGTTGCGCGGATTCGTCCGGTACTGGCAGCGATGCGTACGGGGATACTTCCCTGGCAGGACTTCCGACGATGCCGCTTCGGACTGAAGGTCGCTTCATCGTGGACGCCGAAGGCCGGCGGGTCAAGCTTGCGGGATACAACTGGAACGATGGCGAAGGTCCGATGTTCACGATGTCCGGGCTGGCCTCGCAGCACCGCGACGACATTGCCCAAAGGCTGGCGCGGCTTGGATTCAACACAATCCGGCTTGTCTGGTCCAACCAGCTCGTCGAACAGAATCCCATGGTTCAGGCGAACCTGCTGGCCGCCAATCCGGATCTTGTCGGAAAGACGGCGCTCGAAGTCATGGACGCGGTGGTCGAATCGCTTGGCGAACACGGATTGATGGTTGTAATGAACAACCACATATCGGACGCCATCTACTGCTGCAAGAGTGATGACGACAACACGCTGTGGTACAACGACCGCTTTCCGGAATCCGCCTGGATCAACGACTGGAAGACGATCGCCGCAAGGTATCGTGGTCATGCCAACGTCATCGGCGCCGACCTGCGCAACGAACCCAGGCTTTTCGCGTACTGGGGACCGGATGCCGGCAGCGAAATGGACTGGGCCGCGGCGGCCGAGCGCGCGGGAAACGCCGTTCTATCGGAAGCCCCGGACTGGCTGATATTCGTCGAGGGTGTCAATTACGCCCAGGAACTTGGCGGCGTCGCCCGTCGCCCGCTGGAATTTAAGGTGAAGAACCGGCTGGTGTATTCGGTTCACGACTATCCATGGTTCTTCAGGGACGAGTCGCCTGAAGAAATGCGGGCGAAGTGGGAACGGAACTGGGCCTTCATCTTCAGGGATCAGGGTAAGGCTGCCCCGGTATGGATCGGCGAATTCGGCCTGTGCAACACATGCTTTGAAGACAACGGAATGAACCAGGTCTGGTTCGAGACGTTCACGGCCTTCATCAAGGACAACGACCTGGACTGGTGCTGGTGGGTGCTTCATGAAGGCGACACGCCATACGGATGGGGCGTCTTTGATGAAAAGACGAACGAACCGTGGTCGCCCGGCCTGATGGAAGTTCATCGCGGCATGATTGCCCCGACGAAGGGACCGGGCATTTAGATTCAAGGGCTGGTGCCAAGGGCGGGACTCGAACCCGCACGCCCTTGCGGACAAGGGATTTTAAGTCCCCTGCGTCTGCCATTTCGCCACCTTGGCGCGACTGAAGTATGCACCAGGAATGCCACACAAGGAAGATGCTTGTGGACTGCGCGACGGATTCCGTGGCGGCTGGCCTGGCAACCTGCGACCGCCCGGCCCGGCCGCGGTTCATGGCGATTGCCGCAATTCTTCTTGCGACTGCGGGCGGATGTGCCGGACATCATGTCAGGACGGCGGTTCAGGGAACCGCGTCAGGTTCCTTGACCGCATGCGGGGCGGGCGTCGGGCTGTCGGCCGAACTGCCGATACTCGCCGACGGCCGCTTCTTCGACCTGCTTGAAGCGGAACAGGTCATGTGTCCCGGCGGCGCAATTGCGACCTTGGGTGGCGATCCGGACAAGTTATTGTCAATCGCCTGTCCCGGCGCGCGGATTGCGATTTATTGCAAAGCCGACGCAATCCTGCCCGACTGCGTCCCGGAACCCCTCAAAACGCTCAATCCCGATGCCGCCCGAATGGCCGCCGCAGCGGTTTCGCGAATCGGCGCCGATCGCCGGACCGATTCGTTGAAGCTTGCGAAAAAGGCATCTGACATCCAGCCCGATTCGGAATTCATCCTGGCTGCCCTGGCATCGGCCCAGATGGCGAACGGGGATTTCGCGGGCGCGGAAAAGACGCTTTCACGGGCGATCGGCATCAACCCGGATTCGCCGGCCCTGCGGCTGGCACACGCCGTCGCGATGTCCGAACTGGGCGACAAGAACTCGTATGCCGCCGAAATCGCGCGACTGTACGACGATCTGCCGGTCGACCATACGATGCGCCCCGACCTTCAGTGCAGGCTTGCCGACAACCAGAACCGGCTGGGAAACCGGAAGGTGGCAATCACGATGGCCCGCGAGGCGTGCCGGGCGGGCGCCACGATGTGCTGCGGCATGGCGGCAAGCGATCCCGAACCTGTGGAAGTGGTGCCTTGGAAGGAACCGGGAATCGGGCAAGGCGATAAGGATCAGGGCTCGATGTAGCGATCGTATGCGGTCGATTCGCAAACGTTGCGGTATTCGTCGGCGGACCAGTTCTTGCCATAGACCCAGGTGGTGATCAGGCGGTCCTTCTGCCTGCCGTTCTGGCACCCGCCGATCGAGTTTTCACGCGGACATGTGCAGCCGAAGTAGAAGACGCCCTTCTGTTCCTTCTCGCAGATCTTCTTCATCCGGGCCTCGCCTTCCGACGTGAAGCACGTGCCATTCTTGTTGATCTCTTCGCACTGAAGATCCCAGCAACCCTTTTCATACCAGCACGAAGCCTGGGCACCGGTCTCGGGGCCGCAATTGGCCGGCTTTTCCGGTGTCCGATCACACCCGGCCGCAACAAGCACGAACGCGAAAATCACGAAAACAGACGACTTCACATCACCACCCGCAGAAAAAGCAGGACGGAACATTAACACATAAGTTCAGGCATGTCGCCAACTACATCGGCGCGCCGGAACCATCAAGAACAGCATCGACCATGTCTCGTGCCTCGGCCAGGATACGATCCAGATGATCCTGCCCGACCAGGCTTTCCGCATAGATCTTGTAGATGTTTTCCGTGCCCGACGGCCGCGCCGCGAACCACCCGTCCGGGGCGACGACCTTCAACCCGCCGATCGGCGCGTCGTTGCCCGGCGCGCTGGTCAGTCTGGCCACGATGGGCCGGCCGCCGAGCGTCCCGGCCCGGACCATTTCCGGACGAAGGTTGCCCAGGAGCCTTCTGGAAGATGCGTCGGCCGGGGAATCGACCCGTGCATAGAATGAACGCCCGAAGCGGGCCTCGATGTCGGCGTGCAGGCTGCCGGGATCGCGCCCGGTCACGGCCATGATCTCGGCCGCCAGCAGGTTCGCGATAATCCCGTCCTTGTCGGTGGTCCATGCCGTGCCGTCGCGCCGCAGGAACGAGGCACCGGCGCTTTCCTCGCCGCAGAAGCCGAAACTGCCGTCAAGAAGGCCCTCGACGAACCACTTGAAGCCGACGGGAACCTCGACCACGCGCCTTTTTGCGGCCGCCGCGACAAGGTCGATTACCGAACTGGAAACAAGCGTCTTCCCGACTGCCGCGTCGGCACGCCAGCCCGGCCTGTGGGCAAAAAGATACTGGATCATGACGGCCAGGTACGCGTTCGGCGACATCAGGCCGGCATGCCTGGTGACAATGCCATGCCGATCGGAATCGGGATCGTTTCCAAACGCGATGTCGAAGCGATCCCTGAAGTCAATCAGGCCGGCCATCGCGTACGGCGAAGAACAGTCCATTCGCACCTTGCCGTCGTGATCGACCCGCATGAAACGAAATGAAGGATCCATGCTGGTGTTCACCACCTGCAGATCCAGCTTCCAACGGTCGCGAATCCTTTCCCAGTATGGCAGGGACGCGCCGCCCAGCGGATCGACGCCCAGTTTCAGCCCGGCCGACCTGATCGCGTCCAAATCGACGACGTCGCCAAGATCATCGACGTACCTGGAAATGAAATCGTGAGGAAGGATCCCGGGTTCCCTGATGGCCCGTTCGAACGGAAGCCGCTTCACGCCGTCCAATCCGGATGCAAGAATCTCGTTTGCCCGCCTCTGGATTGCGGCCGTCTCGTTTCCGCCGGCCGGCCCGCCGTGTGGCGGGTTGTACTTGAATCCACCGTCGGAAGGCGGGTTATGCGATGGAGTCACGACGATTCCGTCCGCCAGCCCGGAAGTCCTGCCACGATTATGAACCAGGATCGCATGCGAAACGGCCGGAGTCGGCGTCACGATGTCGGCGAACCGGACGGCAACGCCATTGGCGGCCAGCACCTCGAGGGCGGTTTCATGAGCCGGCGCGGAAAGGGCATGGGAGTCCATGCCGATGAACAGCGGGCCGTCGAACCCCCGCGAGGCCCGGTACTCGCAGACGGCCTGTGTTACCGCAAGAATGTGATCTTCGTTGAAGGTGCCGTCAACCGATCTGCCCCTGTGACCCGAAGTGCCGAACGACACGGCCTGAGCCGGGGTTCCCGGATCGGGGCGGACGGAATGGTACGCACTGACGACCGAATCGACATCCTCGACAAGCTCCGGTGGCACCGGCTTTCCTGCAAGCGGTGAAACTGCCATGAAACGACCTCGATTGCGACGGCCGCATTATATGATGAAATCACAGGTACGGGACGGATGCGTTTCCGGCGGAACCGACAATCAGAAGTCGCAGCACAGGTTCCAGTCGCCGGTGTACTCGGAGTTCTGGAACAGGCTGGCCGAAAGCGAATAGGTGCCGGCGTGATCGCTTCCGGTGCTGTCAATGACGATCGTGTACCAGCCGGCCTCCGACTCGCTCATCGGCTTGATCTGGACGTTGTTGTACGTCGGTCGGTTGCCGTCCGACTGGTTCACGCATTGAAGCAGCGATTCGCGTTCAAGCGGACAAGTCCAGCCCCGATAGACTTTCACCATGAAGTCGATATGAATTCCCCAGTCCGGATGGTTGTAAATGAGGTGATCATCAACAGTGAAACTGAACAGATCCCCGGCCACCAGGAAAACCCTGAAAAAGTGATCCAGGCCATCATCGTCGCATTCCGACTTGCACCACAAATCGTCGCCGCCACCAAAAATCGGGCAGCCCTTGGTGCTGACGTCATCATCGTCTTCGTTACCGCCGGAATTTTCGTTAATGGTGTCGCTGTTCCAGGAAATCCCGCCGTTCAACAAAGTGAAACGGCCAAGGATCTGGGCGTCCGGGCAGGTCTTCCTGTTGGTTGACGAGTCCGGCAGGCACTCGTCCTGGCCAAGGAAGCACCGCGGCACATCCGGCTGATTCAAATCGGTGGCCGCGACATCCGTTTTGTCGGCGTCGTTGTCAACGACGTCGTCCGGCGGCTGGCCGTGATCTGCCCCCGAATCAACCGGGCCTTCGTCGGTATTGTCACCTTCGTCACCCGAAGTCGCGTCCGGCAGATCGGTTCGAACCGAATCGGGCTGAATCTGGCCGTCCGGCGCCACATCAATCGCCAAACCGTCCCCCGCGCCATCGTTCAGCCACATGTCTGGCAGCGGGATGAATACATCTCCATCGACACCAATTCCGCCCCCGCACCCCACCATCGACGCAAGCGCCACAAAAAGAACAAGGATCTTTGTCATCGGCACACCCAGTCTTCGAACACGGCCATCAAGGCGGCGGCACATTCCGGCCCCGACGGAGGCTGGAAGTGTAGGTGAAACGAACGGATTTTTCACCCGCAACCGCGCCGTCAGCTCGCAACCAACCGAATATCAAGTAATTTCGGCCAGGAAGATCCGATCGACCATCACTCCCGCGTCAATGCCGATTGCGTGCTGACAGCATTGACCGGGAGTCCTATAATCTTGTCCGGCGTCAATCCCGGTCATTCCCGGAAAAGGTGATTCAGCATGAAAAAACTGGAAATTGTCCTGGCGGCATCGATCTTGTCGCTGTGCGTCATGATTCCACGGGCGGCCCTGCCGTGCGGGCCCGGCGTCCACATCCGGGAATCCGACCGGATATGGTCGAAACTGACTGCCGAATTCCCGGCCTTCAAGGATCTGGAGGATACGCCGCTGTTTTCGACGTATCTGCACCTGGGTTCGATCATGCCGGACTTCCAGTGGTTCCTGCCTATTCACCAGGGCCACTCGTCGGAGTTTTCACAGTATCTGGTTCAGATGTCGATGGATCAGGATCCCAGGTTCCAAATCCTGGCCCTTGGGCACCTGATGCACAACTCGGTTTCGGATCCGCTCTGCGAGCAGTTCTGGACCCCGACACTGATGGCTTCGGCGCCGCTTGGCATGGTCAGCCTTCTGGAAGGATACGCGGACGCGCACGGCATGGCCGAAGGCGTGACCGAAGTCCTTGGCGACCCGATTGTCGGCGACTGGGACGCCCTGATCGAGGCCATCTTCGACGTTTACCTGGACGGCCCTGAAGCCGAGGCGCTTGGTCACGAGGCGATTACATGGTACGTCGATTCGATGAACGCCTATTACGGTTCCGACACCGATGGCGAGGCCGTGTGGCAGGGCCTGGTCGATAAGATCACCGAATACCAGTCATACCTCGCCGGTTTCGACCGCCAGGCCGCCAAACAGTTCTTCCACGAACTTCGCGGCGAAACCCCGGCCGACATGATGAACCTGCTTACCGGCGACCTGATTGCAAACGTCGCAGGCGATGCCGCGAAACGCAACCAGGATTACGACCTGAACATCGGGTTCGTCATGCAGTCCGCAATCGTTGATCAGGCATTCTGGGACATCTATCAGGATACCCTCCTGGCCGACCTGAGCAGTTTCTGGTACATCGATCGGCTCAACTCGTTCGCCGAAACACTCCTGCCGGAAGATGCTTCAACGATGATTCTTGGCTGGCCGTCGTGGAACCACTGGCCCATGGTGTCGGGCAACATCATGTCAACCATGCAGTTCCTGCCGGAACTTTACAACGTCGTCCCAGGCCTCATCGTCGATGAAGTCACGTGGATGGACTCGACCGGGGCGCCGATTGGACAGGTCACAACCGACATGCTGACTTCGACCATGAAGGTCAGAATCCGTTTCTACACGGCATATGATTTTAACGGCGACATCACGCTTGCCGTCAAGGGCGATCTTCCCGGCCTGGATCAGGCAGCCGACCCGACATACGGCCAGCACACCCAGGCGTTCGACCTTGACCCGCGCCTGTACGTTTCCGGCACGCGCAGTTTCATCGAGACTGAATTTCAGCCCGGGGCGGCCCTGGTTGACGGATTCTACTTCGAGCTTTTTGCAAACGGCGAGACGAAGCCCTGGTTCACCGGCAACTGGGACGAAATCATGGCCAGTGGCAAGGTTCCCGTCTATCAGGATATTTACCGCGACAACTTCGCCACCTACGGGAAATGGCCACCTTCACTGCCGATGGCGGCGGGTTCGGGTTCGCGGGACTGCGAATTCATGGTCATGGCCAGGACGTTCCCGAACGGCGGGCCGATTCCCGACGTGACTGTGACGGTCGGCCCCGCCGGCGAACCGGGCGACGGCGACGCGGAATCGACGCGTACCAGAGCCAACGGGATTGCCGCTTTCGACCTTGTTGAACCGGGACAATATGTGATCACCGGACGGCCCGACGACACCAAGGGCAGTCGCTTTGTCGCCATCGACGAGAATCCGACGCCCGTCGAATGCCCGGACGGCGGCGGCACGTCATGGACAATGCTCCAGTATCACGTCATTCCCAGGATCACTGTTCCCGGCGGCATAAGCGGCCGCAACGACTGCGTCGTGTTCAACACCAACTCCGACGAGTTCTGGGGAAGGGCCGAGCAGTTCATGATCACCGTCACCAATTACTATGACGAAACGGTGATCGCGCCTGAAGTCGCAAAGAAGGCACGACCAAGGATCGAGGCCTGCTTCCCGTCGCCCCTGGAAAACGGCACCACGATACAGATACGGGCGGTTCCGGTCTATGTGAACGGCGCGGGAACGGGCGTTGAAGGATTCAGCGGGCCGATCCTGGTCGATTCGACCGTCCCTGTCGTCGATGACGTGCAGTTTGCCGCCACCGCGACGACCTGCCAGGATGGCGCCGCCGTGTTCCCGTTCGAGGTCGATATTTACGTCAGCGCCACTACCGGCCCGATCGACGTCGTCGAACTCCAGAACGACGAAGACGGATGGGACATCCTTCAGTTCGAGTCCGTTCCCGGCGAGATGCCCGGCACTGAACGCCTGACGGTCGATTTCGTTGCGGACGGCCGCAAGCCAGGCGACACCCTGCTCTTCAGGCTGACCAACCGAGCTGGCGTATTCACTGAATACCCCGTCGATATCCCCGCGACGCTTGCCTGCCCCGTGATCGTTGAACCAATTCCGGACGCGACCGCCGACGTCATTGACGACTCCGGGGCGGTTGGCGACACAACCGAACGGGACGTGATCAACCTGGATCAGACGACCTCAGATTCGACCGTCACCGACACCGGCGTTGAAACGGACGATGGCGGCACCGAGACGAAGGGCGGCGGGTGCTCGGCGGGTGGCGCCAATGGAACCGGGGCCGCTGGATTCGCGCTTCTTTTCCTTATGCTTGCGGCCCTTGCCGTTTCAAGGCGCGCATTCGCGCGATAACCACCTGAAGTACGACCTCATTAACAGGGTGCAATCTTGCGAAGACTGATTCATGCCGTTGTTGTGATGGCGATGCTTGCCGTCGGCTGCAATACCGCGGCCACGGATTCCGACATCATTGCAGACGCGGCGGACACCGCGGCCGGAACCGATCTGGAAGCGCCCGACCTGGCTGCCGATGACGGTTCCACACCGGATCTGCCCGATTCCGGCTGGCTTTCGGATGCCGCGGATGCTGGCGAAATCGACGCCAATGACGATGGCACGCCAGATGCCACCGCCGACGCGCCGGACAACCTTTCCAAAGACGACACGACCGCGACTGACGAATCCGGCGACTCGCCCGGGGACGCCGGAGACACGACGGATGCCCCCGACGAAGGGCCGTCCGACACCTATGTGACGCCCGACATCCCGGAACATGGCGAACTGCAGGGGAAGGGGTTCTTCACCGTTCAAGCCCATGAGGGGCGCTGGTGGTTCGTGACGCCGGACGGCCTGCCGTTTTATTCGATCGGTATTAACGCGTGCAACCCGAACGGTTCGGTTGACGCAAGCACCGGTGAGAACCGGTACAAGGCCGCCGTCGAAAACAATTATCCCGGCGAAACCTGGGCGCAGAAGGCCGATTCATGGGCCGCGGCGACCGCCGACAGGTTGAAGTCCTGGGGTTTCAACACCGTTGGCGCGTGGTCCGACTGGAACCGCCTTGGCAAGACGATGCCCTACACGGTCATCCTGAACATCTCCGGCGTCGATTGGCAGGTCGGGGACATTCCCGACTACTTCTCGCAGGAATTCGCGGATCGGTGCGCGCAGGTCGCCAGGGACACCGTGGCGCCCAGACGGGATGACCCCAACCTGATCGGCTGGTTCCTTGACAACGAGCTTCGATGGGGCTGGGACTGGAGATCGCCGAAAACCCTGCTTCAGGATTACCTTGCCATGCCGGAATCGACGCCCGGCCACGCAGTCGCGCTTGAATACCAGGGAAGACCTTACGAATTCCTGGCTGTTGTCGCCGCGAAGTACTTCCAGGTTACGACCGAGGCCGTACGGTCGGCCGATCCAAACCACCTGATCCTGGGAATAAGGTCAATCAGCGTGATGACGCATCCGCAGGTGCCCCAGGCGGCCGGGCCATGGGTTGACGTCTATTCGGTCAATAACTACGAGTTCCTGCCGGAGCTTTACGACGCGATCGACGCCGCGGAACAGGACTTCCTGGACGAAGGCAACTGGCTGCTGAACTATTACGGGGTCACCGGGCGGCCAATCATGATAACGGAATTCTCGATGCGTTCGAGCGAGGCGGACGTCCCCAGCACATGGCCCGTCTTCTATCCGACGTATCCCACGCAGGCCGAGCGTGCCGCGGCCTACCAGGCTTACACCGAAAACTGCTTCGCCAAGCCGTACATTATCGGGCAGCACTGGTTCCAATGGGCAGACGAACCGGCGGGCGGACGCTTCGACGGTGAAAACTCGAACTTCGGGCTGGTCGATGGCGACGACAAGCCTTACACCAAGCTGGTTGAAACGATGACGTTAATTCATGCCCAGGCGCCCGACCGGGCCCTCGAATGAATCCCATGCGAGAGCTTGGGCCCGGGGGAACCAGATCCTGGCGGGCGCTCTACTTGCCGAACTCGTATTCCCGCCAGAGCTTGACGACTCGATGACGCTGTTCGGCGGCAAGCACCCCGGCCATGTCTGAAAAGGCCCGAATCATCCTGCGCAGATAGCGTTCAAAAAGCCGGGCCCCATCCGCCGCGACCTGTTCCAGGGCAACTGAATCCACCGTTTCGGCGTCCAGGGCGTCCATTGCCTTCCTGACCAGGACACGGTTTTCGCCCTGAATATCGAAAAGATCGATGGACAGACCGTCCAGGATGCCATCGACCGAATTCTTCTGCTCGGCAGTCGCATCGACCTTCCACAAGACCAGTTTCACGACCTTTTCCAGCTTCTTCTTAACTTCCTTCGGATTTGCCGGCTCCTTCGGCTTTCGGCAGCCGGTCGTGCCCAGACCAATCGCGGCAATTGCAAGAACCAGCAGAAATCTTCCTGCGACCCCACAACGACCACAGACTGCCATGCTCAGTCCTCCATCGACTTTACAATTCCTTTTAATATACCTTTCAATGCGCCCTGTCATCCACTGAAACGATTGCGAATTGACTGATTTTGATGTAAATTCCGCGTCTGAATCCGTCGCTCATTCTTTTCCCCGGAGCATTAACCATGATGAAGTACATCCTTGTCGCCATGACAGCCGTCACGGCTCTTGGCCAGGCGGCCGTGGCCTTCCCGGCAATCCAGCGCAAACCGGAAAGCCCGGCCTTCACGATTCGTACATCGGCACCGGCAAGGGTGCCCGTGACACCGAATGTGATCCGGCTGGCTGGTAACGAGGTTTCGCTGGGTCATATTCCCCACCCGTTCGGGGTCGATGCGAGGCAGGCCTCGTCCGAACTGGACGCCTTCATGGCAAGCTCCAGGGATCCGCTTCCCTGGTCGGCCGGGATCCTGCCGACAGCCTTTGACCTGCGCGACTTTCCGGGGCGGGTTCCTCCGATTCGGGATCAGGGCAATTGCGGTTCGTGCTGGACATTCGCCACGACCGGCTGCAACGAGATGATGCTGACACCAGCCCAGTCGTGGGACTTCTCCGAAAACAACATGAAGGACAGGCACGGTTTCGACTGGGGTCCCTGCGACGGCGGCAACGTCTTCATGTCGTCGGCATACCTGGCGCGCCACGACGGCCCGGTGCAGGAATCAAGCGACCCGTACAAGGATTGGGACGACACTGCCGACCCGGGATGGACGCCGGTGACCGGGCCGATACCGATCAAGTATTACGAACTCAGACTTCTGGCGGCCGACGGCAGCAACTCGTACGTCCAGTCGATTAAGCAGGCAATCATGGACTACGGCCCTGTCGAGGTTAACTTCCGGGTGGCCGTCGATGAGCTTGGCAACACCAACATGGATGCCTGGTCGACAAACCTGGATGCCTTTTACAGCGGTGAGACAGACTACTCGAACCACGCCGTAATCGCCGTCGGCTGGGACGACAACTATCCGGTTTCAAACTTCAACCCGGCCATACAGCCACCGGGACCGGGAGCAATCCTGATTCGCAACAGCTGGGGCGACATCCACAACGGCGACGGATACTTCTGGATTTCCTACCACCAGATGATCGAAACGCCTGCCGTTCACATGCCCGATGTCATCGACGGAACGACCACACCGGCCGTCCATCACGTTTATCAATACGATCCGCTTGGATTTGTCGCCCCGTGGGGAAACGACACGCCGGGAGTCTCCTGGACGATGGGCAACATGTTCAAGGCCACTTCAAGGCAGAACCTGGAAGCCGCGTCTGCGTGGATGGCGGCCGACGGTTCGGTGCAGGTAAGGGTTGGCACCGGGTGCGGGACAACGCCGGATTCCTGTGCTTTCAACGCAACCGTATATTCGCGCGCGTATGACCTTCCCGGCCTTTACGCGATCGACCTTTCGGCACTGGGTATTGTCCTTGAACAGGACGAAAACTTCTTCATCGAATACACGATTGGCAGTTCGACCAGCGGATACATGATCCCGACCGAGATGTACTATGCCGACTACGCATCGGGCGCTTCGGCGCAACCTGGCGAGTCATTCTTCTATGACTCCGGAACCTGGATCGGTCTGCAGGACGCCCTCGGCGATTCATCTGTCAACCTGAACATAAAGGCGTTTACCTCGGACGTGATGACGTTGGGCGGGCTTGTAATCAACGAGATCGATTACGACCAGCCCAGTACCGACACGGCGGAATTTATCGAAATCGCCAACAGATCCGGCGCCACGGTCTCGCTTGAAGGGTACAAGCTGGAATTGATTAACGGCTCCGGCGAACTGCTTTACCAGACGATCAACCTGCCGGTCGTGGATCTGGGGGCCGGGGACTACTTCGTCATCTGCCAGAACCCTGCCAACACGCCGAACTGCGACATGACATTCTCAGCCCTTGCGGCCCAGAACGGCGCTCCTGACGGATTGAGGCTCGTAAAGGATGGGATTGTCATCGATTCGATGGGCTACGAAGGCAACATGTCAACCACCGAGGGAACTTCCACCACGCTTGTCGATGACTCCAGCAAGACCGGCATGGGGCTTTCAAGATTCCCTGATTTGAATGACACGGACAACAACGACTTCGACTTCAGGTTCGTGTGCAATTCCCCAGGCTTCCCGAACATATCGGCGACGGCGGACTGCCCCTGCGCGACCGTGGTCTGCGGCCCCAGGGAGACGTGCAACCCGGCTTCCGGCACGTGCCAGTGCATGGGCGGCTTCACCGGCCCGACCTGCGAGGATTGTGTCGCCGGACACTTCGGCCCGAACTGCCTGCCGTGCCCGGCATGCGGGGATCACGGCACCTGCCTTGATGGCACGATGGGCGACGGAACCTGCGAATGTGACGAAGGCTGGGCAGGAACGGTGTGCGATTCGTGCGACTCCGGCTTCTTCGGCCCGAACTGCATGACCTGTCCCGCATGCGTGTCCGGCACATGCGACGACGGAACCGATGGAAACGGCATGTGCGTCTGCGACACCGGCTGGGTCGGTCCCCTTTGCGACACGTGCGCATCCGGCTACTGGGGCATGGACTGCACCGAGTGTCCGTCATGCGTTAATGGTTCGTGCCAGGACGGCAGCATGGGCGACGGAACCTGCGAATGCTTTGCAGGATGGGACGGAACGCTTTGCGAAGACTGCGCCACTGACTACTGGGGCTCGACTTGCCAGGCGTGCCCCGACTGCCGCCCCAACGGATACTGCAGGGACGGGATTGGCGGCGACGGCGGTTGTGAATGCAACCCGGGCTGGCAGGGAACATACTGTGACGCGTGCGATTCAGGCTTCTTCGGCTCCACCTGCCAGGGCTGTCCCGACTGCAACAACGGAGTCTGCCTTGACGGGCTTGACGGCGACGGATCGTGCGAATGCGATTCGGGATGGGATGGCCAGTTCTGCGACACTTGCGCCCCGGGATTCTTCGGTCCGACCTGCATGAGATGCCCGGACTGTGGAAACGGCACGTGCAACGACCTGATGGCCGGTGACGGTTCATGCGAATGCGATGTCGGATGGGCCGGCTCATCATGCGACGCATGCGCTCCAGGATTCTGGGGCCCGAACTGTCTGCCCTGCCCCGATTGCGGCGAAGGCTTCTGCGAGGAAGGAATCGGCGGCCGCGGCATATGCATCTGCGCCCCAGGCTGGACAGGACCGGAGTGCGACGAATGCCGCACCGGCTTCTTCGGCCCGCTTTGTTCCGAATGCCCGAATTGCAACAACGGCATCTGCGACGATTCGATCCAGGGCACCGGAAGTTGTTACTGCGATGTCGGCTGGGATGGCGAACTCTGCGACGAATGCGCGACCGGGTACTTTGGCCCGGACTGCGCCGAATGCCCTGATTGCTTCGCCGGCACCTGCGCCGACGGAATTGCCGGGTCGGGCATGTGCATCTGCCCGGAAAACTGGCTGGGCCTGGGCTGCGACAATTGCGCGCCAGGCTTCTTCGGACCGATCTGCCAGCCGTGCCCGGACTGCGGCAACGGAAGGTGCAGCGACGGGATAATGGGCGACGGATACTGCGAATGCGATGAAGGGTTCGTAGGCAGGTACTGCGACGAATGCGCCCCGGGTCACTTCGGCCCGGACTGCGACCGTTGCGGCAAGTGCCGCGGCGGCATGTGCCGGGACGGCATGGACGGCGACGGCGGCTGTGAATGCTTCGACGCATGGACTGGCGAAATGTGCGACGAATGCGCGCCCGGGTACTGGGGCGATGAATGCGATCCCTGCCCCAATTGCGAAATGGGTCAATGCAATGAAGGCGACGATGGAGACGGCACCTGCGTCTGCGATCCGGGCTGGGACGGAACCCTGTGCGATATATGCGCGGATGGATTCTTCGGCCTGATTTGCGACCCCTGCCCCGAATGCGTGCATGGAATCTGCGACGACGGCATTTTCGGTGGCGGGAAGTGTTACTGCGAACCGGGATACGCTGGCGACCTTTGTGACGACTGCGTTGCCGGACACTTCGGCAATTCCTGTCAGGAATGCCCCGACTGCTTCGCCGGAACCTGTGCCGATGGAATCCGCGGCAGCGGAACGTGCGACTGCGATGACGGATGGGTCGGCCCGCTGTGCAACCGCTGTAACGACGGGTTCTTCGGCGCCTTCTGCCTGGCTTGCCCCGACTGCGGCCACGGCATCTGCATCGATGGCAGCGAAGGCTCCGGTGAATGCAGCTGCGATCCGGGATGGGCCGGCGCCGACTGCACTGCCTGTGCCCCCGGATACTACGGATCGGGATGCGACGAATGCAGAAACTGCGTTAACGGCACGTGCAGGGATGGCCACGAAGGTGACGGAACCTGCGCCTGCGACGAAGGCTGGGCCGGACCCGACTGTTCCGATTGCGTTGCCGGCCGCTTCGGCCCCGACTGCCTGCCCTGTCCCGCGTGCGTGAACGGAACCTGCAGCCAGGGCGTTATTGGAACCGGCAAATGCGACTGCAAACCGGGATTCACGGGACTGCTTTGCGACGCCTGCGAAGAAGGCCACTTCGGTGCCGGCTGCACCGCCTGCGCCGACTGTGGCAGCGGAACATGCATCGACGGGATTGAAGGCGACGGCTCGTGCGAATGCCCGGAAGGATGGGTCGGCCAGCGCTGCACCGAATGCGAATCCGGCTACTTCGGACCGGCTTGCAGCATGTGCCCGGAATGCGTTCACGGAACGTGCCGTGACGGGATCGAAGGCGACGGCGCGTGTGAATGCGACGATTACTGGGACGGCATCCTGTGTAACAGCATGTTCTGCGAACCGGAATGCGGCGACAACGCCACGTGTCACGAAGCGAACGAATGCAGATGCAACGAAGGGTTCAGTGGCGACGGATATGTCTGTGAGGATACAAACCCGTGCGCCGGCAAGGACGACTGGACGTCCTGCGACGGTGGATACTGCTTTGATGAAACCTGCACAGTGCTTCCGGAAGGGGACGAGTGCGAAGCCGCGACCGAATTGGAGGTCGGCGCGGAAATGGCTGGCTCGCTGGCCGGATTCAGGCCGGCAGTGACGAACAGCATCATCTGCCAGGTGGCGGTGGAAAACGGACCCGATCGCTGGTTCATGTTCCATGTGACCGAGGGACTCAAATACAGAGTCGAACTTACGACTCTGACCTTCAATGCCGTCATGCAGGTGATGGACACCTGCCATTCCAGTTCCGCATGCATCGCCAATGCCGACGAGGACGACGGCGCCGGAATTGAATCGGCAACATTTACGGCCGCTTCCGGCGGATATCTTGTCGTCCGCGTTGCGGCTGTCCAGGATTCCGTCACTTCCGGTGATTTCGTCCTTAAGGTGGAAGAGGTCCAGGAACCGGTTGACAACGGCACTTCGCCGGAAGAATCGGCCGACGAGGCCGTCGCGGACGTAATCGAGGACGTCGGCCAGGAAGATGCCAGCGATGATGACGCATCAGCCGAAGACATAGCGGCAGAAGACGCCGGCGATGTGTCAACCGGGGATCTTAATGCCACGGACACGAATGTGCAGGATCTGTCGGAACCGGACATATCGGCCCCCGACACGTCCCTGCCCGACAACGCCGGCGACACCGCGTCGCAGGATACGGCGGTAACCCCCGATCCCGGTCGGGACGAAGGCAACGACACGGCCGTTTCCCAGGACGAATCGAACGTCAACGACGTGACCGCCGACGACGGCGCCGAAGAAATCGGCCTGGGTGGCGGCGGTTCGTGCTCCGCCGGAGGTTCCGCCGGCTCTTCCAGTGCCGCGCTTGTCCTTCTGCTGCTGGTCTTCTGTGCGTTCGTGATGCGTCGCCGCAGGGTTGCCTGAACAATCCCGTACCCATCCGGCCACAAGGAAACAGCGCCGTCCGCGCTGCCGTCCGCCCCACACATGAAATTTTCCGGGACGGTGCCCGCGAAGTCCGCCGTCCCCGTGAAGTCCGCCGTCCCCGTGAAGTCCGCCGTCCCCGTGAAGTCCGCCGTCCCCGCGAAGTCCGCCGTCCCCGTGAAGTCCGCGGTCCCCGTGGAGTTCGCCATCCCTGCAGATTCCACCGCCCAGTGGATCGTGCCCTCCGTGAGAAGTCCGGCATCCCCCGGGATATGACTTCTTTGAGTAATGGCACTTCCTGACTCGGCGTACCGACTCAGACAACGCCCGGAGACAACCCTGTCCTGCAATAAAAGACGATGTAAAATCTTGAAAAGAAACGATGAAGGGATGCTGAAAAAGAAAGGTCTATCAGTCGGCGTCGCCGGCGCAGCGGAAACCGGTGTCGAATCCGTTCGTCACCATCCGGTCGGCATCGTACCTGTTCGTGGTTCGAAGGTTGGCCATAACGTCGTAAATCCCGCCACCACGCGACACATGGAATTCGCCGGAGTCCGGTCCTTTCGGATCGGTCACGGCATCCTTCGGGTATTTGCCGTACCAGTCGGAAACCCATTCCCATGCGTTTCCGGCCATGTCGCACAGGCCAAACGGACTGTCGCCGGCGGGTGACCTGCTGCACACCTTCACAGTACTGCCAGTTCCGCAGCCGACGCATACCGGCTTGTCGGTGCCCTCGCCACAATCGACGCCATCGACGCCATCCATCACGGCCAGCGCGCACGTCGCGTTTTCATCACCCCACGGGAACTTCCTTCCGTCATCGCCGCGTGCCGCAAACTCCCATTCAGCCTCGGTCGGAAGTCGCTTTCCGGACCAGGCGCAGAAATCCGATGCCTGCTTGAAAGACACGCACACGACCGGCCGGTTCGGATTCACGACGGGATCCCAGTTACAGCGCGGCGCCGTGCACCGGCCGTCTTCGACGCATTCACGGTAGGCAAGCCGGGTCACTTCGGTCTTGTCGATGCTGTAGGCCGAAAGGGAAACCTGGAATCCGAAGACCTGATCCTCGACCTTCTTCGCGACTTCATCGGCAGAGCAACCCATGTTCTGCCTGTCGCACCCCTGAGTGAACGTCGAGGCAGGAATATCGACCATAGTGCCGTAGATGCCTTCCTCAACGGGATCGCCCCAGACAAGGGCGGGATCGACCGAATCGTCGCCGCATGAAGCGGCAAGCGCGGCAGAAAGTGCAACAAGTGCCATAAGGGCAGTCGATCGAAGATGCATAGAAATCCTCCGAAGGTGCGGAAGGCGGCATGAAGCCGCCTGGCCATCAGGTGCCGGAGGTGGGGGTCGAACCCACACGTCCTTGCGGACAACGGATTTTGAGTCCGCCGCGTCTGCCTGTTTCACCACTCCGGCAACGGAATGCAGCGCAAGATTACACGCACAGGCGATGCCGGTCAACTGTGCTGTAATGCGTCATTGCGTCAAGCAGGCCCGGGGCCATCAATCCTTCTTGCGGAAAGTCCAGATGTTGTTGGCGACGTAATTGATCACAAGGCCGACCAGGATGCCGGCCGAAGGGGCCGCGATGTGGTAAAGCCGGTAATCGCCCCATATCTGGAAGTTGAAAATGACGGTCGCGCGCATCTGCGGAGACAGAACCGACGAGACGGCAAGCTGGACGGACGCGGCAATCGAACTTACCAGATAGAACTTCGCAAGGCGCGACACGAAGCCGCCGCCCGGATTCGCTCGAACCCGATCTCCCCAGGTCCAGTAGTTGTTGAGAAGGAAGTTGGTGAAGATCGAGACGACTATCCCGATCAGATACACGACGATGTCGCGAACTCCGACGGAGGTCAGTTCCGGGAAGCTGAACATGTCCGCCAGCAGGCTTCGCAGGCCGGAGAAGACCGCGGCCGGCATCAGCGCCGTGGCAATGAATACCGTCACCAGGTTGACCGGCACGCCGGATCCGCCAACCATCAGAAACTTCACCAGCCTTCGCTGTTCCGGGGTCGTTTTCGATCTGACCCAGGTCATCAGTCTTCCAGCCACTTCGCCCGCCCTTGCTGAATTAACGCCCCGGCCGACATGAAGCCAGCGCCAGGGTCAACTTTCACTATCACAGCCTGTCACCCATGTCGAACAAATGAACCCGTGGACCGGTCACGCCGGCGACGGCGGCGTTGATCAATTCCCGCGCATCTTCGGGACGGTAGAACTGGCTGACATGATAAAGCACGACCGCCCTGTTTCGAGCAAGCGGCAGCAGTTTCAGCAATTCATCGACATGGGTGTGCATGCCCTTCTGGGCCGCCTGCGGATCCCGGCCACGGCCCAGGAACGTGCACTCCTGAAAAAGAACCCTTGCCTGGAGTACATGCTCGGGCGCCGCCGCAATCCATTCCGGGGTCGTGTCCCCGCTGACCGCGACCAGTGGCAGAACATCTTCGGTTACTATTCCCGGATCCCTTGACCTCGCCTCGGCAATCACCGGCCCCGGAAGTCCGACGAAATCGCTTCTTAAGCGCCTGGTCACGCGGGAAAGCACGTATCCGCAGGCAAGACCATCGGCCAGATCGCCGGGATAGTGGTTCACGCGGAATGTCCCAAGACGCAGCCCGTTATCGAGATCCATTGTCCGGTCAAACTCGGGGGCTGGAACAATCCTTGCCTTGAACGGCTTGCCCTGGAGCCTTCCCAGGGAATCGATCAGATCGGTCATTGCGGCCACGGTACCGGGGGGAGTGATGATCGTGGGATCCGGCATGCCGTAAAGGCTGCGCACCCCCAGATACATCGCCAGCCCGCCGATGTGATCGGCATGGCCGTGCGTCAGCGCCACCACGGACGTCCGCAGGGCGGCGCCGCTGCATTCCCCGAGATCAATCGTGATATCCATCTCAGGAAAGGTGATGCTGGTCGAAATGCCCGCCAGCGACCGGCCTGAAACCTGGATTCCCTCAATCCGCTCTTCCAGAACTTCACCGGGTTCAAAGACGCCCTATAATACCGGAAGAATCCGGGAACGCCGCCGAAATGACGCAACAGGAAATCGAGGAACTCGCGCGGGAATTCGGTATCGACGCACTTGCCGCGGTGCCTTCAAGGCCGGTTCCGGCCGACAGGAAGACGCTCCTTGACCTGTATGCCGGCTATCCGCCGGAATTCGCCTACCTGGCAAGGGGACTGGAAAAGCGCCTTGATCCCGGGCTAATCCTCGCTGGCGACAGATCCGTCTGGGTTGGACTCGTCGGTTACGGCGGACTGCCGGCAAGGCCTGATCCGCTTCCGGAAGGAACTGCATGGATAAGCCGCTTTGCCTGGTGCCGGGACTATCATGAAACGGTCGGGGCAAGGTTCGAATCGCTGGCAGCCGCGCTCCGCGAACGCCATGGCGCGGCCGCAAGATCATACGTTGACACGGGATCTATACTGGAAAAATCCTGGGCCTGCCGGGGCGGCCTGGGATTCATTGGAAGAAACGGCCTGCTGATATCTTCAGCACTCGGCTCATTCTGCTTCATTGGAACAATCATCACCGATATCGAGGTTCCCGAACAGCAACCTGTCGCCGGCAATGGGTGCGGATCATGTTCCGCCTGTGTTTCCGCCTGCCCGACCGGTGCCCTGCCCGGTGACGGACGCGTGGATGTGTCGCGCTGCCTTGCCCACATCACCGTGACCTCAAAGGAACCGCCGCCACCCGACATCAATCTGGCCGGCAACCTGTTCGGCTGCGACATCTGCCAGGACGCCTGCCCGCACAACTCGCCGCGAAGGCCAACGCCGGTCGAATTCCTTCCCCGCGAAGGACTTTTCTGCCCCGACCTTCATGCCGTCCGGGGCGCATGCCGGAACCGGGATCGCTTCAAGGCCCTTTTCGGCCAGACGCCGGTATTCAGACGAAAGCCCGAGAGACTTCAGGAAACCGTTGATCGGCTGATGGCCGATCCGGCCGACTCGTGAACCGCGGCGCTCATGCACAGGCAGAAGCGATGATTTCGACAGCCCCGGAAGCACTTTTGAACACTTCCGGACTGCCGCGCGCACTGACGTCGGACGAATTCCAGACAGCCACGTTCCGCGAAAATATCCGGCAAAACCGGATACTTGCCCCTTAAATTCGCACACATGTTCAAAACTTGTGCACAACTGATCGACCCGGCTTCAGTCGAAAAACGTCGACTCAAGTGCCTGGGATGCCGCGATTGACCTTTTGAACCGATTACACACAGGCGCGGGAGCGAATTGTTGACACGATTTCGACAGGCTGACGTAGCATATGGCCCAGTGATTCCGTTACCTTTCCCAGGTTCCTGAAGGGGTGTTCAGTAATATGGCTGTCAATTCCCGGTTCGGAAGGTCGCTTTTACTGATGCTTGCCCTGACAGCGGCCGGATGCGGATCGTCGGGCTCGCAGGGGGCCGACCTTGCAGGTTCTGACGCGCTGGCGGACGACGTTGCCGACGCCTCGACGCCGGATGTGGCTGACGCCGCCGTCCACGACACGACCAATGACTCGGCGATTGATGCCGACGACGACTTGATCCCGTCCGACGTGACCTCCGACGATGGCGACGCATGGGTTCCATTTTATCCGGACACGCTCGTCATGGACGACGTCATCAGGCTCAATCAGATTCAGATAAAGGGTACGCACAACAGCTATCACATCGAGTCGCCGGAAAGCCTGCCGCAGTGGCGGTACACGATGGCCCCGCTTGACGTGCAACTGGAAAGCCAGGCGGTGCGCCAGATCGAACTGGACATTCATCTTACATACGACAACGACCTTGAAGTGTTCCACGTCCCCTTCGCCGACCCGCTTTCAACATGTGTGAAGTTCAAGGATTGTCTTCGGATTGTGCGAAACTGGTCCGACCGCAACCCTTCACATCTGCCGATATTCATCCTGATCGAACCGAAGGACGACATGGACGGCGAGGATCTGAAACTTGTCGGGCGCCTGGATCTGGTGGAACAGGAAATCCTGACCGTATTCAGAAGGGAACGAATCATCACGCCCGACGAAGTCCGCAACGGTCATTCAAGCCTTCGCGAGGCCCTGGTGCAGGACGGCTGGCCGACGCTGGGACAATCCCGTGGAAGGGTCATGTTCCTGATGCTTGATAACGCGGAGCACCTTGACGCATACGTGCTCCAGCGCCCGAATCTTGAGGGTGCCCTGATATTCGGCCGCAACGGACGCGGAGAACCGTGGTCGTCGATTCTTGAACTGATGCACCCCGACAGGGAATCCAGGTTCCAGGAAATTCAATCGGCCGTTGATGAAAACTATCTGGTTCGTTCAAACGCCGACGATTCGGATACCCCGGCCGCCGAAGCCGAAGTGAAGGGGGCAAAGGCCATCGAATCCGGCGCTCACCTGATCAACACCGACCACCCGGTCATGGGATCCGTTTCAAACCAGGATCCTGACTACAAATTCGACCTGCCTGACGGCGTCACGGCGATATGCAATGCGAAAAACGCGCCGGAAGGCTGCACCCCGGAAATCCTGGAACGCCTGAAACCAGACTACGACGCATCGAATTGAACCGGC
>Ga0208458_1000155_pt1 | contig 84112 bp, 61 predicted proteins | sample AD_UKC085_MetaG_FD_184432 | JGI IMG/M metagenome (GOLD analysis project Ga0208458, IMG submission 184432) | Active sludge microbial communities of municipal wastewater-treating anaerobic digesters from USA - AD_UKC085_MetaG (SPAdes) (version 2) | ecosystem: Engineered > Bioreactor > Anaerobic >... | reverse complement strand
GGAAATGATTTTAGGATTATCAATTGCAGGCACAGTTCTCATGAGTATAGCAGTATTTGTACTGGTGTTGATACTGCTTGTGGTGTTGCTGCTGTATGCCAGGCAGAAGCTGACTCCGCAGGGCGATGTCACGCTCAAGATCAATGACCGCGAGATGGTGGTCTCACCCGGCTCCAACCTGCTGTCAACATTGTCAAACAATGGCGTCTTCCTGCCCTCAGCCTGCGGCGGGGGAGGCACCTGCGGCATGTGCCGCTGCCAGATCACCGAGGGCGGAGGCTCCATCCTGCCCACAGAGACAGGCTTCTTTACCCGCCGCGAACAACATGACAACTGGCGCCTGGGATGCCAGGTCAAGGTGAGGGAGAATATGACCATCATGGTGCCCGAAGCAGTCCTTGGAGTTAAGAAATGGGAGTGCGAGGTGGTCTCCAACAGAAACGTGGCTACCTTTATCAAGGAGTTCGTGGTTAAGCTGCCGGAAGGTGAGGATCTTAACTTCAGGTCAGGCGAGTATGTGCAGATATATATACCAAAATATGAGGTTGATTACCGGACGGATATAGATGTGGAGGACGAGTACAGGCCTGACTGGGATAAGTTCGATCTGTGGAGCCTCAAGGCAAAAAACGACGAGGAGACCTTCAGGGCTTACTCCATGGCCAACTACCCGGCAGAGAAGAACCTGATCATCCTCAACATCAGGATTGCCACACCACCGATGGACAGGAACCGCAAGTGGCTGAAGGTGCCGCCGGGGATCTGCTCATCATACATCTTCTCACGCAAGCCGGGCGACAGGGTGACAATCAGCGGACCTTACGGCGAGTTCCATATCAAGCATACTGATGCCGAGATGGTCTATGTAGGTGGCGGCGCCGGCATGGCACCACTGAGATCGCATATTTTCCACCTGCTCAAGACGGAGAAGTCGAACCGCAAGATATCATACTGGTATGGCGCCCGCTCCAGGAGGGAGATCTTCTATGAGGATGAGTTCCGGGAGCTGGAGAAGAAGTTCCCCAACTTCACTTTTAATATCGCCCTCTCCGAACCACTGCCTGAAGATAACTGGACCGGCTATACGGGATTCATTCACAAGGTACTGCTTGACAACTATCTCGACAAGCATAAGCTTCCAGAGGAGATAGAGTATTATCTCTGCGGTCCCCCGGTGATGAACGCCGCTGTGCTGAACATGCTTGACAACCTGGGTGTCCCGCCGGAGAATATTGCGTTTGATGATTTCGGGGGATGATCTTCCAGTAGGCAGCAGGCAGTGGGCAGTGGGCAGTAGTGGGGGATGGCCGCAGGCCATCAAGAATTGTAGAACAGAGGATTGATTGGATATGATGGTCGTAGACCATCAAGCATTGTAGAACAGATAGTTACATGCCATAGGATGGTCGTAGACCATCAAGAATTGTAGGATGGCCGCAGGCCATCAAGCATTGTAATACAGGACGTTAATTGACAGGATGGTCGTAGACCATCAAGCATTGTAGAACAGATAGTTACATGCCATAGGATGGTCGTAGACCATCAAGAATTGTAGGATGGCCGTAGACCATCAAGCATTGTAATACAGGACGTTAATTGACAGGATGGTCGTAGACCATCAAGCATTGTAGAACAGATAGTTACATGCCATAGGATGGTCGTAGACCATCAAGAATTGTAGGATGGCCGTAGGCCATCAAGCATTGTAATACAGGACGTTAATTGACAGGATGGTCGTAGACCATCAAGAATTGTAATATAGATATGAACAACCTGATTTCCATCTTTTCCGCAATTGCACTGACCCTGTTTTCCTGCACCCCGCAACCTGAATACGCGGAACTGAACGGCCTGACCCAGGGAACTACCTACCACATCGTTGTGGAGAAAGTCCCGGGACTTGATATCATGGCTCTTCGCCAGGAGATAGAACTGCTTTTCACTGAGATAGACAATTCACTTTCAATATATAATGACTCCTCGGTTATTTCTGCCATCAATGAAAACCGCAGCAACCTGACCGACACACTCTTTCGCGAGGTCTTCCGGGCCTCATTGCAGATATCCTCAGAGAGCGGAGGGCTGTTTGACATCACCATCGGCCCGCTGGTGAAGGCCTGGGGGTTCGGCCCCGACGCCATTAAACGTTTTGATGAGTCAATGCTTGATTCCCTTCTTGCTCTTGTGGGAATGGATAAGGTAGGCCTGGAAGGTGATCGTATAGTCAAGGCTGATCCCGATATGTTCCTTGATGTCAATGCCATTGCCCAGGGGTATACTGTTGACGTTGTGGCTGACCTGATAGTGCGATCGGGAATCACGCAGTGCCTTGTGGAGGTTGGCGGAGAGGTCCGGACTGTGGGCGACAAGCACGGCATGGGATGGAAAGTGGGCATTGATACCCCGGCTGATGGTAACTATGTTCCGGGGGCTGACATCCAGGCCAGGATAAGGCTTGACAACCTGGCCCTTGCCACCTCGGGCAACTATCGCAAGTTTTTTGTTGAGGATGGCATAAAGTACTCACATACAATTGACCCCCGCACGGGCTATCCTGTCAGGCACACACTGCTGAGCGCCACCATCATCGCCCCCACGGGCTCTGAGGCTGATGCCTGGGCTACAGCCTGCATGGTGGGAGGAACGGCTGAGGCCATAGCCTTCATTGAAAAGTATGATTTTCTTGAAGGCTATCTCATCTATTCTGACGAAGATGGTATCATGAAGAGCTGGATCTCTGAAGGGCTCAGGGAGCTTATTATTTCTGAAAAATGAAGGTTGAGGTACAACGATTATTTACCATTAAGTTGACGTTTTACAGGCTGGTAATACCAATGTCATAGTAAAGATGCCTTCACAGATTTCTTATCTGGTTGTGGTAATTATCAGGTTATTTATATGCAAAATTGTGTTACATTTGACTAGATTGTAACACAAATGTATGATTAACAGCACCTGATATTAAACCATAACAGGGAATAATATGTGTTCTGTTAAGAATTATTTAAAACTGTAATGCATATTAAATGCCTTTAATACAGATCATTCGGTAATGGAGGGGAGTTCGATAACAATTAAGGATATAGCAAAGCTTCTTGGATTATCAAAATCCACAGTAAGCAGAGCTTTGAAGGACCATCCGGATATAAGCAAAGAAACCAAGGATTCTGTTAAAAAGGTTGCCGGAGATCTTGGTTATATGCCTAATGTGGTTGCTTCTTCACTGAGATTGAAAAAAAGCAAGACAATAGGGGCCATATTTCCTGAGATTTCTTATTTCTTCTTCCCTTCGGTCATTCATGGAATTGAAGAGGTTGCTCACAAGATGGGATACAACCTTTTGATTGTACAGTCTAATGAATCATATGAACGTGAAGTTGAGAATTTGAACATTTTGATTTCCAATAAAGTAGACGGGATTCTGCTTTCAGTATCAAAGGAAACCAAAAATTTTGACCATTTCAAGCATGTGATGGGGATGAATCTCCCTATGGTATTCTTTGATCGGATAGTGAAGGATCTTGCTGCTGACAACGTACTGGTAGATGACATTTCCGGTGCCATTACAGCAGTTAATCACTTGCTTGAGACCGGGAAGAAGCGTATTGCGTTATGCAATGGCAATCCAAATCTCCTTATAAGTCAAAACCGGTTAAAGGGATACCTGACTGCTTTGGAGGGGAAGGGTGTACCCATTGATAACCGGTTAATCATCTCCGGTGAAACGCCCCTTGAAGCAGAAACTGAAACCTTAAGGCTCCTGAATCTGGATTCTCCTCCGGATGCAATATTTGCTATCAGTGATTTGACCATGACCGGGGTAATGAAAGCAATTTACCAGACCGATTTGCGTATACCTGATGATATTGCTATAATTGGTTTTTGTGAAGAGATTTTCAGGACAATGTATAATCCTTCTTTGACTGCTATCCAGCCAATGGGTTTTGAAATTGGCAAGATAGCTGCGGAGGTCTTATTTGAAAAGATAAGCAGAAACCAGGAAAGTAAACCTCAGTTAGAGCCCAGGACTATCTACCTTGAAGGCAATCTGGTAAAAGGGGAATCGACATAGATCTGTTCCGGCACAGATAAAATTATTATTTTCCATGTGATTTAGACTCTGTATAATGATAGATATTGATTTCCAGACCGTTAAAACTACAGGGGGGGGGTAAACTGTAACCCTGACATTATCATTCTCATATCTCGACGAATAGAGGATAATGTCAGGGTACTTTTGTGAATGACTTCAGACCTTAGTCAGAATATGATGCAAAGTCATTTGTCTTTGCAGAACTCTAATACTTTGTTTCCTGCATGAGGTCAAGGAATCCATTCACGATTCCGCTCTCAGCATAGCCAGGTTTGACCCTTGATGACAATACTTCGAATGTTTGATAGCCATATGCTTCATCGTTTGGAACATATCCGGTGTTGGTCCAGCCATTTGTAAGGGTTACCATCATCGTGCGGGCAAAGGGAGATTCCTTCTTAAGTCTGTTGGCTATATGATTGAAGACTTCTGAGCCAAGTGCACACACCGCTATATCATCTATCTGAAGGTAGTATAACTTAACCGATACTGAGTCAGCGTCTTCGTATTGTCCTTCGTACCCTGCACGACCTGCATTGAGCCGACGACGCCCTGGGAAAGAAACTGACTCCTGGGCTGAGGCTATCCGGACATAATTCTCATCCCGCTTCGTGGTTCTCATAACATGCAAGACCTCTTCTCCCAGCATCTGGCCCATAGACTGACATATCTGTTTTTGCTGGTTCATCAGTTTTGCAACCCTGGGATTATTTCTGTCAAGACCAGTTCCACCCGGAGGCATGGCGTTGCTTATATCTTCACCGCGTGCAGCATAATCTGCTATTCTGATATCGCGCAGATCGAAAGTCTGCTGGAAATAAACGGGATTTTGATCACCACAGGCACCGGTTGACCAAAGGGCAACCACCTTGTCATCAAAACTGTCTTCGATGTAGTTTGAGGCAGCGCCTGGTGCATCACCACTCACCATATCAAGCTGTCCGGCAGCAACTGCATGCATAGCATAGTTATAATAAACTGCTATTGGATCACCGTTGAGTTTTCTGAAGATCATTACGGAAACGGTTTTATCTGATTCCCCCTCATAGTTAGGACCTTCCCACCAGCCCCGGCGTTCATCGTCCCAAAGGTTACGGTTAACATTTATATACGATACGCCTGTGCCATAGCTTAACTTTGCAGGCTCCATTCTGCCAAAAGCAGTCTTAATTGCCTCGTAAATGTATTCTGTCATTTTATTTGTTTCGATGCGAGGGCCACTGTGGGTGTGAGTTCCTGTTATCAAAAGGTTACCGGCCGGAATTCCGAATTCTCCGCCAACACGTTTGGATACAGCCTCATATACAGGAGTAGAAATCCCTCCAACATCAACCGAAACGAGAGCAGCAGATGTTACACCGTTGGTTATTACAATAGCTCTTGCATGAACATGATCGAGTATGCCGAAACTATTTTTCGGAAGTTCTTTTTCAGCAGGGGTAATGTCAACTTTTGCCGCACCGGCCTTTAAAGTTCCTCGTTCTGTTGACTGCGCAAGAAGGCAGGCAGGCATCGACAGAGCAAACAACACCACTGCCGTTTTAATGAAAATGAATCTTTGTCTCATCGTTGTTTTGTTTTGTTTATAATATCTGAAGTATTTCCTTTTGCTTTAATCATCAAATTATTCCATCTCAGGTTTCGGTCCATTTACCCCTCTCTTATTCAGGGTAACTGAAATATCACATACTCAAATTTAAGTAATGAAGTTGGAAAAAATATCTACTAATGTATTGATATCAAAAAATATAGGACCGCAACCGGTTGTGCAACCGGTTGCGGTTAAAAACTTTTTTTCAGTGCTTTCCTCGACAAACCGGCAGAGATTTATATCCTGCGGATTCAGATCTCAGACCATCTCTCGATTCCCGGGAGGTTGAAAACTGAATACTTATCATCAGACAGGCAGCTACAGGGCAGAAAATTCTGCGACATTAAAAATGTGTGAAATAATAATTTTGTCACAATCGGTATTCTTATTTGCCAAGAGCCTTTGTGACAGCCTCCAATATTAATGGTTCCATGATTTTGTATCCGTTCAGATTGGGATGAACCCCATCCCTCGAATATTCATCTTTCATACCGCCCTCATCGTCTGCCAGGGAAGTATAGTAATCCACATAAATGATTTTGTTGTTGCGAGCATACTCCCTGATCATTCTATTCAGCTCGTTAATCCTCTCCACGGCGTTAATGTAAGGTTTAAGAAAATAGGTTTTGACAGGTGTCACTGAACATAGGACCGGTTTTATTTTGTTAGCTTTTGCAAGCTGAACCATTGCAATGATATTGTTCAGGATCCACTCTGGCGGTTTTTCAGCGTGTATGTCATTTGTTCCTGCAAGGATTACCACAACAGAAGGAGACAGGTCCAGCACATCAGGTTTGAACCGGACTAGCATCTGGTCAGTCTGTTGTCCTGAGATGCCTCTGTCAATAAAATTATTTTCGAAAAAGAATGCAGAATCATTATTTATCCAGTAATCAGTTATTGAATTGCCCATGAAGACCACCCGTTTTTCTCCCTTAACTTTTGGATTAATATTTCTGTTACTTGCCTGATACCTTTTTATTTCGGCCCAATCCTCTGTCACTCTGTCAGGGATATTTCTCTTCATATTTACCATGAACCTGAAAGGCATGTTACGAGCTATCTTCCCATACATTGTATATCCATTGACAGTAAGCCACTCTTCAAGATGGAAAGACCAACTGTCTGAGTCTTTGTTCTGTTGGCGCATTCCATACCCATGCCCGCCGGTTGAGTAGATATGCATTTCAACAGGTCTTTTTGCCTCTCGCCATCTCTCGTAGAGGTTTATGTTACAATTAGATATAGGATCATCTGCGGTCATTGCCATAAACATTGGAGGTGCATCCGGACGGATTTCGGTGTTTAGAATTACTGCGCAATAAGCATAGACAGGAATGACAAAATCCGGTCTGCTGTCCGTATCATAATTCTGAGCAACTGAGGCTACAAGGGCTCCTCCTGCGGAGAAGCCGATCATCCCTATCCTGTCAGGATCTACACCAAGTTCACTGGCGTGGCTGCGAATGTATCTTACGGCCTCCTTCCCATCTTCCACTGCATAGGGAATGAATGGCGCATTAACTGAATCAACTCTCCCAAAATACCCCTTTATCAGATCACTGATAAGTAATTTCTGCAGATCATCAGAAGTTGGTACAAGCCTGTACTTAAGGATGAATGCAGTTATACCCCTCTTAGCAAACCAGTTTGCAACCTCAATGCCCTCCTTTGTGAAATCAAGAAAAAGGAATGCGCCTCCCGGACAGATTATGACAGAAGTACCATTGGCTTTTCCTGCTTCCGGTCTGATAACCGTAAGCGTGGGCATAGATATGTTATCAATTCTTATGATTTCTCCTTTTTCATTCACGGTTTGTTTCTCCGGCAGTGTGAAATATTCAGATCCATCAGGCTTTTCACCGTTATAGAGTGGTAACACCTCCTGTCCGATTGCGTTCATTTGCAGGGTGATACTGACAAATACTGCAGATGCAATCCTGAATAATTTTTTCCAGTTCATTGTCAATGATTCTATTTTTTCCAATAAATACTTGCAGGTAATGCCTGACAGCTTTTCCAAGATCAAATTTTAACAAGTTATGCACCAAAACGGCGGGTACCAGTCTGAAACAGGCTGAAGAGTCAAAAGGGAGGCTTCCCCACTTAACAGTTTTCTCAGCGCCTCCCTTTCAACCCTCAACTAACCACCCCAATCAACTAAACATTATCACATCAGAATCTTATATTTAAAACTCTTTTTCAATTTGTTCCAGTTGTTTTCCCCCGGGCCGTCCGGCACTTAATTCATCCTTTATATAAGCAAAATCCCGATGTTATGGCCATAAAAACAATCCATTATGAGTATCTTCTTATTCATTTTGTCAGCTTGTGGCAATGCTTCACAATAGGTAATCTTAACACTTCACTCTGCCATGCTTTATGCCTGATTTTGGTAATTCCAGCGGTGACTGGCTATTTGCCCAGCATAAACATCAGCGGAATATGTACCCGGGAAGCCCACGAGGACTCAACATGTGCATCTCCCGGGAATACCCTGGTCATCCAGTTGTCTGAATTATAACCTGCATTCTCCATCACCCTGTCAGCTTCTTGCTGATAGGGACCATATGCTGCATCAAGGGTCAGGTCACCATGATCAAAGTAGATCTTATGACTCGCCGGATCCGGAAGAGAACTTCTCATATACCGGTACATAGCTTCCGGAAAATATCCTTCTCTTAATGAATATGTTGTATCGCGTGGATTAGGAATCAGGCCGGGCCAGTGGGTGGAAATACAGCTTGCTGATCCAAACACCTCCGGGTACTCACAAATAGCATAGAGTGATATTAAACCACCCATGCTTGAACCTATGATACTGGTATTCCCGGGTCCTTTTCTTACCGAATAGTTTTTGTCTATAAACGGCTTTAACTCTTCCACGACAAATTTCAGATAACTATCGCTTTTGCAGTTCTCAACCTCTTCTTTCAGAGCAATTTTACCTTCCTCACTCAGATAGTCAGTGGCTTTTTGAGGGAGATATTCAGCAAAGCGATACCTCGTACAATGAATACCCACAATAATTGTCTTTTTGATCTTGTCCTCCCTCATGAGACTGTCAGTCACCTCATCCAGGCGCCATTCCTGGTTATTGAACATTTTAGTTGCATCGAAGAGGTTATGGCCGTCCTGGGCATATAAAACGGAATATTTATTCTTTTTAGAATAGCCATCAGGAAGCCATACATCAATTATCCTCTCCTTTGCATACTCACATGGCATGACAAACCTTTCCACTTTTCCTGAGGAGACGATGACCGGAGAATCTTTAATTTCAATAGAGCTTTTTGCCGGGCTGCCTCCGTTACAAGCGGCTAGCAGCAAACTGACCCCAAGGGTAATTATAAACAAGTGCCTGGTCATTCGAATCATATTTACCTGTTTGTAATTAGTCGAGATTCTTCTTACGGACTTCAACCCATCCCGGATCCTTATCCAATCCGGATTTATCGCCCAGGAACATCTTACCTGCTTCTTTGTCACCCTTTGTCCACCAGTTGAGCCATGCAACTGCTGCCACTCCATAAGCGCCTCCGTTATTCTCACGGAAAGTACCACCGTGTGAGTCGCCGGGTATCTGTCTTACTGCAAGTATTGACGGAGCCGCGACAACCGTTTCATAATTGGATGTGCTTATCTGTCTTGCCATATCTGTATCACCTGCGAAAAATGCCACAGGTATGGTTATGGTTTTAAGGAAATCAGCCAGTGATGCCTGGTCTGTACCGGGAGCTCTCATCATTCCCACGCCACTGTTCCAGTAAACCATCATGGTAACCCGGCTGTCCTTGTGGAGGTCAGTCATTATCATTCCACCACATGACTGCCCCATCAAGATCACATTTGTTGTATCCAGTTTACCATGAAACTTACTGGCACTTCGCCTGTTTACTGCAAATGCCCAGTCAAGTCCATCTTTTACATCTTCAGTCTTATTGAAGAAAAGTGCTGCCCTCAGTCCTTCCGGTACAGGTAGACCCACTGCAATGACAAAATATCCATGAGAGGCTATTTCTGTCCAGAAGGGTCTGTAAGAATCTCCATCGAAGTCACATCCCGGGCCTGACATTACAATAATTGGCAATTTGTCTTTGGAAGGGAATCCCGAAAGGTCGGCAGGTCTGTAAATCGTATGGTTGGGGAGTGATTCGTCAACCTCCATCACTACCTTATACTGTCCTGTAGGTTTCGACCAGTTCTCCGCCGGGGGGTCAAGCGGATTGACCATCTGCAGGTAGTGCCTGCCCAGAGACGGTGCCACAGGACCCATCGGTCTCCTTGGTCGTTGTTGTTGCTGCTCTTGTTGCTGTGCAGTCATTTCGACTGAGAATAGGCTTGTTGCAGAGAGCAAAACCACACAAGCGATCAATCTGGGTACGTTCTTCTTCATAGTATTACAATTTTTACCAGTTAGTTCTTCCCTGCAGGCGGGCTTGCTTCACGCCTGTGCCTGAAGTACATCTCCATTAGTTCAAGTTTGTCAATATTGGGAACCGGACCAGATGCCGGCTCATTGTTCAGATACATGTAGATTGGTTCTTTTTCTGTAAACGGTGGCCAGAGAGGAAGGTTTTCTCCATTTGGATCTCCATGTTTAGCAAAGTTTGTCCAGTATTTTGCCATCATTTCTGAGAGCTTCTGATCGCCAGGAGAAAAGATCTTTTCATCAAGATTCCTGAAAACATATCTTATTTCAGCAGCATGAGGTGCACCTCTTGGTGTGAATGGCATATTTGGTATCACAGGTTGTTTCTGGTCAAAATAGTATGTAAAGACTTTTGATTTACCGGTTCTGGACTGCAGCCGGGCCCATGCCCATGATGGCCATGCAAATGCGGTTTCACGGAAAAGATCTGCAGTTGACAATTGAGCCTGTTCCTTTGTATCCCCAGGATATTCCTTAAGTATCTCCTCGGCAAATTCTCCAAAACGTTCCTGAAGCCCGGCCTTATAGGCTTCCGGGTCTATCGGTCTTGCGAACATCGCACCTTCATCTGAATTGGTTCCTATAATTACATTCACATTGTTGAATTGGCCTGCCTCATATAGTTTGTATTGATCGTCAGGAATTACATAACCATCAGCATTTGGCCAGAAGCTGAGCATCCTGGCGCCGGGTTTGCTGAGCCAGATCTGCGGATCTGTTTTTCTTAATTCCCGGATTGTGCTGATTTCCAAGCTCTGCATGAAATCAACTCCTGTCTGTTCAGCCCCTTTCAGGGAAATGATCCCATCCTGCCTGGTCATGCCTACTGGCCCAAAGTTACCTCCGCTCTGGCTAATTGCACCCCGGAACAAACCTTCAGCTAGTGGTGAGGCACACAGCATACTAACAGAGATTGCTCCTGCTGACTCACCGAAGATTGTCACTTTTTCAGGATCACCCCCAAAAGCTGATATATTTCTGCGGACCCACTGCAGGGCAGCAATCTGGTCAAGCAGTCCGTAGTTGCCGGATACTTTATGAGGTGACTCAGCGCTGAGTTCGGGATGGGCCAGGAATCCCAGAACGCCAAGACGGTAAGCCACGCTGACATATATGACACCCTCCTGTGTCAGTTTTTCTCCGAAGTAAGTTGATTCCAGGGGTGCACCCATTGAAAAACCACCGCCATGGATCCAGACCATGACCGGGAGTTTGTCAGAGGGGTACTTTGCCGGAGTCCACACGTTCAGGTAGAGGCAGTCTTCTGACTGAGGCAGGTTCTGCGGCTGAGGGCAAGCGGGACCGAATTCAACTGTTTTCAGTACTCCTTCCCATGGTTTAACCGGCTGAGGCTCTTTCCAGCGAAGATCACCCACGGGTGGGGCAGCAAACGGGATGCCCCGGAAAACCTTGATCCCGTTTTCAATTGTACCCTCAATAGTACCTGCATCTGTTTCAATAAGGGTTGACAACGGCTTATCCTTGCAGGAGTAGAGAAGGAAAAGCATTGAAAAAAGCAGCAGGATCTCTTTTAGTTTCATCGCAAGAAGGTTTAATTATATTTGTATTATAAGGCGGTTAATGACAAATTATTGAGAGAACATTGTCCTTAATGCCTACCAGTTGTCGGTCCTGAATGGGACAAGTGGCAATCCAAAGACACTTGTTACATTGCCAGGCAACCAGTTTTTGAAACAGTATCGGACTGCCACAGGTTCTGTAACCATATCACTAGAGACTGTTATCTCTCTTGAGAAGGGGAACTGTTTAACAGCTTTTGCAGGGAAAAAGACCCGGTCACTTCCGGCAATTTCAAATCCCTGTATCTCGCCCGGGGTGGCTATAAATCCTCCCGGTTCTGAAACAGTGAATGATACAATAGCTTTACCATTCTGGATCTTCATTTCCTTGAACTGCGGCCCTGTCACAGGAATAGCATCACCGTAGCCATAAGTATTGCGCAGAGCCCAATAAGCAAAACGTCTTGCTACTTCCGGTTTATTGGCAGGATGAATCTCTTTGCGTTCATACGGATATACCAGGTCATTTGTACATACCATCCCTGTATTACCGATCATATTCATCACTTTCGCCTGTTGTTCACGCAATAAAGCAGCATCAATCTGGGCTTCTGACATATCCATACGGTTGGCTGAATAATCATACGGGGCAATCTCGGCGTAAAAGAATGGCATATTTTCATTTCTCCAGAGTTTTCTCCAGAACTTTATTAAAGCCACCATCTTATCAGCGTAGGTTGAGTACCGGGGCACATTTGACTCTCCCTGGTACCATATGAATCCGCGCAAGGCAAAATTTGTCAGTGGGGATATCATACCGTTATAGAGGGAAACAGGCTTGTTGTATACCTGAAGCTTTTCGTTGAAGAGCTGTTCAAGATCAACATCGGTGAAAGCTCTTTGGGCATCAGCATCCATCCATGCCTCAATAATAGTCCCTCCCCAACTGGCATTGATCATTCCAACCGGTACATTTAATAGCTTATGCAACTGCAGACCATAAAGATACCCTGTTGCGCTGAAGGTCTTCAGAGCTTCCGGGGAGGAGGGAAGCCAGCTGCCCTGGCAGTCCTTTTCCGGAACAATTGAACTCTTCTGAGGTACATGGAAGAGGCGTAACCCCGGATAGCCTTTACTTTCTGCAAGGAACTGACTTGCACCTGTTACACCCGATGGCCCGATACCCATCAATGTCATCTCCATATTCGACTGCCCCGAACAGAGCCATACTTCACCTATCAGGACATTGTTTATGGTAATTGGTTCTCCGTCACTGATTGTTATCTTATACTCTGTAAAGGATGCTTCAGGAGTCTTGATGATCACACTCCAGTTTCCCTCATGGTCAGCCTTTGCTGATCCTTTGATTCCCCATGTGGTTTTAACATTGATTGTTGCCCCAGGTTTGCTCCAACCCCATATTTTTACGCTAGTCTGCTGCTGGAGGACCATATTATCACCCAGTACAGCCGGCAGGGTGACTTTGGCCTGAAGAGTACTGACAATGAGGATGATCAGCACAAACAATATTGTCGTTTTCTTTTTCATTATTGTTCTGTTTACAGGTTTAATATCCACTGCGAACGTAATTATAATATTCCTCAAACAATTGAAGTTTGTCGATGTTGGGTACCGGACCCGGATTTGGGGTACTCATCAGATACATGAACAAAGGTTCTTCCTCTGTAAACTGAGGCCATAAGGGGAGGTCATCTCCGTTGGGATCTCCGGTTTTGGCAAAGTTCGTCCAGTATTTTGCCATCATTTCTGACAGCTTAAAGTCTTCATGACTGAATCTGTTCTCATCAAGATTTCTGAAGACATATTTGATTTCAGCAGCATGAGGAGCTCCTCTGAGCTTCATCGGCATGTTCGGCATTTGAGGTTGTTTCTGGTCGAAATAGTAGGTGTATACCCTGGATTCGCTTGTTCTGGATTGCAGCCTCGCCCAGGTCCATGTTGCCCATCCAAAACCAGAATCCCTGGTCATATCAGCAGAAGAAAAGTAGATCTCTTCTTTTGTTTCTCCAGGATATGCTGCCAGAAACTTATCTGCAAAAATGCCAAACCGGTCTGATAGCCCCTTTTTGTACTCTTCCGGTTCAGGCAGTTGCCTGACAAATAAACCACCTTCATCTGAATTCAGTCCGATCAATACATCAACATGATTATAATTGCCAGATTCATATAGTTTATATTGGTCTCCTGCCAAGACATACCCATCCACATTTGGTCTGAATCCGTACCTTCCTCCAGCCCGATCCTTGAAGAAGACCTCAGGAGCCAAAGTTCTCATCTCCTTAATACTTTCTGCACCCATTCGCTTCATAAATTCAATGCCTGATTTTTCAGCACCATTTAGCAGTGATCCTGAGTCTGCCGGGGAAAAGTTGCCCCCGCTCTGACATATGGCTCCCCTGAACAGATTTTTTGTCAGAGGTGAGGCGCAAAGGATGCTTACTGCTGCCCCTCCTGCTGACTCACCGAAGATTGTCACTTTTTCAGGATCACCACCAAAAGCTGAGATATTTCTGCGGACCCACTGCAGGGCAGCAATCTGGTCAAGCAGTCCGTAGTTGCCGGATACTTTATGAGGTGACTCAGCGCTGAGTTCGGGATGGGCCAGGAATCCCAGAACGCCAAGACGGTAAGCCACGCTGACATATATGACACCCTCCTGTGTCAGTTTTTCTCCGAAGTAAGTTGATTCCAGGGGTGCACCCATTGAAAAACCACCGCCATGGATCCAGACCATGACCGGGAGTTTGTCAGAGGGGTACTTTGCCGGAGTCCACACGTTCAGGTAGAGGCAGTCTTCTGACTGAGGCAGGTTCTGCGGCTGAGGGCAAGCGGGACCGAATTCAACTGTTTTCAGTACTCCTTCCCATGGTTTAACCGGCTGAGGCTCTTTCCAGCGAAGATCACCCACGGGTGGGGCAGCAAACGGGATGCCCCGGAAAACCTTGATCCCGTTTTCAATTGTACCCTCAATAGTACCTGCATCTGTTTCAATAAGGGTTGACAACGGCTTCTCATTGCATGAAAGCAGCAGAATACAGGGTAAAATGAGTAGCAATAATCGTCCGGTTTTCATAATTTAATATGTTTATGATAATTGTTCACGTAATTCCAGGTATGTCACTCACTGCTTAAAGAGATTGCCAGGAAGAAATCCCGTCGTCTAGGCTATTGGGATTATTTTACCTTTGCGATTGCAGCAAGTATCAACTCTTCCATCACTTTATATCCATTCAGGTTAGGATGAACCCCATCTTCCGAAAATTCCTTTTTAAGCCCGTTCCTTTCATCAGCCATGGGTGTATGATAATCGACATAGATGAGCCCATGTCTGCCAGCGTATTCACTAAGCATGGTATTCAGATTCAATATTTTATCTGCCGGTTCCAGTCCCGGACGCCAAGGGTAATCATTGACTGGGAGAACTGAACAGAGCACAACCTTAACGTTATTGGCCATCGCCAGCTCTGCCATAGATACAATATTGCCATAGATATCTTCAAGTCTGGAAGGTCCGGTGTTACCGGCAATATCATTGGTGCCTGCCAGGATTACTACAACAGATGGCCTAAGATTGATTACATCATTCCTGAAACGGATCAGCATTTGAGGGGTTGTCTGACCACCAATGCCACGGTTTATGAATGATCTGTTTCTTGTGAAGAAGGTACTGTCAACTGTTTCCCAGAGTTCAGTGATGGAGTTACCCATAAAGACAACACGGTTTTCACCGGTTACGGGAGGTTGGATCAGGTTATTTGCTTCGCGGTAACGCCTGAGGCCTGCGAAATCAGTCCGGAACATCTCACTGATCCTCCTTTCGATTTGCTCCTGTGATGGTCTGTTCTGGGTTGGAACAGTTTGTTCTTCCCTCTGAATGGTAGCCTTCTCCTGTGATACAGCACATGCTGAAAGTAGTATCACAACTGCTACAATAATACTTGTTTTCATGTTCTAAGCTTTGTTATCAAACAATAATAATCTCACTGACAATCAGGCAATGTTCCAGACTTCAAGAAGATTTTAATCTATAAAGCCGGTCTTCTTCATAAAGTTGTAGAATAACTCAATCCAGGTGTTTACTGTATCACCATTTTTTCTATATCCAAACCCATGTCTGGAATCTGTGAAGGAGTGAATTTCAGCCGGCAATTTTGCACCACACCAATCTGCATAAAGAGCTGCCGCTCCTCCCAGAGCCTCATGTTGAGTTGAAGCCATGAACATTGGCATGGGGTCATCCGGAACTCCTTTAAAACCCATCGCACCGTATATTATTCCTATGAGATTCGGTTTGCTTTGTCCGGTATGGTTGAAAGCCACGTCAAGCGCGAGCATGCCACCGGCTGAAAATCCGACTATTCCAATCTTGTCAGGGTTAATATCCCATCGGGATGCATTTTCCCTGACATATTCTATAGAGCGTCTTCCGTCATCAGATGCCAACTTCATCATATTACCCGTTGATCTGGCAAGCGGATTGTCTGATCCGGTGGCTTCCTCAGGTGAGTATCCTGAAATATCCAGTGTTTTTTCATGATTCCTTTTCATCAGTTCATCGGCCTCAGGAGTTCTGGGTTGCCCACCATAAGTAGACATGGCAGTAAGATGCACCTCTTCAGGAGTTGCTCCCGAATATCCGGTTCTATATTTGAGAACAAAAGCTGCAATACCGTGTTCTGCAAGCCAACGGGCGACATTAGGTCCTTCCGTATCCCAGGATAAAGCAGAAAACCCCCCGCCGGGGCAGACAATAATTGCGGAACCGGATGCTTTTTCAGGGGAGGGAAGGAACACTGTCAGGGTGGGGTCTACAACATTCAGGACCACAAGATTTTTTTCATGCCAGAAGGGAGAAAGGTATTCTATTGTGGCCTCCTTTTGTGTCCAGTTTTCAGAGCCTGGTGCCGGTCCTTCATACAATCTGATAACGGGTTCCTGGGCAAGAACCGGATTGCCAAATAATGCCGTTGCAATAAATACCAGGACTCCTGATGCTAGTTTTGTTATCATTATTTATGATCTTAAAATATTTATTCAATCCTTTTCTTTGTTAACCCATTCAACTCACATCCGAATGGAGCTATAATTCAGGCTAATGAAAGATTTTTGCCGGATGGCGTTGCAAGACGCCATCCGGCAAAATGAAAGTTCTGTTTATACCAACTCATTTGAGAGGTAGCCACAGATTATGATTCAATGAACTATACTTATAGTCGGAGAATAGTTGTAGTGGAAGGAACTATTAAAACCATTCCCGACTGCGCACACAGCAATTCTTAAATAGTGAGTCCGTTGAGAGTATTTGAATTCAGACTCATTACCGGCGAACTGAGGATCAATATATAAAGTATTGATGGTTGTTCCATCTGCAATAACCTCAGTAGTTGAGGCCTCGGGATCACCTGCGCAATGGTTGAGATGAACCCCGACAAATTTGTCAGGATAGCAGCAAAGCATAGCTTTGTATATGGTATTGGCCTTACTCGCGTCACCGTACTGTAGTTTGAATGTTGCCTTGAATTTACCTGCTGAGGCGTCGAATACTATGTCCGGGTCAATGATGCGAACATATGGTGTAACAATCCAGTCAACCTCGTTTGAGCCCTTGTTCAGTGCAACATTATCCATTATCATCGGATAGAAGTTGTTCTCTTTTGCCTCGAGGCGATAATTCCCGGCAAATATGCAGTCATTGTTATATGAACCATCATATTTAACCAGCCAGATGAGTGCGGCTTCGTAGTCCCATCCCAGCTCATATGCGGAAATGTAACCGGTAGTAGGTGTTCCGATATTTCCACCATAGATGTTCACATAATGACATTCCTGCTCAACATTTGATCCTGTCGATGTGTCTTTAAATGTTCCTGTAATGGAAGCATCAAAAGTATCATAGTTGTCAAGCTCAAATAGACTACATGAGGTCATTAAAAACACCATGCAGAAAATCAAATATATTAGATTTTTCATATTCAGTATGGTTTTATTTATTCATCAACAGGATTAGGCTCATACCTATTAACACCATAATCTGGCATTGATTTATAATAGGTCAGATAGTTTGTGTGGAAAGAGGGACTCATTCCTCCCGCATCTTCCTGAAAGAAGATAGATCTTACAAAGATGTATTTCGGACTACCACCTGAGGGAACATCAGAGAGGTCGATAACAGGAGTCAGAGCATGTCTTCTTGCCTTGATAACAGGATCAGTGTTCTGGTTGTAAAATTCGCGGCGGCGATGGCCTGTGTAGACGTAATCATCCTCGAATGCCAGTTCCAGTCGGCGCTGATGCAAAACCTCATCAAGAGTTAATGGCAGGTTATCAGTGAATGCAGCACGTTTCCTTATATCGTTGAGGTATTGCTCAGCGAATGTGAATTTTGCGGTAACATTGTTTTCGACCACCGCTTCACAGTAATTGAGCAGGACTTCCGCGTAACGCATATCATACCAGAAAGTCTTAATGAAGAGCTGTGCTGCCTGGGGATTAAGATATTTCCTCATTCCGAATCCAGTGGTGTATGTATTTCCGGTGTTGGCATTGGTATAGTTGTAGAAACCTGATACTTTTCCTCCGACATCTCCGAAAGCATAGTAGGTATTACCATTAACCGTTTCTGAGTCTTCTGTCCATATTGAAGCTGAACCATCAGTCTTGATTATCCCGCCCTGAATTTTCAAAGTCACCCCGCGGAATGAGCAGTCTGGGTAGAAGACCCATGCCTTGAATCGGGCATCTTTGTTCTCAAATGGGTCACTTACATTGTCATACCTTACATAAGGTATGGAAGAATACATAGATGCAAAATTTGACACGGGAGTGGGCAAGTAGGTTGATTCCTGATTGTCAGTACGGGTGCTGATGGTCCCATCAACGGCATTACGGTTCTCATCATAGTTGTCATAAGCATCGGCAAGGTCCAGAGTAACAGAATAACGTCCGCATTGGGCCGTACCTTCAACGGTCTGAGCAGGGCTGTTATAAACATCCCAGTTGCTTCCTGAAGTTGGCATACCATCATTGAGGCTCTTTCCAAAAATGAACTCCGAGTTCTGCTTGGTTGTGAAAAGATTGCCAAGATTGGTTACTGCTTCATCGACACTTGACGGATTGGCTCCATACAGGGAAAACCTTCCGCTACTGATTATTGCCTCGCTGGCAGATATACATTTTTCGTAGTAGGCAGCTGCATAACCAGCTTCCATATATGCCTTCTTGCCACTCACAGCAGCGTAACTGTTATCTATGGCTCCATGCCTTGTCCAATACTTACTTACTGAAGCAGCATAGAGTGCTACCCGTGACTGCAATCCATAGGCAGCCCATCTGGTAGCCCTGAACTCATCATCACCGGATGTACGTGATTCCGGCAGGTCCGGGATGATGTCATCCAATTCGGAAATTACGAAATCCCAGGTTTCTTTTTCGGTTGCTCTGGGGGTGAAATCATATAATCCATGGTTTTCCTTGCCATCATAGTATTGATCAAGGACCTCCGTAATAATTGGGACACCTCCGTAGCTGCGAACCATCACAAAATAACAATAGGCTCGTACAAACCTGGCTTCAGCGACCAGTTCTTTTGCTTTGGTATCATCTATAACTCCCTCTTCAACGGCATTATTTACATCATTGATAAAGGAGTTAATAGCTCTGATCCCCGTCCAGTTCCAGAAGGTCCTCAGACCATTTACACCATAATAGGGCACATTGCTGAAACCGTAGTCTCCGCCATGGTTGTCAACGGCATTCATTGTATACTGGTCTGTGTTACTGCTCATTGAGAACTGTGCAGTATTAGGGAAGGCATTGATCGGGAGATATGAATATACCTGGGCGAGAAGCCTCTGGATACCTGCCTCAGTCGCCACCATATCCTTTCCTGTCATCTTGGTCAGATCACCTTCGAGGTTATCGAAAATGCTTTCACATGATGTCATTCCCAGGGATAATAGAAGCAAGGCACTAATATTTATTAATATTTTTCTCATGGGTCAATTGTTAAAAGTTAAGATTCAAGCCGAAATTAACAGTCCTCATGTTTGGCATAGTACTGCTGTGCATAGCAGCCGCAGATTCAGGATCGTAATACTTCATCTTTTTGGTGCTGAAGGTAATAAGGTTTGTGCCGCCGACGAACACTCTTGCTGATTTGAGTCCCAGGACTTTAAGTGCGTTAAGCGGGAATGTATATCCAAGTTCAACACTTTTCATCCTGAAATAGGTGCCATCAATCTGGGTGAAATCCGTCGGGAAATCATAAACTCCGGGGCGAAGGACACCAGGACCATTGGCATCTACAAGCGCAGGCCAGTATCCGCTAACCCATTCTGTATTGGGATTAAAGGGATCATCTCCCGGATTCGCAACATGCCACCTGTCAAGGTACATATCGTAGTTGTTCGCATATCCTCCGTATCCGAAAATATGCAGAAGCCAGATGATCTTACTTACAAATGTGGCACCCTGCCATACGGAATTGAAGTCAAAGTTATGATACTCACCTCCAATGGACAAGCCAAACTGGAGAGGTGCATTTGCCTCACCCCATTTATATCTTATATCTGCACCGGTGATATATCCGTCACCGTTCATATCCTTGTACATGTACATGCCTGGCAGAGTTGACTGCATCCCGTATGAAGCATCATATTTTACATCTGATGAGTTGATGTCCTGCCAGCTCTGGAACTGGCCTCCCTCAAGGTTGTAATACCACAGGGCACGGTAATTTGCCCAGCGGTCCTGGCTGCTGCCGGCGTTGAATAATGCAACGCCTGTTCCATAATAGGCCGCCTGTGATGACCAGAGGGATGTTGCCTGACTCTCAACATGCAGGTTTTTTGTGCGGGAGAAAGTGCCTGATACAGAAACATTATAGTTCAGATCCCCAATCTTGTTTCTGTGGGTAAGCATCAGATCTAGACCGATATCCTGTTTGGAGTCAACATTAATAGATGGCACGGTGACGCCAAGGATTGTTGGAGTAGAACCCGAACTTGTTCCTGCAATTCCAGTTGTTTTTCTGGAGAAAATATCAAAAGAACCACCGAACAGGTCATTGAACAGGTTCCAGTCAATACCGAAGTCAAGCATACGGATGTCTGCCCAGGAAAGCAGGGTATTTGCAATTTCACTGTTCAGGTACCCGTCAACTGCTGTTCCGGGACTAAAGACATAGGTTCCGCTGGTTGTATAACCACTAAGATATGCATAAGGATTACCCTGTGTCAGTCCGGTTTTTCCGTCAGACCACCTTAATTTCAGGTTATTTACCCATTTCAGGTTGTCTTTAATAAACGGTTCTTCAGATATTCGCCAGCCGAGTGAGTATGAAGGAAAGAAGCCCCATCGATAGCCAGGAGCATAAATGTAGGTCCCATCATAACGTCCCATCAATTCAACAAGATATTTGCCTCCATACTCATAGTTTAACCTTCCAAGATACCCTGCTGTCGCGGTCTGTGACCTGGTCCCGGTACCGACTGAAGTGCTTCCTATTCCGCTTGAAACGGTATTGTGAGTATAAAAATCCCCGAATTCCCTGGAGGCACCAACATTCCTTGTATTGGTTTTTGTGGCTTCTGCAGCCACCATAGCAGCGAAACGGTGTCTGTTTTTGGTTAATTCATAGTTGGTCTGGAACCTGGCATGGTACCTTTCATCCTCACGAATTGTTTCACCGTAATAGTTGCGTGTGCCGCCAGTTCCTAAAGGCTGATCAGTATAATAATCATATAATGGATACTTAGTCTCCTTGTTGTATGTTCCGTTATAATTGAAATCATATGCTCCCGTTAGCTGCATGGTAAGTCCTTCAAGGAAGGGAGCTTCGTATCTCAGGTTGACATTGTTGGTTATCAGTCTTCCTCTTTTGTCAGTAAAGTTGAGGTCATGGTCACTCATTGCAAGCGGGTTATATGCAGGTGCATCACCCTGAAAGGTATAATGGTTGGGATTTGCCAGGGTGGTTGGTCCAACTGTGCGATCTGCATAAGCGATGTAATTGAAAAGCATTTCTGCAGCATCTCCATAATATTCTGCACTGAAGGGATTCTTTGACGTTGTAGACCTGAGTGATGTCTGATAATCCATAGTCAGGTTATCTGTCAGTTTGGCTGTAAAGTTTCCCCTGAGCGTGTACCTGTCGTAGGTGAAGTTGTCCTCAACATCATAGATACTACCTTCATTCATAAAGCTTCCGCTTATGAAGTACTGTACCCTGTCTGAGCCTCCCCTTATAGACAGGTTATGGTTTTGTGCAGTGCTGAAATCCTTCATCATCATATCCCACCAGCTAAATCCCGTTTTGGTTCCATTACGGTATTCCTCGATCTCAGCCTCAGTCCACTTTCTCGGATACCGCGCGTTGTCCGCCATCTCATTGTCTATTGTCATCAGGTCAACCATATCCATTTCCTTGGGCATTTTGGGTGAACCGAAAGAAAAAGTATTCGAATAATTTATTGTCGGCCTTATACTTTGTCCCTTTTTGGTTGTGACAAGGATTACTCCGTTTCCGGCTCCAAGGCCGTAGATAGAAGCTGAGGCATCTTTCAGAACTGTAATACTTTCAATATCATTCGGGTTTAGCTGAGCGAGGGCGAGGTCAGTTGAAACGCCATATCCCTGTGCGTTGACATATGGCTCGCTGCGAACAATTCCATCTATTACCACAATAGGTGTCCCATATCCGCGCATACTGATATTTGAATAGAATTTACCAGCAGTACCGCCGCTCTGACGTATCAAGAGCCCTGGTATCTTGCCCTGTAATGATGTCACAAGGTCGTTCTGTTTTGTGGTAACAATGTCCTCAGATCTTATAGCTGCGATTGCACTTGTCTGGGATGCCTTTTTCTGTGTTCCATAACCTACTACAATCAGTTCATCAATAGTATGCACATCTTCTGCAAGCACAACTGATAATGTTGATCTGCCATTGACACTTACCTCCTGAGTTACATAACCGACGTAGGATATTATCAGGACAGCATCGGGGGATAAGTTGTTGAATTTTACTACCCCATTCATATCGGAGAGTTCGCCGACGGTAGTTCCTTTTACTACCACGGTTGCTCCTGCAAGAGGTCCGTTTGCATCGGTGACCGTAATGGTTACCTGATTTTGCTGCTGAATCTCATCGCCTGCATAGAGGGAAGGTCCGAATAACAACAATCCGGCCATGAGACTCATCACGAACAGTCCATTTTTTATTTTACTTATCATAAGGTGAGTTTTATAAGGTTAAACATCTTTTAGCATCTTATGCTTACCAGCACGTAAATCGTACCGTTTATTTGTCTGATACTTTGCTTTTGCTAAGAATAAAATCTGTTTCATAGGCTTGGGTTTTTGTTTGTTTAAGGTTGGTTTTTGTTTTTATAATTACAGTCTTCCAGATTATTTATGTAGATACCATGAAATGATCTATTGACACAGGCTATTTGTATTCTGACTTGTCAAGGTTTGAGAGTCTCTGTTCAGTTGGATTATATATAAGATTCAATACTGAACCGATAAAGAGCAGGACGGCAAATACTGTGGCCAGAATAAAACCATATTTCAAATCATGTCCGAAGGCATCGCTGACAGCACCCATTGCCAATGGTCCCAGAGCTGCACCGGCAGCGGTGAAAAACAGCAGGATTCCCGCTATGGATCCATGTTTAGCCTTTGGAAGGCAACTGATGCCCTTTGAATTGATTGTTGGATAAATCACAGACATAAAGAGACCTGAAAGAGGTAGCATTAATACTGCCACATTGACTCCTCCCGTCACACTGGCTATGAAGCAGAGCATTACGAGAAGACACAAAATGCATAAGACAAGAGTCCAGTTGAATCTTCCAACGACCCATGCTCCCAGAAATCTTCCACCTGCCCGAAGTATAAAAAATATAGGTAATGCATATGTGGCAATAAAAATTGCACTGCCGTCATATCCGGTTATAAGTGTCGGCATCCAGACATATATTGAGCATTCAACCGCTACATAGAGAAATGCCATGATTGAGAAAGCTATTACGAAGGGATCTTTCATCATGGACAGGGTTGACTTCAGGTTAACCGGTTCCTGAGTGGTTTTTATTGTCGCAGGATACTTTACCAATGAGGCAAGGATTATCAGGATGATACAGAGAGTTCCGGCAACAACATAAAGCCATTTCCACTCAATGCCTGTCGCAATAAATCTGGTTACCAGAAAGGGACCTATTATTGCGCCTACCGCGAAAAATCCTTCGACAGTATTCATAGTAGAGGTATGCTCAGTAGTTGAACGGGAGATATCACCTATCAGGGCAAGCGCACCTGTTTTGAATACGCCAATTGCAATTCCCCCTACGATCATCAGACTCAGGAAGTAGGCGAACGAATTTCCGACAATATATAAATAGGAGTTAAATGCAAAAATACTCAGGCCGATGATGATTGTCTTCTTACGGCCGAGCTTGTCTGCCACAAAACCAAAAAACAGACCTCCCAGGGCAATTGCGATCATGGGGGCATAGTGCATCATCCCTGCTGCAGTCATATTGAGGTTAAACTGCTTCATTACTTCGGGAATAATGACACCCACTGCATCTGTGGTCATGGCAAACATCATGAACATCAAATAAGTTAGCACCTTTATGGTCCATGTTCCGGTTCTTCCTTCCTGCTTTCTCATATTCTGGATATCTTAAATTACAAATGGTTATACTTTAAAGGAGGCATTGTGACCTGTATCATCGATATAAGAGATTTGTACTGAATAGTCCGCAAGGTCAATTTCTGCACAACATCTGTATTTTTCTTTTTTCCAGGTCATCATAAGACAAGTTTCATTCTTTCCCTGACATTCAAATACTCCGTCAAATGCCGGATAATCATTACGGAGTCTGATTAATCTAAGGAGTCTTTGAACAACCTTGGAACGGGTTGCACTATCTATTTCATCAATAGTGTAATTATGGCGGTTGATATCCCGGCCTTCACCGGTTTGCATGACCCTGTCAGTATCGTTTTTACCGGCCAGTAAACCCACATAATACACCTGCGGGATTCCGGGTGTGAAAAACTGAATGGCCCTTGCAGCTATGTAAGCATTATCATTACAATCCAGCGCAGAATAATAGGTGCATCGTATCTGGTGAGCGTCAAATCCATCCTCGCCTTTGTGGCTTTCAGAGATAATCCTGCTGAGATTTGCCCCTCGTTGAACACAGATGTCAACAATTTGACTGGCCTTATCTGAACCTACTAATTCATCAAGGTCTGGCTTAACAGGTATGCCATCATGACAGTCAAGCATTGTAATCTGATTGTGTGGCCTGCGGCGGATATACCCGATAAGTTCTTCTGCAGAATGATTAATGAGTGCCTGAAGTATCAGGAAGGGAAGTATGAAGTCATAGATCCATATACCTCTTTCTGCCAGCTTGTACTGAATTGAATAATGTGCGTGGACTTCAGGTACCAACTCTATACCCCGGGTTGCTGCCATTTCTGTAAGACGACCCAAGAAATGGTATATCTCAGGTTCAACAAAGAAACAGTTGGTGCCGGGCTTCTTTATTACATATGCGATTGCATCCAATCGTACCATACTCACATTGTGCCTGCTGGCCTTCTTGAAAAATTCGCGATAAAGCTCATGAACAATCCCGGAATTTACATCCAGGTCTATCTGTTCTGATGGCTCAGTCTTCCCGAAGGTGGTCCAGACTGTTTCCTCCTTCCCTGTCTTCTCAATGATAAAAGATGAATATGGTGTCTTTCTTCTCAGAAAGATCTTGCTGATATCCTCTTTGTCCGGGCTGCCCTCAATCCATAACTTATCAAGTGTAAGAAACATATCAGCATATTTGGATTCTTTACCCGTTTTAAGAAAATCACGAAAATAATCTGACTGTCTTGATATGTGATTAACAACAAGATCCAGGGTTATCGGATATTTTTCACCAATGCACCCAATGTCATCCCAGTGCCCAAAAAACGGATCTATCTCCATATATGTCAGTGGCGCAAATCCTCTGTCTCCTGAAGATGGGAAGGGTGGAAGGATATGAACACCACCCTTGAAGATACCCTCAAAATAATCATTAAGGACATTATACAATGATCTCAGATCTCCTCCGAGTGAGTCAGGGTATGTGGCCAGTTGAACTTTGTTTATTACCATCCGTCTAGTATATCCTTTTACTCTACTGCAACAACCTCATATGATTTGGATATTATATAGTCTGCCAGATATTTGTGACCTGCAATTATCTTATGTTCAGTCTCCAGTATTCCTTCTGTAAATGGATCATCCACCTCATTTCCCCTGTTCCTCAGCTTCCTGTACTTAAGTGTGTCTTTATAATCAGCATCGATAAATATCCTTGTATCCACATGTTTGAGCAGTGAAGTGTATGTTCCTTCAACTATAATTACTTTTATACCCTTCAGATCAATTTCAAGGTCAATCTTGTTATTCGAATAATAATCGATGTGAGGAATGATAATTGAATCTGCTCCGGCAACTGATTTCATAAGGTTCTCCTCAAGCAAATGAAGGTTAACTTCTTTATGTGGTCCAAGCCACTCCGGATCACTCTTCCTCATGGCATCATTGGCAAGAGGAGGGAGATTGAAATAGTTATCCTGCCCCAGCAATAAAGAACTGATCCCGTATTCCTGCAACACCTGCTTTATGGCTTTGCCAGTTTCTGTCTTACCACTTCCACTTTCTCCTGCAATGGTAATAACATACCTGTTTTTTTTACTTCTGATTTCATTGATAATACCAGTTACAATTTCTTGGGCAGCCCGTATGTGTGGATTCATATTTAATGTATTAATGATCTCTTTAATAATTCAATTCGAAAAATATGATATCAAGTCAGTATATTTTTTGAAACCTGAGCCATTGGCAATTCTATGGATTCAACAGAATCAATCAACATAACGATAGCATACTTTTTTCATGTATTCTGTGCAATTATCCGCAGTTAAAGATAGGCTGTGCAGAATCAAAAATCAATGCCTAAATCCTTAATATAGACCGATATAGGCACGCAACCGGTTGCGCAACCGGTTGCGCAACCGGTTGCGGTTAATAACTTTTTGAAAAAAAATAATTGATGGCTTCGGCCATTGTCACAATACTTCCTTCCTGATCCGGAGAAAGTATTAAATGGTCTTTATTGAATGGATGCGGATGGATTGATTATTGTGATTGACCAATTAAGAAAAGATCGCAGCGCAATAGTCAACATTTACATGAACTGCGAATTTCATGCCTCCTTCCCTACTCCGCATCCGCAGCAGCTATCACTGTCGATGGGGTTGCATCCGGTGTCGGTGCTGCGGGCGCAGCCGATGCCTCTCTTGCGCATCTCCTTGTTGTGGCCGACATGTGTCTCAGGAAATTCGCCCTTCGGCTTGAGGAGAATGGTTACAGCCATGGCCACCAGCGCAAGGCCAATCAGTATGGCAGATATTATGAGGAGCTTTAACAGCATTTCTTATTTCTTTATTTAACACAAATATACCAATTTGCTTCCGACCTTCCGACCTTCCGACCTTCCGTTCGGGATCTCCGCTTTGGTCTGACTAGACCGCAAGACCGCATGACCGCACGACCGCACGACCGCACGACCGCACGACCGCATGACCGCACGACCGCACGACCGCACGACCGCACGACCAAATAATTAAACATCCCCGCCCGCCACTTTGTTCGCCTTCAGTGTCAGGATTCCTCCTCCCGGTAGAGCTCCCGGTCGGCTCTGTCTGCCTCTTCGAGCACACGCTTGTGCTCCTCCGGGGTGTATCGTCTGATCTTATAGCCCATCGCTGCAATAAAAATGCTCATGAACGGGCTGATGATATTGAAGAAGCAATAGGGTGCATATGCCCATGTTGATACGCCCAGTACAGCTGACTGGGTGGCGCCGCAGGTGTTCCAGGGGATCAGCACCGAGGTGACTGTCCCGGAGTCTTCCAGCGATCGGCTCAGCAGCTCGGGCTTGAAGCCCATGTCACGGAATTTCTTGGCATACATCCTTCCTGGAACCACGATAGAGAGGTACTGGTCAGATGCGGTCACGTTGAAGAAGAGGCATGTTGCCACTGTTGACCCTACCAGTGTGCCGGCACTGTGTACGAACTTCATCAGCTTGCCGGTTATTGTCTTAAGCATACCGCATGCCTCCATGATTCCCCCGAAGACCATGGCGCATATGATGAGCCACACGGTGTTGAGCATCCCGGCCATGCCTCGTGTCCTCATCAGCTCATCAACAGAGGCATCACCGGTGGTTACTGCCACGCTGCCGAACATGGTTTTTGTCACGGCAATATAAGCCTGCTTCACGAATGAGCCCCCTGTGGCTGCCACCTCCTCAAGTACATGAGGCTGGAAGATGATGGCGCAGATGGCTCCCAGAAGAGTTCCGGCAAGCAGCGAAGGAAGAGGAGGTACCTTTTTTACTATTATATATATAAGCATGGCGGGCACTATCAACAGGATGGGTGTCACATTGAACTTCGACCTGATGGCTTCCTGTACGGCCTCAGCGCTTGTCGAGCCCGTCTCAAGGTCTATTGTGAAGCCGATTACCAGGAATATTATCAGTGATATTGTCAGTGACGGCACGGTGGTTATTACCATGTAACGCACATGCGTGAACAGATCTGTTCCTGCCACCGCCGGTGCAAGGTTGGTGGTGTCAGAGAGGGGTGACATCTTGTCGCCGAAATAGGCTCCAGAGAGGATGGCGCCGGCAATCATCGCCTCACTGAAACCCAGTGCCTTGCCTATGCCCAGCAGGGCCACCCCGATGGTGGCAACGGTTGACCATGAGCTGCCCGTGGATATTGATACCAGTGCGCAAATGATTACTGAAGCAAAGAGGAAAATCTTGGGATGAAGGATCTCAAGGCCGTAATAAATAAGCATCGGCACCACCCCGCTCACCATCCATGTCCCTGCCAGTGAGCCGATAAGAAACAGTATAAGTATGGCAGGCATGGCGGTACCTATCCCTTTTATGACCCGGTCACGGATAAAAATCCACCTGTATCCCAGGGTGATGGCAATTACCCCGGCCACAGCGGCAGCCAGGATAAGGGCTATCTGGTTGGCGCCGGAAAGAGTGTCATCACGGAAGTATTTTACGTTGAGAGTAAGGAGAACGATAAGAACCGCGATTGGCAGTAGCGACTGCAGCATCGACGGTGTTTTGTACTGTTTGGAAGACATGTATGGTTGCTGGCGGTGAAGCGTGCAATTTACTATTTTCCGCGATTTTTCTTGATTTTGCCGTCAAAAGATGTTATTTTGTCTCTGCATTATTGCTGTTATATGGGCCATTATCCTGATATTTTCAGTATCAACCCCGAGGATAAGATCCCGGGAAAGGGCAGAGTGCTCATCTCTGAACCCTTTCTGACCGACCGTTTTTTCAACCGTACAATAGTCTTTCTCACTGAGCATACTGCTGAAGGCACCGTGGGGTTTATCCTCAACAGGGTGATAGACCTGATGGTCAGCAGCGCGGTTGACGGTTTCGACGGATGGGATGAGCATCTATCCGTAGGGGGACCTGTTGCCTCTGACACCCTTCATTACCTTCATACCCTTGGAAAGAAGGTCCCCGGCAGTGTGCCGGTAATACCGGGAATCTGGTGGGGTGGCGAGATAGACACTCTCCGTAACCTCATAGCCACAGGCACGGTAGGACGTGACCAGGTGAGGTTCTTCCTGGGCTATTCAGGGTGGGAGAAGGGTCAGCTGAAGCGTGAGCTGAGCGAAAATTCATGGGTGATAGCCAGGGTGCCGCCCGAGGTGATCATGAAGAGCCGGGGCAACGTATGGCGCGATGTGCTCCGCTCATTCAACAACAAATACCGTCTCTGGGCAGAGTTCCCGGAATCTCCCGAGTTAAACTGATATCCGCCAATCTGCCTTGCCGGATGGCATTTCCTGAACAATTCCAGAATATCCGGTTCAGACCAGTGCATGATCTTGAAGACCAGCTCGCGCAGGTTCAGATCAGTGCATGATCTTGAAGACCAGCTCGCGCAGCAGATCACCGGCATCACTTCCCGCCTCACCGAATCCTTTTGCTTTCAGGTCATATGACCGTATGAGGGAGATAATGTTCATGCAGGCCCCCACATTGTACAATGCAGCGGCAGCCTTGAAATCTTTCACGTAACCCGGATAGGTCCTGAGCATGGCAACCACGTTGCCGTCACTCTTGTCCTTCAGGCTGTGATAGATAAGGAGTCTGCTGAAGCTGGAGAAGAGGACAGGGAAGATTAGTGGGATAATCTCTTTCTTTGAGTGGGTAGCATAGTAGTTTACAACCCTGGCTGCCTTGAGCGGGTTACGATAGACGACAGCCTTCCACAGCTCATTGGGACTGTAATCCTTGCTGATTCCTATGCTCTTTTCAATCTGTTCGGTGGTTATGCGAGGGTTCTCCCTGGGCAGTGAAATGATCAGCTTCTCCAGCTCATTGGCAATCTTGCCAAGGTCATTCCCCAGGAACTCAGCCAGCAACCTTGAGGCATCCGTGCCGGCCATAATGCCCCTGTCAGTCAGATAACGGTCAATCCAGCCCGGGATCTGATACTCCGGCACCCTGTCGGATTCAATGTACCATCCCTTTTTGGCGAGCGATTTATAGAGCGATTTCCGTTTGTCAAGATCCTCATATTTGTATGCAACGACAAGGATGGTTGATTTGAGCGGATTATCCACATAGACAAGCAGCTCATCTATCTTCTTCAGCTTCTGTGCCTCCCGCACAATGACCACCTGCTGGTTAGCCATCATCGGGAAGCGGCGGCAGGTCTCAATGACCTGTGTAACAGTCACATCTAGGCCATAGAGTACCGTTTGGTTGAAGGCTTTCTCCGACTCATCGAGCACTTTGTCCTCAATAAAGTCCGTGATGAGGTCAATGTAGTAGGGTTCCTTCCCGGCGAGGAAATAGACGGGCTTGTAGATCTTGTTTCGCAGATCTCTCAGTATCTCCCTGTAATCTGTCGCCATCAGAAACGCAGGTGTTTGACCGAGATACCGTTATCCTTGATTTCCGTCAGTGCCTCAATGCCAATCCGCAAATGAGTCTCCGTAAACTGACTGGTCACCTTCATGTCACTCTCGCCGGTCTTTATTCCCGTGGAGATCATCGGCTGATCAGAGACCAGTAGGAGGGCGCCGGTGGGTATCTCATTGGCAAACCCGACAGTGAATATGGTTGCTGTCTCCATATCAATGGCCATGGCCCTGGTCTTGATGAGGTATTTCTTAAAGCGGTCATCATACTCCCATACCCTCCTGTTGGTGGTATAGACCGTCCCGGTCCAGTATTCGAGGTTGTTGCGGACAATGGCTGCAGAGACGGCGCTCTGCAGTTTGAAAGCAGGCAGCGCAGGTATCTCCTGCGGCAGGTAGTCGTTCGAAGTACCATCACTTCGTATGGCAGCAATAGGAAGGATCAGGTCGCCGAGCTTGTTCTTCTTCTTCAGTCCGCCGCACTTGCCCAGGAAGAGTACAGCCTTGGGCTGCAGTGCACTGAGAAGATCCATTACTGTGGCTGCGTTGGGACTGCCCATGCCGAAGTTGATGATTGTTATGCCTCCCGCGGTGGCGCTGGGCCAGTTCTTGTCCTTCCCTTCCACCGGCACATCGTTCCATCGGGCAAAGATTTCCACATAAAGTGTAAAGTTGGTAAGAAGGATAAACTCGCCGAAGGAGTCGAGATCCTTTCCCGTGTAGCGGGGCAACCAGTTGTTGACTATATCTTCCTTGGTTTTCATGTTCTCCGGAGCTGTTTGTTTATATTTGCCCTGCCTAAGGGTAATCAAAAATACAACAAAAGTTGAAACCACTGAAACTGCCTCCCTGTTCACTGCGCATAAAAGAGGGCCCGGGCAACAGACTGATCTATGATCCGCTGCGAAGGAAATATGTGACACTCACTCCGGAAGAGTGGGTGAGGCAGCATTTTGTCAATTACCTTACCGGTTGGCTCGGTTATCCTCCCGGACTCATCCGCATAGAGGCAGCCTTCACGCTTCATTCCATGGTTCGCAGGGCTGATATCCTGGTGCATGACAGGTCAGGCGAGCCGGTACTTATTGTGGAGTGCAAGGCACCACAGGTGAAGATCACCCAGGAGGTCTTTGACCAGGTGATCAACTATAACTTCAGTTACGGTGTCAGATACCTGGTTGTCACGAACGGCATTACACACTTCGCGGGTAAGACGGATATCGCAAAGCGAAGCTTCGAGCTGCTGGACAGGATACCCGATTATGAAACCGTCACAGGCGATGAACCATGACAGATGTTACATGCGCGGTGATCCGCAATGAAGAGGGACTTGTACTGGCTGTCCGCCGGGGGCCGGGGATGGGCAATGCAGGAAAGTGGGAGTTTCCCGGCGGGAAGACCAGACCGGGGGAGGATCATGAGGAGTGCATCATCAGGGAGATAGATGAGGAGTTGGGGATTGATATTGTCATCTGTGGCAGGCTGGAGGCGGTGGAACATGATTATGGCGATAAAAAAATCAGGCTTATTCCTTTCATCTGTGACACCCTGGCATCAAAGCCTCTTCTGCGCGAACATGATCACTACAGATGGATGGAGCCTGACGGGCTGGTAACCCTTGACATGACGGCTGCAGACATACCCGTTGCCCTTCAGTATGTTGCTCAGAACAAATGCATTACGGTCTGCGAGACGGAGGAGGATGCAGTGCGGGTGACGGCAGAAGCAGGTGAAGAGCTGGCAAGAATGATGGGCAGGGTAACCAGCGTGGAGGAGATAACCATGGTGGCACAGTCTGCTGTGAAAGACAGTACCCTGCTGTCACAGCTTGTAACCCTCTCGTCAAGCACTGAACCAAGGGTAGGATTCATGTCCTCATGGGCGCTCTCCAAAGTGGTAGATGTTGATGCGAAGGTGATGGTACCGTTCCTTCCGCTGATTATTGACGCCCTGCCCTCCGCACCCAACGAGAGTGTGCAGAGGTCACTCATGAGGGTGCTGATGAAAAGCAACATTAATGATATACCCCGTGCGCACCATGCCGTACTGATAGACTATTGCCTGACGGTAATGAGGGACAGAAACCAGCCTGTGGCACCCAAAGCATATGGTATGGAGATACTTGCATCGTTCTGCTCTCTGTACCCTGAGTTAGTGAATGAGGTTATGGGTGCAGTGCAGCTTTTTATCAATGATGCTTCAGGGGGGATGAAGGCAGCAGGACGGAAGGTGATGCAGAGACTAGGTAAGAGGCATTAGGCATTAGGCAAGAGGCAAGAGTGTTTCCATAATTCATTCAGGGAGTGCATTAAAGGTATATTTTTCCCTACTGCCTCTTGCCTACTGCCTCTTGCCTGATTTTACCGTCTTCCTGATCCATTTGGTGATCAGGTCCATTGCTGCGGGGGAGAAGGTCTCCTCAATCTTCGGGTATTCAGTGGTCAATCCTGTTCCGGCATTCTGGAAGAGATGGTTCAATCCCGGCAGGGCTACCGTTTTTACTTTACGGTTGCCGCCTCTGCGCACCGCATTCTTTATCGCAGGCAGGTTCTGCTTATGATTGACCTGGAAATCTTTTTCGCCGTTCAGTGCCAGAACAGGGCATTGAACGTTGCTCCAATACAGGGCCGGATCTGCTGAAAGGAAATATTTCCACCACGCATTGTTGGTCTGTATCAGTCCCTGTGTGAAGTCTGTCATACGCTGCGCGCGTTCTTCAGGGGCCAGTCCCATGGTATCAAGCTCTCCGTTGTACCATTCCATAGCCCTCTTCGCCGCCGTGCGCTGGTCTTTACTATCCATCACAATCGTGAAGAGGTTCCTCAGCATGTGAAGCTGTGTCTCAAGGTCCTCCTGCGGCATCTCTGATACCGTGAAGAAGTCGATGTTCTGCTGTATGATTGCATCATATCCTGTCACACCCGGACCAGCCAGTGAGATGACGAATGCTATGTTCGCATTGCGCGAAGCAACGATAGGGGCTATCAGTCCGCCCTCGCTGTGGCCGGCGAGACCGATCTTCTTTTTGTCAATCTCGGCCCGTTGCATGAGATAATTCACTGCTGCCTCAGCATCATCGGCAAAGCTCATGGTAGTGGCTTCGGTCAGGCGGCCCTTTGATCCGCCCACACCCCTGTCATCATACCGCAGCACTGCGATACCGTTCCTGGTCAGGTGGTCAGCCAGCACCTTGAAGGGCTTGTGCATGAAGATGGTCTCATCACGGTCCTGCTGCCCCGAGCCCGTTATAAGCACCACAGCAGGGAAAGGCCCTTCGCCCTGCGGCAGCGTCAGGGTTCCTGCCAGACTGAAGTTCTCAACGGTGTTCATGAAAGTGACCTCTTCCTCGCGATAGGGATATGGCGGCATTGGCTCCTGCGGCCTGCTATACACAATGGGTTTTGCCCCCTTCTTCAGAGAAAGATCATATTCCCGTCCGAGCTGTGTCCATCTGCCCGTAATGATTGAGTCATTGGTGAAACCTCCGCGAAAACTCCCCCTGACCATTGGAATGTCCACCATGAGCGTGTCATCATCCAGGGTGACCCTGCCGCAAGGAATACCCTTTACACCCTGATCAGGCGAGTCCATTGAGGCTTTGACAGTATCAGCCTCAGTCATGGCGAAGTGGATCACAAGCTGTAGCTCACCGGCAGCTGTCTTCATGTTGCCTGACCAGGAACCTTCAAGTTTATTTGCATTGTCCTGGGCTGACAGTGTCAGTCCAAGGATAAACACCAGACCAGAAATAAATGCTGTTCTTTTCATAACGTATTGATTATAAAACCATCTACAGAGCATTACCTGCATGGCACACCCTGCCCGTATTGCCGTGAAGACCCGGTACCAGGCAGGTTTCAGGGCATCCTTGCAGATGAAACTCAAAAGTAACCATTTCTGGTTATCTTTGAAGCTATTTAAGGACATATGAAAACAGTAGATACCAGGGGGCTTACATGCCCGGCCCCCCTGATAAAAACGAGGCAGGGACTGAACGAGGCATCTGCCGGAGAGGATGTTGAGATATTGATAGATAATCCCACCTCGTTCAGTAACGTGAAGAGGTACCTGTCAGATAACAGGCTTCCCTACACTGTCCGCGAGGAGGGAAGCCTTGCCATTGTGACTGTCAGGAGAGGCGAAAAGACCGAGCTGAGCGTAAATGAAACGGAATATTGCACAACAGGCTCTGAGGAGCCGGCACCGAAAGTCAGAAAAACGGTGGTGGCAGTCAGCTCAGAAAGGATGGGCAGCGGTGATGATGTTCTCGGGACGAAGCTGATGGTCTCTTTCTTCAGAACCCTGGTGATGCTTGAGCCGCCACCTGCAGCAGTGGTCTTCTACAATGCGGGAGTGAAACTGGCTATGGACGACTCACCGGCACTGGATCATATCCGGGAACTCTCGGAAAAAGGAACCGCTATTTACCTTTGCACTACCTGCATCAACCACTTCGGTATCAGGGACCGCCTGCCAACAGGCAGTTTTAGCGATATGTATCAGATAGTTAACATATTAAGGGATGCTGATCATATTATCTGCCCGTAACACCTGCCGGGAGGAACAGTTTGGATATGGCAGCCAGCTATACCGGCGGATGCTTCTGGTTACCGGCGCCTGATCAACTTAAACACAGGAATATACAATGTCATTTGATCTTCTTACAACGGTAGAGACGGGAGGATGTTCGGCCAAGATACCTCCGCGTCAGCTCGAGGAGCTGCTGAAAGACCTGCATCTGCCGGCTGATCCCCGGATACTTGTTGATATATCAACTCATGATGATGCCGGGGTCTATAAGATCAATGACGAGACGGCCCTGGTTCTTACAACTGACTTTTTTCCACCGTTGGTAAGCGATGGCTATGATTTTGGCCTTATTGCTGCAACAAATTCAATAAGTGATATTTATGCCATGGGCGCAACGCCGCTGGTGGCGCTCAATATCATGATGTTCCCTTCTTCCCGGATTCCCATGGAGGTTTACAGGGAGATACTCAGGGGAGGCAATGACAAGGCGCAGGAGGCTGGTGTCAGCATCATCGGTGGTCATACTATTGATGATTATCCCCCAAAGTATGGCCTGGCCGTTATCGGCACCGTTCATCCTGACAGGGTCATTACTAATGCCGGGGTGAGGGAGGGGGATGAGCTTGTCCTGACAAAACCGGTCGGGACGGGGATAATCCTGGCCGGTCACCGGCTGAAGATGACTACGCCCGGACAGCTTGCCGCGGCGGTGCTTACAATGAAACAGCTTAACAATCGTGGGGCGGAGCTGATGGCCAGGCACAGTATCAGGGGCGCCACAGACATCACCGGCTTCGGGCTGGCGGGCCATGCGCTGAAGATGGCACGTGCCTCCGGCGTCACTATTGAGTTATATATGAAGAACGTTCCCCTGCTTGACGGCACCTACAGCCTGGCAGAACAGGGATGCATCCCCGGGGCCGCCTTTCGCAACCTTGATTATACTGAGGGGGATACTCTCCCTGCTGACGGGCTCGATTACACCCTGAAGATGATTGCCCATGATGCACAGACATCGGGCGGGCTGCTGATGGCTGTGGCGCCGGAGAGGAGTGATAAAATGCTTCGTGATCTTCACTCCTCGGGCGACCCGGAAGCTGCAGTCATTGGTAAAGCCGTCAGGAGGCGGGAGGCATCGCTGATCCTTGCCTGATGTGTGACCGGGAACTGTTGATTCAGTCTTTTGCCATTGGATTTTATGTGCGTCCGCATCTGACATGCAACCTCATGAAGCGCTGACCCAGGCCTCTGAGATGCAAGTGTATCCACCTGAAAAACTATTCCGGCAATGAGAAGATAAACTCCACTCCTCCACCGGGTCGGGTACGGACAGAGATATCTCCCTTATGCAGCAGGATTGCATTTTTAACTATTGCAAGCCCCAGTCCGGTTCCGCCGCTCTTGCGCGACCGTCCGTCGTCAATCCTGTAAAACCGTTCGAAGATCCTTGCCTGGTGCTCTTCAGGGATTCCTATGCCATTGTCTGCGAAGGAGAAGGTACGGAAGCCTGGTTCCCCGGGAATAGACCTGATTGTGACGGTAACATTTTCACCGGCGTAGGTAATGGCATTCTCCAACAGGTTCTGGAAGACTGAGACAATGAGTGACCTGTTGCCGTTGACAATGGTGTCTGGCTCAACAGCTATCTCAACCTTCATCTGTTTCCTGGTGAGGTCAGTCATCAGATTATCACGCACTTCCTTCATTACTGCTGCAACATCAAACTCCTCATACGGGAACTGACTGCCAGTTTCGTCAAGCTTGTTAAGCGTCACAATGTCATTGATAAGGTCTGTCAGGCGTGTCGATTGCGTCAGGGCCTTGTCCAGGAAATGGTTTCTCTTCTCTTCATCAAGCTCCTTGTTTACCAGGAGGGTCTCGAGGTATCCTCTCACCGAGGCAATAGGGGTCTTGAGTTCATGGGCTATATTGGAGGTCATCTGCTGACGCATAGCCTTGCTCTGCTCAGTCTGTGTGATGTCAGTGATGACTATCTCGAAACTGTCATCATTGAAGAGTATACACCTGACTGCAAAATGCCTGCCTCCCTTTTCCATCCGCAACTCTGTTGATGGATTATCCAGTTTTCGTGCAGGATTGTTCTGGTTGGAATCAAGGAATGATTTGATACCTCCAAACAGGGGATGGTCAATGAATCCCCCGGGTGTAAGTGAGTGCTCACCGGTAATGGCATTAAGGAACACAATGAAATGGCTGTTAGACAACTCTTCCGTCCGGTCTGCAGAGAAGAATGCCACACCCTCATTCAGCACATGAAGGTGCCTGAAGAGCTTCTCCTTGTGAAGTTTCAGTTCTGCAGTGTTACGGGCCAGGTTGTTATATATCCTGACTATTTCCTTGCCTGTCTCCCCAACCTCATTCCTCGGGAAGATTATTGACGGGTCATTTCCTTCGCCGCGGCGCATTCTGGCTGCAAAGTCGCGCAGCATGGTAATGCTCTTTCCCATCCTGCGTGTGACGGCTGCAAGAAGGGCCCAGATGACGGCAAATACCACGGCCATGAAGAGCAGGAAGACCTTTTCCCGCTTCAGGAATCCAGTGATGTTTATGTTGTATTCCTCAGCCAGCCTGATATAATGTGTGTTGTAGTACCTCGAGAGGTAGTAATAGTCCTTGCCTGTGGATTCGGAGTGGCGCACAGCAGTACCGTAGGGTGAGTAGAGTGACTTGCCCACTTCGGGCCTGGTCAGGTGGTTCTCCATAGCTGACCATTCGTCCACGGAGCTGTCATAGAGGATGGTTCCGTCAATGGCAATGACGGTGATGCGCAGGTCGGGTACGGGTATCAGGTTGAAGATTGAGTCAATCAGGTGGTAGTCTCCTGTTTCGCTGAGCGAATTGACCCTCATGTAGTTGTCGACCAGCTGGGTCATGTCATTCAACCTGCCGTCGAGCGCGGCTATTCTTATCTCTTTCTCACGGTGGTACTGGAATGCCAGGATAAGCACCGTGAAGAGCAGGAAGATGCCGAAATAGTAGAGGAAGAGTCTGCGTCTGAAGCTTATTTGTTGTGTCATGGGAATCATTTTTATTCACCTAAATAGTAACCGTAACCAGATTTATTCCTTATCATGTTCCCCCTGTCACCCAGCTTCTTACGGATGCGGGCAATGGTGACATCCACGGTATGGTCAGTGACTATCACGTCATCACCCCATACCCGTGCCAGTATCTCATGTCGGGGAAAGATTCTGCCTTCATTGCGGATGAGAAGGGAGAGGATATCATATTCCTTGCGGGTCAACTGAAGGGGTTTGCCCTCGGAGAGGATCAGGTTGTTATCAGTGTCAACCATGAAGGAGCCGGCCGCGGTCTCCATGGTCACCCGCGACGGGGCCGAGCGGCGCAGGATAGCTTTTACCCTTGCTATCAGCTCCCTGACACTGAAAGGCTTGGCCAGGTAATCGTCAGCCCCGAGATTGAAGCCGGTGATCCTGTCATTTTCAGTATCCCTGGCTGTGAGGAAGATGACAGGGGTGGAGAGGTCCATCTCCTTCCTGATCTTTTCAGCCAGGCGGAAGCCTGATACCTGCCCCATCATCACATCGAGGATGAAGAGGTCATAGGTGTGCAGGTTTTTTCGCATTGCCTCCTCGGCGGAAAGGCATGTGTCAACGGTGTATCCTTCGCCCTCGAGGTTGAATGAGAGGATCTCGAGGATGGGTTCCTCGTCATCAACAGCCAGTATTTTGCGTTTCTCGTTCATACAATTCTTGATGGCCTACGGCCATTCACAATTCTTGATGGTCTACCTTTAGATTAGCATCTAAGTTTATTATTCTATTTTTATGAGAAAGAATGGGGTGAACTAGATGGTCTACTAGGCCTTAAGTCCTAATGGTCGTATCAGACCCCATTCTTTCATAGTTGCAAGAACCAGTTAGAATTATAGGCTTTGAGGCCTAATAAAGGTTTTAGTTCCGCAACTAATAGTAATAACAATCTTAACGTCAAAGTTATGAAATTTGAAGAAGTTATTGGAATCGATGTGAGTAAATTGACTCTGGATGCGTTCATTCACAGCCATCAGATCTTCACCCAGGTACCCAATACGAAGAAGGGGTACAGCAAGCTATTGACATGGGCCACAAAGAGTACAGGCTGTTCCATGGATAATGTGTTATTCTGTTTTGAGCATACTGGGATGTATTCTTATGCCCTTGCCTGCCATATGACTGAAAAGCAGATGAACTATATTATGGTTCCGGGGCTTGAGATCAAGCGATCACTGGGGATACAGCGAGGCAAGAATGACAGGGTTGATGCCATGAGAATAGCACAGTACGCCTATCGCAGGAGAGAGGAAGTGACAACATACCAGCTTCCTGAGAAGGCTATTAATAAGATCCGGCAGTTACTGTCGCTGAGGGAGAAGCTGGTAAAACAATGTGCCGGTTATGAGGCTTCATTAAAGGACCTGCCTGACTTTATTGAAAGCTCAGAGAGCAAAGTATTGGTTGGTGTCCAGCGTAACATGATTAAAGCACTTGCCAGAGAGATAGAAAAAGTGGAGAAAGAGATAGACAGTGTGCTTGAATCCAGTCCTGATATTATGAACAATTACAGGCTGATTACCAGCATTACAGGAGTAGGCAGGCAGACTGCCCTGTACCTGATTATTGTTACTAATAACTTCCTGTCGTTTGATGATCACAGGAAGCTGGCCAGTTATGCCGGTGTAGCCCCCTTCGCTAATACCTCAGGGACAAGCATTAAGGGGAGAACAAAAGTAAGTCCCCTGGCGAATAGGAAGTTAAAATCCCTGCTAAGTGCATGTGCTGTATCCGCAATAAGGCATGACCCGGAGATGAAGCTATATTTTAACCGTCGCACGGAGATGGGCAAACACAAAATGAATAGCATCAATGCAGTGAGAAACAAGCTTTTGGCCAGGGTGTTTGCCGTTGTCAGGAGAGGATCGCCATATGTTCCTTTGTGCCAGTACGCAGCTTGAAAGTTTTTTGAGTCATAAAAAACTCGAAAAATCTTTCAAGCTGCTTGTTTTTATCTTAGAATACGACCATCTGTGGTCTGTAGCCATCTGGTCTACAATTCTTGATGGTCTACGACCATCCTGTCAATTAACGTCCTGTATTACAATTCATTATGGCCTACGGCCATCCCCATACTGCTATTGCCTACTGCCCACTGCCTACTGCCCACTGCCTACTGCCCTATTCCCCCTTCCCAATCCCTGTATGTCTGATGTCCGTCCCCTGAAGGGAGTATATTGATGCCTCTGCAATATTGGTGGCATGATCAGCTATCCTCTCAATATTGGAGATCATATCCTTCAGCTCTATATAGCTCTGTACCATTGACATCATCTTTTCATCAATATTTTCCTTCCGCAGGTGGCCAAGCAGCAGCTTGTGGTTCATCTCATCCACAACGGAATCGTTCTTGATGGTCCATATGGCATAATCCGGGTCTGAGTTGCTGAATGAGAGCAGCGCCTTTTCTACCATGATGGTTCCTGATGTAAGCATGTTATTTATCAGTGACGATACCGAAACATACTCGGTACTTTTCCTGATCTTGGCTATTATGCCGCAGAGGTTATGTATTCTGTCGCCGATCCTTTCCAGGTTGATAGACATCCGGTAGATGGCCACAAGTCTCCGTACGTCTGATGCCACCGGCTGGTAGAGCACGATAGTATTGGTGAACTGTTCGCCTATAACTATCTCCAGGTTGTCAATGCGGCTCTCAGCCTTTTCCATATCGCTTATTAGGCCGGCAAAGAGTTCATCATCCCGAGTACCCATAAGCTTCTCCATAAGAGTCAGCTGGTGAAGAACGAGGTTGGCCATCTCATTGAAGGTGGCCTGTATCTCATTCAGCGCCTGTTCTTTTTTCTCACTCATAATCAGCTGTTTTAGCAAATGTATTAAAATTCAGGTTCAATCATCCGAATTTACCTGTCAGATAAGCCTCTGTACGGGAGTCTTTCGGAGTGGTAAAGAGGGTCCCTGTGGGGCCGGATTCAACCAGTTCACCCAGGTACATGAACATCGATTCGTCAGAGATCCTGGCAGCCTGTGACATGTTATGTGTAACAAGTACCAGCGTGTATTTTTCTTTCAGCTCGCCAAGCAGGTCTTCTATCTTTGAGGTAGCCACCGGGTCAAGTGCCGAGGTGGGCTCGTCAAGCAGCAGAACGTCAGGGTTGAAGGCTATTGCCCTTGCCACGCAGAGTCTCTGCTGCTGTCCGCCTGACAGGAATGTTCCCTTACGGTAGAGCGACTCCTTCACCTCGTCCCAGAGGGCTACATTGCGCAGGGCGTTTTCCACTATCTCGTCGCGCTGGTTTTTTTTCAGTCTTATGTCGTTGAGGCTGAATCCGGCTACCACGTTTTCGTAGATAGTCATGTTGGGGAAAGGGTTGGGGCGCTGGAAGACCATCCCCACCCGCCGCCGCAGTTCAATCACTGACATTGAGAAGATGCTCTGTCCGTCGAGTGTTATATCGCCTTTTGTTTCTATATTGGGATAGAGCTCATGCATGCGGTTCATACCTCTTAGCAGGGTGCTCTTCCCGCAGCCGGAGGGACCCATTATAGCTGTTATCCTGTTGCGTTTGATTGAAGCGCTCACCTCTTTGACTGCATAACGTCCGGGCTCATACGCTATAAAAAGATCCTTTATTTCAAGTACATTTTCGCTTTGCGGGGTGTTGTTCATCCGGTTCAGATATATTTATGTTTTGAAGCCACACTGCGGGCCAGCAGATTCATTGAGAGCACAAAGACCATCAGGAACAGGGAGGCGCTCCATACCAGGTTGACCATGTTGGGGTCATTGTAAAAATCCCATATAAGCAGCGGCACGGCGCTGACAGGGCGGGTGATGTCAAAGCTGATGGCCGGGCTGCCCAGCGCGGTGAGCATCAGCGGAGCTGTCTCCCCCAGTATCCTGGATAGTGCCAGCAGCACGCCGGTGGCCAGTCCGCTGAAGCTGACGGGGATAAGTATCTTGTAGATCATCTTGTAGTAAGGCGTCCCCAGCGCAAAGGCAGCCTCGCGGATGGAGAGAGGTATCATGCGCATGGTCTCCTCGGTGGAACGGATTATCAGGGGCAGCATCATGATGGTCAGCGAGACGCTTCCGGCGAGGGCCGAATATCCCCTGGTGATATTCTTTACTATCCACAAATAGGCAATGATGCCCAGAATGATAGACGGGACTCCCTGCAATATTTCAGTCAGGCTTCTGATGAAGCGTGCATATTTCTTTGATTCGTTCTCGTAGATATAGATGCCGGTCATCAGTCCCAGTGGTATTGCCAGGAGCGATGCCAGGAGAACCATGAGCAGTGACCCTGTGAGGCCGTTGGCTATACCTCCGGGGATGATCTCGCCATTGACAGCGGCCATCATCGCCTGGAATGTGTCAGGGGCAGGCTTCGTGAAGAAGGCGAGGTTGATCTGGCGGTACCCTTTGACAGCCAGGTTGCCCACTATCAGGAAGATGGGAATAATGGTAATGACTGATCCGGCAATGACCAGGTACCTGAACCTGTTGTTGGTACGGCTGCGTCTCCTTATGTTGTCAGTTAGTTCCATGATTGTCCGGATGTCAAGCAAAGCGTTTAATGATCAGTTTACCCAGGTAGTTGACCAGCGCTGTTATAAGGAACAGCAGCAGGCCTACCGCTATCAGCGCGCTCATCTTCAGTCCTGATGCTTCCCCGAACTGGTTGGCGATGACTGAAGCCATCGTGTTGCCGGGGGCGAAGAGTCCTTTGGGAATAACGTTGGCATTACCGATGAGCATAGTGACGGCCATCGTCTCTCCCAGGGCTCTTCCCAGTGCCAGGATGAAGCTGGCGATGATGCCCGAACGGGCGGAGGGGATGACCACGCTGAAGATCACTTCGCGCCGTGTGGCGCCAAGGGAGTATGCAGCTTCCTTCAGCTCGGCGGGGACCATTGAGATGATCTCAGCGCTGAGCGAAGTGGCATAGGGAACAATCATAATGGCGAGCACCAGTGAGGCAGTGAAGACGCCAAAGCCCTGGTCTGTGAGTCCTGTGGCTACCAGCAGCGGGCGCAGCGCATAGAAACCCCAGAAACCGTAGACAATGGAAGGTATCCCGGCCAGCAGGTCAACCAGGCTGCGAAGGATGCCGGAGGTGCGTGTTCCCCTGAAATACTCGGCTATGAAGAGCGAGGTGGAGAAAGCCATGGGGATGCATATGATCAGTGCCAGTATTGATGTTATGACTGTTCCGGCGATGAATGACATGGCACCGTACTCCTCGCTGCCTGCAGTGGGGTTCCACGCCGGAGAGATGATAAACCTGAGGCCAAACTCCCTGAATGCCTGGAGGGCACCTCCCAGAAGAGAGACAACTATCCCGGCACTGAGGAGCAGTATCGTCAGTGAAGAGAGGAAAAGCAGGCCCTTTGTTATCCTGTCTCCTGACATCAGTTTATTTCAGAACCGGTTGGCCCTCATAGGTTATCCCCTTCAGCAGCTCGGCGGCCTGGAGGGCAGCATTCTGCGGTAGGGCGGCATAATGCACGCTGGTAGCTATAGCCTGTGCCTCCTCACCGGTGAGCCATTTGACAGTGCTGACCGCTGCCTCGGCGGCATCGCGGCTGTGCCTGCCGTAGGCCAGCTCCCTGTACATGATTATCCATGTAAAGCTGGTGATGGGATAGGCTGACGGATTGGGCGAGTTGGTGATCATCACCCTCGTGTCTGACGGTATCTCGGCAGCGGCGGCGGCAGTGAACGAGTCAAGAGTGGGCTCAATAAAGAACCCGGAGCTGTTCATTATCCGCGCCATTGGTATCTGCTGCGCAAAGGCATATTCAAATCCGAGATAACCTATTGATCCTTCACTCTGCTTGATGGTGCCGGCTACGCCGGGATTGCCTTTGGCGCCAATGCCTGATGGCCAGTTAAGGGCCTTACCGGTCCCCAGCTGCTCATTCCAGAGGCTGCTGACCTTCGTCATGTAATCACTGAAGATGTAGGTGGTGCCGCTGCCGTCAGAACGGTATACCACGGTGATCTCCATATCAGGGATGACCAGCCCGGGGTTGACCGCAAGGATTTGCGCGTCGTTCCACATTTTGATGTTACCCAGGAAAATGCCTTCAAGGAGTTCGGGGGTGAGCTTCAGCTCAGTCACGCCAGGTATATTAAAGGCTATTACCACGGCTCCTATGCAGGTTGGGATGTGCACCACCTCGCCGGGCATCTCAGCCAGCTCTTCGTCAGAGAGATATGCATCGGTGGCTGCAAAGTCAACAATCTGGTCACGGAGACTCTTTATGCCTCCGCCGGAGCCTATGCCTCCGTAGCTGATCAGGGGACCGCCCGCTTCATTGTACTTTTTGAAGGCGAGGTTGTAGAAGGGCTGGGGAAAGGTTGCCCCTGCAGCGGAGAGGGTTACCTCTTTCTGCCTGCCTGTGGTTGATCCGCTGCCGCCGCATGATGAGGCTGCCAGCGCAAGCACTGCCATTAGAATAATGATACTGTTCTTCATTTCTGTATTGGTATAAATTGTTCTGTCAGAATTTTGCCATAATGTTGAGGCCAATGGTGCTGATATTGTCTGAGCCGCTGCCGGCTGGAAGATACCCTGTGAAGTTAGGTGAAATCCTGACATTTTTGACAGGAGAGATGTCGATGCCGGTAAAAATATAAGATCCATCCCTGTTGTTCCAGGGATCTTCAGCGCCTTCCATGGTGACTGACATTATGCGGTCCCATCGTGCGAACAACTTCACCTTCTCTGCAACGGGCACACTGGCAAAGAGACTAATGCCTGAGTAGTCCTGCCCTTCAAACATCGAAGCGTTGTCCTGTCTTAAGTACTCGGCTCCGGCGTTGAACCGCTGGCCGGTCCATGCTGCAACAATACTGGCGGTGCGCTGCATCCGGCCCGCAGGGCCCATCATGTCATAGAAGCCCCTGATGAGCATGTTGTCAGCAGGGATCAAGGTGAATCCTGCCGAGAGCCTGTAGGTTCCGTTGGGAGTCACGTCCTTGAAACCCCGCCCGTTGGTGACGGCCAGGTCAAAGGTCACCATCTCACCCGCCGGGAACTTAGTCATCAACCCCAGATCAGCAGGCATTATCATCCCTGAGTAATCAATAGGGGGTTTGGTGATAAACCTGTAGCTCCATATCTTTTCCATCATGGAGATCTGTTCCATGCCAATCAGACCGCCCCTTACCAGGAACCTGCCGTTGTCATACTGCAGGTATGCGTTGCGGAGGTAACCTGAGTAGATTGTTTTCCCGTTAATGACTTCCGTGGTTCCGTCATACATCACCCGACTTGAGATCTCTTTTGAAAAACTGAAATCATAGCCGAAGTAAGAACGGGTCACCTCAAATGCCGAGACATTGTCGCCTCCGGAAAAAGAAGTGTGGTAGTTGGCAAACAGTAAACCGAAAAATTTACCGGAAGGCTTGAATTCATTATTTTCCTGTGCTGCGGAAGGTGCTGTCATAAGCGTCAGGATGGCGACCACAGCAGGTAAAATCTTCATTTTCATTTAATTGACTAATTGAAGGTTTGACAATGCAAAAATCTTTCACTTTTGTTACAATCAGATTACACAAATGTGACAAAGTTGTTACAAACATACATATCTGCTCTTTAGCCGCAGGGAGTATAAAGACTGAAAAAGTCAGTTGGTGCAAATCATTAACTTTGCGGTATGATAATTGCAAGTTCGGGAAATGTTATGAAGAAATCATTACTGGTATTTATAGTTGTGGCAATGACTCTTGCTGCAAACGGGCAGAGCGTTGAGAGTCCCAACTACGGACTTAAATCACCCCTGACTGCCGAGATCATACGGGTAGATTTCAACCCCGATGCCACCGTTGTGTGGCTGACAATTCAGAGTGATGTTAATAATGCGTGGTTCTGTATTGACAGGAACACTTTCCTGGTGAGGTCTGACGGGGTGAAGCTGAAGCTCACTGCCCTGAAGGGACTGCCATACTGCCCCTCAACGCACAAGTTCAAGCGACCGGGGGAGAAGGCCTCCTTCTCACTGACCTTTCCGCCCACAGGGGTGCTGCCCTGGTTTTCAATCATCGAGGAGTGCATGGGAGGATGTCTCTCCTTCAGGGGTATTGTTACTGACCCGGGATTGAACAGCAGTCTCAACGAGGCTTTCTCGCTGGCAGGTTCCGGGAATGAGATGGCAGCCTACCGTATCTATGAGCAGATAATCAATGAGACGGACAGTCTCAATATTGGCATTGAAGGCTCGGTGTACTCCGCACTGATCATGCTTGACCGCAGCATGGGCAGGAATGAGACGGCGAGGCAGTGGTACAACAGGATGATGACGGCTGACACTCCTGACCTTAAGTATTACCTTGATAACTTGAAGCGGCAGGGGGTTGAATTCTGAGACTTCGCTGATGCGGAAAAAATAATTTTTGCCATCTGACTGACACTGAGCGTCAGGCAGGGGTATGGCAAAAAAAAGAAGAGCCCCGGGTGAGGCTCTTCTCTTTTTTTACAGGTTAGTTAGTTTAAAAATGGAAATCGAGCCCGATGGCTGCTGTCCAGGTATTCTTGTTATAAATATCTGATGCCTGTCCTGCAGCGCCGGAATATGTTTTTGAACCTTCCTGGTAGAGGGTGTATGAACCTCCCAGGTTGATATCCATCATATCATTGACCTTGATGCCCAGACCGCCGCCGAAGGTGTTGGTGTTAAGGCTGTATTTCAGGTCGCTCAGATAGTTCTCATTGACACCGGTCATTGTGGTGAGCCATCCGGCACTGACGAAGAGGTTGTCTGTCAGGCCTACCTGGATACCCAGGGCTGCCTCAATGAAGTTCTTGTCAATCTTATTGATGTCAACATCATCCTGTCCGTCATAGTCAATGCCCTTGTCAAAGTAGTAGTTGAAGCTGCCGGAGACGAGGAACCTGTTTGAAGGCCTGACGTCAACACCGAGTGCAAGCATGGCAGGCATGTCAGCAATTGCTGTTGAGTCCTGGATGAACATGCCCTCAGCGTCCTTGCCGTCGTTCACGGTGGTGGTGAGATTCATCTTCGTCTTGAATTCATATTTAAGGCCAATATTTATAAGGTCACCCACCGGTGCAAAGTTTACAGAGACGATAGGGGTGATGCCGGTGCCTTTCATTACAGCGTCTGCCTCAACGGTTGTGGCATCATCAAGATAGGCTGCGTTTTGGTTAAGACTGGTTGCTACGGTAGTGGGTACGCCGGGAACGGCTGCCACCAGCCTGAGATAGTCGCCGGGCGACTGTACACCGCCGTAAGCTTCAGGTGCAGTAATGGTTACACCCTGTATATAGCCTTCATACTTGTTGTTGGCCATAACGTAACGACCTCCGACAGCTACTGAAAGCATTTCGCTTATCTCGTATGATACGTTGGCCTGCAGGCCGAAGTAGATTGATGATCCCTTGAAATAGATATCTGAATTATAGCCGGTAACGCCATTGAAGTTAGGATCGGTACCGGTAAGGATGAAGATAGCCTGATCAAGGGGAGTGAGTTGCTGTGCCAGCATGGGTACCAGGTTGGCAACCTGCATCTCAAATGAAGGAAGGCCATCGTCATATTTTGCGCCGCCACCGCCGCCTACCGGGTTGAAGCCCAGCGAGAGAGCAAGTTTACCAGTCTTATAAGCTGCGTATACACCCGGATAGAACGGAGCGCTGACCTTACCTACATACTCCTTCGGACTGCCGTTAAGAAAATCATAGGCAGTGGTTATCTTCTGCGTCTGACCGATAGTCTGGTTGTTTAGTGAGAAGTGGAAACCGTCAGAGAGTTTGGTAAGACCTGCCGGGTTGTAATAGACAGCATCAACGCTTGTTGATGCATTGCGGCTCTGCAGCCTTGTGTACAGTGCACTCTGGTTGGTGTTGGTGACAAGACCTCCTGCAAAGAGAGAGCCTGTAACAATGAGTGCGATAATAACTGAAGTGATCCTTTTCATTGATTTCTTTTTTGATTACACATTTTGAGTTTTACTGTGCAGTATTTGTGAAAGCGGCGTAAAAGTATGAAAAAAAATGAAATATGAAAATTCCGGGATCATAAAAGAATTTGGTCCGGTGTCCGTGTTGGCGTCTAATGGCCTCTGATTAATCCTGTCATGATTATTTCAGGTGTTTGCCGTCTCTCTTCTTGTAGAGTCTCGGACTATGAGGTCAGTTCTGATTACAATTGTTTCTGAGGCTATATTTACATCTCTCTCCTCTATTTGTCGGATAAGCATCCGGGCAGCTGTTTTCCCCATCTCCACGGCCCGGTCATCGATTGTGGTGAGGGCTGGCTCGATGATGGTTGAGACCGGGTAGTTGCTGAATCCTGCCACTGCAAGATCTTCTGGTATTCTGAGGCCTGCCTTTTTGATTACCTGTATTGCCCCTATGGCTGTATAGTCATTTGCACAGAATAATCCGTCAGGGGCTGGGGACAGTTTAATCAGTCTTCTTGTGCATCGTGCCCCTTCCTCGTAGCTGAGGTCATTGGAACAGCAAACAAGGCTCTGGTCAAATGGAAGGTTACTTTTCTGGAGTGCATTCTTGTATCCTTCCAGCCTGGCCGAGAAGATTGATGCGGAGAGAGGTCCGGCAATATGGGCAATTCTTCTGCAGCCTGTATCAATTAGGTGTTGAGTCATTCTGAATGCTGCATCAAAGTCATCAATAATCACCTTGCTGGCTTCCAGTTCATTGCTTACCCTGTCATAGAATACCAGAGGTACCTTCAGGCTGTTGAAGCGGGTGAAATGGCTGCAGTCACGCGTCTCAAGGGCGAGGCAGGCAATAATTCCGGCTACCATGTTTGTCTGCAGGATTGAGGTGATAGCAACCTCTCTTTCAAAGGAGTCACGTGATTGATATATTGTTACATTATAACCCATTCTGTAGGCTACCTCCTCCACACCGCTGATGACATGTGAATGGAATGTAATATCAATTCTTGGCACGATAACTCCAATCATGTTGGTCTTTCTCTTTCGAAGGTTTGAGGCCACCGAGTTGGGGAAATACCCAAGTTGCTTGGCGAGTTTCCATACCTCACGGGTTGTCTTCTCTCCAATACTTGGGTGGTTGTGAAGGGCCCTGGATATAGTTGAGACCGACAGGTTCATCCTCTTTGCCAGATCTTTTATGGTCACTCTTGTGCCTGACATGCTCTAAAGTTACTATAAATGAATAAAGCAAACGTTTGATTATATTACGAAATTATGCAATTCTCTAATAAGTTGTACTTACTTCTTGATTAAAAATCAGTAAAAGAGCTAAATATGTATGACATCTTACCTGGAATACCTGCAGTGGAATTATTAAGACATTTGGCCAAATGTTAAAATTTGCTATTTGAAATTAAAATTTTACGCAAACGTTTGCTTTTTGGATTTTATTGTCATAAATTTGATCTGTGAGGATGGTGTATGATGAATAATAGTTTGAGAATGAATGCTATAAATAAACAACAATAAAAAAAACGCTCCCGGTCAGATATTGGGAATAATCTCCGGGAGCGATGCTGTATCAGGATTTAACCAAAAACCCTTAACTCTCAAAATTATGAAAAAAAGGCAACTGAACGTGCTATTCCATCAGGAAATTAGATGGAAAAAGCCGGTTTTGCTGACCGGGTTCATGATTATGATCTCGGCACTGATGATCTTCAGTGCTGAAGCTTCATCTTCACTGGGCTTTCAGCAGAGAACAGTCACAGGGAAAGTCACCGACGCAACCACAGGGGAGGCGCTTCCCGGAGTGACCATAGTTATTAAAGGTACAACCACTGGCGTGGCTTCTGACCTTGACGGATCATTCACCATTGATGTGCCTTCAGGCAGTACAATACTCCAGTTTACATCAGTGGGGTATGCTTCACAGGAGATTACCGTTGGGTCACGGTCGGTGATAGACGTGGCATTGCAGAGCGATGTGACAATGATTGAGGAACTTGTAGTTATAGGTTACGGCTTCAAGAAGAAGAGAGACCTCACAGGCTCAATCTCTTCCATCAGTGCATCCAACATTGAGGACACTCCTGTAAAGGATGTCCTTTCTGCACTCCAGGGGCGTGCCCCGGGGGTGGTGGTAACAGCAAACTCCGGTGCACCGGGAGCGGGGATCACGGTCAGAGTCAGAGGCTACTCGTCGCTCAACTCCGGCAATGACCCCCTGTATGTTCTTGACGGAGTCCCGTTGGAGTCAAATACCCTTTCTTCATTGAACGGTTATGACATGCATGGACTAAACCCGCTGGCTGACATAAACCCGGGTGATATAGAGTCAATAGAGGTGCTCAAGGATGCCGCCTCAACTGCCATATACGGATCCAGGGCTGCCAATGGCGTTGTCCTGATAACTACCAAACGAGGCAAGGAGGGAAAGGCAAAGGTAAGCCTCAACTATTTCAGTGGTGTCAGTGAGATTACCAGACATCTTGGTGTCCTCAACGCCCAGCAGTGGCGCCAGATTATCCTTGACACCTATAAAAATCTTGACAGATACAATAATGCAACTACTCCTACTGAGCCTCACTGGACGGCTGTTGACTCGCTCAACCCGATGAATAACGGGGATGTTGACTGGCAGAGTGTCATGTACCGCAAGGCATGGCAGCACCAGGTAGACCTGGGCGTACAGGGAGGAAACGAGGCAGCAAGGTATGCATTCAGCACCTCCTATCTGGATCAGGATGGTATTTTCCTTGCATCCAATTACAAGAGGATAACCTCCAGGCTTAATACAGATTTCAAGGTCTCAGACAGGGTGACGATCGGACAGAATGTCTCCTTTACCAATGGCAGGAACAACAGGATCAATGCCGGTGGTACCGGGAACCTCAGCCTTGTGCAGTCAATCCTTGTCCGGCCGCCGGTTTATTCACTGACCTATCCCGACGGATCACCTATAAATTACTTCAACGGCAAAAGAAACCCGGTGGGCATGGCTGAGGAGTGCACTCACCTCAATGTCACAAACAGGATTATAGGTAATCAGTACCTTGAATACAATATCCTTGAAAACCTCATGTTCAGGACAAGCGTCAGCATTGACTTCATCTCCATGAAGGAGGATGAGTTCTATCCAACAACAGTTGACTACCGTGCCGGTTACAACTGGGGTGCAGTAAGAGCCAGGACAAATATGACATGGGCCAATGAGAATTATCTGACCTATAATACATCAGTAGGCGATGGACATGACCTTGGCGCCATGGCCGGGTTCAGCATGCAGAACTGGAAGATGGAGACCACCGGTCTTGACGGTCTCTATTTTGCCAGTGACAATGTACGCACCCTCAACGGTGCCGGAACAATCTCCAACCAGGCGGTGAACAGGACAGATGAACACTCTATGATGTCATTCTTCGGAAGGCTCTCATACAACTACAAGGGCAGGTATCTGGCAGAGGTAAACCTCAGGGCTGACGGATCATCAAGGTTCGGGGCCGAAAACAGATTCGGATATTTCCCTTCAGCTTCAGCTGCATGGAGATTCTCTGATGAATCATTCGCAGACGGCCTCGGCTTTCTTACTGACGGCAAGATCAGGGTAAGTATCGGACAGACAGGGAATGAAGCTATTCCCAACTACGTCTCAGGCGGTGAGTTTGCAATCGGGACAAACTACCTTACCAACTCCGGGGCTGCTCCAACAGTAATGCCAAACCAGGGATTGCGATGGGAGGTCACAACCCAGTATAACCTGGGCATTGATCTGGCCATGTTTAACAACCGGGTGAACTTTGTGGGAGATTTTTACATCAAGAATACCTCTGATCTTCTCTTTGCTGTTCCGATACCTGAAACTACGGGATTTGGCTACATTACCCGCAACATTGGTGACATCTCCAACAAGGGAATGGAATTTGCACTTAACACTCATAATATCAACAGAGAATTCCAGTGGTCAAGCAGTTTTAATATCGGTTTCAACCGTAACAAGGTTGTTGACCTGCCTGACGAAGTGCTTACCAATGGTTACATCCAGAACGGTACTTACCATATACTGATGGAAGGTCAGCCTATAGGCACCTTCTACGGCTGGAAGTTCCTGGGTGTTTATTCAAGGGATGAGGACAATGTGAACCAGGTAAGGTTTGGATCAGCAACAGGCCAACCCTTCATCGGAGGTGATCCCATCTGGGATGATGTGAATAATGACAATGTTATTAATGATGAAGACAAGCAGATCATAGGTGATGCCCAGCCGCTCTTTGCAGGAGGCTTCGGGAACGATTTTTCATACAAAAATTTCGGCCTGAACATCTTCCTCCAATTCTGTTACGGAAATGACATCTACAGCCACCTCAACAATATGAGGAACTGGGTATTTGCATATAATAACGTCTCCACTGATGCACTCAACAGATGGAGAGAGCAGGGTGATGTAACCGATTATCCCGCACCTGTACGCAATGACCCGAAGAGGAATGAATACCTCAGAGTTTCTGACAGGTGGGTGGAAGACGGCTCCTATATGAGGTTAAAGAATGTCACCTTCTCCTATACTGTTCCAAAGTCAATTACCGACAGGGCTGGAATAAGCAGGGTGCGTGCCTATGTTACAGGGGAAAACCTACTCACGTTTACCCACTATACGGGCTATGACCCGGAGGTGAACTCTTACAGCGGACTGCAGGTAGGAGTAGATGAGGGAGCTTATCCCCAGAGTCGCACCGTTGTATTTGGCCTCAATGTGGAATTTTAAAAAACAGAGAGTTATGAAACTAAACTATATTAAGACAGCTATGACGGTTATCCTGCTGTTGCAGGTTACTGCCTGTACGGATATCCTGGATAAGGATCCTGTGAGCAGTTTCTCAGCTTCAGGCTTCTACAAGACCACTGCGGATGCCCAGGCCGGAGTATACGGTATCTATGATGCGGCACAGTCGGTGTTCCGGCTCAATTTCTGCTACTGGGGAGAAGGCCGTGCTGATAATGTGCAGACAGCTCAGACAGGCGAGTCACTGACCCTTCTTTCAAACAATCTCAATAACACGGCTTCTTCAGCAGACTGGACTGCTCTTTATACAATGGTGAGCAGGGCCAACTATGCAATCAGGTATATACCTGATGTCTACGAGGATGACAATGCTACGGGCAGGCAACTTCTCGGACAGGCACGTGCCCTCAGGGCCCTGGCTTACTTCTACCTTGTCAGAGTCTGGGGTGATGTACCATTCATTACTGAACCTTATACTTCAATAGAACAAGATATCTTCATAAGCCGAACAGACAAGGAGACTGTTCTTGACCTGGTGGAGGAGGATCTGGAGTATGCTGCTGAGAATTGTGTTGACAAATTCAACAGTAACAATGACAGGATAATGTTTACCAAAGGGAGCGCCAATGCTTTGCTAACTCACGTTTACATGTGGAGGCACAAGTATCCGGAGGCTGTCACAACTTCTGACCTTGTCCTTGAAAACCCCCTTTACAGTCTGGTAGGCATAGCTGACTGGGGCAAAATGTTTTCAGCCAGTTATTCCAAGGAGAGTATTTTCGAAGTGGGTTACAACGATACTGAGACTAACGGTCTGAGGACTCTTTATGCAGTAGGTTCATACGCTATCTATACTCCATCAGAAAAGTGGAAAGCATCAATTGAAGAAGGTGATCTCAGGGAAGATTTCGTTTATGATACCATTCCCGTAGATCCAAAGGCTATCTGGAAATATCTTGGCAGGGGTGAGAGCGATGAGGTTTCAACACCTGCAAAGCAGAATATAATTCTGATCAGACTTGCAGACATAATGTTGCTGAGGGCTGAAGCTCTCAACAAGATAGGAGGTGCAGCCAACAAGGATGAAGCTCTCTCACTGCTGAACACTATCAGGACTCGTGCCGGACTGACTCCCTTTGATGCCGAAGCTGATGCCATTGCAATGTATGGAGATCTTGAATCTGCCATCCTGCATGAGAGGTCAGTTGAGCTTTGTTTTGAGGGACATCGCTGGTTTGACCTGGTCAGAACTGGCAAGGCCATTTCCACCATGGGACCCATCAACGGGTTGAGCAATGAAGCCAATCTTGTTTGGCCAATACATCAGAACGCACTTAACAAGAACCCCAACCTGGTCCAAAACTCCTTCTACCAGTAGATCGTGACCATGAATCAACAAAGATTACTGAAATGAAAAACAAGATATCAAACAACAGTAAAATGCAGCTGATAAGAATGCTGCTTGCTCCGGTAGCGCTGGCAGCCCTGATGGTTTCATGCGAGATTCAGCCAGATTATGAATATGAATATGGCAATCCCGGAGGTAAACTCAAAGTGACCGCATGGGATTATATCCAGGCCACCGACTCTCTTTCATTGATGGAAGAGGCAATAATTGCCACCGGCTTACAGAGTATCTATTCCGGTACTACGGAACGGACATTCATCGTACCCAGAAACAGTGCCTTCAGGGATTATTTAAAAGCCAACAGCTACACGAATATTGCAGCTATACCTGTTCCAGCTCTTGAATCGGTCCTGAAATATCATGTTGTCAATGCCAAGGTGATATTTACTGATCCGGAACTCCTGCCAAGCAATAATCCAATTGCCTACCCAACGGAAAGCGGTTCAATCATGTACCTATCACATAATACCAGTTACCAAGGGTTGATAAACCAAGGGACGAAGAAGAGCTGGACGATCATAACATCCAACCTGGAACCAACAAACGGGGTTATACATGTTACGAAGGATATCGTATTTCTGTCTATCTGATATTGCTTCGCAAATCATAGCAGGTTAGTTTCAGGGGCGAAGATCAGATGGGGATTTCGGCAGGGTGATTGGATGAAATGGAGAAATCACCCATCTGATCCTTCAGATTAACCTGCCCGGGGTGCTTATTAATATTATCAAGGGTCCGCATCATTTGACGGACCGTGAACCAAGGCTTAATCACAATGAAGATTAACAGATATAAACACCTGGACATCAATGTCTTTCCTACTAGGATTGAAATGGGCCTTGCTGCCGGGAGGGACGTTGAATCCATGGTGGTCCGGTTGCTTAAGGTACAGGATGAGGTTAGAATGGTTTTTGCTGCCGCTCCTTCACAGAATGAGATGCTTGATTATCTTGCTGCTTCACAGGTTATTGAGTGGGACAGGATAACGGCGTTTCACATGGATGAGTACATTGGACTGAACGGCGCTTCAGAGCAGCTCTTCTCAAAATATCTTGAGCGCAGACTCTTTTCCAGGGTTAGGTTCAGAAATGTCCATCTTATTGATGGCAATGCCAATCCGCGGATTGAGGCGGAACGCTATGCGGCGCTTATTACAGAGGCACCCCTCGATATCATTTGCCTCGGGATAGGGGAGAATGGTCACATCGCGTTCAATGATCCGCCTGTTGCTGACTTCAATGACCCCCGTATAGTAAAGAAGGTTACCCTTGACCGGTCCTGCAGGATGCAACAGGTCAACGAGGGGTGTTTTACAACCCTGGGTGAGGTGCCGGAAAAGGCGCTGACTCTTACTATACCTGTCATATTCGGGGCATCACATCTCTATTGCGTGGTACCCGGGCTAAGCAAGAGAGAGGCTGTCCACAATACCATTAATGGCCCGGTAACCACAGCCTGTCCGGCTTCAGTACTGCAGAACCATACGGACTGCAGCTTTTATTTCGACAGTGATTCTTTCGGAGATCAGGAAAATATGTAAGTTTATCAGATGCCCGAAGGAAGGAGAAGATTCATAAGAAACATTTTTGCAGGCACTGCCGGTGTCGCACTGGGGGGATTGACCATAAATGCGGCATCGTCAGATGCCTTCAGACGTATGTTATGCAGTAACGTGAAGAATGGGGAACCTGTGTTCCCCTTTCTCAAATACGTCACATCCTGCAATTTTGGTGATTACATTCCGAAGGACCAGGGAGGCAAATTTATCCAGATGACGGTTCTTGGTTCTGAAGATGATGAGAAGATAGTATCTGCAATCCGGAATGGAACCCTGGCGAAGGTTTACGGTGATCCCCTCGAATGGCAGAGGTATGAGGGAAGTGAGTTGGAGAAGAGTGTATGGCTTAACAGGTTTTACTTCCTGCCCTCATTTGCGAGGATGTATTACCTGACAGGTGACAGGACGTACCTTGATGATATGATGCGATTCATCAGGCAGTGGATTGAAGACAACCCCCGTTTGCCTGACTCGCACCGCACAACCTTCAACTGGCGTGACATGCAGGTTGCATGGCGCTCCATCCATTACTCATGGTGTTATTATCTGGGTGAAAAGGGACTTACAGGAGAGGAGAAGGGTCTGATAAAAGATACATTGAAGGAGCATGCCCATATCCTTCTGACCGGATTCGGCCAGGCCAAGCTGAATGAGTTCAACCACCAGTCGCACGGCGGACTGGCCATGCTCTATCTCGGGGTCCTGTTCCCGGAATTGGAGGATGCGGCTGAGCTTCGCCGCAAGGCGATGATCATTCTCAACCATCACCTTGCCAATGCCTTTTATCCTGACGGCGGAAACGTGGAGCAGATGTTTGGTTACTATCCGTTCCAGGCCCACCTGTTTCGCGATGCCTTCCTGCTCTGTTGCGCCAATGGAATAGAGCCACCGGAGAACTCCATCCCGATGCTTCATAAGATGGCCCTCTATCTGGCAGCAGTTGTCCGGCCTGACGGAACCGTGCCGCAGGTGAACGACTCGTACGAGATGCCGGTAAGGCCCATTCTTGATAGTATGAATGAGATACTTGGGGTCCTCGCTGTTGATTCCGGCCGACCGGAAGCATTGTTTGATGATACACAGGTGGCCTCAATGAGAATCAGTCACGGAGGAGGCTGGTACCTCCTGGCTAATCCTGCATCAGTGATAGGTGCTCATGCCCATGCAGGCAGACTGGGATTCGAGTTGTGGCATAGGGGCTTACCCCTCATTATAGACAGCGGATGCTGCAATTATGATGAGCCTGAGCTTGTAACATGGTATCGCACTACCAGGGCACACAACACTGTGGTTATAGATGGCAGGACTGAGGCTGCAACCTCATCTTCGGCATTGTGGGTGCCTAGAAGAGAAACACCCAACAGAATCACTGGATGGAACCCGGGAGGGGAAGCACCATCAATTGTCATGGCTTCACCACCGGAAGAGGTTACCAATGGTTCAGTTAGCTGGAGACGCAAAATCACCATTGTAAGGGGCTGTTTTGCCGTAATAAGTGACCGCTTTGACACCGAGGGTGAGCACAATTACGAGATACTGCTCCATTTCCCGCCTTCGGAGGTGACGGCGGATCAAAACGGAAAGTCTCTGCAAGTCAAGACCGGCATACTGACAGGAATACAGGCAGTGGTACCCGCGGGCAATGGAGTCTTCGTTACCGGTAAGGGTCTTGTGAGCATCAGAGGCCGTTCAGTGGAGGCTCCTGTTGCATCGCTGAATCTCAGAGCCAGAGGCAAAATCACTTCACACCTGCTGATCATGCCCTCACCTGACATGGAAAGCACTCCGGCTGTGAAGACAACAACAAGAAAAGGAATAACCCGGGTGACCGTTCGTAACAGCACCGGGACCAGAACCCGGATAATCCTGTCAGACGACGGGGTTATGACTGTCTGAAACACAATAAACCTTCAGTATGAAGAAAACTTGTAAAAAACAGAAAATTAGGATGTTGCTCCTTGCCTCTGCAGTAACGCTCCTGTTTATTGCTGGATGCAACAATAACCCGCTGCAGCAGAAGCCGGCTGGCAGCCTTCCTCCGATCACAGATGCCCAGTTTGCCGTGAGAGGATTTCATGTTGATCTCAGGATACAGGTTATGACCATGGATGCACTCAAGGCTCTGGCAGATGAACTGGCTGCCTTTGGCATGAACACACTGGTGATGGAGTGGGAGGCATCCTATCCATATCAGAACAATGCAACAATATCCAATGAGCTTGCTTATACGAGGGATGAAGTCAGGGATTTCATTGATTACAGTGAGGCTCTGGGAATAGATGTTATACCTCTTCAGCAGTGCTTTGGACATGTTGAGTATATCCTCCGCCATGACAGGTACAGTGAGCTTAAGGAGGACCGCAAGGAGATCTCGCAGCTCTGCCCGCTGAAAGAAGAGGCTGACAGTATGTTATTTGCTGATCTCTTCGCCGATATGGCAGCAATGCACAGTTCAGACTACATCCATATTGGCGGTGATGAAACATACCTGTTGGGACACTGTCCGGCCTGCTCACTAAAAGCAGCTACTGAAGGCAAGTCTAAACTCTTCGTAGATTATATGAAGATGATGTGTAATATCGTTATCAGTCTTGGCAAGAGGCCGGTCATGTGGGCTGACATTCTCCTCAAATACCCGGAGGCAGCTACAGAGATGCCAGACCAGGCCATCTTCATTGACTGGAACTATGGTTGGAAGACTGACTATTTTGGAAATATTGCTGCACTACAGGCCCAGGGACTGGAATTTTGGGGCTCACCATCCATCAGAAGTCACCCTGACAACTACTATGTCACCTGCTGGGAGAAGCATTTTAACAACCAGCGCGACTTTATCCCCTATTCCAGGGAAGCTGGCTATACTGGAATTGTGATGACATCATGGTCAACATCAGGACTTTACGGCTTTACATGGGATGTGAACTATGAGGTGACTGACATGGAGCAGATACGAAATACCTGGCCACTGTCAGGATTCAGGATACTGCTTGCCTCATATGCTGAGGCACTGCGAAGTACTGAGCCTCTGGACCCGCACGCCTTCGTGGTGCGATATGCGACGGAACGGTTCGGTGTGACAAAAACTGAGGGCGAGTTGCTGTGGGAGGTTCTCACTATACCAAGTGAGCTGATTGTGAATGGCAAACCGGTAACCTCTCCATCCATCGCTGCGCTGAGGGAAACTGTTGAAGAGGCTGTGAAAAAGATGAACAGCATAAAGCCAGCCAGCAACAGTGATGAGTTTGAACACTTCAGGTTAATGCTGGATATAAGGCTTCATTATCTTAGGTTCAGGGAGGCGGAAAGTCGCTTCAACTCAACTGATTTCTCAATAGATGACAGGAAAAGCGTTATTACCGAACTGGAGAAGCTCATACAGGAGACGAAAGATCTCGACAGGCGGTTTGCGAGACTCAACAGAGGATTCCTTCATGAATCTGAGATTGAACATCAGAATATGATAAGAAACCGGAAACTGATACTCCTCCACAGGAGACTAACAGGCCGCAGGACTCCCTGAACATGAAGGTCACAGTCAGGTTTATATTATTGCTGGCATTCAGCAGCTTTGCCAGCATCGTTCTGGCGCAGGAAGGGTATACGCAGTTCTTCCCGCGCACCACTGTCTGTGTTGAAAAGATGCCTGCGCCAGATAAATTATGGCTCTTTGTCCTGGCAGGCCAGTCAAATATGGCTGGCAGGGGAATGGTGGAACCCTGTGATACGGTACCCCAATCCAGGATTCTGACAGTTACCCCCGACATGAAATGGGCACTGGCAAAGGAACCTTTGCAGCTCTACCAGCCGGCACTGACAGGGTTGGGACCTGGACTGGCGTTTGCAAGGACGCTGATCAGTCATATTGATGAAGATATATCTATCGGGCTGATACCCTGTGCCGTCGGTGGCAGTTCAACTGCCGACTGGCTGAGCGACTCCCTCTTCAATGGTGTACGCCTCAAGAGCAATCTTACCGAGAGGCTCAGGTGGGCTATGAACTATGGCGTTGTTAAGGGAGTAATATGGCATCAGGGTGAGTCTGACGCTGCTGAAGCAAAACTTCCGCTCTACAGGGAGAACACGGTAGCACTCTTTGATTATTTCCGTACTGTTGCAGAAGATCCTGATCTTCCCATTGTGGCAGGGGAACTGGGACTCTTCCCTGGTGTGGAAAAGAACCGGCTGGAGTATTTGCAGATAAATGATGTACTTGCCTCCATATCTGCCACTGATGGTGGTGTCATTCTCGTGCGTTCATTCGGTACAACTCCTAAAGCGGACAAGGTGCACTTTGACGGGCCGTCACAGCGGATCATGGGCAGAAGGTATGCAATGGCCTGGCTTTCTCTTGTCCGTAGTAGAAATCAACTTAAATAAAAGATATGCAGCTTATTGACTGGATTGTCCTGACACTCTATTTCCTGTTGCTCATTTCAATAGGATTCTGGGCCTACATGAGGGTAAAGAACTCGGCTGACTTCTTTACGGCCGGAGGAAAACTGCCGTGGTGGCTCTCCGGAGTCTCACATCATGTCTCAGGTTACAGTGGAGCGGTCTTCGTGGCCTACGCCGGCATTGCTTACACTCATGGTCTTACTATATATGTATGGTGGGCCTGCGCAGTGGCAGTTGCAACCTTTCTCGGGGCGCACCTCATAGCACCTCGCTGGGCCAGACTCAGGATAGCCACCGGGATACAGTCGCCTACCGAATACCTCGTAACACGCTATAATCTCAACACACAACAGCTTATTGCCTGGTCAGGAGTGATCATCAAAATCTTTGATGTGGGTGCCAAGTGGGCTGCCATAGCTGTATTGCTCAATATCTTTGCAGGAACTTCTTTCATCACGGGCATCCTGCTGGCGGGTTCCGTTTCTCTTATCTACAGTACTTTGGGTGGTCTCTGGGCAGATGTGGTGAATGATTTTGCCCAGTTCCTGGTTCAATTGGTGGCTGGAATCACCATGTTCATCATTGTTCTGGTAAATTTTGGTGATGGCGTTGCCGGTTTCTTTACCATGTGGGACCGGCTTCCGGAGGGGCATTCTGCCCTCTTCAGTGATCCGTATACATGGCAGTTCCTGATTGCAATGGTTATTATAGACTTTTTCAGCTATAGCGGTGGCACCTGGCATCTGGCCACCAGGTTCATCGCCTCTTCATCAGGCCAGGTGGCCAAGAAAGCGGCCACACTCTCCTCAATTCTATACCTTATATGGCCGGTGGTTCTCTTCTTCCCGATGTTTGCGGCACCCATCTTCCTCCCGGACCTGGAGGACCCGACGAGGTCATACGGGATGCTGGCACTGAAATTTCTGCCAGCAGGACTGGTGGGGCTGGTGATGGCATCGCTCTTCACCAATACCCTTTCAATGACTTCATCTGACGCAAATACAATCTCAGCTGTTATTACCCGTGATATTATGCCCCGCTTCATTAAGGGCTTTGAGAATTTCAGCCGGAAAAAGGTTCTCCTGGCAGCCAGGATTTCAACATTCTCATTCACGGTGCTCACCATTCTGATAGCCATCAACGCGGAAAGTTTCGGGGGTGTATTCGGTTTGATAGTGTCATGGTTCGCAGCCCTGCTTGGCCCCATAGCCATCCCTATGATCCTTGGTCTTCTGCCTGCTTTCCGGAAATGTGACAGCAACATAGCAATAGTATCCATCGTGGCGGGTATTGCAGGTTTTATCATTGTCAAGCTTATACCGGGTGCATCGCTGGCACTTGAGGTTGGAGTGCCTCTCTTTACTTCACTGCTGTTGTATGTTGCTGCCGGATTGCTTGGCAAAAAGAGTGTTCCCGCCAGAGTGGACAATCTTCTAAAGTCAATCAGCAAATAAAGGAGGATACTCATGCCTGCCAATGACAATATAATAACCGGACGTCATTACCTGACGGGAGAGATGGTGCGGGTGTGCATCGATGGCGGACTGATCACTGAAATGTCTGCCATACGGACATCCGTTGACAGTGAGCTGATTATTGCACCTGGGCTGGTTGATCTGCAGGTCAATGGTTATGCTGGGCACGATCTTAACACTGACCCGTTGCTGCCTCAGACAGTAAAAGAAATTGCTGTCAGGTTATGGAGAGAAGGAGTGACAACCTTCTTCCCGACAATTATCACGAACAGCAGTGACAATATCTCCAGGTCACTGGCTGCCATAGCCGAGGCTTGCAGGAGTTACCCGGAGGCGGCATCTGCAGTGGGAGGCATTCACCTCGAAGGGCCATTTATCTCTCCGGAGGACGGAGCGCGCGGAGCTCATCCGGCAGAGTATGTAGTCCCACCCGACTGGGAACTCTTTTGCCGGTGGCAGGAAGCCTGCAACGGCATGATACGCATTATCACCCTTTCACCTGAATGGCCGAGCTCAGCTGACTTTATCAGAAAGGCAGCCGAAAGCAATGTGATAGTCTCAATAGGACATACAGCAGCCAAACCGGAGCAAATCAGGGAGGCTGTGGACGCCGGAGCATTACTCTCCACACATCTGGGCAACGGTTCACACGCAATGCTTCCCAGACACAGGAATTACCTCTGGGAACAATTGGCAGCAGATGAACTGTACGCCACAATTATTTCTGACGGTTTCCACCTCCCTGACCCTGTGATGAAGGTATTCCTGAGAATGAAACCCGGGAAAGTAATACTTGTCAGTGATGCAACCAGCCTGACAGGTATGGAGCCGGGAAATTATACCACCCACATAGGAGGAGAGGTGACACTCACTGATGCAGGCAAACTTCATATGCGAGGTAATCCTGATATGCTTGCCGGATCTGGAAAATCATTGCTTCATTGCGTGGAGACACTTGTTTCAAAGGACCTGGCCTCAGCCAGTGAGGCCCTTGACATGGCAGGAAGGATTCCGTATCGTTTGGCCGGATTACCGGGTGAATACCGCCTTAGCCCAGGAGGAGTGGCAGACCTGATCCTGCTCAGGGCGGAGAGCTCCGGACTGAGTGTGAAAAGAACAATCAAGGAGGGCAGAACGTTATTTGTTGAAGAGATATAAAGAACCGGGAACAGACTCTTTATGTCCAGATTACTGAAAATAGTATTTCTCTATGCCATGATGGCTGCCTGCTCAGACAGCGAGCCCGAACTTGTCATACCGGAAGGCGCGAGAATTATCAGTTTTTCCGGCTACGATTGGGTGGTTTCCACAACCGGCGGCCGGAAGGCTGGTCCCGGGCCGAACTACTTCAATGACTCGGAAGAAAATGTATGGGTTGATGATCGTGGCAGGCTTCACATGAAGATCACTTACAGGGACGGCAGATGGAACTGCTCACGGGTTGAGCTGGCACAACACACCGGGTACGGCAGGTACATCTTTTATTTGTCAACCAGACCTGATAGTCTTGACAAACAGGTGGTATGGGGACTTTATACTTATAAGAACGACGAAGAGGAGATTGATATCGAGTTTTCCCGGTGGGGTATTGATAACAATCATGAAGCTCAGTATGTCATTCAACCCTCATATAAGCCAGGTAACAAGGCACGATTTAGGACGGACCTGGATGGAAGTTACTCAACCCACCTCTTCGAATGGAGCAAAAAACGTATCGATTTTGCCAGCTATCATGGTCACCGAAAAGAACCGGTCAGTGAGAATCAGATAATCGCACGCTGGAGTTACTTTGGCGCTGACAATCCTCCTGACAGCGATGAGAGACTTAAGATGAACCTGTGGCTTTTCAGAGGCACTCCGCCCTCTGACGGACGGGAGGCAGAGGTAATAATTGATCATGTAGAAATACTCAACTAGTATGAGCAGAACAACCAGGGAACAAGAGATTGCCCTCAATCATTCCGGTGGCAGCAGCGGCGGGAGTTCCGCAAAATCCGGAAGGCTCTACAGCCTGGATGCCCTCAGAGGATTTGACATGTTCTGGATAACCGGTGGGCAGAAGCTGGTATGGGCACTGGCAACTGTAACCGGCTGGCCGGTCTTTACCTGGATGAACTCCCAGATGCATCATGTTGAATGGAATGGTTTTGCATTCTATGATATGATTTTTCCGCTTTTTCTTTTCCTCGCAGGTGTCTCCATGCCCTACTCATTTGCTTCAAGGGCAGCCAGAGGTGAATCACGCAGAAAAATTTACCAGCACGCAGTAAAAAGAATGATTATTCTTGTGATTCTGGGCATGCTGGTTAACCGTATTCTGGAACTTAATCCTGACAATATGCGATTTGCCAGTGTGCTTGGCAGGATAGGTGTAGCATGGTTCCTGGCTGCAATGATTGTGCTGAATGCAGGTATCAGATGGCAGGTGACCTGGTTCTGGAGCCTGCTGATCATCTATTGCCTGCTGATGATGCTTGTGCCTGTACCGGGTATTGGTGCAGGAGTGCTTACACCTGAAGGTAACCTGGCAGGCTACATTGACAGGTTACTCTTGCCTGGAACAATGTATACCACCTTCAATGAACCGGAAGGTATTCTGAGTACAATACCCTCTGTATCCACTGCTCTTCTAGGGGTTTTTGCAGGCCATCTGCTCCGCCTTGAAAAGCAGGGACTGACAGGACTGCGAAAAGCGCTGATCATTATTGGCGCCGGCCTGGCCAGCCTGCTCCTCGGACTGCTGTGGAGTACCTTCTTCCCGATAAACAAGATCCTGTGGACCAGCTCCTTCGTGTTGTACGCCGGAGGGTGGAGCCTGATGCTTCTGGGCTTGTTTTACCTCATCATCGATGTGTGGAAGAAAAGAAAATGGGCCTTCTTCTTTGTGGTTATAGGCATGAACTCCATTACAATTTATGTGCTGCAACACAGGATACTCAGGTTTGACATCATTCGCGATTTCTTTCTTAAAGGCATCCATGACCTGTCGCCTGCCATGCTCCAACCATTCATCAGCTCCCTGGGATATATAGCCGTGGTGTGGTTCTTCCTCTGGTTTCTTTATCGTCACAGGATTTTCCTTAAAGTCTGAACAAAAATGAGTGCAACTTTTATCATTCGTTCCGCCAATTCAGCATTACTTGCTTTAATGTTTACTGCACTGGTCGCATGTAATTCAGGGGCAGACGCAGTTAAATACGATCCCTTTTCACTGATTCCTCAGCCTGTAACGCTGGAACCTGGTGATGGGGAGTTTCTGCTGAGTACAATGACCGGAATTGTCATTGACCCTGCTTTTGGCAATGCTGCAGAAATTGCCATTATGTTCAATGGGTTCCTTAAAGAGCGTTATGGAATTACAATGGTTACGGAACAACAGGAACCGGATCTTCCCACTGTCATCACTGCAACACGTGACAGTCTGATTGAGAACCCCGAGGCATACAGGCTGGAAGTAAGGTCTGATGCAATAGCTGTTACTGCAGGTGGTGACGCCGGACTCTTCTATGGCATTCAGACGCTGATTCAGCTTATTTACCCTTCCAATAAACTGTTGAAAGGAAAGATCGCCATACCATGCGTAAATATCAGTGATGCACCACAGTATAAATGGCGTGGCATGCATCTTGACGTCTCCCGTCATTTCTTTCCGAAAGAATTCATCTTCAGGGTGCTTGATGCAATGGCAATGCATAAGCTCAATACTTTTCACTGGCATCTGACAGACGACCAAGGCTGGAGAATCGAGATTGAAAAATATCCTGAGCTGGCCTCGGTTGCTGCATGGAGGGATGAGACACTCACCGGGCATGGCAGCGAGACGCCCTGGGTATATGATGGCACAAGGCATGGCGGATATTACACAAAGCAGGATGTGCGCGATGTGGTGGAATACGCTTCGAGGCTGCATATAAACGTCCTGCCGGAGATAGAGATGCCAGGCCATGCCGTGGCCGCCCTGCAGGCTTACCCGCAGCTCTCATGCACCGGCGGGCCGGTACCTCCCTTTAACAGGTGGGGAGTGTCTGAAGATGTCTTCTGCGCAGGGAAGGAGGAGACCTATGAGTTTCTGGAAGGGGTGCTGAGCGAGGTTGCTGAGCTCTTCCCCTATGAGTATATTCATATCGGTGGCGATGAGTGCCCGAAAGTCCGATGGGAGCAGTGCCCGAGCTGCCAGAAGAAAATGGCTGACAATGACCTTAAGGATGAACATGAACTGCAGAGCTATCTTGTGAGACACATGGAAGCATTTCTGGCAACAAAGGGCAAGAAGATCATAGGCTGGGATGAAATACTTGAAGGAGGTATTGCTGATAATGCAGCGGTGATGTCATGGAGAGGACACAGTGGTGGCATTCACGCAGCCAATATGGGTCATGATGTGGTAATGACGCCTCATTCATTTGTCTATCTCGACTACTACCAGTCGGAATACAATGAGCCCCTATCAATAGGAGGGATGCTCCCGATGGATAAGGTATACTCAATTGATATAATGCCGTCTGAGATTGATGAAGAGAAGAGAAAGCATATCATAGGTGCTCAGGCTAATCTCTGGACTGAGTATATAGCTGATGAGGAACACGTAGAATATATGCTCTTCCCGCGCCTGGCGGCTTTGGCGGAGGCTCTCTGGACACCGAATAAACTACTTGAATATGAGGGATTTGAGAGACGTATGGCAGCGCAGTATGTCCGCTATGATGCCATGGGTATTAAATACAGAGTGCCTTACCCGCAAGGGTACGAAGCCATAAACCTTGTCACCGTTGATACTGTTTCCGTTGAACTTACAAATGGAGTAGCAGGCTCGGATATATTTTACACTACTGATGGAAGTGAGCCTGATGAGAGATCAAAGCGATATGATGGCGTACTCGCTCTTACCCCCGCTCCGGAGATCACACTAAAGTCCGTGACGGTGATGCCCGGCGGCAGAAAGAGCGCCGTGATGGCGGGAGTGTTCAGAAAAACAGCGCTAAATGAACCTGCTGCTGCCGGAAGCATGAAGCCGGGTCTGAGCTATACCCTGTACAGGGGTGAATTCGGATCTGTCATGGACATTGGCACCGATATGGTTTCTGAAGGAGTTACACCAGCGGTAAGAATCCCTGACGGTGCCCCGACGGAAAATTTCGGACTCCAGATGGAAGGGTATATTATGGTTCCTTCTGACGGCATATACAGTTTCTATACCAATTCAGACGACGGCGTAAGGGTCTGGATTAATGATGAACTGGTGGTTGATGGTGATAAGTTTCATCATGGTATCATCAATGAGGGTCGTGCAGCCCTGAAGGCTGGCATCCACAACATAACAGTCCGTTACTTCCAGAGGTTGTATCGTCAGAGTCTCAGTCTGAACTGGGAAGGCCCCGGTGTAGCCAGGCAGCCCGTGCCCGCTGAGCTGCTGTTCCATCATGCCTCAGCAGAGGATTAATTCACCTTATTATCCCGTGCATCTGTTACGGCAGACATCCGAATAAAAGAGGCGTTCACCTCAGATGAACGCCCCTTTAATTGAAACTAACCCAAAAACTCTAAGGAAGAATGATCTCTACCTTGATGTCATCAAGGAAGATCCTGTTCTTGTTGATTGTTACTACAGTGGCCCGCAGATCATAGTCGTTCCCCAGGAATTTTATCTGGGTTTCGGCTGTGGCTCCGGTAATGGTGAATGTGCGGGTAGCCTCGGGTGCACTCCACATGCCTATGCAGTAGTCAGTATGAGTACCTTCATCTTCAGGATATACAGGCCAGTTGTCAATAATAAACTGCTCCTGGCTTACCGTACCCGGACCAATGACGCTTACCTTAAGAACGTTATCATCCATGGTGCCGGCTTTGGTCATATATGGTATTGCCTTGAAGGTCACTGTTACATCCTGCGTGCCGTCAAGCTTTGACAGTGGGGGCGAGATGAGGTCGCCTCCATAGCTGGTTTTGCCCAGTTTGACGAATCCCTGGCGGGCATAGACCAGAGGTGTGCTTCCGCTGCCATCCACCAGGTTGATGGTGCTGGTCCATCCCATATCATGCTGTTCCTGTGTCCAGTTGTCAATCCGGGTCTCTCCGGTAGTGGTGTAGAAGACAGGACTGCCGTAGGCAAGCCAGCTGAAGTCTTCCTCGAGAACCACTTTGCCCGATGACTGGGTAAGCACAACCGTCTCTACTACAGTCGGATACTGCACTGCTGTCACTGTCAGGGTCACCTCGCGGGGGTCGTCGTTTGCATTCAGTTCGGCAACCAGGTTCAGCTTCTGGGTGGTGACGGATTCTTCAACCAGCCAGGAGTCGTCGCTGAGCGAATAGGTCCACGGGACGTTTGAGGCCACATCCACCGAGAACGGACCTCCAGCTGCAGGTACTGACACTGCGTCAGGCAGCGTGATATAGGGAACATTCCCCGACTGCTCCACGCGGAAGAGTACCGGTTGTTCCGTTCCGTCAACCACAAACGCGAAGTTGGAGATGCGCGTATCAAATGTCTCGTTGGCTTCAACTATAATCTTGAAGATACCATCATCCTCACCTTTTTCAGGGAAGGCTTTTACCCATGCGGCACCTTCTTTGTTGACAACCTGCCAGGGTCTGTTTGACCGGACAACATAGGCCTGAGTCTTGGAAGCCTTATTGACAGTCAGTCCTGTCGGATCTCCCTCAATGGAGAAGTACGGATCTTCCACCAGTGGATCTTCCTTGCATGAAGAGAGCAGGAAGAGCGAGAAGAAGAACAGCGGAAGGATGATCAGCGCCGTTCGCTTCAATGATGTTATGTTCTTATTTTTCATTTCTTAACTGTTTTACTGGTTATTTACCTCCGGTGATTGCCTGTTTGCTCCACCATACGGGTGTCTTCATGTCATTGGGCCCACCCATCTCTTCCAGTGCAGCCTTTGCATTGGCGTTGTTGGTTGACATAGTCACATTGGGGAATCCGAACCGTGTGGGAAGGATATAATCATTGTAGATGGTCCCTTCCCCGATGGTGAGCACCGGGTAGCCGGTCCTGCGATACTCATGATATGCTTCCATACCCACCCAGAACAGTGCCAGCCACTTCTGGTTGCCGAGGAATTCTTCCTTATTGGCGGCCAGATCCCATGAGCCGAGGGGTGATGAAAGATAGTAATTGATTTCGGCAGATGTTATGGTAACAGCCGGATCAGAGAATGCGCCCTGTTCCGACCATTTCTCCATTGAAGCCCTGACGCCTGCCTCGTAGTAGTTCTTTGCAGCAGCCGGTCCGCCGGAGATCCACCCCTTGAGAGCAGCCTCGGCAAGGATGAACTGCACCTCGGCATAGTCCATATAGGTTGCCGGAGCGTCCCTTCTGCAGAAGACCTTGTAGTTCAGCCATGAGCTGCCTCTGTCAACCTCGCTTCTCTCCAGCTCTGTGCAACCTGATACTGTGCCTTTCCAGATGTTGTCAGGATTGACCTCAGTGATGGGATTCTTCTTGCCGATTACCGGGAGCCGGGGATCGACATAGACCTGGTTGCCATTGACATCAGTCTGAACGGTGAGGTCTATCAGTTGCCTTGTAAGCTTCCTGCCACTGGAGGTAAAATCACTTTCGGTGGTGGTGCCGAAGTTGCTGATGTAGGGATCATTTCCTGAGAAAGAAACCATAGCATTGTCAGCATTGGAAGTGAAGACCGGGTATTTGGCCGGGTTATTAAGTATCTCGGTCATTTTAGCACCCACATTCATCTCGGCTCGTCCGCTGACCCTGCAGAGAAGCCTGAGATACAGGGAGTTGTTGAACTTTCTCCAGGATTCCATGTCACCTCCGTACATCCCGTCCATTGCCGGGTTCAGGAAGACAGGGCTGGTGGCATAGATATCATTGGCCTTTTCCAGGTCTTCAAACAGAAACTCATACACCTCTTGCTGGGTATTGAACCTTGGTGTCAGAGTCCCGCCTACCTTGCGCCCTGTGAAAGCCTCTTCGTAAGGAACGCTGCCAAACATGTCAGTCATGTTTGCAAAGAAGAGTGCCTTGAAGGTAAGGGCAATAGCCTCGAGAGAAGCATCTCCCTCTTCCTGAGCCAGTTCATACATATGGTCTATGTTCTTGCCATACACGGCATAGTGGTTCCAGAAGCCGTACCAGTCCCTGGAGTCCTCCAGGAAATAGAGGTGCTCCCTTCGTGTCACACCACCGGTATGGGCGGTGAACTGTATCAGCTCATTGTTGTAGTACCAGGTACGGTTAAGCCACTGGTTGGCTGAGTTATAGAGAATGGGTTCAAACATGCCCGAGGGCTGTATCATACCTACAAGGGTTGTGTTCGGGTTCGTATTGATCTCTTCAAAGTCCTTTGTGCAGGAGTGGAGTGATCCGAGTACAACCAGGCAGATTGCTATTATTTTAAGTTTTTTCATCTCTTTTCGCTTTAAGGATTAGAATGAGAGTCTCAGGTTCACACCCAGTGTACGTGTCATCGGGAAGGCTCCTGCCTCAATGCCGCTGAAGACATTGGTGCCGGTCATGATACCTCCCTCGGGATCAAACTGGGGCCACTTGTCCCAGCTGAAGATGTTGGTTGCAAAGACTGCAATGCTGGCGCCCTGAAGGATTCTTGTCTTCTGTGCAAGGGCTGAAGGAATGGCATATTCAAGCCTTGCCTCCTTGAACTTGAGGAAGGAGGTCTCAAATGTATGTGATTCACCATTGTAACGGTCAAGCACCCTGGCCTGGTAATAGGTATAGATGCTGTTGGTCACCGTGTTGTTGACCTGGCAGACCGCTGAGCCGTCCTCATTGGTGGATAATACATTGACTCCCTCGGCAACAATACCATCATAGCGTCCTTCAAGCGAGTTGCTGAGCTTACCCTGGTAAGAGAGGATGCCATTGGTGACCGAGTATCTGTGTCCGCCCATCTGGTATGAGAAGACGCCGCTAAGGGTCAGGTTCCTGTACCTGAGTGAGGTGCTGAAACCGCCCCTCCAGTCAGGATTGACCTTGCCGAGGAAGTGGTCAGCAGTTGACTCAACAGAAGGCAGGCCGGTATTGGCATCAAGGATAACCTGTCCGGAGCAGTCAACCCGGTTGCCGTTGTCGTCTGTGTAGTAGGAACCTTCCGGTGCACGCTGGAGGGCAAAACCGTATATCTGGTGCATCTCCTGTCCCACATAGGAATAGACATGCAGCCTTCCGCCGATAGTTGTTCCCATATCTGTCTCAAAAGGCTGCTCGGGATCCCATCCCTCCTGCAGGCTGACAAGGGTATTCTTGTTCTTCGCCCAGTTGAGGTTGATATCCCAGGTGAAGTCCCTGGTCTTGACCGGTGTTGCATAGAATGCGACCTCGATACCCTTGTTATTGATCTCACCGGCATTGATCTTCATCCCGGAAGCACCCACTATCGGGTCTATGTCCACCGAGACAATCTGGTTGGTGGTGGAAGAGTTGTAAAGAGCAAGGTCAAAACCCAGGCGGTTCCTGAAGAACTTGGCATCAAGGCCCAGTTCCCAGCTCTCAACGTTCTCAGGCTGTATCATCGGGTCGGGAATGGTCGACGGCAGTGTGTATCCGCCACTGATGGAAGAGGCGGAGTAGTACTGGTCAAGAGAGTAAGGACTGGTGTCGTTACCCACATTAGCCCATGAGAGGCGGAGCTTTGCAAAGGAGACCACCGGCAGGTTTGTCCGGAAGTCAAAGGCTTGGTCAAGAAGGACGCTGGCGGCAACTGATGGATAGAAGTATGACCAGTTGTCTCTTGATAGCGTACTGCTCCAGTCATTGCGGCCCGTTATATCGAGGAAATAGGTGTCATCCCAGCCGAGTGAGACAAAGCCGTAAAGGCTGTTGATAGTCCTGTATCTCCTGTAATTCGACGGGTCAGCAATTATTCCGAACGGGACATTGTTTATATGGTAAACCCCGTCAATATCCAGTTCGTCAAGCTGAACGGTATTTCTCCTGTAGTGATCAACCATGTTGTTGCCCCCGAAGGCGGTGGTGGAGATTAGCCTCCCGTCAAAGAATGTTTTCTCATATTTCAGCAGGAAGTCTGAGTTAATCTCGAGATTAAGCATTGACTGTTCCCTGTAGAAGCCATTGTTCCATACATAGGTAAGCTTTGGCTTTCTCTGGGTACGGAATTCGGCTCCCAGGTCCATCCCTGACCTCAGGTCAAGAGTGAGTCCTTCAAGCAGGTGAACAGTGAACCCTATGTTGCCGAAGACTCTGTCCTTGTCAGTAGTGTTGAGCTCCTCATACAGGACCCTGTAGGGATTGTAGGAACCTGTGCCTGCAACCACGAGGCTGTTACCGTTCTGTGAGATGTTGGAATTCCGGTTTATCTCATTGAATCTTCCTTCAAAATACTCATCTCGCCAGTTATCCATCGAGTTGGAGTTGTATCCCCACATAAGGTCATACATTACCGTGGTCTGGTGATAACCGGCCATGGGCATGTTGTCACTGTCAGTCCTGTAGTAGTTAACCTTTGTCCTGAATTCAATCCATTTGTTTACCGGGGTCTCAAAGGAGAAGGCGTAAGCCTGTTTCTGGAAACCGGTGTTCGGCAGAATCCATTTGTTCCTGGTATCAGTGACGGAGAACCGCACGTTCTGTCCTTCTCCGTTGCTGCCGCTGATAGCTATTGAGTTGTTCAGGGTAATACCGTCCTGGAAGATACCCGTGAACCAGTCATCCTGGTACACGAACGGGGTTGGCGATATAAGCCCGGTTTCCCAGTCCTTGCCTTCATACTGGTATCGTAGCTTGTCTTCACTGAACTCCTCGCCCCATGCATACCGCGAGAGATTCCTTGAAGGGTAATCCGTGGTTCCTGTGAGGTCGGGATTAAGGGTCCAGAAACAGTACTCATTCAGCCCCATATCAGAACCTGAGCCGAATTGTGTCTGGAAGTCAGGCCAGTAACCGGCTCTCTCAGCCACCACTGACGAGTTGATTGTGACGCCAATACCCCTGTCTTTGCGGCCTGACTTGGTTGTTATCACTATAGCCCCGTTGGCGGCACGTGAGCCGTACAGTGCTGTTGCTGCAGGGCCTTTCAGCACGGAGACTGACTCAATATCCTCAGGATTCAGATCGCTGGCTCCATTACCAAAGTCAACCGGAAAGTCGCCGCCCGAGTTGGTGTAAGGGCTGCTTGATGAGGTGGCTGTGGCACCCGACCTTACAGGTATGCCATCAACAACGAACAATGCCTCGTTGAGCGAGTAGTTCAGCGACTGGTCGCCGCGCAGTGTCACACGCATGGAACTGATTGGGCCTGTTCCTGCACCCACGGTAGCAAGCCCTGCAACCTTGCCTGACATTCCGTTCAGCCAGTTGGAGGTGACAACCTGGGTTAAATCCTCGTTATCGACTTTTGTTACAGCATAGCCGAGCGACTTTTCCTCACGTGTCAGACCGAGAGCGGTGACGACCACCGCCGATACCTCGATTGCCTCTTCCTGCAGGGTAACGTTGATGACACTCCTGTCACCCACAACTATCTCCTGCTTCTCATAACCGAGGAACTGTATCTCCAGCACAGGGTTTGTACCCGTCACCCTGATGGAGAATGCACCCCTGGCATCAGTGCTGGTGCCCGTGGTGGTGCCCTTGAGCACAACGGTAGCCCCGAAGACCGGGGTTACACCATCAGGCTCAAGCACCGTACCTGTTACCTGCCGCTCCTGAGCCATCACCGGCAACATTACCAGTGCCATCAGGATTGTGGCAAGAATAATCTTCAGATCTGGTTTGATTTTCATAGATTAGTGGTTTTAAGTAATTGATATGTAGGTTATTGCATTGACCATGTAAAATCTTTTGGCCGGGTCATAGTCTCTGTGAAGATGTTTCCGAACCGGTCAGTCACCTTTATCTCCAGCGTGGAGGTTGGTGATGATGCACGTACAAGGAACATGTGAGAGGTATTTCCCGTAACGAATGAATCTGTTGGTGTGGCTCCCACGTTCAGCCTTTTGGCTTCATAGGAGATGATGTGGAGCGGGTCTTTGGCGGTCACGCGCTCAACAGTAAGCGGCGTTCCTCCCTCCGTGACCTCCACCGTCCACTCCGGATCATATCCCCATATATTGATAAGGACATCATTGACTGCGTTGGGAGAAGCATAGACACCTGCGTATTCTGACAGCAGTGCATCGGTGGAGTTGGGGGCAAATTCAGCGGCCGTAATATATACCTCATTGAGGTCATAGGTCCTGAACTGATATTCGGCAGGCATGCCAATACTTTTATAATACCATTTCAGATCCCTGCCGTTAACCTCCCATACGCCATAACCCCCGGGGCTGCCATCCTTACATATCTGGTTGTTGGCGTAGCCGGTCTTACCGGTCCACCACCAGGTGGCACAGATGGCGGCGGTGTTATGCTCCATTACGGCGCCTGACTCAACAGTGAAATTGATATGTGTGTGACCGCTGACAAAATGAACCTCTGCAAAATCCTGCACCAGTGAGAGCAACGTACTGCCATTGTTGAGTGCGATGTTGTTCACCTGCTCCCCGGAGGCATCGAGTGATGGATTAGCGTATACAGGAGTATGGATGAAGATGACCAGGGGAGTGGTTTTGTCAGATATTGCAGCAAGGTCTTTCGCCAACCAGCTTGTCTGGGCAGAAACAACAACATCATTGTAGTTTCTGCTTCCTACAATCCCCTGTGCACCTCCGGTGTTTATGTATTGTATGCCATCAAGAACCACGTAATGCACCTGACCCAGGTTAAATGAATACCAGGTAGGACCGATGAGCTCCCTGAAAGGCGCCTCCGCCGGGATGTCACCCTGAACATATGGATCATTATCATGATTGCCTATTACATTGAACATAGGGCAGTTGACCTTTTTCATCTCAACAAGGTAGTGTTCAAGGCGGAAGTTGTTGTCATACCAGTAGGCATCCCAGGTCATATCACCGAGCGGGGCACCGTAAACTTTACTGTCGCCAGAGACATAGGCGCTGATGGTTGCATTTACATCAGGGAGAAAGCCATTGCTGAACTGGGTGAGATCATCATTGCGGTTCGCCAGATGCCAGTCGGCCAGGGCCAGCATCACATGATTGTCATTGTCAGACTGTATAAGGGAGAAATCGTGCTGCTCCACGGTGCTGCCCCCTGACAGTCGCCTGAAGAACTGGGGGATGTTGTCACTTGCGGCAGTCTCATAGTTGCCCGGCAGGGAGATGAAGACGAAGCCGTTCTCCTTTGTCGACGGCAGGTAGTATATACCCTCACTGTCAGTGACAGTCACCTCGGTGCCGTCTGAAACAACTACACCGGGTACGCCTTCGCCATCACAGTAAACCACCCCCTTGACCGTCATGCCAGGCCTGTCAGGGATACCGGTGTCAGCAATGACGTTTATCGTGAGGGTTCCGAGAACCAGGCTTTCTGTCCCTCTTTTAACCGTCAGCCGGTATATGCCCGAGGTGATGCCTGCAGGAAGGGTGAAAGTGGCGGTCTGACCCGTCACTGCACTGATCACTGCTGTAAATGTCTTGCCCGCATCTGTGGTCAGAACAAACACTATCTGGTCATTTATGGCAAATCCGTTGCCGGTAAGGGTAATCTCACCACCCACGGGAACGTTAAGACTGCCGGGTATGGAAACTCCGGTGATCTTCAGTCCCTCATCAACAGGATCAGGCGGATCCTCCTTGCAGCCCGTGCAGGCGGCTATTGCCGCTACAAGGAACAGAAACAGTATTTTCTTTATGTCTGGCATTTACTCCCTCTATTTACTGGTTATAACCAAGTTCCTCAAGTATCTCCTGCGGGCTCTTCTCCGTTCCATGCTTCCTGACCTTCCTCCCGTGATAGAAATCAATGGTCAGGTCAGTGCGGTTGGTGATCATCCCGTCGGGAAGGGGAGAGGCCTTTTTCCCTTCTCCTTCACCGAAATACTTCTCCATCTGTTCAACAGTATTGATAGAGTATACGTTGGCCTTCAGTCCCGCGGCGTGTATCTTCGCGGCAAAGGCAGGGGTGAGACCGTCGTTGGCATCACCAAGGTTGGTCCCGATGAACTGTGCTCCGCACTCCTTCGCGAAAGCAATGATCTCATCGGTGACCTCGTCACTGGCAAAAGTGTTTGTTTTCGGGTTGCCGATGAGGAAGCTTGCAAGTACCTTTTCACCAAAAACTCTTTTGAAGTTCATCATTCCCTGGCGTGAGAAGGTCTGTACCAGTATCTTGCCCCTGGTGTTGCCGACATTGACCCTGTCTTCCTTAAAGAAGGGCTCATACGCTGCAGGTATCTCTCCTTCAAGAGGATTCCAGCCCATACGTGTCAGCTCATCATATATCTGCTCCTCCATGGCGGGATATTCATCAGGAATTTTCGTCTCGATATAAATCCCGGGTCTGTGGCCATTATCTGCCGGATCAGCTTCATATTCAAAATGATACCTGCCTGATTCATCCTTCGTCACCACGCGCGTACCGTCAGGGTTTCGCTTTATGCGCCTGCCTTCGGCGATGCGGAACACATCCTCAAAAACCAGCACATCCTGGCCAGCGAAGCTTTGTCTGGCCTGGTCAGGATTCTTTCTGTTGAAGGCACTGCCTGCATCGAGGGTCATTATCTCCTCATAGGTGAAGCTGCTTATCGGGTCAGCTTCCCTGCCCGGAAACTTCTCAGCAACATCAGTTGTACGCCTGAAGGTCTTGTCATGCATGATTATCAGCACGCTGTCCTTTGACCGGTGGACATCCAGCTCCATATAGTCGGCGCCGGTGTTTCTGGCCCAGCGGAAAGCAGCCTCGGTCAGCTCGGGAGCCCAGTAGATGGTTCCCCTGTGGGCTATTACGGCATTGTCATGCATGTAGTCCTGTACCCCTCCTGTGGCGGGTGCATTGTTCTGTGCGCACCCGTACAGCAGTGCTGCCATCACAGGCACATACAAGAGTCTTTTCATATTCATCTTTTTTGATCATTTGGGGTTGGCAACATTCTCTTTTATCTTCCACTCACCGGTATGGAACCGCACCTTCGGGTCTCTCACATCATTGCACCTGACTATGAGGGCACCTTCCTTTTCCCAGTATGATTTTACCGTATGACCGTTCATGGGGCCGTCTTCAGGACCGCGTACGGTGATGTCATCAGGATTGACAACTATTTTCAGTCCGGCCGACTCATTCAGCATGTCCATGTCGCCGCGGCTGTTCCCGCCTACTATCAGGGGCCTGGTTTTGATGAAGGTCTCAATTGTGTGTGCCTTGCCGTCATCCTGGGGGATGGGGGGGATGATCTCACCGGTGGTGACACCCTCTTTTACCACGCATTTGGCGCCCAGTACGCTGGTAACCGGTATGCCATACTCCTCGGAGACGAACTTCTGGTACAGGAACTCAGGTGAGGCAGTCAGGATATATACCTCAAAGCCATATTCCTTCAGGTTGGCTACAAGCTGTTTCATCTCGGGGTAGGTCTTGTTCCGGTATGATTCCTCGTAGCACTGATAGCCTATCATCTCTATCTCTTCGGGACTAAGCCCGGCAAGGAAGTGAACCCTGTTCTCCACGTAGGGCTTGCCCACGTTGTTGCCGTCCTTCACCATGCGGTCCAGTATTTTTAACTTATCCTTTGCCTCTTTATCCTTTCTCTCTTTCAGGACCATGTCTGCATAGCGATACAGAGCCTCGTCAGCAAGGTAATGAGGCACCTGGCCGAAGGTGGTGCCGTCACTGTCAAACACCGCCACCTTACGTGTGTTCATGGTGATGGTTGAGTTAAGGAAATCCTCTATCCTATTGTTAATCTGATCTGACCATCCGGATATGTTCCTGTAAGTCTGCGCGTTGAGCGGGATTGTGAGGCAGAATGCCGCTGCCAGAATTGTCAGTGTTAATCGCTTCATAACTTCTATTTTGTATTTCCCTGGTATGTTTCTTTTTCCTTTTTCCATGTTGTGGCTGAGAAGAGCGCCGCCAGGATGCTGGCAACGATGAAGATCCAGAAGGTTGCATTCCATCCCAGGCTTACATTGTCTGCCACTGCCCCGATGAGCACCTTTGAGAGGAGGGCATCGCCAATGAGGTATCCGAAGAGGCCCACGAAGCCGGCGGCTGTTCCTGCCGCGTTTTTGGGTACAAGATTCACTGCCTGCACGCCGATGAGCGCCACGGGGCCATAGATAAAGAAACCTATGGCGATGAGGGCCGAATAGACCACGGTGACCCTCGTTGCATCAGGATTGGTGCCCAGGAGATCAGCAAAGAATGATGCGACAGGCAGGGCCTTCCAGTAGAGCAGCACGCTGAGCAGTACCAGCACCATGTAGATCACGTTTGCCGGAGCACAGCGCCCTTTGAATACCTTCGATGAAATCCATCCGATGAGTATCATGCCGGGCACCCCTGCATAGTTATGCAGTGAGAAAGCCATTTTGCTCTGCTCGCTGGTGAGCAGTCCGGCCTCCTCACAGTATGTGGGGGCCCAGTCGCCCACACCATAACGTATCAGGTACACGAAGACGTTTGCCAGGGCTATCAGCCATAGAATTTTGTTTTTGAAGATGTACCTGATAAAGAGTTCCTTTACCGGAATCTTTTTATCAGAACTCATCTCTTTCTGTGCCGGGATGTCATTCCTGTATTTGTCTATGGCAGGGAGGCCGCACGACTGCGGTGTGTCTCTCAGTGCCCACCAGCAGAAGAGTGCCAGCAGCAGTGCCACGGCGCTGGGGAAGACAAAGACGGCCCTCCAGCTCTGTTCCACCATCACTCCTCCGCCTATATCAACCATAAAGAGTCCGCCGAGAAGGATTGTTCCCCACGCTGCCAGGTTACCCATGAGTCCGCTTCCCACGGTGTGGGAGGTATTCCATATGCCCATCTTGAAACTGCGCTCATTGTGAGAAAACCAGTGCACCATTATGCGGCCGCAGGGGGGCCATCCCATGCCTGCCAGCCACCCGATGACGAGCATGAAGAGGAAGATGATCCACACGGCGCTGGTAGCGAAGGGGAATAGCCCTACAGACATCATTAGTATGGATGAGAGAACCAGTCCTATTACCAGGAACTTCCTCGCGTCTGACCTGTCTGAGAGAGCGCCCATCAGGAACTTGCTGAAGGCGTAGGCTATTGAGATGGCTGAGAGAGCTATCCCAAGCTCAAGCTTGGTGTACCCAAGTCCTCCGTTTTCTGCCGGCTGGATCATGCCGGGTATGGCCAAAGCCAGGTTCTTCCTTACAAGATAGTAGGCGGCATACCCTATGAAGGCTCCCATGAACACCTGCAGGCGCAGACGCTTGTAGGTTTTGTCTATCTTGTCCTCAGGCAGTGGCTCCCTGTATGGCGGTGGTTTGAGGAAGTTAATCATTGATGGTTCTGTTGTCAGGTTCTGTTTTTTTGTTTTCCCGGCCAAATATTGGTTTTCTTTTTATCGGTACGGTTTCTTTAACATTAATTAATTGTTACATAAGACGCCAGTGGTCAGTTAGGGTTATGATCCCATGGCCATGGCTTTGCCCCGAGCCGCAGTGCCTCTTTTTCCCACCTGGCAGCCATCTCCTTTACTCTTTGAGGGTATCTGGGGGCCAGGTCTTCCGTCTCTGAGGGATCTTTCTCTAGATCATAAAGCTCCCATCTCTTCTCATCGTCCGGCTTAAAGTGCATCGGTTCGGGGAGCTGCTGTACCAGTTTCCATTTGCCCATGCGGATGGCCCTGTTGCCTTCATGCTCCCAGAAGAGGAACTCGCGGTCAAGTTTTTTGCCCTCAAAAGCAGGCAGCAGGCTCAGTCCTTCGGGAGGCGTGGCTGTGGCGCCGTTGAACTTGCCGGGATAATTCACCCCGGCCAGCTCGAGGCAGGTGGGCATGATATCAATCAGATGTCCCGGCTCGTCAACTATTGCCCCCGTCTTCTTCAGTCCCGAGGGCCAGTGCACAATAAGCGGAGTTGCTATGCCTCCCTCATGAACATAAGACTTATAGAGCCTGAAGGGTGTGTTGCTGGCGTTGGCCCACTCCTCGCCATAGGCTACCCATGTGTCAGCGGGTCCGGCCATTACGCCGCGGCCGCTTCTGATGAACCGTCCGTCACGCGTGTACTCAGGCTTCCTGACAGTGAGGATATGGTCAGGGGGATAAGGCTTCAGCACCTTCTGTTCTTCGGTAAGGGGTTTGGCCATCCTGTTTGTAAGCACCGGCTCGGCACAACCGCCGTTGTCCTGCATGTATAATATTATTGTGTTGTCAAGCTGGCCCGTTTCCTCCAGTGCAGCAATGATACGGCCGATGCCCTGATCCATTATGTCAATCATGGCAGCATAGGTCTCCATTCGGCGCGACTGCCATTCTTTCATTGGTTCGTCGTCCCAGGGTATGATTGATTCCGTTCTTTCCGAGAGGCGGTTAGCCGGTGTTACTACCCCCAGTTCCTTCTGTTTTCTGAAGCGTTCCGACCTCAGTGAGTCCCATCCGATATCATAGACTCCGTCATACTTCTCTATCTCCTCTTCAGGTGCATGGAGGGGCCAGTGTGCGGCATAGTAGGCAACATAAAAGAAGAAGGGTTTGCCATCCGGATGCTCGCGGATGAACTTCACTGCGGTGTCACTGATGGCATCCGTGTAATAGAAGCCTTCACCAGGGGTGATATATCTGTTGCCGCTGAGGAGCGTGAATGGATCCCAGTAACTGCATGAGCCGCTGAGATGACCGAAGAAGCGGTCAAAGCCGCGCTGGAGAGGCCAGTTGGTTGTGTCAGTATCAGTCTCGTCAGGCAATACTGAGGCTTTCATGCCATAGAGATGCCACTTGCCGGTCATGTATGTGGCATAGCCCGCATCCCTGAGCACCTCGGCAATGGTGGCGCTGTTCCTGTTAAGATCGTCAAGGTAACCCGGCTCATCCCACAAAGGCCTGGTAGCCAGGTGTCCCATGGCAGCCTGGTGAGGATAGAGACCGGTAAGAAGGGATGCGCGGCTGGGACTGCAGCGGGCGGTGTTGTAGAAGTGCGTGAAGCGAATGCCCCCCGCAGCCAGCCGGTCAAGGTTTGGCGTTCCGATCTCGGATCCGTATGATCCGATATCTGAGTAGCCTATGTCATCAGACAGAATAACGATGATGTTCGGCCGTGGCGGTCCGGCACTACTATTGCCGGGTGAGCAGGAGCCAAGTGTCAGGGTGGCAAGGATGAAGGCGAGGAGTGAAACCACTCCTGCCTTCATGCTGCAAAAAACTGTCTCTCTCTTCCCCATATCTGTTTTGATTTAACAGTTCCCTGTCAGGCCATTACGTATGCTTTTGCCATTTCGGTGTATTCCTCCACCTGCTGGCGGATCCACTCCTTATCCTTGTCCAGCTCTGCTGCCATGATCTCTGCCACCCTGGGAGCCAGGGCAATGGATTTCCTTGCGTCAAGGTATAGAACTCTTACCCTTCGCGCCAGGACATCATCCACTGTGCGTGCCATCTCCTTTTGTACTGCCCAGATGACCTCGCCCACGGTGAAGTCTGATTCGCCATTGAGCTTCTCTGCCCATCTGGGGTTCTCACTTTGTATTCTCTCAATCTCCCGCAGGTCACTGCCATATATATACCTCCTGTCACTCCTGTCAGGGTTCTTCAGGTACCCGTGTATCCGGAGATCTTTTGTGCGGCATTCACTGAAGGGCAGTTTCCTGGCTTTGATGCCGGCATTGACGGTATCCTCGGCCATCTTGCGATAAGTGGTCCATTTCCCTCCGGTTATTGTGACCAGTCCGGAGGGTGCCACAACAAGCTTGTGGCTGCGTGAGATCTCCTTTGTCCTGGCTTTGTCACTGCCATCCTTTGGTGCGGCCAGGGGCCTCAGGCCGGCAAAGACGCACAGCACATCACTGCGCTGAGGCTTTTTCTCCAGGTATCTGCCGGCGGTCTCAAGAATAAAATCAACCTCTTCATCCAGTGCTTTCGGTTCAAGCACGAATTCTTTCACGGGCACGTCTGTGGTGCCCAGGATGACCCGGTTGTGCCATGGCACGCCAAACATCACTCTTCCGTCACTTGTTTTGGGAATCATTATGGCGTCATCACCCCCAAGGAAGCTTTTGTCAACAACCAGGTGGACACCCTGGCTGGGCCTGACCAATGGTCTCCCGGCAGGATTGTCCATCTTTATAATATCATCTACAAAAATGCCGGTGGCATTAATAATACAACTGCCGCTGGCAGTGAAGTGGGTGCCTTCAATCTCATCACGTGCCACAACGCCTGAAACCTTGCCATCGGAGCTCTTGAGCAACTGTGTGACCTTTACATAGTTGACTGCTGTTGCTCCTTTTTCAATTGCTGTTTGCATCAGGTTGATCGCCAGACGTGAGTCATCAAACTGGCCGTCGTGATAGACAACTCCTCCTTTAAGGCTTTTCCTTACTATCTGAGGTATTGAACTGATCACCCTGCTGCGGCTCATCGGGAGGGAGCGTCCCATGCTCATGCCTCCTGCCAGCAGGTCATAAAAGGTAAGTCCGATTGAATAGAATGGTTTCTCCCACCATTTGTAGTTGCCAATGATGAAACGCTGGTTTTTTACCAGGTGAGGGGCGTTCCTGAGCAGATACCCCCTCTCACGCAACGCCTCCCTCACCAGGGCTACATCGCCCTTCTGAAGATAACGCACCCCGCCGTGAACAAGTTTTGTGCTGCGGGCCGAGGTGGCCTTTGCAAAGTCAGACTGCTCAAGCAGCAGGGTGCTGTATCCCCTGGTCACCGCATCAACGGCAATGCCAAGACCGGTGGCTCCTCCTCCTATGATTATGAAATCCCACTGCTTTTTCGAGTCTTTCAGATCCTTTAGAAAACCTTCTCTTTCCAATGTAGTTATGGCTTAATTATGATTTATGTCAGAAAAACAAGGTAAAATTAGGATAAGGTTTTATTAAAACAAAACAAAAAGAAAGAAAAAATAACTATTCGTAATTTTTTTAATTTTATAAGATTTTGTTTTTGTTGTTTATTTTTACTTTTGTTTTTATCTTTACAGGACAACCAAAATTGCCGGAGTGCGGCAAAGAACAATGAGAAACATTGCGCAGCGCCATAAGATAATACTGGCCGAACTTGAAAAGGAGGGTTATGTGAGAGTGCATGACCTGAGCTTACGATTGGGGGTTTCAGAAGTTACGATTCGAAAGGATTTGAAAGATCTTGAGGATCGAAGGCTGCTCATCCGGTCACATGGCAGTGCCGGTCCGGTCAGTTCCCTGACCATTGACAGGCATATTGACGAGAAGGAAAAAGTGCAGGTGAATGAGAAGAGGAGGATTGCCGAAGCAGCCAACGGGTTGCTTGAAAAGAATGACAGGATCATCATTGCTTCCGGAACCACTGTCCTGATCTTTGCACAGCATATCACCATTACCGATCCCATTACCGTAATCACTCCGTCTGTAAAGGTCTCGCTTATACTCAGTTATAAACCTAATATTGACATAATTCAGCTTGGCGGATCACTTCGCAAGAGCTCAGCCTCAGTGATCGGGCCGTATGCTGAATCGCTTCTGACAGAAATGATCTGCAGCAAGCTCTTCCTGGGCATTGACGGTCTGGATCTGGATGAGGGACTAACGACAAGCAACATAGCGGAAGCTCACCTCAACCAGTACATGATCAATGCCGCCCAGGAGGTGATAGTGCTGGCTGACTCCACCAAGTTCGGCAAAAGGGGATTCGGCAAGATATGCAACCTCAACAAGGTGCATCATATTATAACTGACCGGAATGCACCGGGAAATATCATCCAGATCATCCGGGAGAAAGGAATAGAGGTGACATTGGTATAGATTGTCCTGCGGTCCTGCGGTCTTGCGGTCTTGCGGTCCTGTCGGAGCGCAGCGAAGATCCCGACCTTCCGGTCGGGACGGTCCTGCGGTCCTGTCGGAGCGCAGCGAAGATCCCGACCTTCCGGTCGGGACGGTCCTGCGGTCTTGTCGGAGCGCAGCGAAGATCCCGACCTTCCGGTCGGGACGGTCCTGCGGTCTTGCGGTCTTGTCGGAGCGCAGCGAAGATCCCGACCTTCCGGTCGGGACGGTCCTGCGGTCTTGTCGGAGCGCAGCGAAGATCCCGACCTTCCGGTCGGGACGGTCCGGCGGTCCTGCGGATCAAACCGGATATTACGGTTCGTCGGCTGGCGGATCGGGACGGTCAAAAAATGTGCTGACTGAAGACTTCCGGCTGCGGATTTAACTACTCCCGCTTGCCTATTCTACAATTCTTTATGCCCTACAGGCATAGGTTGTCAACACTACTCCCGCTTGCCTGTCTACAATTCTTCATGCCCTACAGGCATAGGTTGTCAACACTACTCCCGCT
>Ga0208458_1000151_pt1 | contig 85140 bp, 68 predicted proteins | sample AD_UKC085_MetaG_FD_184432 | JGI IMG/M metagenome (GOLD analysis project Ga0208458, IMG submission 184432) | Active sludge microbial communities of municipal wastewater-treating anaerobic digesters from USA - AD_UKC085_MetaG (SPAdes) (version 2) | ecosystem: Engineered > Bioreactor > Anaerobic >... | reverse complement strand
TGACCCGCGGGCATCCCCACGACCACCGACCCGACTCCCTGTCTCCCCGAAGCACACGAAGCAAAAGGACCGAAGAAGATTCAAGAAGATGGATCGGACAAATTGTCCTTTTTGTTGCCCAGACACGGCTCGTCAGCAACGTCTGCCACCCATTCCCGGCGCCATAGCGGCTGTCAACCGGTCCCCGATGCCCCGGAGTTGCAGAATCAACCGGGCCAATTCTCCTTGTTGCAAACATCCACCTCACGTGGGGGGCCCGTTCTTATGGATCCCTTTGTCTCCAACAGCTCTTGCAGGGGACCCTTTCGTATTGGATTTGGGGCTCCCGTGGGGTTGGTGATGACGACGAGAACCCCGCTAGCGATGACGCCCACTGTACGCCACGGCTTGCGAGCACCGCAGGAGTCGCCTGTGTGTACGTAAACGCGTTGCCGGAGAGCGCCGACGACACCGCCGGGGGCGTAGACGACGCAGCGTTAGCCTCCTCCGCCGACGGAGACCGCAACGTCGCATACGCCACCACCGCCCCCACCGCCACGATTACCCCGAAAAACACCACAAGCAAAGCCCATATAGCGCACGGCCACGACCTCGCGGTGCGCGGCGTGAACGCCACCCGTTGCGCCGACGGCAACGGTGCCGCAGCCACGAGCGCGACCGTGTCGATTTCCGCCCAGTTGCGGTTGACAACAAACACCCGCACCGAGCGGAGCACCCGCGGCGCATCGAGCGCGACCTCGAGCACCATCGCGCCGTCTCGCGGCTCCACCGGACCCGCATAGAGAAGCTCCGCACCCCGGCTGGTGTCGACCACCGCGAAGGTCGAACCCGCACGGTTGGTCTCATACACACGCACCGCCGTGACGGGCACGTCCACCGCGAAGTGCGCCTCGACCCACTCCGCCGGACTGTTCGCCGGACCTGGCGCCCAAGCGCCCCGTATGTCTCCATGCGACGGGTACACCCGCGGCGGCCCGATCATTGCCGAGGGCGACCAACCTCCCCCGAAGGTGCTCGACGCCTCCGCCCCTGACGGCCAGATCGAGCGCTCGACCACCATGGGGTCGCGGAGCGGCGCCTCCGTGGGGCCAAGCCGACGCGCGCGGCCGACGTTGGAGCCGAGGGGTCCAAGCTCCAGCCGATCGAGAAGGTCGTCAAAGTCTTCACCAACGTCAGGCGTTGCGCGCGCAGTGTGCGGGGGCTTGCGTGGACGACGTTTCTTCCGCGAGGTGGGTGCGCGCCAGGTAACCTCGTTGCAGTAGCTGCAAGTGAGCGTCTCGGCGTCGGGTGCCAGTTGCTGGAGGGGCGCACCGCAGTTGCCACAGCGGATGACGGGGGTCTCGATGGGCATGGCGACAACGCGCGGATACGTAAATCGAACGCCTCTCACAAGTCAAGTCGGACCTCGACCACGTCGGTCGCCAGAGCGATCGCGCATAGGCCACAAAACCAGCAGCCATCCATGGGCCGAAGGGGATCCCGAGACACACCGATGCGTCGCCGCCGTTTCCCGCAGCGAACGACTCCACTGCCCTAGCCGACCTGCAGCTATGCCACGGACAGCACGGGGCCGAAGTCCAGTTGCCGGTTTGGAGCGCGCGCGTGAGGTGGCGCGGCGGTCCCGCTCTGGGTGGGAGCCCGGGTCTCGGTGAAGACGACTCGGTGGCCGTCGTTGTGGCACACGCCGGCGGCTGCCATGGAGCAAACGGCACGAGAGTTGGCCCCATAATGGTGAAGGAGGTGCGTTTTCACATGGAAAACGTATTGCCCAGAGCGCATGCGAAGCTTCGGCTTCACGGAGCTGACTTGACGAGCACATCTAGAAAAGATACGTAAATTCAATGGCTTATACGCAAACCGCGGGGAGGTAGCGAGCAGGTTTTCCCATGGTTTTCGCCGTATCGAGCGTGGTGGTGTGTCCTTGCAAACGCTGCCGTAACTCATCCCTTCTGGCGCGTTCGCCGGCGCCGCCCTTTTGCGTTACCTCGAACGAAACCCCACGAAACGCTTTCGTCGGCCCGGAAGCGTTCCACTGTCAACCAAAACAAGCCTGCTCGACGAATCCGATGATGCTCTCGTGGCTTGAACGCTTCCTGTCGCCGAATGTGCCTTTGCCATGCTACAGCGTCGTCCATGACTACCGATCGTGAACGATGGCTGCTCGCCTGTTTTGTGGCCGGGCATGCTTTGGCGGATTCTCGCCTGGGCCACATCTATGAGCGCGTCTGTCTCGAGGACCCCTTGGAATACAACGAGATTCCTCGACCTTTTTCGGATGGGGATGTCGAACGATCCGATTCGCTGCTGACGCGTCTGGCCGCGGGCTTTGGTGCCATCGTCTTTTTCGACGCCTGCGCGGAAGACGCAGCGAAGCTACTGGCCGAGCGGGATCTGGAAGGCATCGCGGAGCTGCTTGAACGGCAACGGGGGCAGCGACCTTCCATGCCACAAACCTTGGCGTACGCGCGGGAGTTGTCTTCCGTTTTCTTCGAAAGCGCCGAGAATCGTACGGCGGTTGAACTCATTCGAAACCAATTGCTCGAACATGGATCGCTGACGCTGCATGAAATCGATTTTCTCCTCGATGCCGCGGATGGAGACACCGAAGCGCTGGAAGATTTGCAGCAGTATCGAGCGAGTTTTTCACCCACACGGATTCCGTGGCCGGATGAGTCGTAAACCGCTCAGCAAACAGGTCTTTTTGGTGCAGCGGAAGGGTATCGGGATCAGGGGATGTTCACCGTGATCGGGACCCGGCTTACGTTCCTCTGGCAGTGTTTTTCGGTAGCGAACGCGCTTTTCTGGTCGTTGCTGAGGTCTTCGGGGGTTGGCGCACCAGGTCGAACTTGGATTGCCGGTCGTATCAGGCTGCGTAGCATGGAGCGTGAAGGCATTCGGTTCATTGGCGCTGCGGAACAGGGGATACGGAGACAGGGGCATGAATTCCCGTCGTTTCAGGCTCCTGCGTATGGTTGTGGTTTCGTCCTCGATCGAGTCGTTGTAGGTTCGAAGGCATGCGACGTTTGCTTGTTTGTGGGTGGATGATTGTCTCTGGGTCATGGCTATTGACGGCGTGTGGTGCGGCGAGTGTGGCCCCGCGCACGATGGCCCCCGCGGACGGTGAACCTCCCATGTCTCCTGTTGTATCCACCGGGGAACCATCAAGGCAGGAAGGTGATGTGGACGAATGGGAGGCCATTTTGGTGCGGAAGGAGGGGGAAATCCAATCGGAGTTCACGGCCAAAGGAGCTTCGATATCAGGCGAACCTGCCGCCGAAGCTGGCACCGCTTCCGATGCTCCTTCGCAGCGGTGCGAACGAGTTTGCAAAGCGCTGTCTTCGATGCGTCGCGCCGCCGATGGTATCTGTCGCTCGTTATCCGAACGGCACGAGCGCTGTGAGAACGCTCGACAACGGGTGAATCGGGCCGAAAAACTGGTAGAGGCTTCCGGTTGCCCGTGCTCGTAACGAGGTTATCGGGCCATTCGTTGCGCGTGCGCCTCTTTCGTTTCGGGGGTCAGACGGACCGTGACAGCGGTGTCTTGCACGATTTCCGCCTGACAAGCGAGCCGGGACCCTTCTTGAAGTCCGAAGGCGACGGATAAAATGGTCTCCTCCTCATCGTCGATGGGTGATAGTGCCTCCTTTCCTTGTTCGACGATGACGTGGCAACCTGAGCAGGAGCAGGAGCCTCCGCACGTCGAGCCAATGGGGAGCCCCAACGAACGTGCGGCTTGCAGCAGAGAGGAGCCGGTGGGAACGGAGCCTTCGGCATCCGGGTCGAGAAAGCGTATCCAGGCCATGTCAGGAGTCCTGATCTGGGGCCGGGATGACCCAAACGCAAGCTCCACGTGGCTAGCTTGAATAAAAAATTATAAAAATCAATAGGTTATGCACTGATCCCCGAGAAGCTACCGAAGGGCTATCGGCGGGATTTTTTCTGGTTCTCATGCTACTATCGACTCTGTTTCGGACTTTACCGTGAAGTCTTGAACAAAAAGCAATCATTGCGGTTTTTTTTGTGCAGATCGGAGAGCTGCCATGCGCCACGTCTCGATCATTTTTCCTGTACCCGTCATCGTGCTGGGTTGGCTTGCTGGATGTGGCGGTTCGGAGGGGACGGCCGATGAGGTATCGACGACGGATGCTTCCGTGGATGCCCAGGGGCAGGCAGGGCAAGCAGGGCAGGCGGGAGAAGCGGGGGTGGAGGATTCCGAGGCAGGGAAAGTCGACACGGGATCGGGTGGGGCGGAGCCGGATGGTTCGTCGTGTGTCGATGAATGTGAAAGTGAGGGGATGCGGGGTTGTCACGAGGGGGGCCTGCGTACGTGTGGCCAATACGATGCGGATTCCTGTTTGGAGTGGTCGGATGTGGAGGTATGTCCAGACGGGTTGGTTTGCGATCCTTCTACGGTGACTTGCCGCGAGGCCTGTCTGGACCATTGCGATCCTTTTTCGATCGTGCTGGTTCCCGATCCTCAGAATTACTCTTCCAAACAAGATAATAATGCTTCCAATACCTATCGTAAGCAGACGCAATGGATGGTGGATCATTGGAAGAGCGACAACATCCAGATGGTCGTTCATTTGGGGGATAACACTAATCATAATGAGGAATCCGAGTGGAAGGTGGGGGATGCGGCGTTTGCCACGCTCGACAAGGCGGGAATGCCTTATAGCATGACAACGGGCAATCATGATTATCTTGTCAAGGGGGCGTTCCAGCGAGGGGGGAGTCTATTCGATAAGTACTTTGGAAAGAGCCGGTTCGAAGGAAAACCCTGGTATGGAGGCTCCTACGGGAGCAGCAATATCAACAATTATACTACGTTTCAGGTAGGGACGATGAAGTTCCTGGTGTTGAGCCTGGAGTTCGCGCCTCGAAAAGATGTTTTATGCTGGGCTCATCAAGTCATTGCCAACCATCCAGATTATCACGTCATCATTGCGACGCATTGTTATTTGACGCATGGAGGGGGATACAGTGGCTGTCCCGATCCCAAGTATACCACCACCGGGGCGGCGGGAGGCACGACGTTCAAGGAATTGGCTTCGCGGCATAGCAATGTATTTCTTGTGGTTTCCGGTCATATCAATGATTCGGAATATCGGGTGCGCAAAGGGAATCTCGGCAACGACGTTCATCAGATGGTTGTCGATTACCAGATGGAAGGGCCCTGTGCGGAGTCCAAAGCCGCGGATTGCAAGAACCATTGTCGTGCCGGGGGGCATACGGGCAATGGGTGGTTACGCAAGCTCGTTTTCGATCCTCGAAACAATACCATACAGGCCGAGACGTTCAGCGTGGAAGAAGGTAATAAAAAGGTATTTCCCGGAGGAAAACCCACGCTGTTTTGCAGCGAATTGTTCAAGCCTTCGGACCCCAATGCCACGGGGGATAACTGGTACGCGAGTGATCCGAATCATTCCGACCACCGGTTCCAATTCGCTTTCGACATGACCTCACCGGTTTCCTATGCCTATGATGACGCCGGTCAGCGGGCGTTCATGGATCGGACGGTCAATTCGGTCGGTACGGGAGATCAACTCGTTCCCCGCGTGGCGCTTGCGCCCACGGGCAGTCATGTCATCGTATGGCAGGATGATTCATCGTCCGCGGATGGAGCGGGCAACCACGATATCATGGCACGCGGTTTCGAACCGGGGGGATGCGCGGGATTCGCGGATATCGTCGTCAACCAATCCACCGCCGGTCACCAGCATTCTCCTGCGATAGCCATGGATTCTCAAGGCAATTTCGTGGTCGCTTGGGTGGATGATCCGAGCCATAATGGCAACTCGCGAATTCGCGCCCGTGGGTTTTCGGCGGACGGCAAAGAACGGTTCGCGGAATTTGTCGTGAGTGCGACGGGAACAGCGCAACAGCGTCATCCCGCTATTGCCATGGCGCCGGACGGCAACTTCGTCATCGTTTGGGAGCAGGGGCCCGTAGCCACCGCCCAAATCGCCATGAAAGGGTTTTCCGCGAACGGTTCCGAGCGATTTGCTTCCCAGAGCGTTCATTCCGATGTGTTGGGGCAGCGCATTCACCCTTCGGTGGCGATGGATGGCGCGTCGAATTTCGTGGTGGTATGGCAAGATGATTCCGATGCCAACGGAAGTTATCAAATCCATGCACGGGGGTTTCACGCCGCGGGGACGGAGCGATTTGCGCGAATGACCATCAACAGTGTGGCCGCGGGGCAGCAACGGGATTCGGTGATTGGCATGGCGAATTCGGGGGCATTCGTGGTGGCCTGGGCAGACGATCAGAACAAGACCGGCAATCACCAGATTTTGGCGCGCGGTTTTTCCGCGCAAGGGCAGCAGACCATCGCTGACTTCCAAGTCCATGAAAAAACAGGGAAATATTCGAATCCCCGGATTGCGATGGAGCCTAACGGCGCCTTTGTCATTGCTTGGCAAGCCGATGGGGGGGCCACGGCGGGACAGGCGCAGGCGCGGTCATTTTTGGCCAATGGCAGTGAATGGCGCCCCCAGTGGAAACTGCATCGTGTCGAAAGTGGGGACCAATTGACACCGGATATCGCCATCAATGCGACAGGTTCGTTGGTGGCTACCTGGGCCGACGATATGGATGGTAATGGTGCCATGCAGATTCTCTCCGCGGGATTCGACAGCCCTTGAACGTAGCTGTGGAATGCATCGTGAGGCGTCTGTCGTTGTCGGAAGGCCCGAGAAGCAGGGCTGCGCTTGAGGGCGTGTCGAGATCTACTACATAATTTGGCTGATTCGGTATCGTTATTTGATTCCCTCCACCTCGAGGCATCGATCGCGTAGGTTGCAGAGAGCGTTGCGATGCGATGCAACCTTTGATACGGAGTTGCCGAGTGCAGGGTAGAACCAGATGGAAAGGAGCGACGAATGACCGAATCGACTCAATTTCATGCTCTTGATGATGATGCGCGGGTGCGGGACAAGGCGCCTCTCATTCATCAGATCACGAATTTTGTCGTCATGAACTTCACCGCGAATGTGACGCTTGCCCTTGGGGCGCAGCCCGTGATGTCTCATGCGGTTCAGGAACTGGAAGAAATGCAGGGGTTTGCGTCGGCGCTCGTCGTCAATATAGGAACGCTCGACGATGTTTGGATTGAGTCCATGCTACGAGCGGCTCGTGTGGCAAGCGATAAGGGGGTTCCGGTCATTCTGGATCCGGTGGGTGCGGGGGCGACGCGGCTTCGGACCGATGTGGCGCGAAGGATTCTCGATGAGACGAAGGTGGCGGTGGTTCGGGGCAATGCGGGGGAGATTCTCGCCGTAGCGGGAGATGGGGGCCAGGTGCGAGGGGTGGATTCGTTGGCGGAAGCGCAGGAAGTGGTGGGCGTGGCGCGGCGATTTGCCGAGGAACGCGGGGTCATCGTGGCAATGACCGGCGCTGTGGACGTGGTGACGGATGGGGTGCGGACATACTGCATTGAAAATGGTCATCCACTGATGGGTCGGGTGACGGGGACGGGGTGTGGGTCGACGGTGGCGGTGGCGAGTTATGTGGGGGTAGCGGATGTAGAGCATCGTTGCGAGGCGGCGGTCTCGGCCTTGGCGGTATATGGGCGAGCGGGGGAGATCGCAGCGGAGGCGTCGCGGGGGCCGGGAACGTTCGTTCCGGCTTTTCTCGATGCGCTCTACCAGGCGCCCACAGTGATGAAAGGCCAGGATTTTCGGGTCTTTCGAAAGGAGTGAGCGATGCAATCCATCGATTTGCGGCTCTACGTGGTGACCGATCGGGGGCAGGCGGGCGAGCGGGGCGTCGGCCCCATCGTGCGAGCGGCGATCGAAGGGGGAGCCACGGTGGTGCAACTGCGCGAAAAACAATGTGATACTCGGGATTTCGTGCGTTATGCCCGCGAACTTGTCGAAATATGTCGCCCCGCTCGTGTGCCATTGCTCATCAACGACCGCGTGGATGTTGCGTTGGCGGCGGGGGCCGATGGGGTCCACCTCGGTCAGGCGGATATGTCGCTTGCGGATGCGCGTCGTTTGCTCGGGCCAAGCGCCATCGTTGGGGTATCGGTGCGCCATGGGGACGAGGTACTGGCAGCCGAACGGGATGGGGCGAACTATCTCGCGGCCAATGGGGTATGGGCTACGGCCACGAAAACCGATCTTGGTTCGCCTTTGGAATGGGAAGGATTGCGGGCGCTGGTGGAGGCATCGACGATTCCCATGATCGCGATAGGGGGGATCGACGAGCGAACGGCGCCCTTGATTCGTGAGGCCGGATGCGCGGGAATTGCTGTGGTTTCGGCGGTGATGAAAGCCGAGGATCCGCGTCGCGCGTGCATGGGGTTACGCCATGCTTTTGAGTACGCAACGCCATAGCCTGGATGGGGGTAGAGGTACGCCATTGGGTTTCGGTAATCTGTGTCAGGTTGAGGGCCCGGGCTCTGGCACAAATTGACTCAAATGGATTGGTACTATCGAAATCGCGCTTGAATCAATGGTTGTTCTGTTGGCCTGAAGGATGCATAGTCGCGGGGTGGAGGTCATGATGTCATTGCGTAATCGTCCGGCGAAACCCTTCGCTTCCAGTCTATCCCCTTCATATCCCCGTATGCTTGGAATTGGTTTGATTGCTTTTGCCACAGCCTGTGGTGGCACGGTGGATGACCCTGGTGCCGGCGCAAGTGGTGCCGCGGGTTCCAGTGGCAGTGCTGGCTCCGGTGGGGGGCAGGCGGTGGCCGAAATATGTGACAACGGAATCGACGATGACAACGATGGGGATGTGGATTGCGCGGATAAGGATTGTGCCGATGCTCTGAATTGCCAGCACACGGCCGGGGTAGCGCCGCCACCGTTTGAAGTTTGCGATAACGACGTCGATGACGATGGGGATGGGGACGTCGATTGCGCGGATAGCGATTGTGCTGATACGCCGATGTGCCAAAACATAGGGGGAGGAGTGCCGTATCCTTACGAGATATGTGATAACGGTGTCGATGACGACAACGACGGGGATATCGACTGCATGGATAGCGATTGCTTCGACGCTCCCGAATGTCAATTGGCAGGGGAGGTGCCGTCTTCGTTTGAAATCTGCAATAACGGCATCGACGACGATGGGGATGGGGATATCGATTGCGCGGACAGCGATTGTCTGGGAGCCCCTGAATGCGGGCCGGCCGGAGCCATGCCGATGCCTTATGAAATCTGCGATAACGGCATCGATGACGACGACGACGGGAAGGTGGACTGCGACGATCCCGATTGTGCGACGGAATGTAAGTAGAACCCGAAGTCGTGGGTGGCTGAGCGGTTTCTGCTGAATCGTATCCTCTGGACGTTTTTCCGAAAGCGAGGCAGAGTTTTGCGGGCCATGGACGATTCGGGTCTCAAGGCTCGCATTCTTGCGCGCAGAAATCGTTTTCTTGCGTTGGCCGTCAGCGGTGCAGGGGTAGTGGCTTGTTCACCTACCCCCCGTGCCGAGCCTGCGACCGGGCCTGTCATCGTGACAGTCGACCCCCCTGAGCAACCGAAGGATGCTTCCGCGGATTCGGTCGGCGATGCGGCCGTGCAGCCCGAAGCTACTTTTCATTCCCCCCGCACCGAGCAAGCTCCGGATTTCGTTCCCGTTATCTGCTTATCCTTCGATCCGGATCTTCCTTGAACGGGGTCAAGTATCTTCGACGTTGACGAATTTTTGTTGAAACGCCGTGATGATGAGTTGGGCTGCTGCCTGGGTGGATAGCCCCGCGGTATTGACGGTCAAGTCGTAGCTCAGGGGATCTTCGATGCCGAGTTTGAACCAACGGCGGATGAAGTACTCCCGGTCTCCATCGATGCGCAGCACCTCAGCTTCCGCCTGCTCTTTCGTCATGTTGGTCAGATCCTGCACGCGACGAACACGGTGTTTCCACGGAGCAACCGTCCGAACCGCAAGGCAAAATCGTCGGGAGATGATATGCGATGCGCCTCGGCCAATGAAAATGCACGAACCGTGCGCCCACAGCGATGTGATCGTCTTGGTCAGCGCCTTCATGTAGTCACTCTGATCGAAGTTACGCTCCCGGAATAGATTGACTAGGTAGTCGTCCACGGCCCCGAGCGCCCGCTGGTCCAACGACTCGACGGCTTCTACCCGCACCTTTTCCGTGGTGGCGATATGCTCTACGATCTCGCGATCGTATACGGGGATATGGAGCATCTCGCCGATTTTATGGGCTACCGCGATACCATTGGAACCGATGGCGTTGGATAAGGTGATGACCCGCTGCGCCCGAAATTCGGTAGGTTCTTGTGCGCGCGCCCGGAATTTTTGCTCGAGATTCCAACGCTGAATTTGCTCGTCCAATATCCGACTGATGTTTCGTGCCATGAGGGCCCCCGTCGTTTGCATCCTGTTTGTGGTAGTGCTTCACATGATCTCAGATTAATCCCAACCACCCCCTCTGCCCAGTCTGTAAAATTCGATGCTTCGTTTCGCCCACGTATCCGACCTGCACGTCGGCCACCTATCCGCCAATCTGATTCGCTTGGGACGCCTTGTCCTGCCCAGGTCACGGGGGGAAGGCGCCTGGGACATAGCGACTCGTCTTCTGGCCTCCTCGTGGTTCGAGCGCCGAAGCCTTTTCGAGCCTCTGCTGCGTTCCACCCATCTTGCCCATGATTATCAAACGAAAAATCTCGTCGCGGTGGTCCAGAGCGCCCGGGAACACGGATGCCAGCACGTCATCCTCACCGGCGACATCGCCAATCTCGGCGCCGCAAGCGAGATGCGCGAAGCTCGTCTCGTTCTATCCGCATTCGGATACGAAGGTGATTCCTTGACCGTGGTTCCCGGCAATCACGACGTGATCAACTTCCAGGGGGTGGCCGAGTTTCGAAGCGTCATGGCTCAACCACCATGGCCGCATCTGCGGTGGCTTGCCCCCGATGTGGTCGCCCTGGCGCTGGATTCGACGGTACATCGTCCGGATCTGGATTGGAGGGACGCCATCGGCATGAACGCGCGCGGAACTTTTTCCGATGACATGGTGGCGAAAGCCGATGAGCTATTGTCTACGGTTCCCAAAGACGCATTCAAAATCCTCTGTTGTCATCATCATCTCGTGGACTTGCCACCCGATGGTTATGTCGACGACTGGTCGGGAAAGCTCGATCCCCGGCTGGCCGGACCGGCGGAACACGCCTCCGATATCCTCGATTTGGCCGAAAAATATGCGGTAGGCTTGATTCTCTTCGGCCATCGTCATCGCGCCACCCACCACTTGTTTACGATTCGAGGGATTCCCGCGGCATGCTCGGGCTCCGTCACGGAAGTCCAACGTCAAGGAAACCTGCGCTATCGCGTTTTCGATCTCGAGGGTGGTCGGATTCGACGCCGATACTGGGTCGATACCTATCCGGAGAATGCAAGTCGGGAGGTGGTTGAAAAAGCGCTGCGTGGCATCTCTTCGGTGGAAACGGACGATAGTCTCAAGCTGACGATTCCTTTGCGCGAGGGCCAGGCACGCTACGATATGGCGCGGCTGCAAGAAAAACGTCGTGCTCTCGATGAAAAAGTGCTCGAAAAAGTGCGTAAACGTCTGCTGTCCGAGCAAAAACGATGACCACCCCCCTTGCGGTTCATGGCGCGCTTCGGTCTGCGCTCATCCTTCCATATCCCGTTCTCGTATCGTTCCGTGGACCACTTCGATGGTTCGTGTGGCGCCGAATCGTTCGAGCATCACACGATCGTGTGTGACCAACAGCACCGTGCCATCGTACGTGGCAAGAGCGCTTTCGAGTTGCTCTATCGCCGGCATATCCAGGTGGTTGGTGGGTTCGTCTAGGACGATGCAATTGACTCCGCGGGCTTGAAATAAGGCAAGGGAAGCGCGAGTTCGTTCTCCGGGGGAAAGGCAAGCGGCCGCGCGCCCCACATGGTCCGCCCCAAGCCCAAATTTCGCAAGAAGCGTCCGGGCCTCGCGCGGGAGCAGCCCCGAGGCTTCCGTAAAACTATCGAGCAGCGATGGCTCGTTCATGAAACGGCCGCGCCGCTGCTCGAGTTCACCCACGATCACGCCGGGGCCTAACCACCTCGTGCCTTGTTCCGGCTCGCATCGTCCGAGGATGAGTTCGAGCAGCGTGGACTTTCCCGAACCATTGGGGCCGACGATGGCCAGCCGTTCGGCCCATCGAATTTGCAAGTCGATGGGGCCAAGCGTGAAAGAACCACGACGAACCACGGCTTGCTGTAGCCGCGCGACCACATCGCCGCTTCGCTCGGCCCGTGCGATCTGCAGGCGCAGTTCCCAGCCTTGCCATGGTTTATCAACGACTTCGAGTCGTTCGATGGCTCGCTCCGTAGCCCTGGCTTTGGCGGCGAGTTTTTCCGTGCTGGCAATTCGGAAGTGTTTGATATGTTTGTCCTTTTCGCTGGAATCGCCCTTGGCTTTCCGAACCCCTTGCATGGCCCAGAGCCGCTGCTGCTGCGCGCGTTCGGCCAAGGTATCGCGCTTGTCTCGATACACCTCATAATCTTGCTGGGCATGGCGCTGGGCAAGCGCTCGGTTCTCGAGATAGGCGTTCCATCCACCACGATAGAGCCGCGTGGTTCGTGTGTGGGCATCGAGTTCCAACACGTCGGTGATGACACGTTCGAGAAATGCGCGATCGTGGGAGACGACCGCAAGGGCTGCGTCGGTTTTCGACGCAAAGTCTTCGAGGCGTGACAGGCCATCGAAGTCCAGATCGTTGGTGGGTTCATCCAGCAACAGAATGTCGAAGCGAGACAGAAGCACGGCTGCCAGAGACACGCGAGCGGCCTGGCCTCCCGACAGGCGATCAGTAGGTAAGTTCATGAAATCTTTGAGTATTCCAAGTTCCTGCAGCACGATCTCCGCTCGTGCTTCCAGGTCTCCGCCCCCCAGGTTGAGCCAGCGTTCGAGGGCTTCGGCGTAGGCCTCTTCGCTGCCGGGCTGGCCTTCCGCCAGTGCCACTGTCGTTGTTTCCAATCTCTTGGCAGCCTCGGCCACGCCCGTTCGACGCATCAAAAAAGCAAGTACGGTTTCTTCCGGGAGACGGTCGGGTTCTTGCGGCAGGTAGCCCACGGTCGCCCGTGGTGGCGACAGGGTGATTGTGCCTTCTTCGGCTGTCAGCCAACCGGCGAGCACGCGCAGCAGCGTGGACTTTCCGGCCCCATTGGGTCCCACGATGCCGAGGCGTTTTGCGGGAAATAGCGCGATGGAGGCGCGTCGGAGGATTTCCGTTCCCGCGATGCTCAACGAAATATCCTGCGCATGAAGAGTAGCGGCCACGAGGCTTCCTTTCTCGAGTTGGTCTTTGGGCAGGGGCCGTACGACGCCAAGTCGATCGAGCTGAAATCCGCCTTGGCGTGAAAACCGCCAAGATGCAAGAGCAAGACTTGTTTGACTCCGTTGCGGGTTCGGACTTTTCTACGCCCATGAGCATGACCAAAAGCCGCGGCAAGCTCAAAGCGCGCGACCAGGACGCGGATTTGCCCGAGCACGATCGCCTCATTGCGCCGACGAAACGAGAAGATGACGCTCGTTTCGATCGGTTGTGCCGACCTTCGAGTCTCGATGAGTACATCGGACAGGAGAAGCATAAGAGCAATCTACGGGTCTTCGTGGAAGCGGCTCGTCGACGGGGAGAGCCTCTCGATCACGTTCTTCTTTGCGGTCCCCCCGGGCTTGGTAAAACCACGCTGGCGTACATCCTCGCCAACGAGATGGGGGTGCAAGTGCATACTACCTCGGGGCCTGCGATCGAGCATAAGGGTGCGCTGGCCGGACAGCTCACCAAACTCGAGAGTCGCGATGTTCTTTTCATCGACGAGATCCATCGCTTGACGGCGTCGGTGGAGGAAACGCTCTACCCGGCGATCGAGAGCTTTCGTCTCGATGTGATGATGGGCGATGGCCCCCATGCTTCCTCCATTCAACTCGATCTGAATCCGTTCACGCTGGTAGGAGCCACGACACGGACGGGATTGCTCACCTCGCCGCTACTATCCCGATTCGGATATATCGTTCGCCTCGATTTTTATCCCGTGGAAGAACTCGTTCAAATCGTGAAAAGAAGCGCTATGCTGCTGAACGTCGAGATCGATGAAAAGGGCGCCAAAGCCATTGCCCAGCGGTCGCGAGGCACGCCGCGGGTAGCGAACCGGCTGTTGCGTCGTGTGAGTGATTTCGCCCTGGTGCTTGGAAACGGAAAGGTGGATCAAACCATTGCGCGCGAAGCCTGTGAGCGGCTCGGCATCGACGAAGGGGGCTTGGACGAGATGGATCGGCGATTGCTCTCCATCATCATCGAAGCGTACGAAGGAGGGCCCGTAGGGCTGGATACGCTGGCCGCGGCAATGGCAGAGCCGCGAGACACCATCGAGGACGTGTACGAGCCGTTCATGCTTCAACAAGGTTTTTTGGGGCGGACGCCTCGGGGGCGGATTGCCACGCGCAAGGCCTACGAGCATCTGGGAATCAAACGTCCGGAAGGCAAAGGGGGAAGCGACCCGCAGGAAACGCTGTTTTAGACGGAATATGCCATCAAGGGACGGCGATCGAGGCGACGACTTCCCGTTTGTCCATGATGCACTTGGCTTCCGTACACACGCTCAGGGACAACACGCCGCCAACTTTCAGGTTGCCGGCCTCCATGGGAACGAAAGGTAGTGAAAATTCAGCAGTTTTTTCGTCGAGCTTCCCATCCTTTCGCTCCAACTCCGCGGTGGTGTATCGAAGTCCTTCGGGTCGATCTTGGCATCGGAAGCGAAATGGGTAGGCGGCATTGACCTTGTAATCACCCTTGGCGGTCAGGCGAACGAGCGCGGTGGCCTCTTTATCCTTCTCGAACGGTCCGGGCGCTTCGATCGTCAGCCTGTAGCTTGGCTCGTCGACGGAAGATTCGGAGGCGTGGTTCGTGCCGCTCGCAGACGGATCGCGTGAGCAGGACATGGCGAGCAGGGCGACCCATCGTACGGTGGTATTTCCGAGCAATTTCATGAGGTCGTTGGGAACGTAAGAGCCCCAGGGGCGCGGTTGGATTTCGTGGGGCCAAAACCGAGGATATTCATCCGCGGGCTTGGGGTGAAGCGGGATAGGCCGTGGTTGGGGTCAGCGTTGGGCTACGGGGCTGGTTTGCGGCTTGGAGGGAGTGGATGAATGGAGCGCGCCGCTGGTGGCGGTCGCAAGAAGGGATTGGGTTTCCGTGCAAGATGGGTCTTGCCGCTGCAGCTCTTCGAGCAAAGCCCTGGCTTCGAGCTTTTGTTGCGGTTTTCCCGAGTGAAGCAGCAGCCGAGCCAACAGCAGTCGGGATGGGCGAGATGATGAATGGTCAGCCCATTGTCTTGCTGCTTGAATGGCCTCGGTCCAATCCCGTTCCTGGGCCGATGGTTCCGAGGGGCTGATGGGGTTTGCTTCGAGGGGCTGCAACGAGATGGGGGGATTCGTCACGGCAGCGGTGATGGCAACAGGGGTAGCGTGAGCTGGAAGTTGCGGCGATGCCGTGAAGGAAGCGGATGATTCGTGGGTTGTGCTGGCGGTATCCGCGGAAAGGGCTGCAACAAGGGCGGCTCGGGCGCGGGGAATCATCTCTGGGTAGCGGCGCACCATGCCCGCAGAAAGAGCCAAAACCGTAGCTGTGATGCTGAGAAACAAGGCATATCGTCCGAGGGTGCGCCGACGTCGGCGTGTTTTCTCCGGAGATTCGAGCGCGGCAAGGATTTCGTCATGGAGACGAGCAGCCGTTGGGGTTCTTTTTTCGGGGCGTCGCGCGAGCGCGCGCAGGATGAGGCGGTCGACTTCGATGGGGATGTGCCGAAGGGGTGTTCGATCACGGCAAGGTTCGGGGTCTTCTTTGGTTTTGGCATCGAGAAGAGCGACCGTGCTTTTGGCCGCGATGGGCAATGTGCCCGTGACCATTTCATAAAGGACGCAAGCCAGAGCGTAGACGTCCGCGCGTTCGTCGACCTGCCCCGCGGTGACCTGCTCGGGGGCCATGTATTCGGGCGTACCAAACAAGGTGAAAGAAGAAAGATCCTTATTGGAATCGGCGCTTTCGTCTCCTTTTTTGGCGACGCCGAAGTCGAGCAATTTCAACGTTCCATCTTCGCATAGAAAGAGGTTCGAAGGCTTGAGGTCGCGATGAACGATTCCCGCGCGATGCGCTTCGCGAAGGGCCGATGCGGCCTGGGCACCGAGTCGAAGCGCTCGTTTCCACGGCAGGGGGCCTTCGCGATCGAGGACTTTATCCAGCGTTTCTCCTTCGAGCCGCTCCATTGCACAATAGAGCCTGCCATCGCGAGCCTGGCCGAAGTCATGCAAGGTCACGAGATTGGGATGAGACAGCCGCGAGAGAGTTCGCGCTTCTCGACGAAACCGAGCGGAATAGTCGGAGGACGTGGCGTGATGAGCCGCAAGGACTTTGATGGCCACTTTGCGCCCCAGATCGACGTGTTCCGCCTCGAAAACATGACCCATGGCCCCTTCGCCGATCTTTCCAAGCATTCGGTAGCGAGTCCCAGGCAACAATTGATCGTCGGTTTCCGTGTCTCGGACTGGCTCCTCGCATTCGATGGGGGGGCGATTTTCCTGGTTGTGATGGCCTCGGGCTTGAGCGACGAGCTTGGCGAATAGGCTCCGAGAGCTGGTCGGTTCCGCCGGGTACAGGGTGTTCATCAGTTGGGAAATCCTGGCGCGCATTCCTCGCTCACCATTCGAAAGGGAGGGAGCTTGGGACAGCAGACGAGCCAGGTCGCGATGCGCCGATCGCGCGTTTGGGTAGCGATCTTTCGTATGAAACGCCGTGAGTTTGGCGAGGATGTCATCGAGTTCCGCCGGTGCGTTGACCAACGATGCCAGTTTCGGCAAAGGACATTGATTTTTTGCGACTTTCGCCAGATGGTCCGAAGCTTCCCCTTGCAAGAACCGCCGTCCTGCCAATAGCTCCCACAAAATGACGCCCAAGGCGTAGATGTCGACCAGCGCATTGCCCGTATTGCCATTGGCCACTTCAGGCGCCACGTAGCCGGGCTTGGCAAAAACGACACCCGCCACCGTATGGCTGCGACGATTTTCCCCGAGCGCCGTACCAAAGTCGATCAGTTTTACGTCCCCGCCATAGCCAACCATGATGTTTTGGGGACTCATATCCCGATGCACGATGCTCAACGGCTGGCCGCTCACGTCGACTCGCTCGTGGATATGGGCCAGCGCTTCGGCGGTCGATGCCGCGAGCGCCACCGCTTCCGCCCAACTCAGCCGATAGGAAACGTCCGCGCAACGAGAACGGACTTCTCCAAGGCTCCGGCCTTCGACATACTCCACGACAACATACGGTTCCCCTTGCTCATCGGTATCAGCCTCGATGACCTGCACGACGCCGGGATGATGAAGTTGGGCCTGCACGCGGGCTTCATCGAGAAAGCGCGCGACAAAAGAGCTGTTGCTGGCATGTTCCCGTCGAATGATTTTGACGACACAGGGACGCTCCGCGCCTTCGATGCCCGTGGTTGCGGCGAGATATACTTCGCCCATGCCCCCGCGGGCGATGAGACGAAGAAGCGAATATCGTCCGATACGACGGCCCAGCGCGGCGGGCGGCAGGTTTTTTTTCCCGGGGGGCGGTGCTTTGGGACGGGGCGTTGGCGGCATGGGAGGCATGGTGCCTATGTAGGATGAAGTGGTCAAATTATTGACCGAGGATATCGACGGAAAACCGAGCTTTGGGCCCCGTGAAGAAGTCTACAGGCCTGCATTCATAAGGGGATGGAGTTGCAGTTCCTTAGGCCCCGGCCGGGGAGCAGGTAGTCATGGCGGTGATGCAAGATTGCCTGGGCAACGGGTAGGAAGACACGAGCCATTCCAAGCGAATACTCGTTGTGTATTGTGTAATATATTGAATTTATGATGTATTTTCGAAAGCCCCTCGGTCGCGGTAGTGGTGGCGGTTGCTGCGGTAGGCTCACGCATCTAGGTTGCCTTGTGGCAACGTCTGAGTAGACTTCCGCCGTTCGTCGCCATGGCCTTGTCGATATTTCGCACCACTATCGTTTTCGCCACGTTGCTGGTGGTGTTGGGATGGGTGCGGGTGGCGACTGCCTATGCCCCTTTCTGTGATCCACGTGCGGCAACGGGTGTGGCGTTTCCGCCCTTCACGGTCATTCCGGATTTACGCTGGGAGCCGTCGTTTGAAGTGTTTTTTCTGCAAAGCTGCGAACGAATGCCGGCCTACCGCAGCGTGGAGGGAATTCCGCACCCCGCCAAAGATAAGATGAGCGAAATGCAATCCGGCCATGGGATGGACCTTGCGGCTCTGTCCAACTCCGTGGATATTCCGCGCCGTTTTCGTCCGACCCGGGTTGCCCTGTCGGGGCAACGGACTCCGAACTTGCAGGAAATATTGCATCGGGTGTATCGGCCGCCGAAACACCTATGATTCATTCGGCAATGTGTAGAAAAGTAGGATCGTTTGATTGATGAGGTAATAGAACATGAACAAAGGAACAGCCATTGTTGGCTTCATCCTCTCTTTCCTGGCGGGGATGATGCTGATGTGGGGGATAAATCAAAGTTCGGGACGCACAGGAAGCGAGAGCATCAAGGCAGACAAGGCCGGAAAATGGAGCGATGAGGATTCGCCCATTTCGGTGACGAGTGAAGATCCGGTGTGGGGCAATCGCAATGCTCCGGTCACCATGGTGATTTTCAGTGAATTCGAGTGTCCCTTCTGCGCGCGCGTGGAAGGAAGCATTGAAGCCATCAAGCAGCAATACGGCCCCGACAAGGTTCGAGTCGTATGGAAGAGCAATCCTCTTGCGTTCCACAAAAGCGCACGTCCCGCTAGTGTAGCCGCGGAGACCGTCCGCGCGCTGGCGGGCAACGAGGCCTTCTGGAAGTTTCATAAAAGCGCGTTTGCCAACCAAAAAGCGCTGACCCGAGAGAACTTCGAGAAGTGGGCGCAAGAAGCTGGCGTCGACATGGCGAAGTTCAAAGACGCTCTCGACAAGGAGACGTATGCTGCGAAAGTCGACAAGGATCTGGCGCTTGGACAGAAGCTTGGCGTGCGTGGAACGCCGCATACTTTCGTCAATGGCGTGACGGTCAATGGCGCGCAGCCCGTGGATAAGTTCAAGGAAGTCGTCGATGCGCAACTCGCGGCGGCTCAGGCGATGATCAAGGCGGGGACGAAGCCGGACAAGGTATACGTGGAAGCCTCGACCAAGAACTTCCAGAAGCCTGCGGAGCAGCCGAAAAACGAGCGAGAAGCCCCGGCGGAAGACAAGACGGTGTGGAAGGTGACGATCGACAAGTCTCCTTCGAAAGGGCCCACGGATGCGCTGTTGACTCTCGTGATTTTCAGCGAGTACCAATGCCCGTTTTGCAAGCGTGTGGAGCCGACCATCGACCAACTCATGAAGGATTACGATGGAAAGTTGCGCGTCGTATGGAAGGACCGCCCCCTTCCTTTCCACAAGGAAGCGGAGCCTGCGGCTCTGTTTGCCCTGGAAGCGCGTAAGCAGAAGGGTGACAAGGGTTTTTGGGATGCCCACAATCTGCTGTTCGAGAATCAGCCCAAGTTCCAGATGGAGGACTTCGAGCAATACGCCAAGACCCTCGGCTTGAATTGGACGGCGGTGAAAAACGCGATCGAGAAAAAGACCCACGCGGCCTCGATCGAAACAGACGTGGCCTTGGCCGATGGCCTGAAAGCCAGTGGAACCCCGCATATGTTCATCAACGGACGTCGTATCGTGGGGGCTCAGCCCATCGATGCTTTCAAGAAGTTGATGGATGAGGAGCTGGCGAAAGCCGAAGCGATGGTCAAGGGTGGGACAGCGAAGGCTTCTGTGTACGAGACGATCATGAAGACTGCGCAGACGCCTCCTCCTCCGCCGCCGCCCGAGAAAAAGGACGTGCCTGCGCCGACCGCGCAGAACCCCTATAAAGGCGGAAAAAACGCGAAGATCGTCATTCAGCTCTTCAGTGATTTCGAGTGCCCGTTCTGCGGTCGTGTGGAACCCGTGATGGAAGAGATCCTCGCGAAGTACGGCGACAAGGTGAAAGTGGTATGGCGCCAATTCCCGCTTGCCTTCCATAAAAATGCAAAACTCGCGGCAGAGGCTTCGGTCGAGGTATTCAAGCAGAAGGGTGATGCGGCGTTCTGGAAATACCACAACACATTGTTCCAGAACCAAAAGGCGCTCGAGCGCGCGGATCTGGAGAAGTACGCGGAAGAACTTGGGTGCGATATGGCGAAATTCCGAGCTGCTCTCGACAACCACACGCACGCGAAGTTCGTGGAAGACGAGATTGCGGTTGCGGAAAAGGCCGGAATTCGAGGCACACCCGCTTCGGTCATCAATGGGTATTTCGTAAGCGGTGCCCAGCCTTTCGCTCAGTTCGAGAAGATCCTCAAGCTCGCTGAATCCGAACTCAAATAATCCCCCCGCCCGTTAGTCATCAGGTATCCCTGCCACGGTGCCTTCCTCGTTCTGGAGGCGCCCACGCTCGCCACGCACGAATCGTTCATTGTTTCGTTCGTTCCGAGATCGCCTTGATGGTGTCATTGAGCTTCCGATCGGCCCGCATGCACTTCCAACAATCACTGAGACCAAGAAAACCGCATCCCTTGGCGTGTAGAAGCCCTCGAAGTTGCGTCAACGACCGCTCGTCGCCGTGTTCCCGGGCGCGGTCGAGGAGTCTGTGTTTGGCCTGACAACCGCCATTGAAACGCAAATCCAACGCGATGAGCAGTGCAGGGGAAGCGTTTTTGCGTGCCGCCTCGGACTTGATGGACTTGGCGGCGCGAGAGGCAATCGCGGCTGTGGTCGTACGTTTCCCAAACGCCAAGTCGTGGATCAGATCGGGCCCCTCCGTTCCCCAATGGCTTTCCAACAACGAAAAAACAACCTCTTGAGAGGACGGCTTGGTCAATGCGCCCAGTACGTCTTCCAGCACGGCGTTGTCTTTTCGTTTTTCCGGATCGAGGGAAAAGAGCTTGTCATATACCTCGATGCATGTGTCGGGGGACGCGCCCCCTAGCCTTGCTTTGGCCACTTGCGCGAGCACGGCGGGATCGTTGGGGAATTGCGTGAGCAGTTGTTCGATCGATTCGCTCCCCGCTTTCACTGCTTTTTCGAGTTGTTGGGGATCGGCAGTGGCTGAAGCGTTTTGCATCGACGACGCGACGGGAGGGGAAGCCCAAGAGGTTTCATCAAAAACGGGTTTGACCGTGGAAGGGGTGCGAACCCACCAGACGATTCCGATCACGACGATGAGTGCGAGCATGCCGACCCCCGCGGCAAGGCCGAGCCATACCGACAGCTTGAGGGTACGCAGCGGAGCCGGTAATGCGGCTTGCCATCGATGGGGTTGAGCCTGGGCGTCCGCGGCGCGAAGCGTTTGTGCGAGTTGTGATGACCATGCGGAAATTCTCGCCATCACACTTGCGATGGACGGAGCGCGTGGTTTGGCGGACGCTATTCCTTCGAACACGGTGGGGGCATGCGTGAGGCTCATGGCAGCGGACACATTGGATCTGGCATCCTCAGTCCAGGACGACGTGTCGAGGTTTTGCTCGAGAATTTCGAAGACGTCGCGCACCTGTTTGGCATCGGACGGCCTGCGCGCGGCTTCTTTTTCGAGCAATTCCATGACAATCGCCTCGATCTCCTGCGGCAGGTGCAGGCCGGGAGCCACTTGGCGAAAGGCAGGCGGTGGCTGCGTGACTTGCATTCCAAGCAAGGCCACGGGATTGTCCGCTTCGAAAGGTCGCCTGCCCACGAGCATTTCGTAAAGAATGACGCCAAGAGCGTACAGGTCCGCGCGAGCATCGACGTCCTGTCCCAGCGCTTGCTCCGGAGCCATATACTCCGGCGTGCCATAGACCATTCCTACTTTGGTCAGTGTTTTATGCTGTTTTCCAGCTTCTTTGCTGATCTGAGAGACAGGCACCTTCGCGATGCCAAAGTCGAGCACCTTGACGAAATCAGGGTCTGTATCCCGAGAAACGAGCATGATGTTTTCGGGTTTCAGGTCTCGGTGGACGATGCCCAGACCGTGGGCGCGAGCGAGCGCGGTCGCGATCTGTTTTCCGATATGAATGACGCGACGGGGGTGCATGGGACCCTGCTGCAAGACGTCGCGCAACGAAGCGCCTTCGACATACTCGAGGACGAGAAAAAACGATCCGTTTTCTAGTTTGCCGAAGTCCGTGGCCGCTGCCACGTTAGGATGCTCGATATGAGCAGCCGCCATGGCCTCGCGCTCGAAGCGTTCGACGACCTCGGTGTGCTGCGTCATTTCAGGATGCAGCACTTTGATGGCTACACGTTTGCGCATCAGGGTGTGTTCCGCCCGATATACGGCCCCCATGCCTCCGCTTCCCAATTCAGCTTCGATGCGGTAGCGACCGGACAATAACTCGCCCACGAGCGAGGACATCGAAGGTCGAACGTCCGGCTCCTGCTGTTCGCTAACCTGCGGCTCTGGCGTGTCGTGCATTCGTTCTATCGTTAATGGGGAAGACGAAACCTACATGCCCAATTTCGTTTTCTCCTCCTCGTTGGGTTCCAACGCGAGCGCGTCGACCATCTTGCGCATGACGGATTTTTCACATTGGCTTATCCGATCTCCCATCAAGCCGAAAAGTCCGTCTCGCGATGCTTCCGCGACGCGAATGATCGCAAAAAGGGTGAAGCGTCGATAGGCAATCGCAACATCTTCGGGGAGTTGTTCCAGCAAATCCGCTAGCTGACTCAGGTATCCATCGATGTCTTTGGTATGCGTTTCGAGCATGACCCGCAGGGCCGCATCGGATAATTCCGCATGTCCTGCCACCAAAATGAGTGGGCGAAATTGCGGATCCGACATTAGGGAGCGCACAACTTCCGACACCGCCGCGGCCTCCCGTAACGAGTAATTGCCATCCGCGTTGGCAACCATCAGCGGGTTCATTTGCACGGATAGCTGGAGCAGCTTTCGATCCGCAGCGCTGAGTTGGGTGAGATATAGGCTGGTTCGTTCTTCCATGGAGATTCACCCCAAAGCGGCTTGATGGGTAAGATACGATGTTCCCACAGCATACAAGCAGAGCAAGCGAAGAGGGGACGGATTCATCGTGGCTCCGTGCTCACGCCCAGGCGAATGAGCAAAGGGTGAGCGAGAGGTTCATGGTATATGTCGTAGGATAGGTTCCATCGTGCGAGCCAAGACCGAGCCGCTTGCATGCCGATGGTTCGCCGTATCGCATCCGCCAGTACCAAGGCTGCCAGATCCGAGAGACGACGAGGGTTATTCTCGGGTGATTTCAATAGTCTTTGCCAAATGACCGGATCGGATTGCTGAAAGGATTCCCAGGCACTGGGGGCGGAAAGAAAGACGGCCGTGGCATCGGGGTGGCCTGGCTCGGCCGCGAGAACCATTCGAGCTTGCTGTCGGGCCGCCTCCCACTGCCCGAGCGCCGCCGCTCGTACCGCAAGCTGTCCCGATTCAAGGTGCAACTCAGCCGCGAATTGCCGTGCGTTCGCTAAATCCCCGCGCGCCAAGGCATCGTCCACCTGCGCGACCGTTCGTCGGCTTCCAGCCTGGCCGAGTCGACTCGCAGCCATTTGCCGATGAACTCTATCGTCATGCCGACGAGCCAACTCATCGATGGCTTGCCAGCTCCGATAGGAAGGATACAAAAATGCGAAACCATCGAGAACCGCCGCGGCCATGTCGGGTTTACCCCCTTTTTCGAGCACGTCTGCAAGCAACGCGGTAACCGTCCAGTCGGACGGAGCCAGACTGAGGGCCCGGCGTGCATCCTGCTCTGCTTGCCCCGTCATTCCGTGGCGCAAAGCGCAACGACCGCGCTCGACATAGGCCGAAACCAAAAACCTATCCACTTTCAGCGCATCGGCAAACGTTTTCTGTGCGGCTGGCACCGTTTGTTGGTTCCAAGCGCACCGTAGCGCACCCAGCCGTACAAGGATCGAAGCATCGTTCGGCTGATAACGAAGAGCAGCAAGATATAAGCGCTCGGCTTGTGCCAACCATCCTCGCTGCTCGGCAAGTTGTCCCTCCATCACCAACGCATACGCTTCGGGATGTACAAATCTCCCTTGAACGGTCTGTCCGTCGATGATGCGCACGACAACGGGACGGTTCGAACAGCCCATGTTCGAAAGCATCGCGAACACGATGCTCATACCCCACGAAAAGACCCAGCGAGCGCTCATGAAAACAACGTGTTGTGGGATGAAGCGAGGAAAACCGTTCCTTGGCCGGAAATGCCAGTCCATCCTCGCATCGCCGCCGGAGACTCATGGGCGGGAAGGCATCGCGCCACGATGCGTCCCGTCCAGCCAATCAGCGATGAGCAGCGCAGCACGCAGCCTTGTTTTTCCTGGACTTCGAGGGCCATGAATGCGGTTGGCAGGTCAAGGACAACAAGCCCTGTGCCCCGTAGGTGAACGAGAGATATCGTATCTCCCAATCCCGACGCGAGGCGTCCATAGTCATGGGATAGGTCGAGATCGAAAGCTCCGAGACATTCCTCTCGGATCATGAAGCTTTCGTGTTCGAGCATCACGGCTTGAAGCACGCGGTCGACACGAGGATGTAAGACGATGTGCCGAGTTTGTTGAACACGTAACAGAGGTCTGTTCGATCCGCCCAGAGGCAGCGATGGATCGCCGCCTTGCTCCCGTGGAATGTTTTCACGAGCTTGGGGGATGTCGAAACAGACGAAGGCTTCGACCAGGTCTTCTCGCGTGGCGAACTCGTTGTGGACGGAGACGAGCAGTGTGCCATCGGCGTGTGTGATACTGCGATGATTACGCGAAAACACGCCGTTGTATGCCTGCGTCCAGGCTTGCAGCGGGAGAGCATGGCGAACGGGCTGTTCGGGCTCGAGGGGGGCGGAAGCCGTTGGTTGCGCGAATGAGGACGATTCGGAAAATGGCGCGGGAGCGATAGCGGTTATCGCTTTCTTGTCCGGGCGTCCAAGCTCGACTTCAACCCAAGTTCCAGGCGTTTTCGAATCCTCCTGGGGTGTGGAAGAAGCAAGGCAAAAGGCTCCGTCCGAGGCATCGAGTTCATGAAAAGCCGCTTCAGCAACCCGACGTACTTCGTGCAAGTTCGGATCGGATTTCGAGGAGCTAGGCGCTTCGTGTTGTGCAGAGGAAGAATCGACAAGGACTTCCATTCGCCTCGCCATGCTGCTGTAGCCGGCGCGATCGAAAGCGGCGCGCGCTTTTTCGTAATCTCCAAGGCGCTCGAAAGCGAGGCCTAAATAGGCCCACGCTCGCTGACGAGAGGGTTCCGAAACGACGACGTGTTCGAGATGCTCTCGAGCACGTTCCGGCTGACCTGTTTTCAGGTAGCATAAGGAAAGATTGATACGAGGCGTCAATTCGTCGGGAAAATTGCTCGCAAGTTGCTCATAAATCGCGATGGCCCGAGGGTATAGCCCCAAACGAAAGTAGACCTGGGCAAGCAAGTCCTGCCCTTGCGGTTCGAGCGGTTGAAGCGATAAGGCGTTTTCGATTTCCGCCTTGGCCTCGTGAACGAGGTTTTCCTGAAGCAGTTCTGCTCCTCGGTATAGGTGAAAGAGAAAATCCGATCCCGTGATGTCGCCGTGGGGCGACGGACTTTTCGTGTTGCGAGGAGGTTCTGTCATGGCTCAGTACCTGAAGCGCTCGTTCGAAGGCCGATCCGTTCAGTCGAAGTCCTCGATTTTCCATACCCCGTTTTCTTGCACGAGTTGAACCGTTCCCACCGCGCCAAACGGCATCGTGGCTCGGCCTGCCGCTTCCTCGAACGTTGCCGTGGGCAAAGCGCTTTTTACCGCGGCGATGAGCGTTTGCATCTCCTGTTTCTGACTTCCTTCCCAAGCCGCCTTGAGCTTGGATGCATCCAAACCAGGCTTTTTCGCTTCCGGTACGAACCGCATGAGAACGTCATAGCGACCCCGTTCGAAAGCACGTACAAACGACGTTACCGCTTGGCGAGGAGTGTTTTGCGAATACAAATCGACCGCCGATACGTCGACGCGCCAACGACCCGATTCGTACCGAAGCAATAACGCTTGTCCATCCGGGGTGTCGATGGTCGCCGTAACGACCGGAACACTACCCGGACGTCGCAAGGCTTCCGCCACGTCACGCATTTCATTTGGATTTTCTTGAACCATGCGACGAAACGCATCCAGCGGCATCTCTCGCTTCGCTTCATCGCTCAGCATCGCATAAGCGTCCTCGATACGGTTTTGGTCGAGAGCGTCCGCATAGCCGCGTAACGTTTCCGCCGGACCACGCACTGGTGTGCCGCGGACTCCGCAGCCGCCGACCATGGTGAGGACCACGAACGGCAACAGGTACCGAAACGTGTTCTTTTTGCCTGGCGCCCGATGGGTGTCGCTTTGCCTCATGGTGATATCGTTGCACATGGGATCGATTCGTCGCCCAAACCGTTCAAGGATGAGTTTCCGAAGGGCAGAGTATACGAGGCCAGCCCGGCAAGCACGACTGATCGTTACGGAACAAGGTCCTTTAGGGGTTGGCTCGATGTGATTTCCCGCTCCCCCTTTGGCTTTGTTCCCGGGCCGTATTACGGTTCGGACATGAGTCGCGGACCGTCAGCCGCCCAGGAAGGCATCAGCATCCCCATTCTTCCCCTTCGCAACTCGGTACTATTTCCCATGTCCGTGGTGCCGATCAATGTGGGAAGGCCAAGAAGCGTTCGCTTGATCGAAGACGCCCTCGGCATGGAGCGTGCCACCATCGGCATATTGACCCAGTTTGCGTCCGATACCGATGAGCCGACGTTTCGTGACCTCTACAAAATCGGCACGCTCGCTCGAATCGTTCAAGTCATTCGTGTCGGTCCGTCCGTATATACGGTGAAGATCAGTGGTATCGCACGTTTTCGCGTGTTGAGCGGACAAGGACTCGAACCGTTCATGCGCGCCCAGGTGCAACGCATCATCGATCCGGTAGACCACGACGAGCAATCGGATCAACTCAGTGCGCACCTTCGGGAAAGCGCAAGAACCCTGCTGACGCGCAACCCGGCCCTGCCCCAGGAACTCAACGGTATTCTCGAAAACGTCAGGGAACCCGGTGCTCTCGCGGACCTGTTGGTAGCCAGCTTTCCCGCCGAATTCGCTCCTGTCGACGAGCGCCAGCAAGTGCTCGAAACCTTCGACATCAAAAAACGCATGATGCTCGTGCAGGAAATGATCGATCGGCAACTCAAAGTGCTGAAGGTTAAGAGCGAAATTTCGGACATGCAAAGCGAGATGGGGCACTCCGAACGCGAATCGATCCTGCGTCAACAAATGCGACATATTCGAGAGCAACTCGGGGAAGGCGGCGAAGATGAGGAGACCGAGGAGCTACGTGAAAGACTTCGTCAGGCTGGATTGAGCCCAGAAGCTGAAAAAATCGCAAAAAAACAGTTGTCCCGGCTCGGAGCCATGCACCCGCAATCTGCCGAATGGAACCTGGCGCGCACCTATCTCGACTGGCTCGCCGACTTGCCATGGGCAAAAACCACACCGGACCATATCGATATTCGAGAGATTCGTCGCACCCTCGATGAAGACCATTACGGCTTGGAGAAAGTCAAACGACGAATCGTGGAATACGCGGCGGTACGGCAGCTCAGAAAAGACAAAAAAGGCCCGATTTTGCTGTTCGTGGGCCCTCCGGGCGTGGGCAAAACCTCCCTGGGAAGATCCATCGCGCGTGCGATGGGACGTCGATACGGCCGTATTGCCTTGGGAGGTGTCAACGACGAGGCGGAAGTGCGCGGACACCGAAGAACCTATGTAGGAGCCCTTCCCGGGCGAATCATTCAAGGGCTGAAACGTGTGGGAACACGCAATCCTGTGCTCGTGCTCGATGAAGTCGATAAATTGGGCAAAGACCTACGTGGAGACCCCGCGGCGGCCCTGCTCGAAGTCCTCGACCCCGAGCAAAACGACAAGTTCGTGGACCACTACCTCGATACGCCCTTCGACCTGTCGCAAATCATCTTTTTGGCGACCGCCAACAACCGGGAAACGATCCCCGAACCTCTGCTCGATCGCATGGAAATGATCGAGGTACCCGGCTACACGCGAAACGAAAAATTGCATATCGCCACGGATTTTTTGGTCCCCAAACAACTCCAAGAACACGGACTGACCGTCGAACATCTCGACTTTCAAAAAGCTGGACTCGAAGCCATCATCGACCATTACACACGGGAAGCCGGCGTTCGCGGGCTCGAACGTGAAATCGCAAGCGTATGCCGCCATACGGCCGTCAAACTCGCCGAAGGCATACAACTCGATGCTGTCGTCGACCGCGATAGGGTCGAGCTGGTGCTGGGCCCCTACAAACACACCCCAGAATTGGCCGAGCGAAAGGGAACACCAGGGGTCGCCACAGGGCTCGCCTGGACTCCGAACGGAGGGGATATCCTCTTCATCGAAGCCACAAAAATGCCCGGAAAAGGCAATATCACGCTCACGGGCAATATCCGCAGCGTCATGAAAGAGTCCGCCACCACGGCTGTATCTTTCGTCCGATCGAAAGCCGAACAACTCATGCTCGACCCCCATTGGCTCGATCTTATCGACCTGCATCTTCACGTGCCGGCAGGCGCGGTAGCCAAAGATGGGCCAAGCGCTGGCGTGACCATGTTCGTGGCCGTGTCATCGCTGCTGCTCAATGCTCCCGTTCGACATGACGTTGCCATGACCGGCGAAATCTCGCTGCGCGGAAATATTCTTCCCGTCGGTGGTATCAAAGAAAAATTATTGGCCGCCCATCGAGCGGGTATCCGTATCGTGCTGATTCCAGAGCGAAATGAACGAGACCTGGAAGAAGTGCCGAAAGAAGTCCGTGAAGATCTCGACATTCGATTGATTCGAAAAATGGACCAAGTCCTCAGCCATGTACTCGAAGCGCCGCTCGAGGTGCCCACGATCGACGAAGACCAGGATGCCTTGTGAAAAGGTCACGTAGGCATGGTTGCGCGCCGGCGTGATTGGTTGCCCGTTTGTCCCATTGTCCGAGGAGGCCCCACCGTGACGGAGTCATTGTTGCCCGAAGAGTTGTCGACCTTGATTCACAAAGTATTCAAGCCTCGGGCTACGGAACGGTCCATCGCATTTCTTATCGATTTGCCGGATGCCGTGGTCGCGGATTCCGAGCCATGGGCGCAGCGTCGACGCATGGTGGCACAGTGGGTGGCGGGATTACACAAGCTCGAAAGCTTCCCGTTGGAGGTTCATTGCGTGCTTTACCGCAACGCGCATTCGAATAACGGGGACCTGCCAGAGAAGGCATGGTACGTAAGCCCTGACCTCGAAGTCGATGCCCTTGCTCCCAACGCCGAATCGCTGGCCAACCATCCTGCCGTTTCCTTCGAACAAATATTTCGTTCTCACCCGCTTCTGGTGGCTCCCACGGAGTTTTCCGCCACCGCGCCGCTAAAAATCGCCGCTCGCACTTTTCCGTTTCGCGCCGCCACCATGCCCGGCTTCTCCCCCAGCATGATCCCAGCCCTTCGCCTCGACTACGAAGAAATCAATCGTCGGGTGCTCCTGCTCAAATCCTTGCTCGATGAAGCCGTATCCGCCACCTGCCGCTTTCTCGTCGATCAGTCGACCGAAAGGCTGCTTCGGCTAGATCTTCGCCATCGTACCGCCCACGCTTCCGGTGGCGTATTCCCAGACCCAGGCGTGGCCGGTAACCTGCCGTCGGGCGAATCCTATATCGTCCCGTATGAAGGAGAACGAAAGGCAGATCCAAGTCAGTCCGAAGGTTTGCTTCCGGTCGAACTCGACGGTGATATCGTGACGTATCGAATCTCCCACAACCGCGCGGTCGAGGTGATCGACGCCGAACAATCGGAACAGGGACGTCGCGAAGCCAAAAGAATTGCCGAGGAACCGGCGTACGCCAATATTGCGGAATTGGGGCTCGGGGTATTGGATGCGTTTGGTGTCGAGCCTTCTGGTGAGATCCTGCTGGATGAAAAGCTCGGTTTGCATATCGCTTTTGGTCGAAGCGACCACTTTGGGGGGATCGTGGGTCCCAAGCAGTTCTCGGGTCCCGATGCGGTGGTGCATATCGACCGTGTCTATATTCCCCGAATTCAACCTCGCGTGAAGGTGCTCGAGGTGCAGCTCATTCGTGAAAATATGCCCCCGTTACGAATCATGAAAGACGGTGCCTATACCATCGATTTTTCATAACCAATTGATTTTACGTTCTATTTTTATGTCTCGATGGTGCTTCTTCCCCTCGATGTTCCGGTGCAGACGGTCAAGCCTCCGGCAATCCCATTCACAATTCGTTTTCTCCTATTGACGTCTGGGCAAACCCGCACCCTGATACCATCGCACGCGATTTATGGCTGAGGGACACGCGGACCATGGTTCTCGATGCCATGTGATTGAAGTGCTACGCTAGCTGAGAGTACTCATGCCGCCCCGAACCCATTCCGAGACCAGAAATCTAGTGGCTTGCGCCCTGTGCGAGATCATCGATTCGGTCGTCACCCCCCGTGTTCGAGATGGGATTTTGGCTCAGGCGCTCGAGGGGTTTCGTGCGGAACAATTGCCTACGGATCCAAACCGTCTCCAAGACTTCGTGACCGGACCGCTGCGAGAAGCGCTCGCGCGAACCATCGGCCCCGAACCCGTCGAAGCCATGGTCAGCGACTTGCAACGCGTGATTGACATGCTGCTCGGCTCGACTCCATCGCTCGAGCAACGCCAACAGCCGTCAGCATTCGTGCATGATGCTCCGCACCGACGCTCCTCGTCGCGTCCAAGGATGCCGGCGGTGTCGTCGTCGCAGCGTTCGACACCGATTCCGCATCATCATTCGACCCCGCCCCGGGCCTCTTTCCGAACCGCGCCAACACCGCGATATCCTTCATGGTTTCCGCCAGCCGCCAAACCCATTTCCTCGGGTCGCTTTCCGCGGGGCGCGGCAGCGGCCCTTTCCATGGCGGGAACGTATTCGAGCAAGCCCCCGGCAGAATCATCGCAACCCATTGTATTCGTAGCCAGCCACCGCCAAGACCTCGCTCGCAGCTTGTCGCTTTCTTTGGCGAGCCACGTGCAAATCGTCATCCTTCGCAACATGCTCGAACTCGTTCGAGAATTCGGAATTGCCCCGGAAGGGCGCTGTGTGTTGCTCATCGATTGTCAAAACCCATCGCTCAAACCGATGTCCGTGGCCGCGCTGGCCGATGATCTTCCTGATTCGTTACAAGTCGTTCTTTGGGGAATGTCGCCGGAGCTTCGAACTCGCCTGGCTGCGATTTCTCCTCGCTGCCGCACTTGGATCGGGATCGACCGGGAAACGCCTGTCGATGAACTTGCGGGCCGATGTACCGTTCTGGTGTGCTGATGCAGAAGCAAGCGCCTCGTCATGTCCTCGTTTCGATGCTTGTTGCATCTTGAACAGAGGCAAGGCAGCGGAAGGTTGGGCTGTCGGCTATTCGGAGGCTGATCCCGATTCCGCGTCGGAGTCTGTTCGCCCGGCGCGCGTTTTCGCTGCTTCTTCGAAGACTTCCGGGGGCGCCACAAGACCTTGTTGCTCCGTGGGGGGAGCCGCGATGGGGATATTGAGTTTTCCCCCTTGGGAAGCGGCAACGAGCGCCAGAGCCTTGTTGAAAAAATCTTTGAGGAAAGGAATTTCGCTGGGAGGGGAGGTGATCAAACCGGCGCGTTTGGCTGCCTCCGCCGTGGCAAGAACATCGAGGGTTCGTTCTCGGCCCGCACGGGCATGTACGGAGATGGCGGCATCGCGCAAGCGCTCCGCCAAACGTTGTCGGACATCGGGTGTGAAAAACCTATCCGTGGCTGCCGCGACTTCTTCGTTGAATACCGCCGTGATTTGTTCCTGCTGCTGCTGGCCCGGATCGGGTCCGATTCGATGACCGATTTTCCCCAACAATTCGTTGATGAACTCCATTTCGGGAAGCCAACTTCGAAACTCCGGATCGTTGTGAAGGGTGCTGGAACCGGAGATGCGAGATTGTATCTCGGTATCATCCAATGAAATATTTTCCCGTTCGATGGGGTGAACAGGCTCTTGTTCCGGAACGGGTTTCAGCAGATTGGCCGACGTATCAAAGCCCAGGGGCATGATCAAGCCGGAGGTGGCGTTGCGTTTTTTCGCTTGTTCGATATGCCATCGTGCCCATTCGACCGGAACGGGTACGGGGGCATACCCCCTGGAGCTTTCGATATTTCTGAAAGCGGAGCGGATGCCGCTGCGAGTTGCCTCACCAACCCGAACGTCGATGACGCCGGCGTTTTCATGAATTTGAACGTCGACAATATCGAAATTTTGTCCCGCGGAGTGAGAGCCAATCGTAAAGACGCTGACCCCACTTTGATCGGGAGCGAGATACCAGGCTTCGAAGCTTGCCGGCTGGGGGGCAGGTTCGGGCTTTTTGTTTTTTTCCGGAAGAGGAACTCCGCGGCTTTTGAGGATGTTCAGGCCTCTTCGAGCGGTTTTTCGGGCGAGGGCTGGGGCATCGTCCGCCCACGCTATGGCATGCACCGCCAAGGCATTGGACTCACGCACCCATGCTTCCACGAGGGCAGGGGCTTTGTCTCCCACCTCTTCCAGCATTTCCAAGGCATTGCTAGCGGTCGCGGCCAACAATCTGGGCTCGAACGATTCTGCGATGCCAGACTTCTTTTTTTCTTTCTTCGCCATGAGGGTTCACGCTCCAAGATACGCAGTGGCTTCGATCTCGACGCGCACACCGCGCGGCAGCTTGCTTACCTCCACACAAGCTCGGGCAGGGGCATCGCCTTGGAAGTATCGTGCGTAGGTTTCGTTGACGGCGCCGAAGTCACCGAGATCAACTAGGAAAATGGTGGACTTGACGATCTTGTCCAACCCCCCTCCGGCCGCTTCCAACACGGCCCGAAGGTTGTTCATCACCTGTTCGGTTTGCACCCGAATATCGCCTTCGACGACCTGACCGGAGACTGGATCGAGCGGGATTTGACCACTACAGAACACAAAGTCCCCAGCACGGACGGCTTGGGAGTACGGACCAATGGCTGCGGGCGCTTGTTCGGTTCGAATGATGGCTCGGGTCATTTCGACACTACCTTTTCGCTGAAGTCATGGACGACCTGATGTCGACCGTCGATAGCACGACCCAGGGTAATCTGGTCAGCAAACTCGAGGTCTCCACCGTGGGGAACACCACTGGCGAGACGAGATATACGGACCTCGAGGTCCCCGATCTCCTGGGCAATGAACAATGCAGAAGCTTCACCATCGACCGTTGGCGGCGTGGCGAGAAGCACCTCACGTATCCCTTCGTTTTGAATTCGTGAACGAATGGATGCGATCGGCAAGTCAGAAGCATGAACGCCTTCGAGCGGAGACAATAGTTTGCCAAGAACGTGGTAGCGACCTCGCATGGCTCCACTTCGTTCGATGGCAAGCAAGTCCTGGACGCGAGCTACCACACAGAGCAACGAAGGGTCTCGCCGATGATCCGAGCAAATGGCGCATAGCGACGGTCCTTCGGTGCTGCGGCGTGCCACGTATCCACATCGTTCGCAGGGCGTAACGTTATCGTGCAGCGCGATGAGTTCTTGACCAAGACCGCGCGCAATGGCCGGGTCCGCAAGAAGAAGAAACATCGCATAGCGCAAAGCAGTTTTCTCACCAACGCCGGGCAGGCGCGAGAACCGCTGAGACAATCGGAATAGTTCTTCGGGAAGCACGATGATCAGCCGTTGATGCCAGGAATACGCAGACCCCCCGTCGCTTTCGTGACTTCAGAGTCCACCAGTCGATCCGCGTCGTCCAATGCCTTATTCGCCGCCGTCACGATGAGGTCAAGCATCATCTCCAATCCTTCCCGTTGTACCAACGAGGGGTCGACCTCGATACGACGAAGCAGCCCGGCGCATGTGACCGTCACACGCACATTGCCGTCGTCGACCTGCGCGGAGACTTCACGATCACGCAATTGGTCCCGCACCTCATCCATTTTCTTTTGAACGGATGCAGCATGGCGCACGAAGTCGCCCACCGGTGGTGTGAACCGTTTGGTCTTGGGCATGGTTTGCGAGATATGCACGAAGCAATAAAAGCAATCAACCAGGAACGACGGCTTTGATGCAAGTCATTCGTCGAGTTTGATGAGATGCACGCGCGCACCGAGTGATTCGATGGCCGCCTGAACGAGTTTATGGCTTTCCAACTCCGCGCGAGCCTTTCGTTCCTGCTCGAGGCGCTGTTCTTTGTTTATGTCGAACAAGGTTCGACCGCGGGCTTTTCCGGTATCCAGCAACGACAAGGAAACCTCGGTGGAGGCGTGAAAACGTGCCCGAACCACGCGAGTCAGAAGGTCGACGGCCTGATCGTCGCGAGCACGGTCGGCATAAAATGAGCCTTCCTCGATGGCGAGATGGACGGCATGGGGCGAGATCTCCACGGGAATCGCATGTTCGAGCACCGCAGCGAGGGCTGCGTTTTGCTGCTGAACCGTCTCGAGAATCGCGCGCCAAGCGGCCTCCGACCCAGGGGCAGGCTCGGTGGGCGCCGGCTCGGTAGCGCGTCGGACAGGCTGCTCCTGCGAACGCTCCGAAGGTGCGGTTCCGACCGTGGGCTGAACCGGAATCTCCATGTCAATCGGCGATGAATCCACAACGGTTTCGGCTACCCAGGGCTCCGTGTCCGCGACAGGATGAATCTCCCGATGAGCCGCGACGCGAGAGAGGGGAGCCGGGTCCTTGACGGCTGCCGAGGGCTGCGCTCGCGCCGCCATCACGGCTCGATCCCCAGCAGAAACGCTTTCGGTCCGCTCGGTCGGCTCGAACGCCGTCGCCCCACGATGGTTTCGTAACGCAACCGGGCCGCCCGAACGTGGCAAGGCCGCTCCGCGTCCTACCAGTCGACGTTCGATGCCGTCGAGTCGCGAAATCAAATCGTCGACGGGTAGCAAGGGAGGACGAAAGACAAGGCGAAGCAAGAGCATTTCCAATGCGGAACGCTGCTGAGGCGCATGCACCACCTGATCGAATCCAGTCGAAAAACCATGGTGAAGGCGAATGAGATCCTCGCCCCGCGCGTCCGCGACCAATGCCCGCATCGTCGCCAACTCCTCCGGAGTCAAATCTGTCAATGAATCCGGGGAGTTGCATACTTTTACCACGACAAGATCGCGCAAGACTTCGAGCGTGTCTCGCGCCACTTGAACCAAATCGAAACCTTGATCCGCCAAGTGCGCAACGATCATGAGCACGGCTTGAGCATCCCCATGAACCATGGCTTGGGCCAACTCGAGAAGCTTGCCGCGCCCGGCAATGCCAAGAACACGAGCAATCTCCTCTCCCACGAGCTTGTCTCCCCCCCATGCGATGGCCTGATCCAACAGACTCATCGCATCACGCATGCTTCCCGCCGCCTCCCGCGCCATCAGTCCCAACGCGGCATCATCCGCCGCAATCCCTTCCTGATCGAGCACGTGACGAAGCTGCTTGGCAATCGACGACGACGAAATGAGCTTGAAGTCATAACGCTGACATCGGCTCAAAATCGTGACCGGAACTTTATGCACTTCCGTCGTCGCAAAGATGAACTTCACGTGAGGCGGTGGCTCCTCCAAGGTCTTCAAAAACGCGTTCCACGCGTTCGAAGACAACATATGTACTTCGTCGACGATCACGACTTTGAAGCGATCGCGGGAAGGACGGTACGGCAAGCTTTCCTGCAACCGACGCACTTCATCCACACCGTTGTAGCTCGCGCCGTCGATTTCCTGGACGTCGATATCATTGCTGGCAGCGATTTCGGTGCATGCGGGACATTGCAAACACGGTTTGGGAGTGGGACCAGCCTCGCAGTTCAAGGATTTGGCGAGAATGCGCGCGCTCGTCGTTTTTCCTACTCCACGAACGCCCGTGAACAAAAACGCATGGGCAATGCGTCCGCTAACGATGGCGTTCGATAAGGTGCGGGAGACATGCTCCTGTCCCACCAGATCATCGAAGGTCATCGGTCGCCATTTTCGAGCGAGTACCAAGTAACTCATTGGCAAACGGTCCTAGCGCAGCGTTCTTCCGGACGCGAGTCGTACGCGCACCGGCTAGTCTTTCAACTCATCGTATACCGAAGGTTCGCTTCTGGGGGGGAGCGTATCGATCAGACGTCGCGGTTCCGGCGGCACTGAATTCTCTTTTCCAATAGGCAGAAAAACATTCACCGTCGTCCCCTCCCCAGAGCTGCTCTCGAACCACATCTCCCCGCCATGCGTCTCCACGATACGATTCACAATCGCCAACCCAAGACCCGTGCCCGTCGGACGAGTGGTGAAAAACGGGTCCTTGGCTCGACTTCGAACCTGCGTATCCATTCCCTCTCCATCATCGGATACCGTCACGATGAATCCCTCCGCCGTCTCCCGTGACGCCGCTCGAATCGATAGCGTAACCGTCCCCGAACCATCTGTCGCTTGAACTGCATTTTCTACAAGATTATCAAATACTTGCCGAAGCAAGTTCACATCGCCCCAGATCTGACCACGGGCGCTGTTTTCGTCGAACACCAAACGCGCATTGTGAATCGTCCCTACGAGCATGGCTCTTTGACACACTTCGTGAAGTACCAGCCGTTGCCGCTGAAGGTTGATCGGCCGCGCGTAATTGAGCAAATCCGATACCAGCCGATTGAGACGCTCCGATTCTTCTTCGAGAATCGAAAGCAATACGTCGTGATCGTGACGTGATAGCCCTTCGCGCTTCAAACTCGCCACGGCGTTGGTAATGACCGCCAGAGGGTTTCTCACTTCATGCGCGATGACGGCCGCCATCTCCCCAATGGCCGCGAGTTGCTCTTTCCGACCCAACTCATTTTGTAATTCTCGCAGCGCCCTTCTGGCTTCTCGAAGCTGCCTCCCCCGCTCGTTCAAGCTTTTCGCGTGTTGCGCATACTCTTGTCGTACCAAGTTGTACCGACGAAGAAAAAGGATGACGAGCACCGTGCTGAATACAATCAACCCAAGGGGAAGCAAGGAAAGACCACGAATGACCCCCGAGCCCACCAACATATCGTTGACTGCCGCCAGCGCGAATAGCACGGCTCCAGTGAATAACGCCAAACTGTCCCGTCGCTTTCGTTGGACGCTCCGACCGAACAACGCACAAGCGATGACATGAAAGACAGGTATTGCAACCACGTACATGGTTGCAAACCATGTATGAGGCTCTTTTTCGGTCAAAGGACCCACATTCGATAACGGGGCCCGCATCCCCGAACCATGCAACATCATAAAAATGAGAACGAAAGCGATCGCGTACGTGACAGCGGCCCCTTCGAGTTGACGACGCACGCCAGTGCATCGCATGGCGAAATGGACGTGCAACGCAGCCGCCATCACCGAGGCGCTTTCCGCGAACGTGGTCGCTAGCATCCACTGCGTCGGAAGATCTCCTCGCAGACAGCAAAACCCACAGGCCACCGATTGAGCTGCGACCACCCAGGCGATCAGGCTGAACAAAAGATAGTCAACGTTTCGCCTTCCCGATGCGTGGGTCACGAGAGACACGATCCCCACGACGCACAACCAGCACGCCAGGGAGAAGTATGCACCCGCAAGCAACGGGGAATGCACCGATGAGATCCTGTCAGCGAGTGTTGGGCAGGGTGAAGGTCAGAGGTATGATACCATTTCCGCCACGTCTGCTTCGACGATTCATTCCGATAACCATGATGGAATCGGGATATGGCTAGCGTCTAATCCTCGTTCGTGCGGTTTTCAAGCCAGGATGAGCAGGGGCTTGCATTATGGTGCGGTGGGGTGGGTTGGATGAATCAGCCCGTGGGAATTGTCCTGTCGGATGTGATCAAGCGCTCACCCGATAGTAACACGCACCCCCGAAACACAGGGCCGTGGGCGCGTTTTTCAACTTGCGGTTCATCGCTTCGAGCGCATCGACCTCGACGAACAAGCCCACTCCCCAGCCCGGTTCGCCCGTCTCTTCATCGTCGTGCGCCATGGCCTCCGCCGCCATCACTTTGCGAAATGGCTCGCTTGGACCAAAACTCATCACGTGTACATCACCTATCCGCGCCGGCATTTGCCCCTCTGCCGATCGAGCTACCCAACGTCCACCATGGGCGATGACCGCAAACGTCATCCAATCGCCCTCACGAAGGAAATCTCGAAGTTTGCGCACCCAACCCATTAAATCCACCGTCTGATCGCCGTCGCCCACCTCCACATAGACAGCCGTACCAAAATCGATGGCCCGAACCGCCGACCCCAACGGTTCCCGTTCGAGAAAATCGCTCACGGCAGACCGAAACACAAGGATCCGGGGAGGAAACTTATCCGCCGATTGCCCGTACTCGACTTCCTCCGCATCGTACCAACTTACCCATATTCCATAAGCATTCTCGTCCAGGAGCAAGGAATCATCCTGCTGCGACGATTCGTCGTCAGCCAATGGCTTGTCGAAACTCGGTTGTTCCACCGTCATGATGACGGAATGAATTCCAGCATTGGCGCTTCATTGCAAGCCCGTTGTGCATAGCCGCACGTAAGCCCGAGAAGCGGCGGTGGGCTTCGAAACCGCTTGGGCGCCAGGCGAAGGCGTCGACGCGCTGACAATCTGCGAAATGCTTTCCGCCAATTTCACCGTCATATCCAACGTCGGTACCGCAGGATTGAGAACCATCACCCTTTCGTGCGTCTCTCGCCCACGAATCCAACGCGCCTTGCGCAACCGCTGGTTGACCGCTTCATGGCATGGGGAACCTTCTAGCACCCGCAACAATACTTGGGGAAGAGCCACGGGCTGGCCGATGGCGTGGGCCCATCCCAATCCAATTTCAATACCGCGAAATCCCTGTATGGCGCCTTTCGGCCACACGCCAAGGCGCAACTCATCCGGCTGCTCTGTTCCCTTCGGGATCCGCCCAAGACCCCGCACACGCGCGGCGACTAGTTTTTTTGACTTGCGAAGCTCCTTCGCCACCCGAGCCAGCAACGGAGCCGCAGAATGCACCAGGTCCGCGGGGAGTTCCGTCCGACGACCCGTTCCAAACAACACGACAATCACTACGAAATCCAGCGCTGCCACATAAGCGAAATAGGTAGCATGCCGGGAAACCAGCCATACTCCCACCGCGTACAGGACGCTCACGATCGCAAATACAGCTTTGCCCAAAGGCGATCCCGCATCCAACCATCCCCATGGCCAGTCTTCTTTCTTCTCGAAAGCATCCCGATCCGAAAGCGGGAGCCATCGGCCCGGACCTCGAGGGGATACCCGTTTTTCCGGTACGCGATACGCGCTGAGCAGAATCACGCCAAACACGCCCACCGCCCCAGGGAACGGATGCTCCAAAAAAACCTGCGCTCCCACCGAAGCCGCCAGCAACGGCCCCGAAAACGCCATGCGAACCGCGATACCCACAGGAATCAGTGGACGAGGATGCACCCCTCGAACACGGCTGCTTCGCACCACCTGCCTATGCTTGAGCGTCAACAGCAACGAATACAAAACCGCAATCATACCGCCCACGGCCAAAAACGCCGCTCGACGCTCCGGAGCGATCAGAACCGCTTCCGGCGGTGGAGGAGCCTTCAACCGTGGGTCTTGCACCTCCCCAAATACCGCCGGATCTACCTTCACCTTCCACGTAACAACCTCCCCCGAGGCAACGTGCGGCCGCACCTGCTCCAATTCGTCCACCTCAGGATACTGCGTCAACGTCGTCAATACTCCCCCCAAAGGCGCCATCACCACCTCATCGTTCGGACCATCCAACCGTACCTCGTCCACCGCCCTCGGCGACGTGGCCGTCGTGGGAACCACAAATGTCGTTCGCACACTGTCAATGCCATCGTCCCATCGTGCCCCCACCCAGGACACGACCAGCATCGACCCGTCCCTCGTCACCCCGTTTTGTTTGAGTAAATCCACATCGTACGTCACCACGAAGTCGTAGATGCCCCGACGCACTCCCTTGCCCTCATCGATGTTTACACGAAGAGGACCATCCGGACGCTGCTCCACCCCCACCGGAATGGGCATTCGCGCGTCCATCGCGCCACCCGTCAATACAAAGGTCGGTTCCCCCACCAAAATCACGTCCCGATCCGCGATATGAACGTCAAACGAACGCAAAGGGCCGCCGTTCACCCGTAAGGATATCGTGTGCTGCACACGGGCCATCCCGTTGCGCATCAACACCAATCGGGCATCATGACGACGAACGGTTTGTTCCACCCAGGCGTGAGCGGGATGCGCAACAAGGATCCCGAGCACCGTGAGAAGCGAAACGAGGAGCGTTGGAATCCGAAACGACATTGTCCTACATGGGATTACCTTGGCTTGGCCAACTGGCCAAATAATCTCCCATCCCAATTCCCGATCGCCCCGATTCCCGCGAGAAATGAGATTTCCCAGGTTGAGCCCTTGGTCTAGTCCTGACTATACAGCGACGAGAAGCGCAACGAATGGCGGTCACCCTCGTACTTCGATCGGATAGTTCCGACTCCAGCATCACGTTCGATCAGCCGCGGGTCGTCATAGGACGCGGTGAGGCGTGCGATTTTCGAATCCCGGACCCATCCGTCAGCCATCGACACGCCAGCATCCGTCAGCGAGGAACCGAACTCGTCGTCGTCGATGAGGGGAGCACGAACGGCACCTTCGTGGGAACCACGAGGTTGCATCCGCATTCTCCCGCCACATTGCGGCATGGCAGCATGGTTCGTCTGGGGCGCGTGTGGCTGGAAATCAAGCTGGAGTCCGCGATGCCGACCGCGCAATCCGTGCAAGTCACCAAGGATTTGGCGTTGGCGATGGTGGCCGAAGCGATGCGTCGTGAAGGGGAATGCATGACCGCACGTCTGGTGGTCATTGCGGGCCCCGACACGGGACGAGAAGTGCCTTTGGATGAAGCCGGGCAGTCCGTGGTCATTGGTCGTGGTCGTGATGTCCATTTTCCCATTGATGTGGATGATGCGTCACGACGTCATGCGCGGGTTCTTCGCCGGGGTGATCTGGCACTGCTGCGTGATTTGGGGTCCCGCAATGGTACGTTGGTCGAGGGAACCGCCATTGCAGCCGACCGTGATACGGTGTTGCGTCCTGGCGATCAGTTCGTCATTTGTTCCGATGTATTCGTGTATGAGAACCCGGCCGTAGAGGCGTTGCGCCAAATCGAGGCTTTGGACGACGAGCTTTTGGACAGTGACGAATGGAATGCGGTACCTCCTCCTCCGTCGACGGTAGATATCGTGGCGGAGCCTATGCCTCCGAGTGTCGATCCGCCCCCCCCGTCGGAGCCTAAGCCCGTAATAAGACAAGCTTTTCCCCGCAATGAGCGTCGAACTTCTACCCAAAAGAAGTCGGGATGGGGAAGGACGGATTTGATCGTCGTGTTCCTTGCCCTGGTGGTGATGGTATTGAGCACGGTGGGAATGCTTTGGCTGTTTCGAACGTGAGTCGGCGGGAAAGGAAAACGGAATGAATTTCGAAGTGCAAAGCTCACAGGGGGTATCGACCCTTTGGCTTGCGGATGAGCAGCGTCGCAATGCCATGGGCCTTTCGTTTTTTTCGGAACTGCCCAAACAAGTGGAAGCTTTGGAGGCGGATACGGGTACGCGTGTCGTGGTGATTGCCGCTCGCGGACCGCATTTTTCCGTTGGTTTGGACTTGAAAGGCGACCTCCTTCCGCAGTTGCAGGGATTGTTGGGGGCCAGCTTGGCTTCCGAGCGCGAAAAGCTCTACGCCTTGATTCAGTCGTGGCAGAAGGGATTTCGAGCGCTGGCGTCTTGCTCCAAGCCGGTCATCGCCGCCGTTCACGGTGCCTGTGTCGGCGGTGGACTCGACCTGATCTCTGCTTGCGATATTCGTTATGCGTCCGCGGATGCCATGTTCAGTCTGCGCGAAACTCGTCTTGCCATGGTTGCGGACTTGGGGGCGTTGCAGCGGCTTGGCGGTATCATCGGTCAGGGGCATCTTCGGGACATGGCTTTTACCGGACGCGACGTTACCGCGGCCGAAGCCTTGCGCATGGGGTTGGTCAATGACGTGCTGCCCACATCGGAAGCGGTCTTGGCTCGTGCCTTGGAAATGGCGCGAACGATCGCCGAAAACAGTCCATTGGCGGTTCGAGGCGTGAAACGGATGCTTCATGAAATGAACCGTGTGGCCATCGATCGGGGGTTGGAACACGTGGCGTTGTGGAATACCGCATTTTTACCGAGCGAGGACCTGATGGAAGCGTTTGCGGCGTTTTTGCAAAAGCGCCCGCCAACCTTCAAGGGGTCATGAGGGTCTGCAAAAAATAGACTTCTCGAGCCCATCGGCTGGCCTTGTCGCCCGTCGCGTAGTGAACGTGGGCTCCCGCGTTTCGCAGTTTCCTCACCAGTTCATCGGAGACCGGATTCGTCGTCTCCACGCTCACGAGTACCGAAGCATCGCGACCGTTCGGCACGCAAATCGGTTCCTGACTTGGTGGCGAAGGTGAAACGACAAGCGGCCAGGAAGAGGGCAGGGCAACGTCGAGCGCTTCTTTCCAGCGGGATGAACGCGCGACCATCGCCACCCGATGGCTGCCCAACCGCTCTTGCACCCATCGCGAAATCCCTTTCATCCACCCTTGCAGTGTATCTCGCGAAAAAAGTCCGCCTGCCAGTGGTTCGATGACGCCCATGCCTTCTCCCACCCAATACCGGATATCCGGCCGCCAACTGCCCACGGCTTCCGCGTCTCCCAGCCACACCACGACACCGTCCACGGGGCGCTTTTCCGGCAGATAAACCACCGCTTCCAGGGCTCCCGTCGTGCTTTCGATGAGCGCCTTTTCCCACAGGAGATCGTCGAGCCGCGCCAGCGTTGGACGGCTGTCGTCACGCAATTTTCGCGCGGACGCCCGAGCCGTATCGATTTCCCAAATGTCAGAAGGACCTTGTGGCGTTTCCCACGTCACCGTTAACACCCGGCCATCACGCGAAAAACTGTCCAACGTTCCTACCCCGGCAGGCATGGGCACCGAAAGGGGAGGCCCCACGAGACTTCTTCGAACCAGAACCATGGCGTTTCCCATGGGACCTTGCGTGAGAACGGCGAACGTGGGACTTCGTGCATGCGTTTTGATTTCCACCACTCGCTGTTCTGCTTGTCGAACTTGATAAATCTCTCTGGGCTGCGTGGTGCGTACGCCAACCCAATACACCGTGCTTGGCGGACCGGATGCGCTCCCCGAAAATAGCAGAGATATGCCATCGGGCGCGTAGGCGGCTTGGTCGATACGAATGGCTCCCGCTGCATCGAATCGAAGGTGTTGCTGTCCCCGGGCATCCACCTCGATGATTGTTGCCTGGTTCGTTGCCGGCTCATCGAGCAGTAAAAAACGCTGCCCGTAATGGTCCATCCCGCAAAAACGTTGCGTGGGTTCGAGGGGAATGTGGCGCCTGGCCGAGCTGCAAAACTCGCCTATCAGCAATCGATCGTGGGACAAGGCAACGAATTGGTTGCGAGCGATATCCGAGCGAAGTGCAGGGGTGCCGTCGAATCCGCAAGGCAGCACCGTGGACTGCTCCCGGTCGAAAAGGCTGAAAGACCAGTTTTCCGTATGGGATGCGCCAAGAAGGATTTGCCGGGAGGTGAGACCGAAGTCGACGAAGGCTACCTCGTGGGCGTGGACAATGCGTTGGGGAGGAAGGCGAAGGTCTTTCCATCCCGATACATACGCGCTCCATGCGCCATGACGATTGGAAAGGAATGCGATCGAACGCAGGTCCGGGGACCATCGAGCGGCGCGATTCGAGTAGGCCCGAAGAACGTCTTGTGCATCGAGGCGAAGGGCCTCGAATCGTTGTGCGAGGGGAGGTGGGTCGACAGAAGGGTCATCGATGAGATGTGCGGGGTTGTGGCTTGGTGATGGTGGTGGAACGAGCGGGGGTGAAGGGGTTGTCGACGCAGAGCCGTGGGGATGCACGGCGCAGAAGGCGGGAAAGTGGCAGGAAGGAAGTGCCGCGAAGAGGACGCTCGGGATCTGTAAAAACAATAATAATAATCGTATGTTACCTTGATCTCGGGGCGTTGGAACAAAGCGCGTTGGCTCCACGGCATCGGCGTATCATAAATCAGCATGGCCTGAGCCACGAATGTGCAGGGATAGCGGGCCAAGTCTGGTCACCCGCGGCCATTGTTGCTAACACGTCGCGGTCCGTGCCGACGGCGTTGCTGGTGTGGCAAAGCCGGGTCTTGACCATCGAGCGAATAAGATGACCGACAAACACGACGACGTGATTGAGGAAGACCGAACGCAAGAGCGAGAAAAGGAACCTTCGAAGGCGGAGGAACCGGATGGGGGCGTGAGCGAATCCGAGGCTACCGAAGGCGAATCGAGCGTGGCTGCGAAACGAGGCGAGCAGGGCTCGGATGGTGGTGCTGCGGCCAAGTCCTCGAAGCCGTCCCACAAGCGTCCCACTCGTTGGCTTCGAGGAGGCGTGCCTGTTGGATTGGGCGGTTTCCTTGCGTTTTGCATTATGGCCCTCGAAGGGCAGTACCGGTGGGGTGTGCCGGTAGGAGTGGTTGCGATTGCGGCGTTTTCATGGGGGCTTCTCGACCTGCTGGGCACATTTGACGATGATGACGAGACGGTGGCCCACCGTTTTCGGTTGGCGCAGGTTGGACCCACGATCGCGGCGATGGCGGGGACGCTATTGTTGACCCTGTCGTTGACGGGGCTTGCGGTTGCGGGACGGATGCCGATCTGGGCGAGTGCTTTATCTATTCCGGCTTCGTTTTTGGGCCTCGTGGTATCGGTTTATCGATTCGGTGAAAAAATTGGCGCCTGGGCAACGGATGAGACTGGCCGTCCGCGCTCTCTACTGCATCGACATGGGTTTTGGGTCGTCGTGACCGGAACGGTTTTGTTTTTGCCCATGTTGGGAAGCTATTCGCTGAGTGACCCGTGGGAAACCCATTACGGGGAGGTGGCCCGAGAGATCCTGGCGCGCAATGATTGGATTTCGACTTGGTGGGCGCAGGACGGTTGGTTTTGGTCCAAACCGGTGCTGAATTTTTGGACGGAAGCGCTATCGATGTCGCTATTTGGCGCGGGCTATCAGCCGGACCAGATGTTGGCTTCTTTTGCGGATGGGCGATCGCCGTGGCCGGAGTGGGCCATTCGCATGCCCGTATTCATCTTTACGATCGTTGCGCTCTATTTCATCTACAAGGCGGTGGCCAACGTCTTCGGGCGAAGGGCTGGACTGCTCGGGGCTCTGGTTCTTTCGACGATGCCTTATTGGTATCTCATCGCGCATCAGACGATGACGGATTTGCCTTTCGTGGCGTCGATGACGACATCGATGGCATTTTTGCTGCTTGGTTTGCACACCGATCCGAATCGCACGGTACGAACCTACGAACTCGATCTGGGTGTGACGCGTTTTCGTTTGTCTGGGTATCACCTGGTGTTGGGAGTCATTGTGATGACGGTGGCGCCCCAGGTGTTTTACCTATTGTCGCGCAATGTCGAACTGTTGCTGGGTGGGCCTTGGGGATTTCGGCCGCACGCGGACGTATTTTTTTCGGGGTCCGCGGGCAATTGTGGGCTTCCGGGCAATCAGGATTGTACGCAGACCTTTCCGGTCAACAAGGATATGCAGCCCGCGGTGCAAGCGCTGATCTGGGCTGTTGCGACGGGATTGTTGCTTTGGTTGAATCATAAGGAGCGAAGGCTCAGTCGGCTGTTTTTCTTGGCGGGATGGTTTTTTGCAGCGGTGTCGACCATGGGAAAGGGGCCGGCCGGTTTTGCGCTGCCGGCGCTTTGCGCGGGCGCGTATATCTTTGCCACGGGCAAGTGGAAAAAACTGCTCGACCTCGAATTCATCAGTGGACTGCTCATCATCCTTGCGGTGGCTGTCCCCTGGTACACGGCGATGTTCATGCGGCATGGGCAAGCGTTTACTGACCGCTTGCTCTTCCACGATATGTGGAAGCGAGCCATCGTGCATGTCCACGATACCAACGCGGGCGTCGACGTTTCGTTTCGCTATTTCGTGTGGCAGCTCGGCTATGGGCTTTTCCCCTGGACAGGTCTCGTTCCCGTGGGACTCGTTTGGTGGTTGCGACGACGAGAGGATGCGGCTGGTTCGGGACGAGGCGACGTGTCGGTATTTCTTGCCATGTGGTTCGTGTTCGCTTTTGCCTTGTTTACGGCCATGCTGACGAAGTTTCATCACTACATTTTCCCGGCGGTCCCCCCGGCGGCCATGTTGACGGGAATTGTCCTTGACCGGATGATGGGTGATGAAAAGTTGATAAGAGATAAGGGAATACTAGGATATTTCATCTTGTTGGGAGGAGGGGTCCTAGTATCCATATATGGACTGTTTCGATGTTTTCCGGGAATGCTCATGGGATTCAAACCGGAAGGGGCAGACCCTCGGCCTGGTTCGATCGCTCTTGGATTGCCTCTGTTGATCGTCGGAATCGCCCTGCTTGTCGTGGGCATCAAGCGCTTCGGTGCATGCGGCGAATCCACGAAATCGGAGCCGTCCCACGGCCCGTTCGAAAACACCATCCTGGGAGCCACGGGCATCGCCGCGGCTCTCGTTGTCGGCCTGGTCGGTTTCGACCTGGCTAGCCAAGCTGGCTCGAGCAATCCAGGACAGGCGAATCTGATGTACTTGTTCACGTACAACTACAAGCGTACCTGGCCGGATTCCCTCGAGTTTTCAGGCATGATCACCGCGTTCGCCATCGCCGCGGCCGTGCTCATGCTCTTGCTCGTGTATCAACGAATCAGAGCACATATCGTGGTGATAGCCACCATGCTCAGCATCGCCTGGGCTGCCTGGGGGCTGAACATCTACCTCGTGAAAACATCCCCCCATTGGGGACAACGGGAGATCATTGCCGCGTACTTCTCGCATCGCGCCAGCCCCGAAGAGCAAATCGTTGCCTTCCAAATGAATTGGAAAGGCGAGAATTTTTACACGAGCAACCGCATTCCAGCCTTCGTCTCCAGCGGCCAGAAGTTCAAAGACTGGATCAAAAAAGAAAAAGAACGCGGCGTGTCCACCATGTTCTTCGTAACCGAACATGGCAGGGCCCGAAGTCTCGAAAGCGAATTGGGGGAAGGGGTGGCCTCTTTCGAGAAAATCACCGATAAACGACTCAACAATAAGTTCGCGATTTTCAAAGTTAAATTTGGAAATCGACCGTCGCAACCCGCCCCGGAGAACACGGAGACGACGGAAGAAGACGACGGATAAACGGGGGGGTGGCCGGTCTTCGACGGTGAAATCACCCGCCTCGGCGTGTTCGACTTGCACGGTGGGCGGAATCAAAACACAGTAGGAGCCATCCTGACGGAACCGCGGTTCGACCATCGTGGGCCGCTGCCGTTCACCGAACAGCCCTCTTGCCGGTGGAGTCGTACATGCCACAGCGACCAATTGTAAGGTTTCTCGTACTGATTGGTGTCACATCGATTGGGTGCAATGACTTGCCGAAAGAGGCGGAAGGCGTCGGGACTCGTTCGATGCCGGTGGTGGGAGGCGTGCCTGCGGAGGTCGGTGATTACCCTTCCACGGTTTCGTTGATGATGAAGCAGGGGGGCAAGTGGGAGTCGGGATGTACGGGTACTTTGGTCGCACCTACCGTGGTGATTACGGCGGCTCATTGTCTCGAAGATTGGTGGGGCACACCGCTTTCGATCAATGAGATTCGCATCGTGTACGGTTATACCAATCCCCAGACCGCGCCATCTTCCGAACTGCGCACCCTCGCATCGCTGCATCCGCATCCGAATTATGCGCCCAATGCTTCGACCGACTCTGATGGGCTCGGCAAGACGAACGACATTGGCGTGGTGGTGTTGAACGAACCGATCGCCAATGGGGTGACGACGCCGATTTTACCTGAAAATATGGTCGATTCCGTGCTGGTACCGGGGTCGCAGGTTCATGTGGTCGGCTATGGGATCAACAATATCAACACGTGGGCATCGGGCATCTTGTACAAGGCCATCACGCCCTATATTCGACATATTTCATGGGAGATGCTGGCGGGAAGCCCTGGCAATCCCGATAGCTGCAATGGCGATAGTGGTGGTCCGGCGTATATGGAGGTGGGCGGCGCCTTGTACCTTGTGGGAGTCACCTCCCGCGCCTGGAAAAAGTCGCAAAAAATGTGCGGTGATGGGGGTATTTATACCATCGCTTCCGCTCATTTGACATGGCTCGAGGGGGTCGTGGGTAACTTGGATGCCGGGGTATCCGACATCACCCTGGATGTTTCGCACCTGGATGCCAGCGAATCGTGCTTGCCCCTGACGTCTCGCTGTCATCCCATGACCAACGAGGGATGTGATTCGTCGGCCGGAGAAGCATGCAAAGTCACGAACGGGGCGATGACGTGTCAGAAAGCCTCCAACGACGTGCAAGAGGGCGGTTTATGCGATCAGACCTCTCGATTCTGTGCCGTGGGATTGCATTGTGGTTCGACGTTTCGCTGTCAGCGGGTTTGTTGCTCGGATGCGGATTGTCCGCAGGGAGGCCCTTGCTTGCCGATTTCTGGCACGATTGGCTCGCTGGGGACATGCGAATGGGTCAAGCAGGATGCTTCCCCGGATGTCGAGACTGATTCCACGACGGAAGCGGCGGCGGATGCGATGGGAGGAGCGGGGGGGGCTGCGGGCCAAGGCGGTATGGCGGGACAAGGTGGCGTGGCAGGACAAGGTGGCATGGCGGCAAACGGGGGAGCCGCGGGTTCCGGGCAAGCAGCAGGCCATGCGGGCGATGGCAATGAATCCCGGCCCCCTAAGCCCTCAGCGGAAGAAGACGATGAAGGATGCGGTTGCCGCACGGCGGGCTCTCGTTCGGTCGGTACGCCCGCGTGGCTCGCTGCCCTCGGTTTGGGGCTGCTGCTACGACGTCGTCAGAAAACTCTCTAATCTTTCCTTGGGAACTACGTCTGTGCGTCGGGCCACGGCTCGTGCTATGGCGGAAGGGTGCAAGACCCGTATGAAGTGCTTGGTGTGCCGCGAGATGCGACCGCCGACGAGATCAAAGCCGCCTTTCGCAAATTAGCCGCGAAGCATCATCCGGATCGCAATGCGGGTGATGTTTCCGCCAACGAACGGTTCAAAGAGATCAACGCGGCGTATCAACTGCTATCGGATCCGAAAAAACGTATGATGTTCGACCGGTTCGGCGCCGCCGGAGCCAACGCATCGGGCGCGAATCCCTTCGCGGGGGGAATGCCATTCGACTTCGATTTATCGGGCGTGAGTCTTGACGGTATCTTCGGCGATCTTCTTGGAGCTTTCGGTTTTGGCGGAAAAGGGGATCGAGGGGACGTCAAAAAAGAGGTCACCATCGATTTTGCCGAAGCGGCTTTCGGATGTGAAAAAGAGGTCACGTACGAGCGAGCGGAATTGTGCGAACGTTGCCACGGTTCTGGGGCGGCCAGTGGAGCGGATACCCGAACCTGTTCCGCATGCAATGGCCGTGGCCGTATTCGCTTTCAACAGCCTTTCCTTCCCATGGCGGCCGAGCGCGTTTGCTCACGGTGTCATGGGACCGGACGAGAAGTGCTCGTGCCTTGCGTCGAATGCCGTGGCGAAGGCATGGTGCGCAAAAAAAAGACGATGCTTGTGCAGATCTCGCCGGGAATCGAGCACAATGCCTCCCAAGTCGTCGCCCGAGCGGGCAGCATTCCTCACCCAAACAAGGGGCCGGGGGACTTGGAACTCACCATCAAAGTTCGGCCTCATGAGTTATTTCGTCGTGAGGGCGACGATGTGGTGTGTTCCGTGCCCATCTCCTTTCCCCAGGCTACCCTTGGAGCCGAAATTGAAATTCCCACGCTTGCGGGCAAGGGAAAGCTCCGGGTTCCTTCCGGAACGCAATCGGGGACGGTTCTTCGCCTCCGCGGCATGGGGATTCCCCGTCGAGTCATTGGTGGAAGAGGGGATCAACTCGTGGAAGTCTCCGTGGAGGTACCGGTCAACCTATCGGACCGTGCCAAAACGCTCATCCAGGAATTGGGAGACGAAATTGGAGCCGAGGTGCAGCCTCAGCGCCGCACTTTCATGGAAAAGCTGCGAGATCTATTCGGCTGAAAGCAAGCAGCGGGCCGTAGGATGCAATGAATGAGCAGGTGGGCAAGTACGTCTTTTTGGGTATGTGGATCGTTTCCTTGAGCCCTCGAGGGACAGCATGATGAAACAAGCCAAAGTGATTGCAACCGTGGTGCTGGTCGCGCTTGCCGTGGGATGTCGAACCGAGTCTCGTCCTCAGGTTGCGGGAACGCAGCCCGGCTATGGTCAGCCGGGCTATGGTCAGCCGGGTTATGGGCAACCGGGCTATGGTCAGCCGGGCTATGGTCAACCGGGTTATGGTCAACCGGGCTATGGTCAACCGGGCCAGCCGGGTTATGGTCAACCGGGGGCACCTCCCGCAACCACTCCACCTGCGACCTCTCCACCCACGGGATCGTTGCCCGCGCCGCCGATTGGTTCTTTCGATGCTTCGGGGACGATGACGGCGTCATTCATACGGCAAGAGGCGAAAACGGTACTTGATGCGTTGGTGGCGGCGTTGCCCAATGACGCCCGGGGGCGTGTGATAGGGATTCCTCTTGCAGTGATTGAGGATCCTGGGGAAGTCAATGCGTTTGCGGGTTGTGACAAGACGGGTCGGGCATTCATGGGGATTACGGCACCGTTGCTGACGTTACAAGCGGCTTCCTCTGAGGCCAAAGCGTATGACGAGTTGAATGGCACGCGATATCACGATGATTATGTGAATTCGGTGGCCAATTCCGTGCGGGGAGGCAGGGCGGTGCAGGGGCTGTCGCCGGGGCAACTTCCGGTGCCCAACGCTCTTGATCCGCGAAAGTTGGCGCGACAGAAGTTTTTGTTCGACGAGCAGCTCGCGTTTGTGCTGGGCCATGAGCTGGCGCATCATTATCGCGGGCATACGGGCTGTGCCAACGGTGGGGCCAGTACCGGGGTTAGTGCGGAGGATATTGGTCGTTTGCTGTCCAATACCGTGCCGATTTTCAACCAACCCCTCGAAGTGGAAGCGGATGTTCATGGTGTTCGGAACACGCTCGACGCTGGGGTGCGTCAGCAAGGGGCGCCTTGGACGGAAGAGGGCGCCATGTTGACGCTCGACTTTTTCAATCGTCTATCGCAATTCGGACCGGAGGTGCTGTTGTTGGGATTTCTTCAAACCCACCCTCATCCGACGTTTCGAATACCGATCGTTCAGTCTACGGCGCAGCAGTGGCGTCAGAGTGGTGGACAGAGTCAGCCTGGGGGGACCAATCCTTTCCCCTTCCCCTTGCCTTTTCCCATTCCCGGCCTTGGTAATTGAAGTGGGATTGGGGTAGAGCCCCGGACCGGTCGTTTCGTCTTCTTCCTTGATGGCTCGAATCGGAGTCGGTGCCCGAACTGGAAAAGGGTAGCGCTGAAGCCGCGAGGCGTAGCGGTTGACTGTGGAACCCCAAAGGTGGTTCGTGGCTAGGAACGAGGGAGCCCCATTATCGAAACGTGAGGGCTATGGGTATTTCGTGCAGCAAGTAGCCTGGTGTTCGATGGGGATGATGAATCGACAGGGGACCCTTTCGATTTGCATAACGCGGCAAATTTAAAGGGAATTTTGGTGATCCGTGGTCTGAGATTTCGGTAGGACATACAAGGGAAGCTGATCGTTTCCTCGGACTTTTCGCAGGAGCCGTCGGGAGGTCATCAGTTCCCGCAGGTGGTCGAAAAGGGGAGCAAGTCCAATATCCAGGGCTATGGCGAGGTCGTTGGCGGTCAGGCCGCCCTTATGTTTCGCGAGGGTATCGAGGATTCGTTTTCCCAGCGGGGATAGGGGCTGCGCGTTTTCGGCCTTGGTTGGCTCAGGAACGAAATTCGTGACACGATCCACGAAAACGTCGATGGCTTGCTGAATCGTTTTACGCAGCAAAAGAGAGTCGAGCATTGTTGTTCCCCTAAACGCCATCAATGCCTTTGGCAATGGGTATTCGCATATCCCATGGGTTGGATAGCAGAAGATTCGCTGATTTTTTCCCAACCGAGTATCCTTCTTTGAGGCCTTCGTCATGGTTTCCACCGCCCACGTCGAGTTTTTTACGCCTACCGAGCCCGAGAACCACAAACATAAGTGGGTTCCCCCGGAGCATCTTCTCAATCGTGAAGTGTCCTGGCTTCACTTCAATCGTCGAGTTCTTTCGCTTGCGGAGGACGAGACCCTTCCGCTGCTCGAGCGCTTCAAGTTCTTGTCCATCGTGGGGTCGAACATGGACGAGTTTTTCATGAAGCGAATCGGTGGGCTCAAACGCTGGGTTCGCCTTGGTACGGAAACGCTGTCGCCCGACGGGCTGAGCCCAAAACAGCAACTAACCATGTGTCGACCGATCATTCGGGAGATCGTGGCGAGGCAGGAGGCGTGTTACCAACAGCAGTTGCTTCCATTATTGAGCGAGGAGGGCATTCAGATTCTCGCGTGGGAGGACCTAGACGAAGGCGATCAGGCCTGGTGTCGTCAGTACTTCATCGAAAGCGTGTACCCGGTGCTTACGCCGCTGGCGGTGGATGCGAGCCATCCGTTTCCTTTCATTTCGAACCTTAGCTTGTCGCTTGGGATTCAGCTCACGGGTTTGCATGACATGCCCAAGCGATTCGTTCGGATCAAGGTGCCCAAAAATCGTCCGCGGTGGGTCACGCTCCCGGACAGTGCGCGCATGCTTCCCCTCGAGCAGATGATAGCGGCGTGTCTGGACTACATGATGCCTGGGGAAGCGTTTGCATCGATCCACATGTTTCGCGTGACCCGAAGCATCGTGGTGGATACGGGCGATTATCAGGATGATTTGTATCAGGACATGGAGGAGCGTCCGGGGCAGCTTCGGCGAGAGGTAGCGGACCAGCTCAGGGAACGCCGATTTGCTCCGGCGGTTCGTCTCGAGGTGGATGCAGCCATGCCCGAAGAATTGCGTCATTGGCTGATGCGTCAGCTCGATCTCGGTCCCGACGATCTCTATGAACGGCATTCACCCATCGGGTTGTGCGATTTGATTTCGATGGGCAACATCGATCGCCCGGACTTGAAGTATCGGTCGTTCCGGCCTCGCACGCATCCTCGATTGTCCGTGCTTAGGAAAGCGCCATCGGAAGAGCCGGGCACCAATATTTTCGCGATCATTCGCGACAACGACCTGTTGGTTCATCATCCGTTTCATGACTTCGACATGTCGGTGCTTCACTTCGTACGTGCAGCAGCGGAAGATCCCAAGGTGCTTGCGATCAAGCAGACGTTGTATCGTACGACGAGTGATAGTCCGATTGTTCATGCGTTGGTTCGAGCGGCGGAGCAAGGCAAGCAGGTGGCGGTGTTGGTAGAGCTACAGGCTCGTTTTGATGAGCATCGCAACTTGCAGTGGGCGCAGGTTCTCGAGTCTGCCGGGGCTCATGTGAGTTATGGCGTGGAGGACTTGAAGACCCACGCCAAGCTCGTGCTCGTGGTACGCGAAGAGGGGCAGGGGTTGAAGCGCTACGTTCATATCGGCACGGGCAACTACCATAGTGAAACCGCTCGAATGTATACGGATATCGGTTTATTTACCGCCGATCGGGTCTTGTGTGACGATGTCTCTCATTTGTTCAACACGTTGACGGGATACAGCCGCTTCGATCAGTATCGCAAGCTGTTGGTGGCGCCCAAGACCATGCGTCGGCGTTTCCTCGAACTCATCCATCGTGAGATCGATTTCGCTCGCGCGGGCCGACCAGCGCGAATTCGCGCGAAAATGAACCAACTCGAAGACCCGAAGATCATTGGCCGTCTGTACGAAGCGAGCCAGGCGGGGGTCGACATCGACATCATCGTCCGTGGTTTTTGCACGCTTCGTCCAGGTGTTCCCGGGCTTAGTGAGCGAATCCGTGTCCTGAGCGTGCTCGGCCGTTTTCTAGAGCATCATCGCATCTTCATCTTTCACAACGACGGAAACCCCGAGTATTTCATTGGAAGCGCAGATTGGATGACGCGCAATCTCCGTCGTCGTGTGGAGGCGGTGGCGCAAGTGGAGAACGAAGGTTGTAAGCGAGAACTCGAGCGCATCATGTGTACGTATTGGGAGACGGATTGCAACGCGTGGGAGATGGCTTCCGATGGCAGCTATCAGCGTCGTGCGCAGGGCAGCGGCCCTTGTCGGTCCGCGCAGGATTTGCTGATGGAAATCGAGACGCACGATGAGTAAGGAGGCTGTTTTCTGACCCCGTGCAGACGCTACGACGCCGAATCAATCGTGGGTTTTTTGCTTTCTGTCTCGTTCCTTTGCTAATCCAGATCCATTCATGGTGGTTTCATCGTTATTACGGGACGAGGTAGAGAGCTTTTTGGTTCATCTCGACAAGGAGCGTCGCTGTTCACCGCATACGGTGTCCGCGTATCGACGGGACCTTCGGCAATTCATTGAATTTGCAGAGCACAAGTTGGAAAGCGATGCGGTTCGGCTGTCGGATGTGACGGTATATCTGCTTCGCGCGTGGCTTGGGGACTTGGCGAGAACGCGTTCGGCGGCGACCGTAGCGCGAAAAATTGCCGCTATTCAAACGTTTTATCGAACGTTGATGCGTCGTCGCATCATCATGGATAATCCCGCGGCCAGCTTGTCGACGCCCAAGCTTCGGCGTCCTTTGCCAACCTTATGTGATGTGGATGCGGCACGAGAGATCGTGCAGATGCCCGACGGCTCGACGGCGTCGTTGGCTCGTGATCGGGCGATGTTGGAAGTGTTGTATGGGTCGGGACTGCGGGTGTCTGAACTCGTGGGATTGGACATCCACGACATGGACTTGGAATCGGCTACGGCGCGGGTGTTGGGCAAGGGGTCGAAGGAGCGGATCGTGCCTTTGGGCGAACCGTGTGTTCGGGCGCTACGCACGTACTTGACGGTGCGAGGGGAACTTCGGCATCCGACCTTGGGACAAGACGACAAAGCGCTGTTTTTGTCGAAGAGGGGAAAGAGAATGGGGGTGCGTCGGGTACAAACATTGGTGCATCAATACGGCGCATTGGGTGCGGGAAGGGCGGACATGCATCCGCATGCGCTTCGGCATACCTGTGCCACACACATGCTGGGCGGGGGAGCTGATCTTCGAGCCATTCAGGAGTTGTTGGGACACAGCAGTTTGTCTACGACGCAGCGTTATACGCACGTGTCCATCGAACATCTGATGGCTGTGTATGATCGAGCGCACCCCCACGCGCGGGGCAAGGAAAAGTCCGGGAGAACCAAGTCGTGAGCGAAAGCGGTTCCATTGACGAGAAAACAGAGCCAACTCGTATTCATCGTGACCAGCCGAAGGAGTCTCGATGGGGCGCGTGGTGGGCGCGTCTGTCGCGAGGGTGGATGGGTGGTGCGCTAGCGGGGGCGGCTGCGGTGTCGTTGGACACGATGTGGGTTTGGTCTTCCGCGACCGAAGATCATGAGTCGGGGTGGCTATCGTTGTTTCTGGCGGATTGGGGGGTGGTTGCGCCAGCGCTGGTGGTGACCTCTTTGGCGTTTTCGTTGTTATCGATTCTGACTCATCCGTCTCAACCGCTCGCATTTGGGGAGGCCGTGCGTTGGCTTGGAAGCGATGGAACGCGTGAGCAAGTCAACCGGGCGGTTCTATTGCCCATGGGCATGGTAGGGCTATGGGCCTGGGTGGTTGGAACAGCCCATATTTCTCGCTATTTGCTCAATACGCTCACGGACGCAAGGGCGGCGGGGCTTGCCATGGGCGCCGTGGGCATCATGGGGGCCATGCTTGTCGTTGTCGTAGCTTATGCGGTTTTCACCGGAATACGGGCCGCGCTATCGTCACGCCGACGTGAGGTACGGGCTCGTTTCAAAGCGTGGTGGACGGGAGCGTTGGCGTTTGTCTTGGTCGTTGCGATGGCGGTGTGGGGAATCAAGGCGGGAACGGTGGGAGGAGAAGGGGGAGTATTGGGGTTCATGGGTGTATTTCGGCGTCTCGAATTGGATTTGCGAGCGCCGTTGCTTTTGCTGGCCGTGGGATTGGGAGCATTTCTGGCCCCAAGCGTGTTGCGCCGTGTGTGGGCACCCTTGGCCTTTGCGGTTGGTTTGGCTCCTTTGGGCTGGACGGTTCATGCGGCGACTGCCTTGGATGATCCACAACTCGCGGTTCAACTCGAACGGTATTCTCCGTTGTCTCAGCCTTCTTTGCGCGTTCTTCGTCGATTGACGGATCGGGATGGGGATGGGGCGGCTGCTTATTTTGGAGGTGGGGATTGTGATGACCGCAACCCGGAGATTCATCCTCTTGCCGTGGACATACCGGGTGATGGAATCGATCAGGACTGTTCCGGTTCGGATGCACCGATTCCGGAAGTGGTGAAGCCCATGCCGAGCGACACGAAGGTGGAGGAACAGGCTGCTCGTTTGTTGCCGAAAGACCTGAACGTGTTGCTCATTTCGGTCGACACGTTGCGATGGGACATGGGGTTCATGGGTTATGGGCGGAACATCACTCCTGCCATCGATGCGTTAGCGAAAAAAGCGGTGGTCTTCGAAAAGACGTATGCGATGTCATCGTACACGGGCAAGGCCATTGGTCCGATGATGAGTGGCAAGTACCCTTCCGAAACCCACATGGGGTGGAAGCACTACAACACCTATCCGGAAACGGATATCATGGTGCAGGAGCGTCTGAGGGATGCGGGGATCTGGACCATGGCGATTCACTGCCATTGGTACTTCAAGAAAGAAACGGGGCTTGGGCGAGGCATGGATGTGTTTGACCTGTCCGCGCTTCCGACCCAGGGCATCGATGCCACGACCGATACGAGCTATTCAGCCGATCGTCTATCGGATGCGGCCATCAAGGTTTTGTCGGACTCGGCCAACACATCGAAACCTTTTTATGCGTGGGTGCATTATTTCGATCCCCATGCGGAATACTTGATCCACAAGGGAACGGAGGAATTCGGGAGAAAGCCCAGGGATTTATATGATCACGAGGTGCGGTGGACGGACGATCAGATCAAGCGGCTCTTGGATTTTGTGGCTGAGCAGCCGTGGGGAGAAAAGACGGCGATTGTGGTTACGTCGGATCATGGGGAAGCATTCGGTGAGCACGGGATGTTCCGGCATGGTTTCGAGGTTTGGGAGGAGATTGTACGAGTGCCGCTCATCATCTACGTTCCTGGCGTCTCGGCCAAACGTGTCACGCAGCGTCGGAGCCTGGTGGACCTGGTTCCCACGATTCTGGATCTGATGGGGGTGAAGCGTGGGGAGGCGAAGCACGATACGGACTTTGTGTCTGGGGTCAGTCTGGTGCCGGATCTGCTTTCGGAGCCGGGCAAGGAGCCGGCGCAGCGGGAGATTCTTGTGGATATGCCTCCGGGCCCATTCAACGAAGCGCGCCGGGCCTATATTCGAGGCGATATGAAGCTGATCGTGGCGGGAGGAATCAGGTATCAGCTTTTTGATTTGGGTGCGGATCCCCAGGAGAAAAAGGATCTGTCGAAAGACAAGGAACTGCTTACCGAGCAGCGACGGCACTACGATCAATTTCGGGCGCAACTGCGGGAGATTCCGCTACGGCCGCCGAAAAATTAAAGGGTGCGGGAATGATTGGGTCGTGCCGATGGTTCTATTTCGCTACGACTTTTTCGGTATCTTGCGCTTGATTCTCAAACCCTGGCAGCGTCCTTCGGGACTTGCTTGCGAGGCTCGTGGAAACGAGTCTACAACGCCGAGGATTCATGCGACCGTCCGAGCATTCCGTTCCTCCGTCACAGCCCAACCCGTTCCGTCATTTGGGAGGAGGAAATTCGGGGGGCGACCGGCCGGTGCGGGTACAACTCGCGGTGGCGTTGGTGATCGCGTTGGTGTTGCTTGCGGTTCCGTTGTACTTGTGGCGTCGACCCAAGGTCGATGATTCGGCGAGCGCGGCAGCGTCTATGTCATCCGAAGCGCTCGCCGTTTTTCGTCCTCCGCCCGATCCGAGCAAAGCCGTGGTGGCGGCGGCGCTCGATGGGGGAGTGGAGACGGACAGGGTCAAGTTGGGCAGGGTATGGATCGACTCGTGCCAGCGTGCGGGAGTTCGAACCCCCGCGGAGCAATGTGATCGGCAACCGTATTTTGAAGAGGCCTTGGTCAAGGCGGTGCTTTCCCACGATTGTGTGCCCAAGATAAGCCAAGGAGGTTCTGTGAGTTACGCGCTTCGCATCGATCATCAGAAAAAAACGTATCGTGTGTTCGCGGGAAAAAGCGGATCACTTCGGCGAAATCAAGCCCTCGATGCTCTTTCGTGTGTGCAGCGTTCGATTGCCCAACCCGATTGGGATAGTCTGCCTCATCAGCATTCGAAGTATATCATTGCGGTCCTTGCCACCTATCCACCCCTCGACTCTGGAAAGCCGTGAGCGCATATTCAACGGATCGAAGTTGGTCGCAAACCACCTGGACTCGCCGCTCCCGGCAAGCGGCGGACCGTTTCGTCCTGTCCGCGGTCAATGCCGCCGTATACTTTGCCGATCGGAGTCACCAGCCCATGATGGGCAGTGCGCCCGCCGATCTGGTTTTCGCGCGCGGCAAATTGCGCTTGTATCGACTCCGTCCCCGCGATGCGGAGGAGTATGAACTGGGCACGGCGACACATCGGATCGAATCCCCACGGTACAGAACACCGGTGCTTGTCGTTCCTCCGCTGATGGTTCGACCGTATATCTACGACCTTCGTCCGGAGCATTCGATGCTTCGCACGTTGCGAGACGCGGGGCTTGACGTTTTCGTGGTCGACTTTGGTGTTCCGGATCGTGGTGATCGCGACGTGCGACTAGATGATTATGTGCTTGATTTTATGCCATCTTTTGTCGATGCGGCCCTGCAAGCGAGCGGAGCTTCGGGCATTGCGATGGTGGGCTATTGTATGGGCGGACTGTTCTCTTTGCTGCACGTGGGAACGTTCGACGATTCGCGGGTGCGGGCTTTGGTGACGATTGGCTCGCCGGTCAACTTCAAGAAGATGGGGGTGGTAACGATTGCCGCGACATTGGGTGCGCCTGCCGTGGACAGGGCACTCGATGTGCTTGGCAATGTGCCAGGCTCTTTGTCTTCCGTGGCATTCAAGCTCATCAATGGCCCGCGCACGTTCACGCGCTACGTGGACTTGCTACGAAACCTGCATGATGAGGATTACGTACGGGGATTTCTGGTCATCAACCACTGGGTCAATGACATGATCCCGTATCCCAGAGAAGCATTTCGACAAATGTTTCGAGAGATCGTGTATGAAAACCGTCTTCTCGAAAACCGTCTGTCGTTTGGTGGGCGTACTTGCGATTTTCGTCGTATTCGTTGTCCTCTATTCGCGGTTGCCGGCAAAACCGATATGATCGCGACGCCAGCGTCTACCCGGGGGATTGTCGATCTGCTCAGCAGTACGGACAAAACATTTCGCGAAGTCCCCGGAGGGCATGTTGCGGTGGTTGCGGGTTCAGAGGCGCCCGAGCATGTGTGGAAACCTATCGCGGATTGGTTGCTCGATCGTTTGGTGGCTCGAACCATGCCGCCAGCAGCATGCTGTCAACGCATGAAACAATGACCTTTGCATCCTTCGGGAGGATGATCTGAGTCGTGCGTCGTTGTCATCGACGCCGCCTCCGAGCGTGGGCAAGTCAGGTCATGGCGTGCGCGAGGCGTCGTTCACCGGACTCGAATAGCACCGCGATCTTGGCGGATTCGACTTCGACCACGACACCAAGGCCGAATTTGGGATGGGTGAGTCCTTGTCCGATGGAGTAGGTTTCCTTGATCGAATAGGGTCGCTGAGCGTTATCCCCCAGGGCTTGCACCGCGGCCGACCAGCTTTCTGGACGGTTTTTTTCTTGGGGATCAAGGCTGGATTCGGATTCTCGATCGGAGCGAAAGCTGACGCGTTTGGGACGGTGGATCGACATCGAGACACCCTGGGGGTTTGGGTTTCCAGTGGACGGGGTAATATTTTTTACACGGAGCTTTGGTCGCTCACAAGCGGATCTGGCGTTTCGATGTGTGATTTGAAAGCGAGGGATCGTCGTGTCTTGGGGTTATGACGTTGGGTTGTGCGCGGCATGAGGATGCCACTGTAGGCAAGGAGAGGATAGGAAGGCGAAACAACGGGGGCGATTCGTAGCGTGCTACGAGCATCTGAATTGCTTGTTTGAGGTTCTGCCCGTAAACAAGCTTCCTGCCGTTGTTCGTATTGATGTCCCTCCGATGGAAGAGACGAATGTGAAGCAAGAACTTCGATGGGCCGCTCAACCGGTTCGGCAATTGCTGCATCTTGCCTGGCCTATTGCGGTTTCCATGCTCTCGGTCAGTGTGATGACGCTCACGGATACGATGTTCGTGGGTTGGTTGGGGGCGTCACCGCTTGCGGGGGTGGGGCTTGGGGGAACGGCGGTATTTGTGTTGATGTGCTTTCCCTGGGGGTTGTTGGGGGGAGCGAAGGTATTGGTATCGCAAGCCGTGGGGGCGGGTCGGCGGAAGGAAGCGGGGCCATATTTGGGTGCGGCATTGCTGCTGGCGAGCGTGCTGGGGCTTGTCATCATGGGAGGTGGTTTAGCGGCGGCCGATATGCTTCGGACGTTGTCGTCGACCGCGGAGTCCGGGCAGGCGTCGGTGTCGTATTTCGCCCTGCGGGCTTTGGGAATTCCTGTTTTTTTACTGGGAGTTGCGATTCGAGAGACGCGATATGGGCTGGGTGATTCACGCTCGCCCATGGTGGCGTCGGTGCTGTCGAACGGGTTGAATATCGTTCTCGATTATCTTTTTATTTTTCCGTTGGGGATGGGGGTAGGGGGGGCGGCGTTGGCGACGGTGATAGCGCAGGTGGTGGAGACGTTGGTGTTGGTGGGCGTGCAGGGGAAGGATCGGTTGCCTGTATTAACGGCGCGCTGGCGTCATATTCGAGCGGTATGGCAGCTCGGGTGGCCTTCGGGGCTGCAGTGGGCCATGGAAACGGGAGCGTTTTCGGTATTGGCCGTCATGATCTCGATGTTCGACGAGGTGCAGATGGCGGCACATCAGATTGTGTTGCAGATCATTCATTTTGGATTTTTGCCAGCGGTGGCCGTACAAAGCGCGGTATCCGTGTTGTGTGGGCAGAGTGTGGGAGCGGGGCGAAGGCAGCTCGTGAAGCTGGTGGCGCGGCAAGCGCTGATGTTGGCGATAACGTACATGGGATTGTTTGCGGTGGCGATGGCCGTGTTTGGCATGGTGGTGGTCCGTGCGTTCACCGATGACGTTGCGGTACAAGGGGCGGCCCAAGCGTTGATATGGGTAGCGGTGGTGTTTCAAGTTTTCGATGCGGCCAATATCGTGGCGCGGGGGGCGCTTCAGGGAACGGGTGACGTTCGATATCCAGCGGTGTTGGGGGTTGTTCTTTCGTGGGTATGTACTCCGCCGTTGATGTGGCTGTTGGGGTATCGCCATGGGATGGGAGCAGCGGGGGGGTGGATTGGGTTGTGTCTGGAAATCATGGTGGGTGCGGTTTTGTTCTGGTGGAGGCTGGAACGAGGCGGGTGGCATCACGCCGCCGATAGGGCCTCGGCGCTGGCCGGACGACATCCCTCCCCGGGCGTGGCTTCAGGGTGATCATCCTCCAAGGTCGGGGCAAATCTCGTGGATGGGACGTCGCGCGGGCGTGTCAGGCTGCTGTTCGGCGGTGCCTACCGCGATGATGGCGACCGGGCGCAGGCTCTCGGGCAGGCTGAGCACATCACGAACGGATGATTCTCGAAAGGCACCGACCCAACATGCCGCAAGTCCCATGGCGTGCGCGGCGAGCAACAAATTCTGTGTGGCCGCGGCTGTGTCCTGGAGACAGTACAACTCGACACCCCGGCGGTGATAGGCTTTGAAAGCGCGGTCGGTGTCGGCGCAGATGACGAAAACGGCCGCAGCGTGTTCGACGAAGGACTGGTTCAACGCGGCCTGTCGAAGGCGTTGTTTGAGGGGGGAGTCGCGGATGATGCGCACGTGCCAGGGTTGGCTGTTGCCGCTGGAAGGCGCGGAAATGAAAGCTTCGAGCAGGGAGTGTTCCTGTTGTGGGGTGAGAGGCTGACGGGACAATCGTCGTGTACTGCGTCGAGTTCGCATCAGGTGTAGCAATTCATCGATGGTGATCATGGCCGCAGGATCAACCGTTTGGCGCGAGGATGGAAGCTTGAGGGTTTTCAAGCGCGGCAAAAGGACGGACGGTAGCGATGAGGGCAGTAGCCGTGGGGATGGTTGCCTTCGAACGGGCAATCTGCTTTTGGTGCGTTTTGAGTATGGTCCAGCCGATTCCGTCTTTGGCGGCTCGCGTAGGGATGGTCAGATTCGAATCGATGCAAAGGACACTGTGTGTGAAAAGGGCGAGTGGTTGGATGAACTATCTTGTCGGAGGCGATCCGCACCTATTTGATAGTAAGTGTTGAAATTAAAAAAGAATTTTCTTTGATCCGGAGGAGAGGCGATCCTAGGGCTTTACTTGTAGGAATACTGGATAGGGGCGGTCATGTCGAAATCGAAATGGAATTGGTGGTCGGCGTGGTGGGGGTTACTCGCGTACCAGTTGTCACCCTTGGCGTCGGCGCTCGGAGGTTTGAAAAGTTCGCTGCAAAATAGCGTGGGTTTTCCTCCGGGGAAGACTTTGTGATTTCCCTCCTCGACGCTGAACGTTTCTGCTTGTACGGAATGATTGACCGGGTCGAAGATGAGTTTGCGCAGCCAGCCGTTGCCGGTGTGCCCTCCCGAGCGACAATGATTTTTACAATTCGCTGCCTTCGCTTCCGCGCAGGGTTTCTCCATTTGGTAATCGACGACCATTTGATGGACCGGGTTGCCATTATTGCCTTTGGCCATACGGTATTCCGAATCGTTGATATGCCCGGAAACAACGAGAAATACATTGCTATGCCGAGCGGCTAGCTCTTTGAATGTCGTGTCTCCGGACGAGCCGACAACCTTGTCACTCGCTTTGCAACTGCTGTACTTCCCGTCATGTGTCAAATAGCAATGGGTGGCGATGATGACATGATGATCCGGGTGGTTACCAATGACTTTGCTGCCCCACTCGAGTACCTCTTTGCGAGGCGCGAACTCCAGGCTTAGGACCAAAAACTTCATCGTTCCCACTTCGAATTTGGTGTAATTATTGATGTTGCTATTTCCGTAGCTGTCGCCATACCAGGGTTTGCCTTCGAAACGGCTCTTCCCAAAGTAATTGTCAAATAGGCTGCCATTTCGTTTGAACACGCCATCGACGCGATAATCATGATTGCCGGTCGTCATGCTATAACGGCGTCCCGCCTTGTCGAGCGTATCAAATGCGGCGTCTCCGACGGCCCATTCGCTCTTCTTGTTGTTGTTCGTGTTGTCTCCAAGATGAATGACCGTCTGGATGCGGTCACTCACCCAATGGTCGGCTATCCACTGGGTCTGTTTACGATAGGGATTGTTTGCGTCATTCTTGAGTCCGGTGTAGTTTTGGGGATCGGGTATGAGGATGATCGAAAATGGAGCGAGCGGTTCCCCTTCGTCTTCCTGGCAGGTAACGGTCGAAGGATCGCACGTTTGCTGTTCCGGACAAGCCTCTACCGGAGACCATTCCAAGCATGAGTCGGTATCGTAGTGGCCACACGTTCGAATCCCGTCTTCATGACACGCTCGTTCTCCGTCTATTTCACACTCATCGACGCAATCGGCGCTGTCTGCTTCGAGGGAGCCGGAATCCGTAAGGGAGGTGCCCGAATCAGGGTTTTCCTGTCCTCCCTCTTCTGTCGTATTCTCGTCTTGTTCATGAGAATCCGTGGAAGAGTCCATTTCCGAAGGCTCCGCAGTCGCATCATCCGAGCCCGCGCAGCCTACGATCGACCCCAATACCACCACCAAAACGGGGACAAACCTAGAAGAGAACCGCATGGCCTGTTTCCTCCCTGTCAAGGGGAGAACTCAGGTTCTCCCCCAAACCACAGCCTCGAACTCCGAATGAGTAGCATGATAGCATGCGAGTTGGAGAAGCGAGGAGAAAATATTCCTCGGTCCGTCGTTCCTATCGTCTGATGAGGACGTCATTTCAAAGTGGCTGGGAATCATACCTGCCGTCAAGGTTGACGAGGCACGACACGCGACTGTCCTGCTGGAGAGTTGTTTAAACTCAACCTTATCGAAAAAAGGGAAAGCGAGACGACGTTCTTATTTCGATAACGGCAGGTGCGCGCCCCATTGGTCATGGACGCATTTACAACCTTATGCAAGGCTGTTATGAGAAAGCCCCCATTCAACTGGTTTAGTGATTCCGGTGATACGATTTCGGGGCAGGTGTTTGTGAAAACCAATCTCAAGGGTATTCGATGAATTCCTTATGGCAGAGGTTGATTCCTTTCGTCATCGGGCTTGCGGTAGTGCTGGTTCTTCGTTGGTTATCGAAGAATAAGTTTCGTCCGGCCACTTACGAAATGTCGCTCGAGGAAGAAGGCTACTTGGTGGAGTACCAGCCAGGTTCGAAAAAGACGCCGTCGCGGCTCACCTTTTCGATCAAAGACTCGCAGCGAAGGGATCCGACAGCCGGAAAGGGGATGGTTCCCTATCGCTCCGGGCCCAAGGGGCCGGAAATATTGACATATGTCTCTCCCCTCGTGCTGCGCAAGGAGACGAAATGGGATCGGTTGGGAAAGGCGTTAGGTCTCAACCGGGAGGTCCAAACGCGGGAAGCCTCTTTCGACCGTGCGGTATACATCGAAACCGACGCTCCAGCTCCTTTGGTTCGCAAGATCTTGGATGATGAGAAGGTGCGATCTCAGGTGCATCAATGGCTTGATGACGGTTGGGAAAAGGTGGTGTTTTTCGGGATGGGAACGTCGGTGGGGCTCGAAAAACGGGGAGTGGCAAAACCCCAAGCGCTCGATCCGCGCTGCCAACAATGGATGCGGGAGCTATCGTCCGTCTCTCGTCGGCTTCCCCAGGTTCGTTACGAGCATATTCGGATGGCACCCTGGACGCGACGGGATTGGGCGAAGACGATTTCGGCTGGGTTGGCGGTGCTGGGAGTAACCGCCACGGTTGTCGCCCGGGAAGCGTATCCGCCGTTATTTTGGCGCCCTTTCGAGGTATGCATTGGTCTTGGGGTCGTGGGGTGGCTGGCGGCGGTTCCCTTGTTGGCACTTGCCTTTCGGGGTCGCTCGGATTCTTTGCGTGTGTTTGGAACTTGTTCGCTGCTTCTGGCGCTGGGACTGCCGACCACGATGTATGGGTTGGGCCTTGGGCTCAATGGACTGCTCGATGGCTCGCCAGCGGTCGTCAAGCAATTGCAAGTTGAAAAAGCCTGGGCGACGAGAAGCAAGTCGACGTCTTATCACGTGACGTTGAAGCATTGGAATGAGTGGGTTGAACCGTTTTCCCTTCAGATAGATGGCAGCACGTATTACGGTATCCAGAGACATCTCCCGCCTCAATACGTGGCTCTGACGATTCGGGGGGGGGGCTTTGGGGTGGCCGTGGTGGACGCATCTTGATCCGGTGCAAGAACCGAAGCACGTCGATATCGGCCGATAGGCTGGGGATGAGCGCGACATCGTCTCGGGGGGGCTTGAACGGCTCATCCATGCACTTCGGGACGAATGAGGAAACAATATCCTTGCGCGTTGGTATATGTTCGAATATGCGAATGACGACATGACGTCCCCCTTGGCCATTCGATTTCGCGCGCTTGCGGATCCCACGCGCTTGCTTTTGCTAGGGGTTTTGTTGGATGAGGAATTGACGGTGGGCGAGCTGGCGGAAGTGAGCCGGACGCGCCAGCCGAGCGTTTCCCGGCATTTGGCGGGGTTGCGAGACGCGGGATTGATTGTGTCCCGGCGACAAGGGGCGATGACGTTTTATCGAGCCAACGCACAGGAAGTATTGGTGACGGGGGCTTTGCGTGCCGAGATCCTTTCGTTGGTACAAAATCCAACGATTGCGGGCCGCATCGAAAGCGTACTCGAGCGGCGTCGAGCACGGGCGGACGAGTTTTTCGATGAACGAGCGGAGGGGTGGGACGGTTTGCGTGCGCAACTTTTGTCGGATTCCGCGGTATTTGCATCGTTTTTGCCGTTGATCCCGCGGGGCTTGACGGTGGTGGACATCGGTACGGGCACGGGTGGATTGTTGCCCCATCTGGCCGAGTTTTCGGATCGCATCGTGGGCATCGATCAATCGGCTCAGATGCTTCGGCGCGCGCGTGATAGGGCACGTCGCCTGGGCCTGACGAACGTGGAATTCCACCGAGCGGACATCTCGAAGCTGCCGCTGCCTTCGAATACCTTCGACGTGGCGTTTGCGGTCTTGGTGTTGCATCACGCGCCCAAGCCTTTGGTTGCGATGCGGGAGATGGCTCGCGTGGTGAAACCGGGGGGGCGGGTCATCGTCCTGGACTTGGTAGCCCATGGGCAGGAGTGGTTGCGTCGGGAGCAAGCAGACTTATGGCTTGGTTTTACGGCTGAGGAAGTCAAAGCGATGATGGACGGCGCATCGTTGCACCTAGGGGGGCGCCGGGTGATCTCGCGCGCAAAGAGCCCTCGAAGTGAAGAATCATTGGAGTTATTCGTGGCGTGGGCCACGAAACAGCAGGAGCAAACGGCCTTGTCCAAGCGAGGTCGGGGAGACATTGATCATGGCCAGTGAAGGTAAAAATTACAAAGTTGCGGATATTGGGCTTGCGGATCAAGGCCGCATGAAAATCGAATGGGCGGAGTCACGCATGCCGGTGCTCATGGCCCTGCGGGAAGAGCATGCGAAAAAGCAGTCCTTCAAAGGCGCTCGCATTGCGGGGTGCTTGCATGTCACCAAGGAAACCGCCGTTCTCGTGCGAACCTTGCGAGCTGCTGGCGCCGAAGTTTCCTGGTCCGGATGCAATCCGCTGTCCACCAACGATGAGGTGGCGGCATTCCTCGCCGCCGATGGCGCGTCGGTGTATGCGTGGCACGGCCAGAACGTCGAAGAGTTTTATTGGTGCATCGACCGCACGCTCGATTTCAAACCCACGTTGACGCTCGACGACGGCGCGGACCTGATTTTTACCGTCCATAATCGTCATAAGGAGCTTGCGAAAACCATCATTGGCGGCACGGAGGAAACCACCACGGGAGTGCATCGTCTGCGCGCCATGGCCGCGGACGGCAAGTTGATGTATCCGGTGTTTGCGGTCAACGATTCCGAAACCAAGTGGGATTTCGATAACGTATACGGCACCGGGCAATCTTCTCTCGACGGGATTCTTCGGGCGACCAGTGTGCTTGTGGCGGGCAAGACATTCGTGGTGGCTGGCTATGGGCATTGTGGTCGTGGATGCGCGATGCGTGCCAAGGGGCTTGGGGCCAACGTGGTGGTCACGGAGGTCAAGCCGACTGCTGCCCTTCGTGCAACGCTCGAAGGGTTCCGTGTGATGCCGATGGATGAAGCCGCCAAAATTGGGGACATCTTCATCACCGCGACGGGCATGAAGGATGTGCTCGTGAAGCATCACTTCGAGAGCATGAAAGACGGTGCGATCGTGTGCAACACGGGGCATTACGACTGCGAGATCAATTTGGTGCAGCTCGGTGGGATTGCGCAAGCAAAGCGCACCATTCGCCCCAACAACGAGGAGTACATGGTTCAGGGCAAGCGCATTTACGTGCTCGCGCAGGGGCGTTTGGTCAATCTGGCGGCCGCGGAAGGTCATCCCAGCGAAGTGATGGATATGAGCTTTGCCAACCAATTCAACGCTCTGCTCGCGCTGCACCAAAAGGGACCGGGAGGCTATCCGCTCGGGGTTCACGTACTTCCGGCTGAACTCGATCAGCAAATCGCCATGCTCAAGCTCAAGACCCAAGGCGTGGGTATCGATACCTTGACAGCCGAACAGATTGCGTACGCCACCGATTACTCCGCGGGAACATGAGCGCTGCGGCTCATCCTCTTTCGACACCCTGATTGCCGATTTCCTGGACCTGTCCCCTCGAATCAGCAACTCGTCGTAGCGTTTTCCGAATCGCCAACGGCGAAATTGTTGGCACGGACGCCGCCGTTTCTCCCGAACTCCTTCGAGTTTCCATGTCCGATGATACGTATTCGGATAACGTGGAAAGCTGATGGTTTCAAGAGATGGTATTGGTGTAGTATGCTGTAATTACACAGAAAAATGTGTAGTAGCCATCTTATGTAGCTTTATGTTTATGCGGATCGGGATAGCGACTGGCTTGCCAGATTTCCTGGGCGACGCGAAGGACGGCAAAGAAAATTCCCAGGCCACGAATGCGCCAATCTTGCACGACAAAGATCATGACCATGATGAGCAGGATGGGCAGCAGGTAGCGGAAGGCCCATTTGAGGGTGTAGCCGCCGAAGGAAGGCATCTCGACGTCGGCGGATTCGGCGATGGACTTGACCATGAAGTTGGGGCCGTTGCCGATATACGTGATCGCGCCACAAAACACGGCGCCCAGGCTGATGGGAACCAAGTATATTTCGGGGACATCGGCGACGCGCGGCTGTCCGGGCAGAGTTTTCGCCATTTCGAAAAAGGTGACGTAGGTGGGCGCGTTATCCAGTACGGAGGACAACGTGCCGGTGAACGCAAAAAATGTCACTTCGTTCAAAGGCAGGGTAGGGGCAACCTGAGCCAGGTACGTCAGAGCAGGAATCATGGCGAGGAAAATGCCGATGAATAACGCGGCCACCTCCATGATCGGACCCCATTCGAACTTATTGTCCTCGTAGCGAACTTTTTTGTCAGACGACGCAAGGGAGATGCCGGCCACCGAAAGCATGACGATCTCTCGGAAGGGAATCCAATGATTCCAATGCGCATGCCCCTCGAAGATGGCGTGCAAGTCCACCGAGGGAGCCAGGGCAACCGCGAGAACGATACAAGCCAGCCAAAGGAAGTTGAGTTTGCCCACGATTCGGATGGGTTGAATCTCTCTGTCATCGAGGCTGATCGCCAAGGCAGGTTCCTGCGAATAGAATTTGCGGTCGATGGCGAAGAAGGTCATCAGCAGCATGCCATTGGTGAATAGCCATTCGGGCAATAGATGCATCGTCCACAAAAACGGCACGCCACGCAGCATTCCCAAAAACAGGGGAGGGTCGCCCAGGGGCGTGAGCAATCCACCGCAGTTGGCGATGACGAAGATGGCGAATACGACGGTATGGACTTTGTTTTTTCGCTGGCTGTTGATGTTCAACAGGGGACGAATCATCAACATGGCCGCGCCCGTGGTGCCGATGAACGAAGCGAGCGTTCCGCCGATGAGTAAAAATATTACGTTATTACGAGGGGTTGCGCGGATGTCGCCCCCTACGGAGATGCCTCCGCTCACGACGAATAGGGACAGCAGCAGGGTGATGAACGAAGCGTATTCGACCAGCGCGTGAATGACTTTTTCGCTATCTCCGCCGACCCACATCCAGATGCCCATGGGCACGCCGCAAGCGAGAGCCACGAGCAATTGGAACCAATTGTGGTGCCAAAGCTTTTTGGTGAGCGGGATGAGGGGAAAGGTTGCGATACAGGCAAGGAGCAACACGAAGGGGAGGATTCCCCACCAGGGCACGGTCATCGTTGTCCTCATACCGGTGACGGGGGTTATAGGGTCACCTTATGGATGGCCGCGAGCATAGCGAAAGTGCGGCAACCACACAAAGAATGCCGCCATGGGTTTCACAAAGATGTCCGGCGGTGGGAATCAGGGGGCAGCGTAGAGTTCTCCCATGCACATGGGATCGTTGTCGCAGTCGTCGTCTTCGCAGTCCACCTTGCCATCGAAGTCGTTGTCTTTGTCATCCGAACAGTCTTCGAAGGGAGCAGCGTAATCCGTTCCTGAGCAGACAGGCGCATCGAAACAGTCTTCGTCGGTGCAGTCCACCTTGCCGTCGAAGTCGTTGTCCTCCCCGTCGTAGCAGTTTTCTATGGGTGCAGCGTATTCGATACCGGAGCAAATAGGCGCGTCGAAACAGTCTTCGTCGTCGCAATCCACCTTGCCATCGAAATCGTTGTCTTCGTTGTCGTAGCAATTCTCGAGGGGAGCGGCGTACAGGGCACCAGTGCCTCCCGTGGCCGCGCCGCTTCCACCGGTATTCGCCCCGCCGGTGTTGCTGCCGCCCGTGTTGCTGCCGCCCGTGTTGCTACCGCCAGTGTTGCTACCGCCAGTGTTGCTACCGCCGGTATTGGCTCCGCCGCTTCCGCCCGAGCCCGCCTCGCCTGCTCCTCCCGCGGGGTCGTCTTCTGTCGTCGCCTTTCCTCCACAAGCGAGCGTCAAGCCGACGGCAACAGGAACGATCCACCAAGCCTTTCGCGTGCGTCGCAGCGGCTCGTTTCGATCGAGGCGTTCGCAAATCTCATCGAGATAAGCTTTGAAGCTGTTTGGATCATGGCGCCCACTCATCGTCGTGCTCCTTTTCCGCAAGCATCGCGTTATGGAAAGATACCATGAGAGTAGCATGACAATGCGTTCCGTGGAAAAGGCAAAGCAAGGGATTGAGCCTCGGAAGTGCAAGGGATCGCCGGGCCCCTCTTTTTGCTCTCGGGGTGAAGGGAAAAGAGGTCAATCGACCAGGGATAATCGGGGAAAGAAGTGAATCGATTGGGAGCCGCGCCGATGTTCGTCGGCGAGGGCATGGCCTTTCTGGCCATCGTAATGCGGATCCCTTAGAATCCAGGCTGTATGGAGCCGTGCCAGTCATGGGCAGCCGCGCATGAGGCACGGAGCAAGGATCCATGGACGCACCGGCTAAAGCAGGTGACATCATTGATGGTCGGTACCGGCTCGAACGCGTGGTCGGCTCCGGCGGCATGGCCGTGGTCGTCGCCGCCATCGATATCGAGCGCTCCGAGCGGGTCGCTCTCAAGTTCCTTTTCAAGAAAGCCGCGAGACATAAGGAGATTTTGCAACGCTTCGAACGGGAAAAATCCGTGATCGGTCGTCTCGAAGGGGAACACGTGGCACGGATGCTCGGGGCGGGAATCGTGAAAAATACCCCTTATATGGTGATGGAATACTTGCAGGGAAGGGATCTTGCAGATTTGTTGAGGGTTCAGCAGACGTTGCCTGTCGAACAAGCCGTTGAATACATACTTCAGGCTTGCGAAGCGGTGGCCGAAGCGCATGGGCTAGATATCGTTCACCGAGACCTCAAGCCAGGCAATCTGTTTTTGACGCATCGGCCGGACGGAACGCCATGCATCAAGGTGCTGGATTTTGGAATTGCCAAGATCCTCGGAGGCGGCGACCAAGAAGAAAAATCGTTGACGCGGACCGAAGTCGTGATGGGTTCTCCCAACTATATGTCGCCGGAGCAAATGATTTCGGCCAAGGATGCCACGCCCGCGACGGATATATGGGCCCTTGGAGTCATTTTGCATGAGTTGGTGGCCGGGACGCTGCCGTTTGCGGAGCGTTCGACGGAACGGCTTTGTGCGCGTGTGCTCCAAGGGGAGCCGACGCCCCTTCGGAAGGATTGTCCAAGTTGTCCGGAACAGCTCGAAAACGTGGTTCTTCGTTGTTTGCAGCGGATGCCGCAAGACCGATTTGGGGACATTGCAGAATTTGCCAAAGCACTTGCTCCCTTGGCTCCGGAATCCGCGCAGGCGCTGGTGCCCCGGATTGAAAAAAGGCTCAGGCAACCGCGTGTTTCGCTGACCGAAGAGCAGCTCTCGAGCTTGGTGCCTGCACGCAACCCGGAAGAAGCTTCGGAAGCGCCGACGGTGTATTTGCCCAAACCCGCGCAGTTACCGTGGAAATTCATTGTTTTCGTGGGGTTTGGTCTGCTCATGGCCGGCCTTGGATTCGCTGGGGGGCTTGTATTTCAACGGCCCGTGCAGCCTGCCGCTCCGGATTCCATCGCCGCCACGACGGCTTCGAGCCATTCTGTGCCCGCTTCTAGCTCCGCACCCCTCACGGTCGTGGAGGGAGCGGAGCACGATGACCATGAGTTGGTTCAGCCCATCGAAATCGACCTCGATGACATGGTGAAAAAAGAATCGGATACGGTGCGACGAAAGCCAGCCGCATCCGCTTCCTCCTCGCCACGTTCTTCCCCTACTTCTTCCTCGGTGCCGCGAAGCACCCCCTCCGCATCGTCACCGGAAACCGTCCCAACCCGTGATGCGGCTCCAGCGCCGACCGTGTCCACGGCACCTGCCTCCAGCGCTTCCGTCGCGCCGCCCAACGTGAGCACGAAACCATCGTCGACCGCGCCTCCTGCTCCATCGCCCCCAAAAACGGAATCGGATTCGCCGTACTGAAAACAGAAATCGAGGAATGTTAGAAGAGGTTTGGTTTGCACGAAGCTTGCCGTCTCCTTGGCTTTCCTAGATGATCCGCTCATGAGTTGGTTCACAAAATTCGAAGAAGGCTCGCGAACGATATTGCTGGTGGCTCAATCGTCGGCGTCGATGCGTCGACGTTTTGCGCTTGGAGCCGTAGGCCTTTTGGTGTTGGCGGGTGCGGGAGGGTACTTTCTTCACAAGCATTCCACACAACAAGCCCAGGCGCAGGTGGGTTCATCATGGGCGTCGCTGGACCAGTGTTTGCTCGGTGCTCCGCTTGCCGAGGGAGAAAAGCCGAGCATGAGATTTCGGGCGGTGCAGCTTTCGGCCTTGTCGCAATCGGTGGTGGAAGCAGGGGGTGAGAAGGCGCAGTGGCCTGTACGGTGTGCCACTCACGCGCATGCGCTTCGCGACGGATTGGTGGCGATATCGGGAACGCCCGTGGAAAAAAGTCTTGCGTATTGGGTGGACAAGCTCGCCGCGGCGCTTTCGGCCACTGGCGCAAGTTCAGCGGACCTCAGTGAGATTGTGGATGCAACGTGGGAACAAGCGGGCCGCGAAGGGATGGCGCGAGACAAAGGGCAAGTCACGGGACCGGAAGCTCCCTTGCCTACGAAGGCGTTGACCATCGACGATCTCAAGTCGCACAAGCCGATCGTGAGCAAAGCTCCTGCCCTCGACACCCTGCAGACAGATGTGCATCCATCCGCCGTGCTCAACCTTTTCGCTGAAGATGCCAACAAGGAGCACTCGTTATTCTGCTCCATGAGCCCGGAAAAAAAGGTGATTCATTGCGAACCGCTGGCCGCGGGCATTCCGGCTTCGCAATTGGGAATGCGGCTGTTGGGAACGAGTGACGATGATGTTGCTCCCTTGTTATTTGCCGGGTCGAGAGGCAGCGAAGGCGTGTACCGGATCGTGGGAGGGGATAAAATCACGGCATCGACGGCATTGGGGGGGTATGTCACCAAAGATGTGGCTTCGGTACTAACGTGGGATGAGGGGAGCAAACGGATATTGTTGCATCGCAAGACAGGGGCGGACGAGCCGAAGTCCGTGCCGGTCAGGCTCGATGAGAAGCTCAAGATATCCCAACCCGTGCGTGATGTTCATGTGTTTTGGGATCATATTTTGGTGCGGGGCGCAAATCGATTCGATGAGACCTGGTTGGCGGCAGCGTGTATCAAACCGGGAGCCACGGGGATCGAAGCCCCGGTGGACGTAGGGATGCTGCCGGAGTCGGGAGCCAATCGTCCTCCCACCGAAACGGATCTTCCGATGGTGGGATGTCGAACCGACAAAACGAAGGTGGTGCGAGTGCGCGGTGATAGCCACGATTTCTTATCGTTTTTCGTGGCCGATAAGTGGACCAAGCCGGTGAAAACATCCCGAACGGGAGGCGATCTTTCGTGTCGTCGTGTCGAAGCGTACTTGACTCGTTTCGATTCTCCTGCCGGAGCTGGAATGCTCGAGTCGTCGATCGTGGTGGAGAAGTGCTCGCCGGCCGCGTGTCAAACTTCTGAACTTACGATCGAGGAGATGTTCAAGGGCACGCTGGGTCTTGCGCCCGCGTCCGCGCCATTGATCGCGCAAATCGAAGGCAAGATACTCGTGGTGTGGACCGCCGCCGAGCGTGGTGGTTTGCGATTGCGCCTGGCACCAATCGATGCGCTCGCGAAAACCCCGGACACGGTGCTATTCGACGATCTGGTGCAAGAAGGAAAGGTTCAAAAAACCAGCAGTATTGCGGAGGTGCGACTCCTGGCACGGGCAAGCTTCGCCGTGCTGCTCATCAGAACGTCCCAAGGGCTTCATGCGTTGCATATCGACGCCGAAGGGCGCATGCAGCTTCTCAAGGTTGAATCCTGAGAGGGAGTGAAAACCCTGTTGGGTACGAAAGGCACCTGCCGGTGTGACGAAACAGATTGTCGGTATATAGCTAACTACTTGTAATTACACGATATTTTAGAGCTTGGGCGCGACGCTGGAGGGGGAGCGACGATGCTATCGGTTCGTCTGCTTTGCGCCGACGAGGGAAGACAGAATTGTCCCGGTCGCGGCGTGAGAACGGGTTTGTCGTGTTCCCATTCGCTTTGTTGTTCTTCGACCCAGCGAGTGGAACCCAGCATAATGGCCGCCCATCGAACATCGGGGGTGTTGGAAAGCGCGATTTTCACACCCATGGTGAGCGGTGCGGAAAGCAAGGCGCCGACGGGACCCCAAATCCAGTACCAAAAAACGACGGAGATGAGCACGACGAGGGGGGATAATCCTAGGGCGCGGCCCATGACTCTGGGTTCGATAACGCTTCCGAACAGGAAGGTGAGGAGAAGGTAGGCGGCGGTGACAGCGATGGCCGCTCCGGGGCTGAGTTGAATCCATGCAAGCAATATGGGGGGAATCCCGGCGAGAATGCTTCCGATGGTGGGGATATAGCTGAGCACAAAGGCAAGAAGTCCCCAGAGCACGGGAAAGTCGAGCCCAAGGACGGCCACCCAGATTCCCGCGAGCAATCCCGTGGCGGCGCTGATGGCGGTTTTGACGAACAAGTATTTTTGCAGCTCTCGTGCCGCTGTGGTGAACCGACGAAGGTCTGCTCCGGGATCGCCGATGGCGTAGCGAATTTTGACTTGCCAACGATTGATCTCGAACAGCAGGAACACCACGAGCAAAAACACGAAAAGCGTGGTGGACACGGCGGATGCCACGCTCGACACCAGCGAGCCCACCATCGGAATCACCTTGCCGAAGGTAGAGACATGCTCATTGAACTCGCGGGAAAGATGGATCCCGTGTTGATCCAACCACACCACATCATTGCGCAACACGTGGGTGAGACGATCTTGATAACGAGGCAAAGCGTTATAGAAAGCTCCGAGGGAGTTGCCCAACAAGGACAAAAGGGCGCCGACCACGCTCACATCGAGCAACACCGCGAGAAGAATTGCCACGGGGGACGGGAAGCGCATTCGTTCGAGGAAGCGGACCACGGGTAGGGACACGGCCGTGATGACGACCGCCAGGGCAAGAGGGACGAGCAAGGGTCCCACGATTTTGACTCCAGCGATGACGATGACCGAAGCCGCGAGCAGAAGAACCGTCTTTTCTCCGTGGCCGTATTTCATCCCTTCGCCTTGCGCTTCCATGCGCCGAAATCCATGAGCAGCGTAGCCCAATTGGATCGCGGACGCACGTCATCTGCGTGTCGTCGCGTCGTTGCAACGGCTCGAAGCATGAGTCAGGAAGGATATGTCTGGAACCTGGAGGCGCGACGTGGCATCGAAGGGCTGAACGAGGGCCCGTTTCCCTTTACCAAGGAGTGCTATCGATGACCGGCACGTTTGAAGCCTTCCAGATATCCGACCGGGTTTTTTGGGTAGGAGCCATTGATTGGTCTATCCGCGACTTTCATGGATACCTCACGGATCGCGGGACGACCTACAATGCGTTCCTCATCAAAGGAGACCAAAAGAACGTACTGGTCGATACCGTCAAAAAGCCTTTCTACGAAGAGATGTATTCACGCATCGCTTCCGTTATCGATCCTTCCACCATCGATACGGTGATTTCTCACCACGCCGAACTCGACCATTCCGGAAGTCTTCCTGCGTTGGTAGCCGCCGTTCGTCCGACGAATGTGCTGACGTCCAAAGCGGGGGTCGATGCGCTTTCCCAGCATTTTTCGCTCGATGTACCCGTGCAAGCGGTACCGTCGGGCACCACGATGGAGCTAGGGGACATTCGGCTGACCTTCCATGACACTCGAATGCTTCACTGGCCCGAAAGCATGGTGTCCTGGTTGGACGGCGATGACATTCTGTTTTCTCAAGACGGATTCGGCATGCATCTGGCGTCGTCGCAGCGATGGACCGACGAACTCAATGCTGAACTCATCCATCGGGAAACCGCGAAGTACTACGCCAACATACTCATGCCTTTCGCGGGACCCGTATCGAAAGTGGTTGGCAAACTGGGTCCTGTCATTCAGAAAGCCAAGATCATCGCCAACGAGCACGGGCCGATGTGGCGTTCGGGCATCGAGGAATTGCTGGGTTGGTACAACCGATGGAGTGAGCGAAAGCCCACGCGCAAGGTGGTGATCACCTATGCTTCGATGTGGCAGAGCACGGCAACCATGGCGCGCGCGATCGCGGAAGGTGCGGCGCAAGGTGGCATGCAAGTGGCCTTGATGGGATTGGACACCGCCCACCGATCCGACATTGCCATGGAACTGCTCGACGCCGGTGCGCTCGTGGTGGGTTCTCCCAACCTCAATGGATTCATGTATCCTACCGTCGCCGACCTTCTCACCTATCTCAAAGGGTTGAAACCCAAGGGCCTGGTCGGTGCCGCGTTTGGATCGTATGGGTGGAGCCCCGCCGCCTTGGATCAAGTGCAAGCAGCGCTGCAAGAAATCAAAATGGATCTCGTGGCTGAACCCTTGGGGGTCAAGTACGTTCCCACCACACAAGACTGGCAAGCCTGCCGACAACTCGGAAAAACCGTTGCCGAACGCGTTCAATCCCTTTGTGGATAGATGCGTAGCGCTGGATTAACGTCGAAATATTACGGAACTTCTCTCGATATTCGAATAATGGAACCGCTGAAGCAGTCCGTTTCGGGATAGCTTGTGGATCGGAGGGGGCGGAGGGGGAGTCCCTCCGTCTTGCTCTGCCTTTTTGCCCACGAACGGACGAGTCCGCAAGTATTCCACCTGACCCTGGTCGTCGAACAAGAACGTCAGCGGCAGCGGTATTCCTTGGACATAGAACAAGAAATTGTTGGGAAGCGTGGGAGTGAGACGATGTTCATAGGGAATGTCAAGGTCGTCTAGCGTGGGCAATTCGATGTTCAAATCGTTGCCGTCTTTGGTGACGACCATCGTTCCCACGTTGAAGGGATCATGGAAGACTCCCTCGAATTGGGTGAAGGTCGAAGGATTGACGGTGATATCGGGTGGTGTGGTTGGCGCTGGAAGCGAACACAGAGTCTGCAGCGCCAAGACGAACGTACTGATGAAGTACGCTCCATCGGTGTTCGCGAGTGTGATGAAACCGAGGTCACAGTCCGGAACCCAATACATATCAGCCGCGAAACCTGGTAGCGCACCAGCATGTTGTACGATCTTGATATCGTAAAACGACCCCAAGAAAGCGCCTTGCTGCACCATCAACCCGTAGCCATAGGCCAGACGATCCAAAAACTCCTTCGTGCTCACTTGAGGCTTCATCATCTCCTCACGAAGAGAATGAGCGAGCACGCCGTCGTTGCCATCCCGTAAAAACTGAATGAATTTAGCTAGATCCAAGACAGAAGACCAGGCGTACCCCGCCGGCCTGCCCCAGGCGTTGTCATACGTATCGGGCTCCACCGTCAGCGGTTGCCCCGTCGTCCAATGAACCGTCTTGCCCAAGGCATAATCACCATCGGCCAATACCTCCGATGGCAAGAAATACGTTCGATCCATCCCCTGAGGCAACAACACCTCGTCGTGCATCCGAAGGCGATAGTAGTCTCCGCCCACCGTTTCCGCGACGAGACCCGCGAACATATATCCGGGGTTCGAGTAGTTGTACATGCGCCCGGGGGGAGCCATCAAATAGCCATTTTCAGCGTAGGGTCCAAGCATGACCTCTTTCAGGTGGTCATCGGATCGGGTGCTGTCGATTTCCAGGGCGTCCACGATGGCGGATTCATGAGTCAATAGATGTTTGATCCGAATCGACGAAGCCCACGAAGGGTCCTTCGCAAAATCGAGGGTCGGTAAGTAGGTTGTGATGGGTTGTTCGAGATCGATGTCTCCACGCTCGACGAGTTGAAGCACGGCGGTGGCAGTCAAGGGTTTGGTGATGGAGGCGATGCGGAACAGTGTGGTGTCATGAACCGGATCGTTGTTGTTCTCCCCCTTGCTCCCCAACCCCGTGGAAAAGCTAAGTTTTCCCCCCTCCACAATGGCCAGGGCCACGCCAGGAGCGCCGAATTTCATGCGCTCTTTTTCCAAGGAATCGACAATGGGCTCGAAGCGAGGATCGGCTGCGTCCTGGATGACGTCCTGCTGGACGACGTCCTCGACAACGTCCGCTGGCACATCGGGCGAAGAGTCGTCGCTGGCCTCGAAGGCATCATCCGATTGAACGTCGAGGTCCGTGGTATCGATGCCGGCGTCTTGCGAAGCTTTGTGGGGCGAAGGATCCGAGTTGGAGCCGCAAGCAGTCACGGTAACGCCGAACAACACAGTGATATAGATGGCTCTTCGCATGGGTCACAGCGTGTCATGCATGACGTTTGCGTCAAGAGTCTTGCTCATTTGGCTGCACGTGCTTTCGTATCTCCGGCTCCCCCCAAGGGCGACCATGATAGGTAATGGGCATCCGTGCTTGCAGCACCAACGGGGTATTGGATCGACTGATTCGGGAGGTGAGAAAACGCCCGACCGTCGCGTTCGTGAGCATTTCAGCCGCCCCCGTGGGGTCGAAACCACCGCTTGGGGGAAGCATTTTACGAACGCGCGCCTTGTCCAGGGTCGATCCCAGACGTCCGAGAAGCACTGTCCCAGATTGAGCAAGAAGCTTGTAATCGACGTCCGTGAGGTTATGGGAACCTAGCAGCAACCCCACGCCACCGCGTGAGTCTTCCTGAAGAAGTTTTCGAAGCAGTTGCTTCGACGATGGGTCTCCCATGGGAGGAAGAAAAGGACTCGCTTCATCGATATGAATGAGCAGGCGCCGCGAACTGGACTCTTGCCTGGCCATCCACGTGAACACATCCACCAATAGCGTGATGACGAAACGCTGTTGCGTGAGTGCATCCCCAAGCCCCGGCAACCAGATCACGTTGACAGGAGCTTTCCCTGGCGTGGTCGATTCCACGAGTTGTTCGATACGAAGACGCGGTCCTTGTGTGAAGAGCGGGCCGAGCTTCCCATCGAGAAGGGATTGAATCAGCAATGCCAACGTTTCTCGTCGCGTTCTGGAACGAAGAAAGGGCTCGACGCGCAATTCCGACGGGTTTCGCAATTGCGTGATGAGACCCGCGAGGCTGGAGGAACCCGATGGGGTTTCAAGGACTTGCGCGAGATACTCCTGGGCGAGGCTGGCCCAGGTTTCTGGAACGGGTAACCCTCCGAGCAACACCTCCGCCATGGCGATACGACAAAGTCGTCGTGTGGCCTCATCGAGGGTGGGTTCGGGAAACCACAAAGGACGAAGAGAAGTTCGCTGTCCGACGTCGGACCCTGGTGTGTACAGTCGGATTTGGGCGTGTTCGAGCCATGCTTTTTTTCGCGAGGTCAGGTCATCATCGCCCAAGGTGGCCGTCGCCGCCAATTGTACGAGATCCCCTTGTCGATCGAAGACGATGCAGGGAATGCCAGCGATGGCAGCTTCCTCGATGATGCATTTCGCCAAACAGGTTTTTCCGGAACCGGATGTTCCAAAGATGGCGAGATGCTTTTGGATATCGGAGGGTTCGAGACGTGCGGCTTTGCCCGTTTCCCTCTCTTGCCCCAACCAGATGGGTAATGGAGTGAGAGCGGTTTGGGCGCGCGGTGACGCGCTCTCGCTGTTTGCCCGAGAAGCCGGTGGTGGACGGTGGGAGCGGGCGACAGAGCCGCGACGAGGTAGTTGTTCGACATCAGGTAGTGTTCGTCCCCATCTCGTCCAGCACGGTTGTTGCGCGGGGCAGGTTTTGCAAATCGTCGTGTCCGCGGGACCGGTGGCGTCTTGTTCTCGCCATCGTTCGAGCTGTGAAACCCATGTAACTAATTGAGTTTGCTGGGTAATATCTGGATGCGATACCTCGAGTCTGCGCACGTCGTCGGGTTGAATCTGCACCAGGACAATCGACGATTTCCCATTCCGCGCCTTTCGGTCCAGCGCGTATATCATTCCGAGAACCTCATGGGATCGGGGTTCGGGTCGTTGGAAAGAAGTATTGACTATCCACGGGATAGCGGTGGGCGCATGGCAGCAGGCCATCGCCACGGATCCTTCGACCACGACACTACCCAGGTCCACGCGTAGGGTTGGGTCCGATAAGGATAGCGTTTTGTCGATGGCCTCCTGCGCGGATTGGGCGAGGCCTGCCGCGGCGCCAAGCAGTTCAGCGAAGGTAGCGCATGCGCTTCTCAGTAATTGATCCACCTGATAGAGGGTGTCGCCGTCGATTTGTGGAAGAAGGGGAATCAGTCGAGGATAGATGTAGTCATAAGCGTGTCGCCAACAGGCGCGGGCGAGGTCTTTCTCCGAAGGTGGTATTGCGGCGAGCGATGAAAGAAGCGAATCGTTTCGATGGGCGGTTGTCACCAGATGGTCAAGGGTTTGGGAGAGTGCGTCGTGCAGGACGACTTGTCCCTCGTCTTGAACGGGAACACCTTCTTTTTCGAGGATGAACAATCGAGGGCATCGTGCGGCTCGAAGGACCTGTTCGAGAGGAAGGAGGGTCATGCTGTTTCCACCATTGCCTCGGGGCGAAGCATGACGATCGGAATGCGTTTCCGGTCGAGGGCAACATGGGCGAGGCCGCGGGATACGAGCGCCTCGGTGGCTTGATGGATGGCTTCCGCGGGGGCTTCGAGTTCGCGGACGAGCTTTGGCAGCGAAATGAAGGCTGCCCGGTTGCGCAGCAGGGCCAGTATGGTTTCTTGCCACTGGCGTGTGTCGCCCCGGGAGACACCGTCATCGGTGAAGGCGGCTCCGATCAGGTTGCCGACGACTCGATCGATGGCATCAATATCGAACACCGCACGTCGAATCTCTTCTTCTGCGAGGGGAACGTCGCCGGTGGCTGCCGCATTGAGAAGTTGTTCAAACGCCGCCAAAGGAGCCACCATCTCCGGATCGATCCAGAAAACGAGGCTACGAGGGTAGAGACGTTGAAGCATATTTCGTGAGGCAGGGGGTAAGGGAAGGGCCGTTTCACGCACGAGCATCACCCGATCGGCTTGCTCATCGCGCAGCATGTCGCGCATGCGTTTGGTGGCGGACGCGACCGATTGTCCGTGGGCGCTGTTGTTGGTTTCGAAATACAACCTGAGTCGCTTCGTCGACAGCAGCAGGGTAATGCGACAGCCTGCTCGTGAACGTGTACGCATGGCAGGGATGTCGACGTTTTCGATGCGGGCTCCGAATACCGTTTTCCCATGCAACCAGGCGGTGGTGAGAGCCTCTCGCAAAGCGCTTTGAACGATCTGTTCACGCACTTCGGGCATTCGTTCCGGCCGCCTTCGATCGTCTTCGATCATGGCATGCAGCCTGCGTTGTATTTCCTCCGAACGGACGATTGGCCTTGGCTCGGCGGGTTTCGAATGGGTTCCTCCCGCCCGATCGTCGAGCCATTGACGCATGAATCGCAGGATCGATCGTGGAGATCGAAGGTGATTGGATCGAATCAGGTCGAGCAAAGCATCGGATTCGAAAGGATAAGCGGGATTGGCTGGTGCGAGTCCGACACCGCGCCAGAAGCGGTGCATGCGAAGCTCGACGAGGGACACGGCTTGTTCGGGTCGGAGGGCAAGAAGGGGTATGGGGGCTCGCGCTTCCATACGGTCTCGAACGTGGTGAGGCGCGCGTTGGCGGAGTCTAGGCCAGGTTTGGGTTTGGCAAAGCATCAGCAGCACCGTCGGCCCGCCCAGGTTATACAGCTCTCCGAGCGCGGTGAGCCAGGCAGCCACGGCTTCCTCTCCCAACCGTTCGGTTCCTTCGACTTGATCGAAAGCGAGCGCCAAGGGAACGTCGGCCAATGCCGCCAAGTCCACGAGTAAGCGCAAGCCGCGCCAGGCATTTTGCTCATCATCGAGGATGATTCGTGTTCCAAGACGGGTAGCGGCTTGCTCGGAAAGGGATACGCCACCGAGCCAGGCGATGAGGTCTTGTCGCAAATCGGGATGAGGAAAGCCGGCGATGACTCGAAAGAGTTCGAGGTCCATTCCCGCGAGGGCGTCGAGCCGTTGCGCGGAAAGAACGAAGCTACGTTCGATATCGCCCCAGCAGCAAGCGGCGACTTCGGCGAATGCGCCGAGGAAAAAGGAGGGACGATTGGGAATGACTTTGTCGAGGGTTTCCACCAGGTCAGGAGGCGTCCAGGGGGCCCAGCGCACCAATCGTGCGATTCGTAGCAGCGCACGAAGCACGATGACCGCCAGGGGAGATCCCACCGCGGAATCTAAATGTCCGGATACGGATAGTGGACGAGATAAATTTCGGACGGTTTCGTGAAGGAAGTGGTGGAAAATACGGTGAAAGGCTCGCAAAGGTTCGATGGGAGCCAACGCAAAAAATTGCCCATCCGTCGAGCAAAGGCTGTCCTCGGAAGCTTGACGAAGCCAGGCCAATAGATGGGTTTTCCCTTCTCCCGGATCGCCGGTAATGACCTGGAAGACCGGCTGTCGCTCCTCGGCACACGGACCCACCAGCCCAAGCAGATGCTGGCGAAGGGAAGCATGGATGGTCGGAACGTCCAGAGGGGTCCGCAAGGCGTGCGCGAGAACACTATCCGAAAATGGACTAGGCGCACTCGCCAGCACGCGTTCCAGGTCCTCGATATCCGCGGTTCGATACTCCATCATCGAAGCACCACGAAGTACAACAACCCACGGTTCGGCACTTCGATGCCATGCTGCCGATCGGTCAGACGCTCCGGATCATTGGCCACTTTCAGGTCGATGCGGAATTGCTCTTCCAACGCAAGCAAGGCATCGTCGAAAGCCTCGCGGGAGATTCCAAGGGATATTAGCGATTCACGCACGCGAGGCAGAGGAACCAAGGCGCCGTGTCCCCCTTTCGTGCTTAGCTCATGGCAAGCGTGGCGAAGGGCGGATTCGAATTGTTCGAGCGTTCGGGGCAAAGCTGGTTGGCAAGGCTGCTCGGTGACGGCAGAGGCTCCCACGGTGATCGCGATGGCTTCGACCAACGCGTGAAGATCGGCGACTTGCTTGCGTAAGGTATCCAATTGTTGAAGTATGGTTGCGTTTTGGGAGCCGTCCTCTCCGTGCAACGCCTGCTTGCCCGCGGCGGTGATGTTCAAACGCGCGGAGGCACCTTTTCGAGCGGGGGGCGTGGATAGGATGAGTTGCCGCTCGATCAATTCGGAAACGGTGGATGAATCGGCTTTGAGCGAGGCCTGGGTCACGGGGCCCCGGGCCAGCAGTGTTCGCAACACGCGCTCTTGTTGCGGTGTCATGACTGCGGCTTAGTACAGCTTTTGTCGAGTGGATACAGGCAATCAGGGTTTGCCTGCGACCCTCGGGTTCGACTTTGCCTTCGGGAAGGAGGTCGCAAGGAGAGATCTAGCCATCCACGCCGCAACGAGCGGCTTTGCAGCGCCCGCTTTCAGGACTGAGGCAAAGGTGTTGCTACTCTTTCGTTCTTCCTGCAGCCACAACGGCTACTTCTCTCCGATAGCGAGTTTTGGGGTCGTGCGCCGCAAGCGCTCGAAGGGTGGCGGTTTGCTCACTCTTGCCACGAGACACAGGCCCAAACGGTTCGGGAACACCGCGAAGCGACTTCGTTTCAAGCTTTGTGATAGAGCCGGTGACTAAACCATAGTGACTGAAATTGCGGCGTCGCAATATCGACGCTACGATTCCCATAGTAGAGCGCGACTTTCTCGCGTTGGGAAAGCTTCACTTCACGATAAATTCGCTGACGATGGGAAATATCCAGACCAGAGGGCACGTCGAAGAGCTTGCTATCTCGAAGCTGGAAGCTCATGGATGGACCGTTGTCGGAGGTGAACGCCGGGGGGTGGATCTGGACCTTTTCGTTCAATTCGACGGAATCAGCGGCAAGGTCTTCTTCCGCAACGCCTTCAATCTATCGCAGGGGATGGCGGAGACTGCCAACTCGGACCCATGCTCCGTGTGGATCGAGCTGGGCGAGCCCGTCGGAGAGCCCACGTGGTGGTCTTTGTGGGACCAATATAGGTTTGGTCAAGGCAGCAAAGAACATGCGTTCATCGCCACCATCATCCACGAAGCTATCGGCATAGGGTGGACGAAAGTGGCTGGCGGAGACGTGGAGCCTGGGCAAACCTGGCGATCGCCGAGCAAGACGCTCGATACCATCATCTCCCGGGCGGCGTGTCTGGCGCCGAGCCGCAACGAGGCTGATCGACGATACGAAATCTGGAAGAAGCAACGGCACAACTTCGGATCTCCACCGAAAAAGCATAGCCTGGTGCTATTCCTCGTCCTTTTGGCGATGCCTGTCGGCGTCATGTTTTTCGACTGGCTCGATAACGGAAAGTTAACGATCGCTTCGATCGTCGGCCCCGTCCTGTTGTCGATCTTGCCCTTCATTTTCCTCCTCGATCTGTTGAAAACCTCAAAGGACCATCTTCGGCGCCCCCGTAACCTGGTCGCCGGAGTGGACGCCGTGGTCAATGCTATGCGGATCACCGGCGTGTTCGACGTTTTCAAGGTGACGACGGCGAAGCTCCGCCACGGCCTTCCGGTGGTGGTTCGCTCCCACGGCTATCTCGACCGTCATCACCAACCCCACGGGAGCCCCAAATCCAATACGAAAGGGTCCCCTGCAAGAGCTGTTGGAGACAAAGGGATCCATATCAACGATACCCCGCACGTGAGGTGGATGTTTGCAACAAGGAGAATTGGCCCAGTTGATTCTGCAACTCCGGGGCATCGGGGACCGGTTGACAGCCGCTATGGCGCCGGGAATGGGTGGCAGACGTTGCTGACGAGCCGTGTCTGGGCAACAAAAAGGACAATTTGTCCGATCCATCTTCTTGAATCTTCTTCGGTCCTTTTGCTTCGTGTGCTTCGGGGAGACAGGGAGTCGGGTCGGTGGTCGTGGGGATGCCCGCGGGTCA
>Ga0208458_1000148_pt1 | contig 88343 bp, 83 predicted proteins | sample AD_UKC085_MetaG_FD_184432 | JGI IMG/M metagenome (GOLD analysis project Ga0208458, IMG submission 184432) | Active sludge microbial communities of municipal wastewater-treating anaerobic digesters from USA - AD_UKC085_MetaG (SPAdes) (version 2) | ecosystem: Engineered > Bioreactor > Anaerobic >... | reverse complement strand
CCGATCTCGCTCCTTCCCGCTCATCCCAATCGCCCCCATGGCCCCTCCATGGGACCACTCTACCAAACCTCTCAAAAGGGGACATTTCTATCGAGTTAAAAGGGGACATTATTAAAGAGTCGGGACATGGGATTTTATTCGGGTAGCGATATGCGGGCCTTTCATGATGCGCCACCAGGCGATGCCGTGCAGGACGTCATGGTAGCGCTTCATGTACCCGATGATTTCAGGGGTCACCGGGCCCCTTGCTCCGGGCACGCCAACGGGCCGGGGCTGATCATGGAGATCGAGGAGCATGTGCGGTTCCAAGGCCAGGTCCTTCCCGACAGCAATAGTCCGGGATGCAGGAGCAAACAGGTCTTTCCCCACGGCATGGTAGGTGAATCCTGCCGGTGCAGCAAGTTCGACCAGGGTAGGAATGACGTCGAGGTGGCTGCCCGCCATCCTCTTGGGAGGCGCTATCCCCCCGAGCACCACGGGACCGTAGAAGACGCAGGGTATCAGGTACTTCTCGAGGATATCGGGCCTCTCGGTTATCCACCTCCGTCCGGGGTGGTCTGCCGTAATGACCACGAGGGTCCGGGGCAGGCCCGCTGTCACAGACCGGGTGAATCGCTCTATACACCTGTCGGCATACCAGAAATGACCGAGAAACAGGACATCGTCCCCCTCGATAGACAAGCCCGAGACGGCTGGAGGGAGAGATGCCTCGGTGAATCCCTTGGACTCCAGGTCGACGGTATACGGCGGATGGAAACTCGTGGTCAGGATGAGGTTGAAACTCGGGCGATCGTCCGAAACCGTCTTCTCCACGAAGGAAAAGATATGCTCGTCGTCGACGCCCCATTCGTTCGCAGAAGCCCAGCTCCCCATGTGGCCGCCACCGTAGATCTCCTCGAAGCCCTGATCCCGGCAGAAATCACCGACCCGCTGCCAACTCAGGTAACCGCCGTAAAACAGCCTTGTCCGATAGCCCATTTCCTTGAATATACGGGATATGGTCGTAGGATAGGGGGATCGGGAACTCGGACGGTAATTGGTCTTGATGTCGGCATCGGGCAGGCCCGTCACGATAGAGTTCAGGCTTGCCATGGTCCCCTGGGATGCCGCTATGAAAGGGGTCACGGAGATCCCCTCTCGGGCAAGGCTTTTCAGGCCGTCTGCGATGTGAAGGGGCTCGAATCTGTCCCACATGGGCCACGCACTGTAGCTTTCGGCAACGACGTAGAAGATGTGGCGGGGGGGAGGGCCCTTCGGACCCCGGGCGGCCAGGAGCATGTACCTGTCAAGGTCGGCGTGCTGCTCATCCGTGGAAAAGGCATACCGCGATGCCCCTGCGAGATCCAGGTCGGGTATGTATGTCCTCATACCCTCTGTCCTCGAAAGCCTGATCTGCTGGGCAACGGCATAGCGCAGTGCGGTGTACGGGTTCAGGACGGTCTTGTTCAGGAAATCGTCTGCGGTTATTCCGGCATGGCGCTCCCGCACCGGCATTGCGCCCAGGGATCCCCGCGCCCCAAAGGTCATCAGGACAATGATCGCGAGAGTGCACGTCACGCGTGAAAACCACGAGGCTGAGAAACGCTCGCTCTTCTCGCGGGGGAGAACGGGGTGTTTGGTGAATCTCGCCATGAGGTACCATCCGGTCACCAGGACGAGGATGAACACGAAGGTGTTCCGGGGGACATGGTATGCCTTCAGAATGGTCAGCATCGTCGCCTTGAGGTCGTCGTAGATGAGTCCGAAGAGGAAGTGGTTGAACTGATCCCCGAATTCCCTGAAGTACTCCAGGGTGACAATGCAGATGAACGTGGACAGGGCCAGGAACGTGGTCCCGGTTACTCTCCTGACCTTATCCGCCAGGTCCTCGAGGTTTTTGAACCCGCAGGCCGCACTGAAGCAGAAGGGTATCAGGATGAAGAACGTTGATATGACACTGTCGAAACGCATGCCGTTCAGGATTGCGGAAAGAACGGATGACACGGTGCTGTCGTTGGCAATCAGGTCCTTGAATGAGATGAGAAAGATGATCCTGAAGAGGAGGAAGAAACACATGCAGAAGACCCAGAGCTTGAAGTCCTTCTGCCACTGACTGAAGAAACGGTTCCAACCTGCCATGACACCTGTATCCCGCGTGCTCGCTAAGGGACACCTACCGCATGGCGTATTGCTTTGTCAACGATGTGAGTGGGTTACCGTCCGTGCCGGGGGTGTTATTTGCAGACAGGCTTGGACCCCGGTGCAAGCCCCTCGAGGTAGTCGACGACGAGGGGGATGTCTGCCTTGTCCACTGCCGCACCTTTCTTGACCATCCTGTCGATGGTCTTGAGCCATGCCTCGCTGTTCTTCTTTCCCAGGCCATTGCAGACCTTGCCCGTGTCATGACACGCCGAGCAGGCCTTCATGACGATGTCCCCGGGGTTTTTCTGATCGGCCCCGGCATAGGAATACGGGGTCGTTATGAGCGCCAGGAGTCCGGCGATCACCAGGAGGCCAATCCATAGTCCATAGCCTGTCTTCATGGTCACACCTCGCTGTGTAGTATAGTTTCATGTAATACTGTCGAGGCCTTCAAATGCAAGGTCGAACAGGGTTTCTTTGGGCCGGACGGCGACTGATCGTTGAATCAGAGCTTCACGACAAGGCAGGTTATGAACCGCGGGTCCAGGGAGGAAAGGTCCCTCATGCCGCGGATCTCCTCTTCGAGCCTCATGGAGAGGATGCCCGCGATATCATCGGCCCTTCCCGGGTCCAGCGATCCCTCCAGCGTGGTCAGATACCCGGAGAGTTCTTTCCTGAAGGCGTCGTGCACAGTCCTGCGTGAGCCTTTGATCCTCGTCGCACGGGAGAGAAAGTCGAGGAGCTCGTCCCGGGAGATCGGGCGGAACCATGTTTCCCTGCACATGATATTGACCGGCAGTGAGGTGAGGATGATGCTCTCCAGATCTACTTCCGCCCCCGTATTGGTGCCGGTAAGGTCCTGGATACGGAGGTCTCGGTTCAGGTGCGGCAGGATGGCAGCCATGGCCTCAAGCCGATCCATGAGCAAGGACACCTCGTCGAGGTCCTCGATGCTGGAGAACTCTCTGTCTCGATAGAGTGGCCTTTTTCTGAGGAGACCATCGGTCAGCTCACGCATGTGTTCAGGGATCATGGATCGTTCGAAGTCATTGAGCAGCAGTCTCAGTCTGCGCTGCTGCACGTAGATCATATTGTATCCGAGCGAGAAGAGGGTCTCTGCATTGATCGAGTTCAGTATCGATTCGGCGGGCAGACCCTTCTCCCGCATGGCTACACGCAGGCCGAGGGTGACCATCGAACTGGCCTTCTCCATACTGAGCCTGATGCCCCGACTGTCGTTGAGCGGCCTGCAGTCTGCCATGACGAGCTTGTTGGCGAGGTAGATCATTTCATACGTGAAGCGCTCCCGTGTCTTCTCGGAGGTCTTGTCGAGGGCCTTGAGCAGGAGCGATCCTCCCTGGGAAAACTGGTCGAGATACACCTCGGGGAGCATGTGGAGATGCTTGGTTATGACAGGGGTCTTCCCCTTGACAATGCCCTGATTCAGGAGCTTTTCCGGCTGGACATGGCGGTAGACCTCGATGGCCTCCTCCGGGGACGGGAACCCCATTTCCATGAGGCGTAGCGATCTCCGCTCGTAGGACGTCTCTTCCATGGTGGTCTTCATTTCGTACATGACCGCTTCGAGGATGGACGCATAGAGTTCCTGTTCGTGGGTGAACAGCATGCTCAGCATCTCCTTGATGAAGTGGGATCTGTCGTCTTCGTTGATGACGCGATAGAAGTACGTGTTGTCCAGGCTCTCGAACCCTTCGTCGAGGAGGTCCGGTATGTGTTCGTCCGTAGGCCTGACGTGCACCACCTCGATATAGTCCTGGAACAGGAGCACGAGGATCTCGAGATCGAGGGTCTCAAAGGCCTGGATCAGCGATTCGGAGGATGCGCCGGAGAGTTCCATGAGCCACTCCATGAGGGAATCCACAGACAACGAGTCGCGCTCCCAGCAGTCCAGGTCGATGAACCGGCAGACCGCCTCCGCAGGAACGTACTGGAGCAGGATCTGGCTGTCCATGCCCCAGGATTCCTTGATGACGATGTATGCTTCCTGGGGCGGGAGCTGCTCGAGGATCTGCTTGGTATAGGGGGAATCAATGATACCCCGGGCCCGCTCGGACAATGTGCACGCGAGAACCCTCGATATCTCGTCCTTGAGGGTCAGCTTGTTTGTCATGCCGATGTGGTTAGCACACAAGAAGGCGCGCTATCAAGACCGGGTACCGGTGGTTTGTCAACCGTCGGAATGCGTGCGCGGGATCAACGAGAGGGGAATGCCCCGGGCCACTATCCGGGGCATTCGTCGGTTGTTAAGACAGGTGTCTCAGAGGGTACCCATGGATGCGCGTAATGCCGCCATGGCCCTGGCCTGATCGGCCCGGGCGGAGATCAGGTTGTTCTGAGCCTGGGCAAGCAGTGCTTCCGCCCGGAGAACATCGGTTGAGGTGGAAACCTGGAGGTTATAGCGGTCTTTCTCGATCCTGAAGTTCTCCTGTGCCTGGGCGATGGTCTTATCCGCCACCTGGAGCCGGGCCTGCGCCTCCTGGATATTGAGGTACGAGTTCTTGACCTCGAGGGTGACTTGATTCTTCAGGCTTTCGAGGAGGTATCCCACCTTGGCGCTGGTGTACTTGGCCCTGTTATACTCCCAGTAGCTGCCGCCGCCCTGGAAGAGGTTCCAGTTCAGGCCGAGACCGGCCTGCCAGGAATCGTCCTCCACATCCGGGTCCTCGCCGGACCTTGTGTATGTGTAGGTTGCCGCAACGCTCGGCATGAATGCGGAGCGGGCAATGGTTATGCCTTTCTCGGTGTTGTCGAGCTGGAGCTTGGCGGTCCTGATCTCCTGCCTGCTCTCAAAGGCGGTCTGCAGGGCCTGATCAAAGGAGATCTCCATGGTGGTTAGCGGGATCTCCGTGTCTATGCTGATTTCTTCGGATAAGTCCCTGACGAGGAGGAGGTTGAAGTTGGACTCGGCAATCTTGACCGCGTTCTCTGCGGATATGAGGTTCTGCTCGGTCTCAGCGTACCGCACCTGGGTTTCGAGAAGGTTGTTTTTGGGGATCATGCCCTGGTTGAAGAATGCGTTCGAGACATCGAGCAGGGACTTGACGGAGGTCACGCTTGTCTTTGCCACTTCCATGAATTGCCGAGCCTTTATTACTCCGTAGTATGCATCGATGACCAGGAGCTTGAGCCGCCTGATGGTCTGCTCGCGATCGATCTCGGCGGCGAACTGGTCGTTTTTCGCGACCAGATAGCTGTTGTACAGGGCGCCGCCCGCGAACAGGACCTGCCTTGCGTCGAGGTTCATCTCGTAGTTGTCCTTGGTGCCTATGACGAGAGTGCCCAGGTTGGGGAGTGTCATCGAGGGAGCCTCGTTGAGCCGGGCATACCCATAGGACAGGTCGGCGCTGGGGAGCATCTGGGAGAACCGGGACTTCTTCTCCATCTCCTTGATGAAGACCTCCTGGTTCTGGGCCTTCACCTGTGGATTTCGTTCAATGGCAACCTTCAGGGAGTCCTCCAGGTTCATGTACTCGGCCGCCTGAACGCCGAACATTCCAAGACACAGGATGCAGATCACGGTCAATAAGACTATTTTTCTCACGATGATACCCTCCCTAGGAATTCCTCCAGTATACCGGCGATGAACTCTGCCGGGGCCTTTTCCAGTATACCGAGAAAATACGTTTGAGCAATGGTGTGAATGATGCCCATGAGCATGATGGATTTGAGCTCCGGGTCGCCCAGGTACCCTTCGCGGCACGCTTCCATGAAGATTTCGCGGGTAATGCGGAAGTTCTCGGCATGGATTTCGCGGATGTATCCGAGGATACGCTGGGTGACATCGGGGATGGGGGCGGAATAGATCTCGTAGATGAGCCGGTGGAATCCGGGGTTGTTCTCTATCCACCCGAGATTGAATTCAACGTATATCGTGAGCTTATCCTGCCAGGGGTTCTTTCTCGACAGCAGATTCCTCAGGGAGAGCATGAAGGCGTCAAGGCCGCTTTTGATCACCTCGGTATAGAGCATCTGTTTGCTGGCAAAGAACTGGTAGAGGGTCCCGACCCCGAATTCGGCCTTTGCCGCGATCTGCGCCATCGTCGCGTTGAAAAACCCCTCTTTTTCAAATACATCTCTGGCTGCATCCAGAATGGCATCGCGCCGGAAGGCCGACTCCCGTTCCTTTCTGGTCATGGGGCTAGAATTATGATTCATATTCTGAATCATCGTTCAAACCTAGAACAATCATTCTCTTGTGTCAAGTGGATGAGTGCTGTCCTACGAGACACGTTCACGGCACAGGCCACTCGTGCTATTCGAGGGAATGAAAGACGAGCCCCGTGGGAGCCTTCGGGTGAAAATAGGTTGAGTTGAGCGGCATTCTCAACCCTGCATCGGCAATTTCCATCACGTCCTCGATGGAGGGTGGATTGAGGAGGAAGGCAATGTCCGCCTGCTCCTTGGCAACCATGTCAAGCGCCTCCTCCGCCCTGCTCGTGAACATGATCCTCTTGTTCTCGATGTTGGTCCCTATGCCGAGGATGGGATCGATGATGCATTCATGGAGAATGGTCGCGTCGTGCCTCTTGAGAAGGGTATGGGTATCCGCCGGGAGATACTTGTCGATCTCCGGCTCTTCTGAGAGCTGGATCAGGTAGAATCTGGGAATACCCTTGACATAAAGGCCGAGCGTACCTTTCCCCCCCTTGTTCAGAGCCGCGATGAAACCCTTGCGGTTGTCGAAGGGGACCATGTTGAAGATCTCCTTGAGGCGATACTCCAGGTCAACGAGACCTACGCCCATGCTGTCGATGACGATCCGATGCATGGGCAGGATCTTGATCCCTTCCTCCACGTTTATCAGGTACATCTGGATGAAGTCGAAGTTCTGGTTGCCGTCGCTCTTTCCGGTCGCCGCTCTCATGCGGTCCCGGTATATCTTTGCCGTCTCGTAGCGGTGCTGGCCGTCGGCGATGATGATTCCCTTGTTCTGCATCATCCTGACGATCTTCTCGATCAGGGGCGTTTCGTGAATGACCCAGAGCCTGTGGGTTTCATCACGGGAGGAGAATTCGATCACAGGGGATCCGAGCTTGACCCGGACCTGGTTCTCTAGAACCTTCTTCGTGTCGGAATACAGGCCGAAGATGGAACTGAAATTGGTCCTGACCTCGCTCATCAGGCGGAGGCGGTCGAGCTTGGGGCTCTTCATGGTGTGTTCGTGGGGCCTGATATTCTTCTTGTCGTCGTCCTCAAGGCGAACCGATGCGATGAAGCCTCTCCTCGTGTACGCCTTGTCACCGATGGCATAGGTATGTTCATGGTAGTACAACGACGGCTTGGCTTCCTGACACAGGGCCCCTTCATCCAGCCATTGCCTGAAGAGGTCGCGCGCCCTCGTGTAGCGGTTGTTGTCCTTGTTGTCCTTGGGAAACTGCTTCCCGAGCACGAGTCGTACCGCGTTGTAGGGACTCTTGGCGTAGTAATCCTCCACCTGTTGCGGCGATATAATATCATAAGGAGGACAAACAACGCTGGCGAGATCAACGCGGTCAGGGTTATACCTGATACCCCGAAAGGAACGGATCTTCGGCATTCACGGCTCCCTTCATGGCCTGCATGTCAATAAAAGACACAGAAAGCGGTATATATACGGGGTTTTGAAAAATATCAACTGCAATTTATGATGCACAGGCCAGCCAGGAATCAGTGAAGAGCCATCTGCCAGGAAAGATTGATCTTCCCTGCTGATTCAGGGTATAAAGACGCCATGCGGTATCTGAGCATAGTGCTGTCGCTTCTCTTTCTCCTCGCAATCATCACCTTCTGCGTGAACAATACGCAGGAGTTCACCCTGAGCTTCCTTGGCTACCGCCTTGTGGTGCCGCTGCAGCTGTGGGTGCTCATGGTGACCTTCTTCGTGGCGGGCATGGTGCCCATCGTGATGGTGGAGATCCCCGTCCAGATAGCCAGGTTTTTCAGGAGGAGGGCCGTGAAGGCCCGGATCCGTGAGCTGGAGGGTTCGCTCGCCCGCCTGGCACCTTCAGCGGGTGAACCTGGCAAAGAGGTCCCGGATAAAACGTAGCAGCCGGGGCGGCAGCCACAGTCGGCTCAGGGTCTCACCCCGGGAGCAGCGTTGCCTGTCATCGTGGGTGAGCAGGCCGGGGTTGAGCCTTGCCTTGACTTTCAGGTAGCCCATATGGTCGATGCCGCAGAGCAGCTTCCAGAGGGATCCTTTCCAGGGCAGGTAGATACTCGATGCAAAGTCAACCAGGTATGGTTTCCCTTCATCATCCATGCCATAGTTCCTGCGGTTTCGCATATCCAGATGGATGACCCCGCGACCGTGGACGGTTGTGATAAGTCGCTCGAGGTTCTCGAAGTAGGTGTTGTCAGGGATCCTCTCCCTGGTCTTGAGGTTGTGCCCCCCCATGAAGGTGGTGGTGAGGGTGTACGGGTCATCGCTTGGAACTACCGAGGGGATGCCTGGCAATCCCTTCAGCTTCAGGTAGACGAAGGTCTCCCATTTCACGAGCAGACGCCCTGCCATCCTGACCGGAAGAGGCCTTCTCCGGTAGGTCTTCTCCACCAGGGCATGGTCTCCCCGGTCGACAAGATGCACATCAGGGCCATAAAGGCGCTTCTTTTTGAGGGGGGTTTGCGGTGTCGTCATGTCCTCTGCCTCACCCTCTATCATTGCATGTTTCGCCCGGAGGATGGTAGGGTTTTTCACCAATGAGGGGAAAGACGAAGGCGCGGGTCGTGGGAAGGATCTCCTGGAATCCCAGGGGGTATGCCTTTGTAGATGCACGGGGCCTTGATGAGGGCGTCTTCGTGCCGCTGGAGGCCATGAATGGGGCGCTCCCGGGCGATCTCGTGGAGGTCGCTGCCTGGCACGACAGGAAAGGCCTGCGCGGCAAGGTGATATCCATTGTCGAACGCACCAAACTTTCCGTGACGGGAAGGTATGTCAGGCATCGGGAATATGGCGTCCTGGAGCCATTGCAGCCCATGCCCTACCCCATTGTCATTCCTCTGGGATTCGAGGGGGATGCCTCCCACAACGACATGGTGAGCGTCATGGTCATGCCTCCCAGGTCGGCACAGAAGGTGAGCGCGCTGACGGCCAGGGTGGAGAGGTCCCTCGATGTCCCGGCAGGGGCGGGGGAAGACCTCAGGTACGTCACGGCCAAATACGGCCTTTCCTGGCGATTCCCGGAAGAGGTCGAGGAGGAGGCCGCCAGGGCGGCACGGATGGACATGGCATGTGAGCTCGGTCGCCGGAAGGACCTCAGAGAGCGTGTGCTCTTCACCATCGACGGCGTCAATGCAAAGGATTTCGACGATGCCGTGGGGATCGAGAAGCTTCAGGACGGGACCTTTCTCCTGACCGTGGCCATCGCGGACGTGGCACACGCGGTCAGACCGGGAACCGCCCTGGACAGGGAGGCACGGGAGCGGTCCTTCAGCGTCTACTTCCCCGAGATCGCCATCCCCATGCTTCCCGAAGCTCTCAGCAACGGGGCCATGAGCCTGAAGCCCGGCCTGGACAGGCTCGCCATGGCGGTCGAGATCGTCATCGGTCCGCGGGGGAGGGTCATATCCTCCCGGGTTTTCGAGGCCGTCATCCGATCGGCGGCCAGGCTCACCTACGAGGAGGTGGGGCCGTTCCTCGAAGGCACACCGGATGCAAAAGGGTATTCCCCGGTCGTTGCCTCAGGCTTGAAGGACCTTCACCGGCTCTCCATGCATCTGATGGAACGAAGGAAGAAACAGGGCAGCCTCGACTTTGACATCGCCAAGGTGCAGATCGAGGCAAATGCCGTCGGGGAGGTTGCATCGATCGGACGTATACGGCACGGGCCTGCCGAGCGGCTCATCGAGGAGGCCATGCTCCTGGCCAACCGGACCGTGTGCACGTATCTCCTGAAACATCACATGCCCGTGCTCTTCCGCGTGCACGAACCTCCCCGGCAGCGGGATCTGCTCGATCTCCTCGAAACACTTGCCGAGATAGGATTCTCCTCGTCGCTTTTGGCCGGGCTGAAAAAGGCTGCATCGTCGGGGGAGCACATCCATGAAGCGCTCCAGGCCATTGCCGATGCATGCAGGGGCAGGCCCCTGGAGCACTTCGTGAACATGCACATCCTCAGGTCCCTTCAGCGTGCACGGTATTCCAGCGAAGACCTGGGCCACTTCGGGCTGGCCTTCACGGGGTACCTCCACTTCACCTCGCCCATCCGGAGGTACCCTGACCTGGTCGTGCATCGGCTCGTCAAACAGGCGCTCACATCCGGAGGTTTTTCCGTCAAGGAGAGGGAGCGCTTTCAGAAATATCTGAAAAAGTTGGCACCCGAGGTATCCGACCGTGAGGAACTCACGGACACCGCCATGATGGAGGCCCTCAAGATAAAGACCGCTGCCTACATGGTTTCGCACCTCGGCGACGAGTTCGATGCGGTCGTCACGAGCGTGAAGCCCTACGGCATGTTCGTGGAGGTCATGGACCCGCCAGTGGATGGGCTCATGAGGGGTGATGGGGCAGTGGGGATGCCTGCACGGGGAGGCAGGAAGTCCCGCTCACCGAGAAGGGCCATCGGGCAGACGGTGCGGGTGAAGCTCGTCAGGGCGGACAGGACCAACGGGCAGCTCGATTTTGTCCCGGTGTGAGAAGGGTTAGGAGTTCCTTTTCAATGCACTCCCACCCAGGTATGCCTCCTGGATCTTCTCGTCGGCCTTGAGAACGCCTGCAGGACCTTCGGCTGCGATCCGGCCGTTCTCCAGCACATAGCCGCGGCCGGCGATGCCCAGGGATTTGTGGGCGTTCTGCTCCACCAGGAGGATGGACGTGCCCTGGGTGTTGATCTCGCGGATGATGTCGAAGATCTGCTTGACCAGGATGGGAGCAAGGCCCAGGGAGGGCTCGTCGAGCAGAAGGACCCGTGGGTTGCTCATGAGTGCCCGGCCGATGGCAAGCATCTGCTGCTCGCCGCCGGAGAGCGTACCGGCGAGCTGGCTGCTCCGCTCTTTCAGTATGGGGAACAGGGAGTGGACCCGCTCCTTGGCAAGGGCTATCTCTTCGGTGTGCTTCCTGCGGGTGAACGCGCCGAGGTTGAGGTTCTCCTCCACGCTGTGGGTGGGGAATACCCGCCGGCCCTCGGGGGAGAGGGATATACCCAGGATAACGATCTCGTATGCGGGGACCCTGTTCAACGTCCTGCCTGCATAGGTTATGGTACCGCCGGCAACGGGGATAAGCCCGCACACGGCCTGGAGCAGGGTGGATTTGCCCGCGCCGTTGGCGCCGAGCACGGTAACGATTTCACCTTCGTCGACATGGAGACTGATCCCCTTGAGGACCTCCCGGGCTCCGTACTTGATACGGAGATCGTCTATGCTGAGCAGGGCAGGCATCCTATGCTCACTCCTCGTCCTTGCCGAGGTACGCCTCGATGACGTCCTGGTTGTTGTAGATCGCTTCCGGACCGCCCTCGGCGATCTTCTTGCCCTCGTCCATAACCACCACCCAGTCCGAGATGCCCATGACCACGTTCATGTCATGCTCAATGAGCAGAATGGTGAGGTCCTCGTGACGGATGAGGTCTCTGAGGAACTCCATGAGGTCGTGGCTTTCCCTCGGATTCAGGCCGCTGCTGGGCTCGTCCAGGACCAGGAGCCGGGGTTGTGTCGCCAGGGCTCGGGCGATCTCCAGCATCCGCTGCGATCCATAGGCGATGTTCTTGGCCAGTTCGTCTGCAAAACCTGCAAGCTCCACCTGGGCGATCCGGTCCTCGGCGACCTTCCTGATGCAATCCTCTTCCTTCCTCATGGCAGGCGTTCTGAATATGGAAGAGAAGAGCCCGGATCTCGCCCTGCAGTGCTGGCCTGCCATGACGTTCTCCAGGCAGGTCATGTCCGGGAAGAGCCGGATGTTCTGAAAGGTCCTAGCAATTCCTGTGGAAACTATCTGGTGAGGTTTCCTGCCGGTGATTGTCTCTCCCAGGAAGATGACGTCGCCGTGCTCGGGTTTGTAGATCCCGGTCACCACGTTGAACACGGTGGTCTTTCCAGCTCCGTTCGGCCCGATGATGCTCAGGATCTCCCCCTTGTGCACGGTGAGGTCGAAATCGCTCACCGCGCGGAGTCCGCCGAAGATCTTGGTGAGTCCTCTGGTGACTAGGACCGCCTCGGATGAGGCATGTTGCCTAGTTCCCCCCATCACCGGCATCCTCCATGAGGGGGTGGAGCGCTACGCCGCCGCGCTTTCTCGGCCAGAAGCCGCCCGGGCGAACCATCATCATGATGATCATGATGGATCCGAACACGAGCATGCGGTACATGGCAAAGGGCCTGAAGACTTCGGGGAAAAGGCTGATGAACGCCGCCCCGATGAGCACGCCCGGGATGGAGCCCATGCCTCCGATGAGCACGATGCAGAACATGAGGCATGACTCCCAGAAGGTGAAGCTCTCGGGAGAGACGCACATGAGCTTGCTGGCGTAGATGTTGCCCGCCACCCCGGCCAGTGCCGCACCGATGACAACGGCAAGGAGCTTGTAGTTCCGCACATTGATACCCGTCGACCCGGCTGCTGTGCTGTCCTCCCTGATGCAGTTCCAGGCCCTGCCGATGCGTGAATGCTGGAGGCTGATGAGCCCCACGATGGACAGACCCACCACGATCCAGATGAGGAAATAGTACTCGATGGATGAATCGATGACGATGGAGGGGGTAAGCTTCGGGAATTCGATACCGAAGACCCCGTTGGGTCCCCCGGTGAGGTCGAAGGGATTGTTGATGAGACCGATCCTGACTATCTCGCCTACACCGAGCGTAACGATGAGGAAGTAATCCCCCTGGAGGTGAATGACCGGCGAAAAGACGATATAGGCGAACAGTGCCGCCGCCAAGGCGCTGATGGGCAGCAGGACGAGGATGGGGACACCATAGCGTGTGTTGAGGATCGCGGTCACATACGCGCCTATGGCGTAAAAGCCAGCGTGACCCAGGTCGAAGAGCCCGACCTCACCCAGCACGATGTTGAGACTCAGGCCCAGCAGGGCATAGATCCCGAAGAAGAAGGCGATGTCGATGAAATAGTCGCTCACGAAGAACGGGTATACGGCGATGAGAGCGATAAAGCCTACGGGAACGTACCACGGCGTGGTGGTAAAGATCCTCGAGAATGCCGTCTCCTTACCGCTCATGGCCCTATACCTTCTCGGCTGTCTTTTCCCCGAACAGGCCGGTGGGCCTGAAGATGAGCACGAGGATAAGGATGATGAACACGAACACGTCCTTCCAGGCAGCCGAGATGTATGCCGCGCCCAGCATTTCGAGGACGCCGAGTATGAGTCCGCCGAACATGGCCCCGGGGAGGTTCCCGATGCCGCCCAGGATGGTTGCCGTAAAGGCCTTGAGCCCGTAGTTCCAGCCCATGGTGAAGCTTATCTGGCGGTAATACATGCCCACCATGACCCCTGCCATGGCGCCCAACGCCGGACCCAGGGTGAAGATGAAGAGGATGACCTTGTTGAAATTGATGCCCATGAGGGAAGCCGTGTTCCTGTCGTGGGCCGTTGCTCTGACGGCAGCGCCGAAGGTTGTTTTCTGTATGACGTAGTAAAGCACGGACATGAGCAGGAAGGACAGCGCAAGGATGATGATCTGGAGCAGGGTGATGTTGATCTGGCCGATCTGGAAGCGCATGGCAGGGATGAGTTCCGAGGGATATGCCTGGTAGCGCGGTCCCCAGATGACCATGATGGCGTTCTGCAGAAAGATGGATGCCCCAAGCGCCGATACGACCGCGGGGAGGCGCCCCGCGGGATAGACTGGCCGATACGCGATGCGCTCCACTATGATGCCCACGATCCCCAGGCTGATGGCGGCAACACCAAGTGCCGCCATCATGCCCACCCATGGTCCGAAAAAGGTGGTCGCTGCACCCACGCCAAAGACCAGAAGGGTGTAGCCGAGATATGAGCCCAGGGTGAAAAAATCACCGTGGGCGAAGTTGATGAGCTTCAAAACGCCGTAGACCATCGAGTATCCCAGCGCGATGAGCGCGTAGAATGACCCGATGGTCAGGCCGTTTATGAGCTGTTCGAGCAACAGTTGCATGATCTTCTGAGGTGCAGCACCTGCCCTGTTACTTCGAGATTACTATTTTGCCGGCATCGTCTACCACGTAGAGATAGAACGGGACGCCTTCACGGTCGCCCTGGGCGGTAAAGCCGATGGGACCGGTGATGCCGGGCACGCCGTTCACGCTGTTGCGCAGGTAGGCGGCCAGCTTGTCCGAATCCGTGGACTTGGTCTTGTCGATGGCATAGGCGATAATGTTCACGGCATCGGCTGCATAAATGGGCCAGGGGCTCGACGGGATCTCGCCGTACTTTGCCTTGTACGCTGCGAGGAATTCCTTGGCCTCCTTGTAGGGAAGGTCGCCGGGCAGGGGCTCGTTGGTCATGTAACAGCCCTTTGCCAGTTTGAGGCCCGCGATCTTCACGAACTCGTCGTTGATGGCCGCATTGCCGCCCACGAAGGGACATTTGACGCCGATATCCCTTGCCTGGGTCACGAGCAGCGCCGCCTCGGCGTAGTAGCCGGTGAAGTACCAGACATCGGGTTTGCTCTCGCGCAGGTTGGTCAGCGATACCTTGTAATCCTTTTCCCCCGGGGTGATGGCATCGAAATACACGAGCTCGACCTTCTTGGCCTTGATCATGGGATCCAGGGCCTTTTTCGTGTCCTCGGCAAGGCCTTTGCCGAAGGCGGTGTTGTCATGCATGATGGCGATGCGCTTGGCCTTGAACCTGGCAGGAACGGCATCGGCGAAGAACTTGCCCTGCGAGTCGTCACGGCCGCAGGTGCGGAAGAAGTACTTGAAGTTCCGCTCGGTAAGTCTCACCGCGGTCACGCCGTATCCGATGTTCACCTTCTTGAACTTCTCGTAGATGTTGGAAGCCGGTTCGCACACCGATGATCCGTAGGTCGAAACTGCAGCAACCACGTCCTTCTGGCCCACGAGCTTCTGGGCTGCCAGTGCGCCGGTCTTTGGTTCACCGGCATCGTCTTCAACCTTGATGACAACCTTGCGGCCGCCCAGGATGCCGCCCTTCTTGTTGATGAGATCCGCCGCGATCTCGCATGACTGCTTGGCCATCTGGCCCTCGTAGGCCCAGGCACCGGTGATGGGGCCCTGCAGGCCTATGACCACCGTGTCCGAGGCTGCCTGTGCTTGAGGCTGGCCGAGTATACAGAACAAACCGCACACCAGTACAATGAACAATCCCTTGATCTTCATGAACGACATTCCCCCCTCTGTTAAGAGATGTGTATCGTGGATGGGTTTGCAGGAAGCGAAACCACCACAATCCCCCTATCGTGAGGATAGAAGGAAAAAAAGTATAGTTTTGCCATGGTGGGGTGTCAAGGAGAAAGTACTTACAGGCTTTCTGTCTCGGAAAGCCTGGGCGACGCACGCTTGTGACCTTACGGCGCGTTCAATGCCATGAAAAAAGCAGCCGCCCTGCGGGCGGCTGCCATGCACTTGGGATAACAGAATTGATGAGCAGGCGTTTTAACGAAACATCATACTCCCGACGCTAATTCAGCCAGGCATTCACCTTGTCCGGGTTTTCCTTAATCCAGCGCTTGGCCGAATCGTACGGATCTGCACCGTCGGCGTTCCATCCCATTACCAGACCGATATCTGCAAGGGTCCAGTGGAACTTGTCCAGGAACCGGTAGACATCGGGCTTGTCCTTGTCGAGTCCCTTGCGGACGATCGTGCGGATCTCTTCGGAGCCGCCATAAATATTCTTGGGGTCCTTGAGATATTTGAGGTCCCACCTGGCGAATTTCCAGTGGGGGGTCCATCCGGTTACCACGACCCATTCCTTCTTCTTGATCTTGTCCTTCAAGACCGCCGTCATCATGGCGCCAGAGCCTTCCATGAGCTTGAAGTTCGTCATGTTATAGTCCTTGAGGGCCTTTTCGGTCAGGCTCATGATGCCGGCACCCGGGTCTATACCGGTGATCTCGCCATTGAATTTTTTTGCCTGGGCATTGAGTTCTTCAATGGAGTCAATGGTGACATAGGTCGGTACCACCAACCCGATGGCGGCACCTTCACAATTTATTCCGAGATCCACCACCTTGTCCTTGACCTTTTCCATGTAATGCTTGTGGGTGTGGGGCAGCCAGGCCGTCGTCAGACCGTCGACATCACCCGATGCGACTGCCTGCCACATGGCGGCTGCACTGACAGGAAGGAGGTCGACCTCGTACCCCAATTTCTGTTCCAGCACTGCCTTGACGACATTGGCGCTGGCTGTGGCGCAAGCCCACTCGACGTAGGCGATTTCGACCTTGCCCTTTGCGGCTTGTGCGTTGGTGATGAAGCCAGTGATTGCAAAGATACAGATGAATACGACCAGTAAGCCAATTCGTTTCATAGAGATTCTCCTTTCAGTGTGTGGTTGATCGAGACAGGACACGGGCACCACTATTCGGCGTGGACCATTCCCCTGCTTTTCCTGCCGACGCCCTGCATGACCCTGTCGAGGATCATGGCTATGATCACGATGGCGATTCCCGCCTCGAATCCCTTGTCAGGCTGGAGGCGCTGTATGGCCTTCCAAACCTCTCCTCCGAGACCTTTGGCTCCGATCATGGATGCAATGACCACCATGGACAGGGCAAGCATGATCGTCTGGTTGATGCCTGCCATGATGGTGGGTGTTGCCATGGGGAGCTGGAGCTTGAACAGCTTCTGACCCTTGGTGCTCCCGAAGGCGTCCGCTGCCTCCACCAGTTCGACGGGCACCTGTTTGATGCCCAGGCAGGTGAGCCTGATTGCTGGCGGCATGGCGAAGATCACGGTGGAAAAGATGGCACCAACAGGCCCCAGGCCGAACAACGGAATGGCCGGGATCAGGTACACAAAGGCCGGCATGGTCTGCATGACATCCAGGATGGGCATGATGACCCGGTAGGAATTCGTGCTGAGTGAGGCGAGGATCCCCAGGGGCAACCCTATTGCAATGGCGATGAGTGTTGATATGAGGACGAGGGCGATGGTGCTCACCGTAGGTGCCCAGAGCCCCATGTTCCAGATCAAAAGGAGGCCTATCAGCGTAAACAGGGTGATGCCCTTCTTCCTGCTCAGGGAATATGCAAGGGCCGTAAAGAATCCTATGAGGACCCATGTCGGGAAGAACATCATGCCGTTGACCAGGATGTCGATGCCATTCTCCGTTATCTCGGAGAAAGCCTTGGTAATGAAGGACATGTGCTCCGTGAAGAGGTCTATTGCCAGTTCGATGGACTTCCCTATGGGTATTCTAATGATTTCCATTGGCAGTCACTCCTTCCGAGAGGGCTGCGAGCAGGGAACCCCTCACGATCACACCCATGAGCCGGTCTTCCTTGTCCACCACGGCCAGAGGACTGCTGTTCACCAGCAGCGGGAAGAGATCGGTGGCCGGCGTGTCCGGAGACGTCTTCTGGAGGTCCTGATTCAGGATGCGGGACAGGTCTTTTTCCCCTCTCTTCAGGGCCTCGGTCGCGTCATCCGCGGTCACTATCCCGACGAGCTTGCCCTTGTGCTGGACAAATATGCTCGATATGCCGGCCTTGTTCATCTTCCACAGGGCTGCACGCGGCCCGTCATGTGCATAGCTCGCAACCTCGAGGGGGTTCTTCATGATTGTCTCGGCGGTGAGCACCTTCGATAGGTCAATGTCCTCGACGAATTTCTCCACATAGGTATTGGCAGGGTTGGTGAGTATTTCTTCTGCGGTCCCCTCCTGCACTATGATGCCGTCTTTCATGAGGATGATCCTGTCACCGAGCTTCAGTGCCTCATCGAGGTCATGGCTGATGAAGATGATGGTCTTGTGCATCTTTTCCTGGAGTTTGAGGAGCTCGTCCTGCATGTCACGTCGAATGAGCGGGTCCAGCGCGCTGAAGGCCTCGTCCATGAGCATGATGTCGGGGTCGAGCGCAAGTGCCCTGGCGAGACCGACACGCTGCTGCATGCCTCCGCTGAGCTGGGCGGGGTATGAATGTTCCCACCCCTTCAGCCCCACCTGTTCCAGGGCTGCCATGGCCCGGTCTTTCCGGGAGTTCGGATCAACCTTCTGGATTTCGAGACCGTACTCCACGTTCCTGATCACGGTCCGGTGGGGAAACAGGGCGAAATGCTGGAAAACCATGCCGAAGCGTTTCTGCCTGATATCCCGAAGGTTGTCTTTTGAAAGGGATGTGATCTCGATGTCTTCAAGAAAAACCTTGCCCGCGGACGGTTCGATGAGACGGTTGATGCAGCGGACCAGTGTGGACTTGCCGCTCCCGGACAGACCCATGACCACGAGGATCTCCCCTTCGTGTACGGTGAAGGATACGTCGGCAATTCCCACGCTGAGTTTGGTCCTCTTCATGATCTCATCCTTCGAGACCCCATCCCTGAGCATCTTTATGGCCCTGTCGGGTTGAGGCCCGAAGATCTTGTAGAGGTCCTTGACGATGATCTTTTCAGTCATGTTCTGTCTCACTTACGGGAACAAGGCTTGTCCCCAGTCTTGATCCAAACAATGCCAAGATCCTTCCTGATGATGGTTAATCCTAGGCTGTATAGCGAGGGAACGATGGCGCTCGATCCTACTCCTTTTCCTTCATCATGCTGAGCATCCTCTCCAGGGAGAGGGCTATGGAAACCTGCTCAAGTTCAGGCATCTCAGAGATGGCATGTATAAGCCTTCCCTGGAGAGGCAGAGGGGCCTTGGAGCTCAGGGCTTTTCCTTCCTCTGTGGTGGAAATGAGGACCTTTCTGCGATCGTGGAGCTGGCGTTCCCGGTGCACGAGTTTCTTCTGCTCGAGCCTGTCGACGATGCCATTGGCCGTACTCATGCTCAGGCTCACCTGTTTCCCGAGATCGGACAGGGTGAGGGGGCCGTTCTTCACGATGGCATAGAGACAGACGAGCTGTGGTCCCGTTATCTGGTACTCGGTGGCGAGTTGGCGAGAATAGCTGTCCACGTAGTGCATGATATGACGAAGGGTCATGAGAATACGAAAACCGTAGCTTTCCTGGTGGTCCTCCCTGGGATAGTCACTTTCGAGAGGACGAAAAGGCTCCTCCAGGTCTTGAACCAGAAGGACAGGGGGTATTTCTGCCGTCCCGGGCATGGCATCCGTGTCCAAGGGCTCTATTTTTCGAGGAGCCTCAGGTGATTGTGTGATGTCGCTTGTTTTATCTGGGATGTTGGCCATACAAAAGTTCTTTCGACAAGAATATTTCTTGCACGAAACATTCTTACACAAAAGATATCCTGTGTCAATGTACGTCACGCCAGGGGGCATAACTATTGGAATGGTATGGTCAAATAACAGAACAGGATGAGGCTGAACAGGGAACAGGTTCTCCTGAGGGGATTGGGAGAATCACCCCTGGAACATCTCGCCCTGATCTGTTGATCGGCTCCGGATGGCCTCGGGGCTGAGTTCGTCCTGCTCGCGTTCCCTCTGGAGTAATATGATGGCTGCGAGGACAGTGATGCCCCCTGCGATCTGCAGAGGCGCGAATGCTTCTCCAAGGAGGAAAAAGGCCAGGAAGGCAGCGGCAATGGGCTCAAGGGTTGCAGTTATTATGGTACGGGTCGACCTGATGTAGTTTACGCCTGTGAGGTACAACCCGAAGGGGATCAGCGTGCCGATGATGACGATGTAGCATACGGCTGCCCAGGAGACGAGAGTGAATGACTGTGTCATTACGCTCAAGGGGCGGTGTACGATATTCAGTGAAAGAGATGAGAACAAGAGACCATAGGTCAGCGCTGTCCAGGGATTGTATCTGTGCATAACCTTTTCTCCAAGCAGCGTGGTGGATGCAAAGGCCAGGGCTGACATGAGGCCCCATGCGATACCGGCCCGGTTCAACTTCAGCAGGGTGATGTCGAATCCGCCCACGACGAGATAACAGCCTATGAGCGACATGACGAGAGCAGCCAATTTAAGGGGAGTGACGCGCTCTTTCCAGAAGATAAATGAATAACATGCTACCATCGATGGTGCGAGGTACTGGAGGAGGATGGCCGCGGCCACATGGATCCTGCTGATTGCCATGAAATATGACAGCTGCATGATTGCGAGGAAGAAGCCACCGAAGAGCATCAAGTACCCGGTGTCGCGAAACTTTATTCTGAGAAGAGAGGGTCTGAACAGGATGAAGGCAATGAGGAGAATCGCTGCTGCCAGCGTCACCCGAGTCTGGACAAGGATGAACGGTGACAGTCCGGCGTTGAAGAGTGCCTTGCCCACTGTTCCGCACGATGCCCACAGGATGGCGGCAGTGGTGACGCTCAGATATCCTTTCCAGGACACTGTATTCATGGTGGCGGCATCTCCCTGTTCTGGTTCAGGGGTCTATTCCGAAGGTTCTATATCAGAGCTGCGACGCGATGACCATCTTCTGCACGTTTGCGGTTCCATCGATGGCCCCCATGAGCCGGCTGTCATGGTAGATGCCGGACAGCTCGTTCTTCTCAGTTACTGACCGGTATCCGATGATCTCCACGCCGAAGGCAGCGACATCCATGAGGGTCTGTGCGGCATGGAGTTTTGCCATGGAGGCCTCCATGGTGAAGGGCCTGCCTTCGTCGATGCGGTTCAGGGCATCCCGATAGAGAAGCCTTGCGGCATGAATCTCCGTGGCATGCTCGGCCAGGCTGAAGGAAATAACCTGAAAAGAATTGAGTGAATTACCGAACTGTTCGCGTTTCTTCGTATACTCTATGGTGAGGTCGAGGGCCTTCTGTGCCTCCCCGGTGCAGCTCGCCGCCACCAGGGGCCGGCCTTTGTCCAGGGTCTCCATGAAGAGCAAATAGCCGCTTCCTGCTTCTCCGAGAAGGCAAACATCGGGGACACGCACGTCATCGAACACCACGGAGCCCATCACGCCGCTGGAGAACCCGATCGTGTCATAAGGATCTCCCCGTGATATCCCTGGGAGATTCGCATCCACGACAAAGGCGTTCAGCGATGCCCTGCCGGCGGCCGGGGGCATGGCTGCGAACACGATGAGGGTCTGTGCGATGGTATTGTTGATGACGATGCTCTTTTTGCCGGTGATAATGTATGAATTCCCCTGCTTGTAGGCCAGGGTGCGTACGGCTGTTATATCCGAGCCCGCGGATTCCTCGGTCAGGCAGAATCCCGCCGGATCGTGTTCACGGGCGATGGCCTTCAAGCGGTCCTCATGGAAGTCGTTCTGTGCGCCGCTCATGATCATGAAGGCACAGTGGGCCGAGGTCAGGGGGCCGTAGAGCGTGCCTGGAAGTTCATAGCTCAGGGTCTCATAGATGATGCCCGCACTCAGATGATCGATTCCCTTTCCCCCGAAGTGCCTGGGGATCAGCAGGGCATGGTATCCCTTTTGCGCGAATGCGGTGAAGATGGATAGTGCCAGGGCTGTCTTGTCCAGCGGTTTATCGAGCAGGGGACGTATCTCCCTCGCAAAGGACCTGGCCCGGTCCACCCGCTTGACCTGCATTGCATTGAGTTCAGCCATGATGTCTCCTCCATGCAAGGAAGTCGAGATAATCTTCGAGGTCCTTGAGCTCGTCGCCCTCCATATTCGTTATGCGACGGATGACCCGATCCCTCGCGGGCGTTGACGTGCCTGCAGACCCTGCGTTTTCCGCCCCGATGAAATACTCGAGGTCCTTGCCCAGGGTACGGGCTATCTGCTCGATCTGGTGGAGATAGAGCCTGCGTTTGCCCAGTTCGTAGTTGGACAGTCCCGCCTGGGTGATGCCCAGGGCCTGGGCGAGCTCCACCTGGGTGAGCCCCTTGTCTTCGCGTGCCTGCTGGATCTTCTTCCCGATCTCCTTGAACCCCATACCGATCTCCCATGTAGAGGACCGCCCGACGGAAATGCAAGCCCATTCTCTACAACAGGCAAGGCCCTTGACAGGAATATAACAAAAAAGGATAATATTACAACAAATCGTTATAACCGATGGAGGCCGACATGTTCGATTATATCATGACCGATGCGCAGAAAAAGCTCCGCGACGAGGCCAGGGCCTTTACCAAGTGGGTCCCCAAGCAGCTCATCCTCGATATGGATGCGGAGAAGATACAGTTTCCCCGTGAGTACCTGGAGGAGGCGGGCAGGAGAAACCTGCTGGGGATACGGCTTTCGAAAGAGCTCGGCGGCAGGGGGCTCACCTGGGTGGACGATTCCATCGTAGCCGAGGAGATCGGCGTGGCGAGCTACTCCCTGGCCTGCCTCTGGGGAGTTGGAGCCGACATCGTGTGCGAGGCCGTTACCCTGTTCGGCAATGACGAGCTCAAGCAGGCCGTCGTCGTCCCCCTGCTCAAGGGGGAGACCTTCGCGGCAGAGGGCCTCACCGAGCCAAGGGGCGGCTCGGATTTCTTCGGGGCAACGACCTATGCGAAAAAGGACGGCGGGGACTGGGTCATCAACGGCCAGAAGCGGTTCATCGTGGGCGCCCAGGGGGCGGACTGGTTCCTCGTCTATGCGGTCACCGACCCCGACGCACCCCCCCACAAGCGCATGACCGCTTTCATGGTGCCCCGGACAACGGGCGTGGAATCGAAGTACATCTACGGCCTCATGGGGGTACGGGGCGGCGGCGCCGGCCGGCTCGTGCTCAAGGACGTGAGGGTTCCCGAGCGCTATGCGCTCAACGGCATCAACGGCGGCTTCGACGTGTTTGTGCGCATGATGATCCCCGAGAGGCTCGGCACTGCGGCCATGACGCTGGGTTCGGTGCGGCCGGCCATCGAGATCGCGACCCGCTATACCTCGAAGCGCAAGGCCTTCGGGTTTCCCATCCAGATGTTCCAGGCCGTGGGGTTCAAGGTGGCGGATGCGGTCATGCTCCTGGATGCCGCCCGTTCCATGGTATACTCCACCTGCCTGGCAGTGGATTCAGGCCGGGCACACCCCAACCGGGTGCGGCGCCTCGTCTCCGAGTCCAAGAAGTTCGTCACCGAGGCAGCCTGGGAGATCGCGAACAAGTGCATGCAGGTGGTGGGCGGCATCGGCTACACCAATGTGTACCCCCTGGAACGTATCGTGCGCGACATCAGACTCTCCATGATCTGGGTCGGCAGCAACGAGATCATGCAGCTCATCGTGCAGAACGAGTGGTACAAGGAATACTTCAAGACGCTTTCCAAGGAGGATGTCCGCGACGTGGAGGCCGACGCCGTCGGAGCGGACGCCGAGGAGGAGAAGATATACGAATAGCCAGCACAGGCGCTGAGGGCCTCTGCTGGACCTCAGTCCCGGGCGCCGGTGCCCTGGTCATGGAGTCCTTCACACCCCACCAGGGAACCGGCGCCTTTTCCCTCCAGGCCAGATCAGTCCTTCCCGTTGTTTATCCTAGATAAAATCCCGCTTGCCCCCGTGGGCAAAAAATGCATATATTAGTATTGTAATACAAACATACATATGTCACGGAGGTTCTTGCCATGATGGATTTTCCCCTGCTGCTCAGGACGTTTCTGCTGCGGTCTGCCAAGTATTTTCCCAAGAAAGAGATCGTCTCCGTCTTTCCCGAGATCGTGCACCGCTACACCTACGCAGATTTCTACAAGAGGACGTGCCAGCTCGCCCATGCCCTCAAGTCGCTGGGTATAAAACGGGGTGACCGGGTGGCGAGCGTGGCGCTCAACGACCACCGGCACCTGGAGCTCTACTTCGGCGTGCCCTGCTACGGTGCGGTGCTGCACACGGCCAACTTCAGGCTGCCGCAGAACCACCTGAGCTACATCCTCAACCATGCCGAGGACCAGGTGATCTTCGTGGACGAGGACCTCCTCATGTTCGTGGAACTGGTGCGCGACCGGCTCGAGACCGTCAAGCACATCGTCGTGCTCTCCCACACGGGCAAGAAACCGGCGTCGAACCTGCCCGGTCTCATCATGTACGATGAGCTCATCTCCCAGTTCCCCGAGGAGTACGACTTCCCCACCGACCTCTCCGAGTGGGATCCGGCCATGATCTGTTACACCTCCGCCACCACCGGCGACCCCAAGGGGGTGGTGTATTCCCACCGGGCCCTCGTGCTCCACACCTATGCCGTGGCCGTGACCTTCGGCGCCAGCGAGGCCGACTGTGTCCTGCACATCGTGCCCATGTTCCACGCCAATGCCTGGTGCGGACCTTTTGCCGCGGTCGGTGCCGGCTGCAAGCAGGTCCTGCCGGGAAGGGAAGTCATCAACATGGAGAAGCTCTGCAAAACCATAGCGGAGGAAAAGGTTTCATTCACGGCAGGGGTTCCCACCATCTGGCTTCTCCTGCACGACTACCTCGAGAAGGGAGGGTGGCACGACTTCAGCTCGCTCAAGACCATTGCCAGCGGCGGAGCGGCCATCCCCAGACAGCTCCTCATCGATCTCAATGAAAAGTACGGGTTCCCCATAAAGCAGGCCTATGGATCCACCGAAACCACGCCGCTGGCCACGGCGGCCATCCCCAAGAGCTACATGAAGGACTGGCCTGCAGAGAAGCTGTACGATCTCAAGACGAGCATAGGCATTATCGCCATGGGCCTCGAGATGAAGATCGTGAACGACTCGGGTCAGGAAGTGAAGATGGACGGCAAGGAGTGGGGCGAGATCTGCCTGAGAGGGCCGTGGATCGCCAATGAATACTACAAGGACCCCGAGCGGTCCAGGGAGACCTTCGGGGACGGGTGGTACCACACGGGTGATGTCGGGACAATCGACGAAGAGGGTTACGTGCGCCTCGTCGACCGGAAGAAGGATCTGGTCAAGAGCGCGGGCGAGTGGATCTCGTCGGTGGACCTGGAGAACCTCATCATGGCGCACCCCAAGGTCATGGAGGCCGCCATCATCGGGGTGCCCCACCCCAAATGGCAGGAACGCCCGCTGGCCTGCGTGGTTGCATCCCCGGGACAGAGCGTGAACGCTGACGAGCTCAAGGATTTCCTCAAGGACAAGGTCAAGGCCTCCTGGTGGATACCCGACGAGTTCATCATCCTGCCCGAGTTGCCCAAGACGAGCGTGGGCAAGTTCAACAAGCGCGAGCTCAGACGGCTCTATGCCGAGGGCCAGTTGAAGTCACTCTAGCGTGAAGTGGGGAGGGTTCATGTCATTGCTGGACAAGTATTATACCGGGGAGCACCAGATCTTCCGGGAATCGGTGCGGCGCTACTTCGAAAAGGAGGTGACGCCCCATGCGGATCTGTGGGAAAAGGAGGGGATCGTCCCCAAGGATGCCTGGAAGAAGTTCGGCTCACAGGGTTTCCTCTGCCCCTGGCTGCCCGAGGAGTACGGCGGCTCCGGAGCGGATTTTCTCTACTCGTTCATCCTGGCAGAGGAACTCGCACGGACGCACTGCGGCGGATTTTTCTTTCCCCTCCACTCGGACATCATCGTGCCCTATCTCTTCACCTACGGGAACGACGAGCAGAAGCAGAGGTGGCTTCCGGGATGCGTCACGGGTGACTGCATCACCGCACTCGCCATGACGGAACCGGGGACCGGGTCCGACCTTGCCGCCATACGCACCACGGCGGTCAAGGACGGTGATTCCTACGTCATCAATGGACAAAAGACCTTCATTTCCAACGGCATCAACTGCGATCTGGTCATCGTGGCGGCCAGGACCAACCTCAACGCGGCGTCCCCCTACGAGGGCATGTCGCTCATCGTGGTGGAGGACGGCACACCAGGATTCGAGAAGGGGCGCAAGCTCGACAAGATCGGCCTGCATTCGCAGGATACCTCCGAGATGTCCTTCGTCGACTGCAGGGTCCCGGCGAAGAACCTTCTGGGCGCCGAAGGGCACGGGTTCTACTTCCTCATGGAGAAGCTCCAGCAGGAACGTCTCGTGTGCGCCATGGGATCACAGGTGGGGGCCGAAGAGGCCCTCCGCCTGACCATCGAATACACCAAGACCCGGGAGGCCTTCGGGAGGCCCATCAGCCGCTTCCAGTACATCTCCTTCGAGCTCGCGAAGATGGCCACCGAAGTCGAGGTCGGAAGGGCCTTCCTGGAGAGCCTCCTCATAGACCACCTGGAGGGGAGGAAGGACGTCAAGAAGGCCTCCATGGCCAAGTACTGGATCTGCGAGATGCTCAACCGGGTGGTGGGACAGTGCGTGCAGTTCCACGGCGGATACGGGTACATGGAGGAATACCCCATAGCCCGCATGTTCAGGGATGCCCGGGTCCAGACCATCTATGCGGGAACGTCCGAGATCATGCTGCTCATCATATCGCGGCAGCTCGGTCTTTAGGGAGAGAGGCGGCTGGGTTGGAGATTTCCGACTTCTGATATGCCGGACGGGCCGGTCGCCTGCGCGCGTGCATGGGGGTGAACGGCCCGTCCGTATGTCCTCCTGATACGATCAGCACGGTGGAGGATACATCAAGATAATCTGGAGGGAGTATGGCAAGAAAGGCTGAAAGATCGAAGACGGGAAAAAGGATCGCGATCATAGACGGGTGCCGCGTGCCGTTCCAGAGATCGGGGACCGGGTACTACGACATCATGGCGTGGGAACTCGGCAGGTATGCGGTCAAGGGGCTTCTGGCGAAGACGGGCGTTTCGCCTGAAGACATAGACCACGTCCTCATGGGGTGCGTGGCAACGGACATCGCAACCACCAATGTCGCCCGCGAGGTGGCCCTCGGCGCCGGGCTCCCCAAGAAGGTGCCCGCGCATACCTGCACCATTGCGTGCGTATCGGCCAATGCGGCCTTCACCAACGGCGCCAATCTCATCGAGACAGGCAATGCCGACGTGATCGTCATCGGCGGCGTGGAGAGCTTCTCGGATGCCGACATCAAGGTCTCCAAGCGCTTCCGCAGGTTCATCCTGGACATGACCATGTACCACAAGCCCAAGAGTTTCAAGGACACCCTCAGGCACCTCAGGGGCATGACGCCCCTGGACTTCGTGCTTCCCGAGCGGCCGGCGGTTTCCGAGTATGCCACGGGCCTGCTCATGGGGCAGACCGCAGAGATCCTGGCCAAACGCATGGGCATATCGCGCCAGGAGCAGGACGAGTTCGCCGTGCTCTCCCACCAGCGTGCCCTCAAGGCCCAGGAGGACGGGGTGTTCAGGAAAGAAGTCGTACCTGTCGTGGTGCCGGGAAAGGATGCGGTCGTCAAGACGGACAACGGCCCGAAGAAGGAAACCACCATGGATAAAGTTTCCAAGCTCAAGGGCTCCTTTGATAAGAAATACGGCAGCGTCACCGCCGCGAACTCCTCATTCCTGACCGATGGCGGCTCCGCGGTGCTCGTCATGAGCGAGGACAAGGCAAAAGATCTCGGCCTGAAGCCCAAGGCATTCCTCGCGTCCTATGCCTATACCGGCCAGGACCTCGTGGAGGAACTGCTCCTCGGACCGGCCTTCTCCATCCCGGCTGCCCTGGGCAAGGCGGGCCTGAGACTTTCCGATATCGGGGTCTTCGAGATCCACGAGGCCTTTGCTTCCCAGATCATCGGCAATGTCAGGTGCCTTGCCTCGAAGGAGTTCGCCCGCGACAAACTCGGTCTCGACGATGCCGTGGGCGAGATCGACTACGACAGGCTCAACATCCATGGCGGTTCGCTTTCCCTCGGCCACCCCTTCGGCGCTACGGGCGGCAGACTCATCACGACGTGCGTCAACCGCATGATCGACGAGGACCGGCAGTACGGCGTCGTGGCCGGGTGCGGAGCCGGCGCCCTGGGCAATGCCATCATCTTTGAAAATGCCAACGCATGAGGGAGGCGGACGTCATGAAGAATCTGAGCTTTGAAAAGAAAGACAACGGTGTGGCGGTCGTCACCATCGACTGCCCCGACTCCAGGGTGAACAAGGTCAGCAGCGGCCTGCTGGCGGAGATAGCTGGCCTGCTCGATGAGGTCGGCAGGGACGGGACCATCAGAGGCATGGTCATCCTGAGCGGCAAGGACGACAACTTCGTGGTGGGTGCGGACGTGGACGAGCTCAACGCCATGAAGGGCAAGGATGAGGTTATCGCCTACATCACCAAGGCCCACGACGTCCTGAAACGGATCGAGGCGCTCCCCTTCCCGGTGGTATGCGGGATCCACGGGAACTGTCTCGGCGGCGGGCTCGAGCTCGCCCTGGTGGCGAATTACCGGATCGCCACCGACTCGCCCAAGACCACGCTCGGTCTTCCCGAGGTGCAGCTCGGCCTCATCCCGGCTGCAGGGGGAACCCAGCGGCTGCCCCGGCTCATCGGGCTCCAGAACGCCCTGCCGCTCATGCTCACCGGCAGGAACCTCAGGCCGAAGAAGGCACTCAAGATGGGCCTCGTGGACGAGGTGGTGATGTTCCACGGCATGAAGGACATAGCGGTCAAGAAGGCACTGGACCTTTCGTCAGGCACGGACCCTGCAAGGAAGAAAAGGCAGGGTCTCCAGCAGAAGGTGCTCGACGCAACCCTGAAACGGTTTATCGACGAGACGCCCGTGGGGCAGCGCATCGTGTTCAACCAGGCCCGCTCCCAGGTCCTCAGGCAGACCATGGGTCTCTATCCGGCCGCGCTGGCCATCATTTCGTCAGTGGAGTTCGGGCTCAAGCACGGCGTCGCCAAGGGGCTTGAAAACGACATCAGGATCTTCGGCGAGCTCGTCATGGACGGCAAGTCAAAGGCGCTGCGGAGCCTCTTCGACGGCATGACGGCGCTGAAGAAGAATCCCTTCGAGGAGATGGCCAGGCCGGTCCGCAAGATCGGCGTTCTCGGCGCAGGCCTCATGGGACACGGCATCGCATCGGTATCCACCGGGGCGTGCGATACCATCCTCATCAAGGACGTCTCACTCGAGGCGGTGGCCAAGGGGATGAAGGAGATCTACAAGGGACTCGACAAGCGGTCTCGTTCCGGCGGCATCACGAACTTCGACCGCGACGTACAGTACGGCAAGGTCATCGCATGCGACGACTACAGCCTGTTCGGCAGGACGGACATCGTCATCGAGGCGGTGTTCGAGGATCTCGCCCTCAAGCGTCGAATTCTCGCCGAGGTGGAGGCCGCCACGGGCGAGGATACGATCTTCGCGTCCAATACCTCGGCCCTGCCCATAACCCTCATAGCGGAGGGCAGCGCCCGCCCGGCAAACGTCATCGGCATGCACTACTTCTCTCCCGTGCCCAAGATGCCCCTGCTCGAGATCATCACCACCGAGGCAACCGCGGACTGGGTCAAGGCAACGGCCCTCGAGTTCGGGATCCAGCAGGGCAAGACCTGCATCGTGGTAAAGGACTGTCCGGGGTTCTACACCACCCGCATCCTGATACCCATGCTCAATGAGTCCATGAAGCTCATCGAGGAAGGCGCCGACATCAAGGCCATCGACACTGCCATGAAGAGGTTCGGGTACCCGGTGGGCCCCGTCACACTGGTGGACGAGCTCGGCATCGACGTGGCCGCCCACGTGGCCAAGGGCGAGGTGAAAAAGCTCTTCGATGCGCGTGGATTGAAGGCATCCGAGGGATACACCAAGCTTTTCGAGAAAGGGTACAAGGGCAGGAAGAACAGGAAGGGATTCTACCTTTACGAGGAACCCGGTAGAAAGGGGCTGCTCGCGTTGAAGAGGAAGAAAGGCGGCAAACCTGTCAACACGGAGGTCTACGAGATCCTCGGCGGAGCGCGCAGGGTATTTGCCGAAGAGGAGATCCAGGACCGCCTCTCCCTGGCCATGATCAACGAGGCGGCGCTCTGTCTCCAGGAGGGCATCCTGTCCTGTGCCCGGGACGGCGACATCGGGGCCGTGTTCGGGCTGGGATTCCCGCCGTTTACCGGGGGGCCTTTCAGGTACGTCGACGCGGTGGGCGCCAAGACCCTCGTGGAAAAGATGAAACGCATGGAGCAGGGGTTCGGTGCCCTGTACAAGCCGGCGGACATCCTTGTCGACATGGCCGCCGGGGGAGCGAAGTTCCACCGTTCATAGGGCGTGACACGTTCGGTCCGTACCCGGTCTCCGTACGGCCTGAGAAACGAAGAGCCGCCGTGATGCTCATCACGGCGGCTCTTTCACAGGAGGGTACTATATACTCAGGAGACCGCGAGGGCCTTTTTCAGGGACTTCTTGAGATAGTCGATATGCTCGACGATGGCTGCGCTGGCCATGTCCGCGTTTCGCGCTTCGATGGCCCCGTAGATCGCGTGGAGCTGGTTCACGATGGTGCGGGAACTCCCCTCGATGGATGAGAGCTTCTTTCTGCTGTAGGGGAGCGCACCGATGAGGATCGAGTTCACGGACTTGCGGATATGCATGAACAGGGTGTTTTTCGTGGATGCCAGCAGGGCGTTGAAGAATTCAGTATAGAGCTTGCCGCCCTCCTGGACGTCGTGGAGCACCCTGTCTTCGCCGATGGCCACCGCGCGGTCGTAGACCCGACGGAGGCCATCGAGGTCTTTCCTCGTCGCATGCCGGCAGGCGAGCCTCGCCGCCTCGGAGTCAAGGATCCTCCGCACGCACAGGAGTTCCCAGATCTTGGCGTGATCCACCTGCAGGATATCCTCGATGGTGCTCCTCGAGGATTGGGACGGGGAGTTGGCATACTTGCCTTTCCTGTGCCGCGATACCACGTAACCCTTCGCCTCGAGCAGTTTCATGGCCTCCCGCAGGGATATACGGCTGATGCGGAAGCGTTCGGTCATTTCCTGTTCCGAGGGGAGCCTGTCTCCCGGCTTGATCTTGCCCCTGCGTATAAGGTCGATGATCTGCTCAGCCACCAGCGTGGGTATGGCCGGTGACTTGCGTATGGGCGAGATGAGGTTCCCTTTTGTTTCCATGATCGGTCCAGACATGTTATCGTATTATTGACATACTATAATACAAAGTGAAACGAGAATCAACCGAAAAGCGAACACCGTGAAGATATATCGCAGTCGGACATGAAGACCTCGGTCCTGCCTGTCAGCGTGTTCGGAAATCTTCCAAAGAATGTCCTTGTGACATGAATATCCTTGGTGTATTTTCTATCCCGCACTGAATCGATCATGTCTTGCACAACGGATTTCCTACCAAGGGAATGACATCTGCGCGGGGGAGTTATGGCTTCACGGATCGGCTTCGACAACGAGCGTTATCTGCAGGAACAGACGCGGTGTATCCTCGAGCGGGTACAACGGTTCGACAACAAGCTTTACCTCGAGTTCGGGGGCAAGCTCATGTACGACTACCATGCCGCACGGGTCCTGCCCGGCTATGACCCGAACGTGAAGATGAGGCTCCTGCACGGGCTGCGAGACAAGGCAGACATCATCCTGTGTATCTTTGCGGGTGATATCGAGCGCAAGAAGATCCGGGCCGATTTCGGTATCACGTACGACTCCGATGCCATGAAGCTCATCGACGATCTCAAAGGATGGGGCATTCATGTGGTCGGGGTCGTCATCACCCGGTTCGAGGGCCAGCCTTCTGCGAACCTGTTCAAGAACAAGCTCGAGCGGAGAGGCATCAGGGTCTACACCCACCGCTACACCAAGGGATATCCCACGGACGTGGACCTCATCGTGAGCGAGGAGGGATACGGTGCCAACGAGTACATCGAGACCGACAAGCCCCTGGTCATCGTAACGGGTCCCGGACCAGGCAGCGGCAAGCTTGCCACGTGCCTCTCCCAGTTCTACCACGACCACCAACACGGGGTGCACTCGGGTTATGCCAAGTTCGAGACCTTCCCCATCTGGAACCTGCCGCTCAAGCACCCCGTCAATGTGGCCTACGAAGCCGCCACCGCCGATATCGGGGACTTCAATCTCATCGATCCCTTCCACCTGGAAGCGTACGGAAAGACCGCGGTGAACTATAACCGCGACGTGGAGGCGTTCCCCGTACTCAGGCGCATCCTTGAGCGTATCACCGGCATGGAGGCCTTTTACCGTTCACCTACCGATATGGGCGTGAACCGGGCCGGGTTCGCCATCATGGACGACGAGGAGGTGCAGGAGGCGGCCAGGCAGGAGATTCTCAGGCGCTACTTCCGCTACCAGTGCGAATACGCCCTGGGCTTCGCCGAGAAGGGGACGCTCCAGCGGGTTGAGCTCCTGGTGAAGGAGTTCGACCTCAAGCCCGAAGACCGCAGTGTCGTGGGACCGGCGCGGGAAGCAGCCACCAGCGCCGTGCACAACCCGGAAAAAGGCAATGAAGGGATCTACTGCGGTTCGGCAGTGGAACTCAGGGACGGCACCATCATCACGGGGTGCAACTCTCCCTTCATGCATGCGGCATCAAGCCTGATACTCAAGGCAGTCAAGCATCTGGCGGAGATACCCCCCCGGCTTGACCTGCTCCCGCCCGTCATCACCGAGTCGGTGCGCAACTTCAAGACCGAGATCCTCAACGAGAAGAGCGTAAGCCTGGATCTGGAGGAGACCCTCGTGGCGCTGAGCATCTCCGCCACCACGAACCCGGCGGCGCGGCTTGCCCTGGAAAAGGTCAAGGAGCTCAAGGGCTGCGAGGTGCACATTACCCACATGCCCACGCCGGGAGATGAGGCCGGACTGCGCAAGCTCGGGCTGAACGTGACGAGCGATCCCAACTTCGCCACGAAGGACCTGTTCATATCGTGATGCGAAGGGGGAAGAGGTTATTTCTTTTTTTTGTCCAGGGCCTTCTGCAGCTTGTCTCCGAGGGAGCTGAACGACCCCTTTGACTCCCCTGTCCTGGTGAACCTGGTCCAGTCCCCCTCCTCGTTTCTGTCGCCCGGGGCAAGGGAGATCTTCCGCTGGTCGGCGTCGACCCGTTCGACGGTAACGGTGATGGCATCGCCCTCGCGCATTTTGTCCAGCGCCGCCGCGTCATGGTGCTGGGCCATGACCGATCTCGGCAGGAGCCCGGTGACGCCGGGTTCGAGCCTGACGAAGTAGCCGAAACGCTCCTTTTTCTCCAGGACTCCGGACACCACCTGCTCCGGCCTGTACCTCTGCGCGATGCCGATCCACGGGTCTCCCTCGGCCTCCTTCATGGATAGGGAGATCTTTCTGGATTCCGGCGAGATGTCCTTGATCATGACGTCCACCTCGTCACCGGGGCCTACCAGGTCTTCGGGCCTTTTCACCCGCTTCGTGTAGCTCATTTCCGATATGTGCACGAGGCCCTCGAGGCCGGGGGCTATCTCCACGAACACCCCGAAGTCGGCGATGCGGGTGACCTTCGCACGCAGGCGGTCGCCGGGTTTGAAACGGTTCAGCACTGTGTTCCATGGGTCTTCCTCGAGCTGCTTCATGGACAGCGAGATCCGTTTCCTGCCGGACTTCTCATCGTCCTCCACGGAAAGGACCTTGACCTCGATCTTCTCCCCGATATGGAGGATGTCCTCGGGGGAGAGGGTCCTGGACCAGCTCATCTCGGACACGTGCACCATGCCCTCGATCCCTTCCGCGAGCTCCACCAGGGCGCCGTAGGGCATGATCCTGGATACCGTCCCCTCGAGCACGGCACCGGCCTGCATGGTGCCGAAGAATGCCTCCTTCGCCGCCAGGCGCTCCTGCTCGAGCAGGGTCCTGCGGGAGACGATTATGTTGCTGGCGTCTTCCTCGAGTTCGGTGATGAGGAAGAGGTATGTCCTGCCGACGTGTATGTTCGGGTCTTCAACCCGGTACAGGTCCATCTGGCTGAAGGGGCAGAATGCCCTTCTCTTGACCACTTCCACCCGGTAGCCGCCCTTGACCTGTTCCAGAACCTTGCCCTCGATGGGCACGCCTTTTTCCAGGGCTTCCTGGAGAATGGCCAGCCCGCCGATGCCCGAGATGGCCTTGCTCAGCCTTATCTCACCGCCCTTCTTCGACATGACGAAGGCATCGATGGTGTCGCCGACCTCGAAGGGAATGGACCCGTCCTCGCCCGCCAGTTCGGCACGCTCGATGACTCCGTCGAGCTTATGCCCGGTATCAACGAAGATGTGCTCCCTGCCGATGGACAGTATTCTGCCCTTGATCCGGTCCCCCACCTGGATGGATGCCTGCTGCTCCCTGTCATAGGCCTCGAGCAGCTCCGCCATGGTTGTCGTGTCGTCGTCCGAATGATTGTCCTGTGTCATATATGACCTCGAGCGTCTCCGGTTTGATCAGGTAGAAGGATGGTATAGAGGAATTCTCCACAGGAGTAAATGGGAAACTCGAGCGGTTTCGGAAGATCGGTGGGCGAGGTGTCCTTTCAGAGAATGGTGAGCCACCGGTATTCCCGGACATGGTCCAGAAACTCGTATATGAGGTCCTGCTTGTCGGTGGAGCAGGCCCGGCTGGAGAAGACAAACCGCCAGCAGGGGAGCATTTCACCGCCCAGCATGTCGACGAGAGCACCGCTTCGAGTGATCCTGCCCTGCGCTCGCGCCACCCTGACAAGATGGGAGAACCGGATTGTGTACTCGCTGTGGGCATGGAGCCGTATCTCCCTGGGGAAGGAATCCAGCGAGAGGCCCCGGGCAAGATACGGCATAGCATCGGGTATGATGGGGTCACTCGAGTGCTCGCTGATGAAGACGGGGACACCGAAACTGCACAGGGCCTCCACCATCCTGATGGCGCCGATATTCAGATTGAAGGGTTTTTCTCCGGGCATGTCCAGTCCATAGGCATCTACGAGGGAAAGGGCATCGGGCGGCAGGTCGTGGGGATCGATCTCGGTCGCCGTATCGAGATCGCCGATGACCTCGTTCACGATGATGAGGTCGAGGCTTCCCCTGACAACCGGCATTTCATGGACGTCCGCCTGTATGAAGGCAACCTTTTCCGAATGGTCTCTCAGCCTCTGCCGCTGCCTTTTCAGCAGCCGGGGAGAGAGGTCCATCATGAAGACCCTGTGTACCAGGGCGCCGTGGGATGAGAGGAGTCCCTCCATGAGGCTGCCGTAGCCGCCCCCGATTTCGAGGATCGTCGCCCCGGGGTTGAGCACCCCGGATTCCAGGAGGGAATCACCCAGCATGGCCCCGTAACTTTTTGAGTATCCGAGGGCCCGGGCATAAGGGCTGGCAGGGCTCGCCAGGGTTTCGCAGATGGTGAGTTCCTTCATGAGGTCAACGGGGATCTCTCTATGGAAACCGCGGGTGCTGTTCATGCCCATGGCATTCGATCTATACAGGAATTGACCCCATTCATTCAAGTACGAATGCATTGATAGCCGGTGTTTTCTGTGTTATGTGCGCACCAGGAAAAGGAGGGACAGCTATGGCGAGGACGAAGGTGTGCGTGGTCTTCACAGCCCTGGTGTTCTGTATCTCAGGTATCGCTTCAGCCGAGCAGCCCAACCCCTATGAGGGGGACTGGGTAGCCGATATCGCGGCGGAGGTTCTCCCCTCGGTGGTGAATATATCGTCCATGAAGACGGTGGCGCAGCAGTCTCCCCTCTTCTCGGATCCCTTCTTCAGGGAATTCTTCGGCGGCGGAATACCACGGGAGCGGGTCCAGCGAGCCTTGGGCTCGGGGGTCATCGTGTCCTCGGACGGCTATATCGTGACCAACAACCACGTGGTGGGAGGCGCCGACAAGGTGGAGGTGAGACTGTCCGATGCCAGGGTCTTTCAGGCTGTCATCGTGGGAACGGACCCCAAGAGCGATCTCGCCGTCATCAAGATCAGCAAGACAGGGCTGCCAGCCATTAAGATAGGGGATTCTTCCAAGCTGCGCATAGGTGATTTCGTCCTGGCGGTCGGGAACCCCTTCGGTCTTGAACAGACCGTGACCATGGGCATCATCAGTGCACTAGGGAGATCGGGCCTCGGCATCACCGACTATGAAAATTTCATCCAGACCGATGCGGCCATCAATCCCGGCAATTCCGGAGGGGCCCTCGTGAACATGAGGGGTGAGCTCATCGGGATCAACACGGCCATTCTCTCCCGCACCGGGGGCAACGTGGGTATTGGGTTCGCCATTCCAGTCAACCTCGCCATGAGCATCAAGAAGAGCATCGACAAGTACGGCAAGGTCGTCAGAGGGTGGCTCGGGGTCATGGTACAGGAGATTACCCCGGAGCTTGCCCAGTCCCTGGGCCTCGCTTCCGTCAAGGGTGCACTCATCAACGAGGTGATGAAGGGGTCGCCCTCGGAAAAGTCGGGCATAAAGAGGGGAGACGTCATTGTCGCGATCGACGGTCAACCAGTGAACAACTCGGCAACCATGCGGTTCCTGATTTCCGAGGTCATGCCTGGTACCATGGTGAAGGTGAAGGTTATCCGGGACGGGAAGGAGAGGGTATTCCCGGTGGTCATAGGCGACCTCGCCAGGGCCCAGGTGCCAGAACATCAGATACTGATAAAGGACAACCGGTTTCTGGAAGGTGCCACGGTGGCCGATCTCTCTCCGGCCACGCGGGAGACCATGGAGGTCGATGCGAAGGTGCAGGGTGTCATGGTGATCGATGTGGCCAACAACTCGGCTGCCGCTAGGACGGGCCTCAAGCCCGGCGATGTCATCCTCTCCATAAACAGCAGGAATACGAGGAACCTCAAGGAATTCGAACAGGTCATCGGCACCCTCAAGGGTGTCAAGATGAGCATCAGTATTTACCGGGAAGGCATGGTCATGACCATGACCATCATCAGATAGTGCATGAGCGCAAAGGAATAGGCGCCATGAGGGCCGTTGTCCAGAGGGTGACGAGCGCCGGGGTGACCGTGCAGGGTGTCGAGGTCTCCCGCATCGGAAGGGGCCTGTGCTGCCTCATCGGCATCGAGGTCGACGACGGTCCCGACGACCTTGACTATATCGCCAGAAAGATCGTGGGACTGAGGGTCTTCGACGACGCGGCGGGGATCATGAACTGCGATATCACTGCGGCGGCAGGCGACCTCCTGCTCATCTCCCAGTTCACGCTGCTTGGCGATGCCCGGAAGGGCAGGAGGCCCTCGTACTCACGGGCTGAACCCCCCGAAAGCGCCAGGAAAAAGTTCGAGGATTTTCTCGCGCTGGTGAAAGGAGTCTTTGCAGGAACTGTGGAGACCGGACAGTTCCAGGCCATGATGGAGATCTCGATCGTCAACCATGGCCCGGTCACTATCCTGCTCGACAGCAGAAAGCTCTTCTAGGAGTGCCGGCTCATCCCTTTAGGGCGTTGATGCGCTCGATGAGCCGGGCCTCGGGCATGGCCCCGACTATGTCGCCCACCTTCTGGCCGTTCTTGAAGACCAGGAGATTGGGTATGGACCTGATCCCGAACTTGCGCGCCGTGTCAGGGTTCTTGTCCACGTCGAGCTTGGCGAAGACGATCTGGCCGGTATGCTTCTTGGCCAGGTTCTCCAGGATCGGCCCCAGCATTTTGCACGGCCCGCACCATTCGGCCCAGCAGTCCACCACGAGGAAGGGGTAGGTTGTCAATGCCTGGTCCAGGTCCTGATCCGTCAGGGTAATGGGGTGGTCAGGATCCTTCACGAATTTCTCATCAGCCATGGTTTCCTCCTGTCTTCATAGTATCAGGCCTTGTATCCGCCGTACGATGTCCCCTTGAGCCCGCTCACGTACTCGTTTGCGGCGAAGGCTGCAGTGGCACCGTCGCCACAGGCGGTCACCACCTGGCGAAGAAGCTTTCTCGTGCAGTCCCCGCAGGCGAAGATACCGGGGACGGATGTCCTCATGTGGGCGTCGACCGTGATATATCCGGCATGGTCCATGTCCACGAGACCTCTGAAGACCTCGGTGTTGGGGATGTTCCCGGTGAATATGAATACGCCGTCGACGTCCAGGGTCTTTATGCGCCGGGGATCGTGCACATCCCTGATCCTGATGGATTTTACTGCGGAGTCGCCGGCGATCTCCTCCACGACCGAATTCCACGCAAAGGAGATCTTCCCGTTGGACAGGGCCCTGTCCTGCAGTACGGCAGTGGCCCGCAGCCTGTCTCTGCGGTGGATGATGGTCACCTTCGCGGCGAAGTTCGTCAGATACAGGGCCTCCTGGACGGCCGTATCCCCACCGCCCACCACCGCGAGCGCCCCGCCCTTGTAGAAGGGGCCGTCGCAGGTGGCGCAGTAGGACACCCCCCTGCCGGTGAATTCCGCTTCCCCGGGGACGTTGAGGTGGGCATACTCGGTGCCGGTCGACAAGATCACGGACAGGGTCTTGAACTCGCCCGAGGAGGTGCTCATTTGCCAGCCCGCATGGCCGTCGACCCTGGTCGCCGCGATGGTGGAGAGATCGTCGTCCATGATCTCGGTGCCGAACCTGAGGGCCTGCTGGGTGAAGCGCTCAACGAGTTCGAACCCGCCGATCCCTTCGGGAAAGCCGGGATAGTTCTCGATGAGGTCCGTGGTGGTTATGAGGCTCGGTTTGAAGGCGCTCCTGATGAGCAGCGTCTTCATGTTCGCCCGTGATGCATAGATGCCTGACGTCAGACCGCCCGGGCCTCCGCCGACAATGATCACATCATACATATGCGATGCCTTTCGTGATGGTATGGTGCTGTGGTAATATCATGTCAATCCCATGCAATGGCTGTGGTATAATAACAATAGAAACGATCTCACCGGAGGTCAAGACATGAAGAAGATTATTTTCTCATCGATGGTATTCCTGCTCTTTCCCGTTATGTCCCACGGGGCCGGGTATGTCCTCGCCACGTACGGTTCAGGGGGCGAGGTCGAGGGACCCAGCTACGGTATCGAAATGGGGGGCATCTTTCTTTCCCCCTATCATCCAGCCGGCGGCGCCTTCAGCGTGGGGCTCGGCATCAGCGTTGCTGACACCGACGAAGACCCCCCCGATAGGATCACGAAGACGTACAACGACGGCAATGAACAGGAGGTCCATGCGACCTTCGGGGCCGAGATCACCCCTGCCTTTTTCGGCGTTGCGGGCATCGGGTACGCAAGCCAGGACACCGTGCAGCCGGACGGGTTGGGGGGGAAGGACTCCGAAACGGACAGCCATGCCTCCTGGTTGCTCGGGGTACGCTACGTGATGGAGTGGTTTAATATCGGTGTGGGGTACCACAATCGCCGAGGGGTCATGGCCGGCCTCGGTATTGCGTTCTGAACGGGCCGTCTTTTCCCCGGTGCTTCAGGTGATCCCCTGAAAGGGGGTTTCTTTCGCGGAGAGGGCGTTGGTACTACGTGAAGATATCGAAGAGAGCGACTTTCACCGTTCTTTGCCTCCTGATCGCGTGCAGCGGCTGCTCGAGCCTCCAGAACTATACCCTCAAGGCGGCGCCGGCACGTGCATCGATCATGTCCGGGGACTACGGGACCGCGCTTTCCGTTTTCCCCGAAGAGACGGCACGAGGCGGCAACGAGGTCCTGATCCGCATGGAACGGGCAACCATTCTCCAGGGCCAGGGCCTCTTCGAAGAGAGTTCCCTCGAGTTCGAAGAAACCGCCAGCAGGATCAGGGAGCATGAAGACAAGGCGGTCATTTCCGCCAGCAGGACCGCCGCCCAGGCCGGCACCCTGCTCATCAACGAGCAGGTCATGCCCTATGAGGGCGAGGACTTCGAAAAGATCATGCTGCATGCGCTCAATGCGGTAAACTATCTCATGAGGGGTGATCTCGATGGTGCCCGTGTAGAGGTGAGACGGTCCTACCAGCGGCAGGAGGAACTCTCCGCCAGGCATCAGAAGGAACTCGAAAAGGCGCGTACCGAGGAGGGCTTCAACCAATGGGAGCAGACCCTGGAGCAGGCGGATAAAAGCGGATACGACACCCTGAAGGAGAACTCGGACAGGGTCGTCAGTGTCTATCACAATGCCCTTGCGTCCTACGTTTCGGCCCTCGTCTATGAGCTGAACAATGAGCCGGATGAGGCGTATATCGACATGAAGAAGGCCTACGAGGCGTACCCCTCATCCCGCTCCATCCGCATGGACCTGGTGCGGTTGAGCAGGAAAGCCGGTTTCAAGGAGGACCTCGAACGCTGGGAAAAAGCGTTCGGGAAAGCCGAACACGCACCCGAAGGGTCAGTGGATGTGTTTGTCCTTTTCAGCCATGGTCTTGCCCCGGTCAAGGAACCCCTGAGCCTGCCCATACCCATCAGTCGGGGGTTTGTGGTTGCATCCATGCCGGTGTACCGATTCAGCCCGTCGGGGATCTCCGGCGCAGTGATCAGGGCGGGCGCAGAAGGGGAAGAGACCGCGACGGTATGCGACATCGATGCCATTGCGGCACGCAACCTCCTGGACACATTCCCAACCCTGTTCGTGAAGCAGGTTGCCAGGTCTTACCTGAAGGCACGGGCCGTCGGCGGTATGGCCCGGGAGCACGGCGGTACGGGGGCGCTTCTGGGATCGCTGTTTTCCATGGTGACCGAGCAGGCCGACCTGAGGACGTGGTCCACGCTGCCCAAGCAGATTCAGGCCGCCCGGCTCTTCGTCCCCCGCGCCGTGTCGGAGATCTCCGTCCAGGCCTTCCCGGGAACCCGGCCGGAGACCATCGCGATTCCCCCTGGCGCGCGGCACGTGATCGTACTGGTCAGGCACACGGATGCGGGATTGAGCATCCACACGAAATCATATTAAAGGAAAGGAGGCACACCGATGAGTACCCATAAGGCATTTCTGGTGCTGATTGCAGTGATGGTGTTCGCCTGCGCGGGCACGGCGCCGAACATCCTGTCCGTTCAGGCGGGACCTGCAGGCGTGAGCTCAAGGCAGATCGAGATCAACGACAGGTTCATCGAGAGGACCGTCAGCTTCGGCGAGGTGAGCATCAAACCCCTGGCCGCGGCGGGGATGTACGAGGCCCAGGTGAACCTCGCCAATGGAAGCGACCGTGACGTGGCCTTTGAATATCGTTTCATCTGGTATGATGCGCAGGGATTCGAGCTGTCGCAGGTGACCTCATGGCTTCCGGCGGTCCTGGGGGCAAAGGAGGCGAAGTGGTTCCGCTCTTCAGCACCCGCGCCGGATGCCGCATCGTTCAAGCTCATGGTCCGCAAACCCCACCCGGTGACCTCCACAGGGTCGTAAACGGGAAACAGGAGGGAGATGAAGCATGAAGAAGACAATAGTGATCCTTGGTCTGGCAGCGCTCGTGATAGTGGCGGCAGGGTGTGCCAGCACCCCGGCCGTGAGTTACGGCAGCCCCGACCAGGTGGAGACCGTGACCACGGATTTCGGATCGACGGACCTGCAGATGATCGCCGAGAAGATGGTGAATTCGCTGCTCGCAAGCCCGATCCTCGCCTCTGGGAAACAGCCGGTATTCTACGTGCAGACCGTGCGGAACAGGACCGACGAGCACATCGACACCAAGGCGGTGACCGACAAGATCAGGGTGACCCTGCTCAGGTCGGGCAAGGTGAAGTTTACCGCCATCGCCGAGGTCAAGGACGAGCTGGTGAATCAGCTCGAGTTTCAGGCGAGTTCCGGAATGGTGGACCCCGCCACCGCCCGGTCCATCGGTAAGCTCGTGGGTGCGGACTACTTTCTCTATGGAGAGCTCGCCTCCATCAGAAAATCTGCGGGCCGCCTCAAGGATGTGTACTACAAGTTCACGCTGAACCTCGTGAACATCCAGAACGGCCTCATCGAGTGGGCCGATGAGAAGGAGATACGCAAGCAGGCAAAGAAGCCGCTCCTGGGGGGATGACAGGTTTGGCTTGACGTGGTGCAGCCGAAACGGATACAAAGCGATGTCGATCGCAGATGGGGAGGTGGTGCCAATGGATATGGAGCGTAAGCTCGAAAAGGTTACCAGCAGGACAATGGTACTCTTCGGGACCATTGCGCTGCTCGTGCTCTTCTCTAACCCCAGGTGGTGGTCCTGCCTGATCGGCTTCATCCCTGTCGTCGCTGGAGAGGCTCTCCGATTCTGGGCCACCGGTCATCTCCGGAAGAACGAGGAACTCACGACATCCGGTCCCTACGCCCACCTTCAGTCACCACTGTACCTGGGCAGCTACATGATCGGCACGGGACTGTGCATCATGGCCCTGAATCCGGTCGTGTGGATACTGGCGAGCCTCGTCTTCTTCATATCCTATGTCCCCAGAAAGCAGGAGATTGAATGGGGGAGGCTGGAACGGAGGTTCGGCGAGGAGTTCCTGAAATACAAGCGGGAGGTCAGCTACTTCTTCCCCCGGCTCGATCCCTACCCTGAGGGGAGCAAGCATCTCTGGTCCTTTGCCCAGGCCATCGAGAACACCGAGCATCAGACGGCTCTCGCAGTCATGTTCATCGCATTTCTCATCGTAGCGAAACTCTTCTGGTGAGACAGGTGCAGGAGCAGTTCATGCAATGAAGGCCCGCCGGGGTACATCGTGCCCCGGCCTCAATACGTTCCGCTTCATCGCTCTGGCATCTGCGTCTCGGATAGGGTATAGTCAAGGAAGCATCTTCATAGTTGATCTTTCGTGTGCTGCGAAGTTCGTATGCATTCCCTCCTTTGTACAAGCTGACGAGTGACCGGGAGTCACGTCGTTGAGATGTGGAGGGAGCACATGATGTTCTGCCCGAAGTGCGGCGGTTCAGTAACCCGAGCCGATCGTTATTGCCGTCTCTGCGGGGTCGACCTTCCATCACATTCCTCCGGCGCGGAGAACCGCCTCGTGACGATTCTCTGCACGGATCTGTGCGGTTATTCCCCCCTTGCCGAACGGCTCGACCCGGAAGACCTCAGGGAGTGCATGGCCAGGATCATGGGGGAGGTCACAACGGCCATTACCCGCTATGATGGCACCATCGAGAAGTACATCGGCGATGCGGTGGTCGCCATATTCGGCCTGCACAGGGTGAAAGAAGACGATCCCGTCAGGGCGGTTCTTGCAGCCCGGCAGGCGCACCGGGCGGTGGAGCACATCGATCTTCCCCGGGGCCTGCGGCCCCCTGCCCCCCTGAGACTGCACACGGGCATCAACACCGGGGAAGTTATCGTGGATTTCAATGTGAGCGCAGCCTCACCCCACGGCACCCTCGGAAGACCCATCAATATTGCGTCCCGGCTCTGTGACCTCGCATCCGAAGGGGAGATACTCATCGGTGAAGCCTTGGTCTCCACCGTGATGAGGTATTTCAATATCGAATGGAAGGGAAACCGGATGTTCAAAGGCATCCAGACACCTGTCCACGTGTACAGCGTGCTGGACGAAAAGAAGACGCCGGTGGCCGTTCATCGTGAAGGCGGCCTGACCTCGCAGCTGGTGGGGCGGGAGCATGAGCTTTCCATCCTTCTTTCTGGGGCTCGAGGTATCGCCGCGAAACGGAAAGGGGTGATCTGTATCAATGGAGAGGCAGGAGTAGGCAAGAGCAGACTCATAGGGGAATTCAGAGATCGCCTCGGAACAGGCTCGTCCTTTCTCATGGCATCATGCGTCGACCATGCGGGATCCATCCCGTACTTCCCCCTCTACAAGCTCATTCCGCCTGCAATGGAGCTGGTCGGCCTAGGCAGGAAGGTGAAGGAGAATTCGTGGAGTACCCCGGGCGGTGCTGAGCATGCCGATCACGTCAGGTGCCTGATGGCGGTCTTTGGAGGGTCCCCGGCAGGAGGCCATGGATCACGGCGGATCATCAGGGAGAGGCTCATCGACGCCGTGCATTGGCTCTTCCGGGAGGTCTCTTCTAGGATGCCGCTGGTCGTGTGCATCGAGGACATCCACTGGGCCGACCAGAGCACCCTCGACCTTATTGCCTATCTGGTGAACTCATGGGGGCAGGAGAGCCCCTGGCTGATGGTTTTTTCCCACAGGCCACACTGGGTCCCGGGGTTTGCGGCGACAAGGATCAACCTGAAAGATCTTTCACAGGAGGATGTGGGCCGCATGCTCTCGTCCATGCTCGATGTCCCGTCCGTTCCCGATGAGATGGTGTTGTCCATGACTCACGCAACTGGGGGAAATCCGTTTTTCCTGGAAGAGATGGTAAACTATCTCCTGGAAAAGGGGGCAGGCGTGACCCTTCAGGGACGTGAGGCCGCTCCCTGGGAAATCCCAGCATCGCTCCATGGCCTCATAGCCTCACGCATCGATAGCCTTGACGCCTCATCCAGGCGTATTCTTCAGGAAGCATCGCTGATCGGGAGGACTTTCCATGAGGGACTGCTGGCTTCAGTAAGTTCACAGGCGCTCGAGCTTGAGGAGGGCCTCGATAGTCTCGTCAGACATGGCTTCATCCACCAGGAGGGCGGGGGGGAGTACATTTTCAGACATGACATAATCCGCGACGTGGCCGGCAGGTCGCTCCTGAAGAAAGAACGCAGGGCGATCCACGGGCAGATCGGCCGGGCCCTGGAAGGGTCCACGGGTCCTGTCGAAGGTAGTGTGAGCGGGGTGCTTGCCTATCATTTCACCAGGGCACAGGAGTATGAAAAGGCCGTTCAGTGCTGCCTTGATGACGCCGTACGGTGCCGGGTGTCGGGTGCATGGGTCGAGGCCTCGATGCAGTATTTCGCTGCTGAGCGTATCCTTGAGTCACAGGCGAACCTTCCGGGTCGCACGGAGATGCTCCGGGACGTGAGGGAGGGTATCTGGAACTGCTGTCGTGTCTTCAACCCCGCCCGGGCAATCACTGCGCTCGAGGCCCTTGCGATCCACTATCGGAACATGGGGATGAGAAAGGAAGAGGCCTATTCCTTCATACGCCTCATCAATCTCTATTCACAGCTGGGTCTATTTGGAAAGGCTCTCCATGCTTATGAGTACGGACTCTTGCTGTGCAGCGAAGACCCTCTGCTCACTGCCGCCGCACGGACCGCCGTTGCCTATACCCACACCTTTCTCGGCAGGCCGCTGGTCGCGCTGGAACTGCTGGAGTCGGCCAGGCCCGTCCTGGAGTCGTCCGACTTGTTTCTCCGTGCGATCAATGCCCTGAGCACCCTGGCGGCAACGGTCTGGAAGGCCGACATGAAGAGTGCGGACGCGTGGTATTCACGAACCAAGGAATTGAGCGCCGATTACATGGATATCGACCTCATGGCTGATATGTGGCTTGCCCACATCTGCTGTCTTTTGGGGAGGTTCGAGCAGGCGCGCAGGGTCCACGACGAGGTTTCGATCCGGGAGAAGAAGCTCGGCAGAATGGCGGGAGGGCTGTCTTACCTGAGGATACAGGGCTCGATCTATTTCAGGGCCCGTTACTTCGGAGACATTCCGGGAGCCCGGGCAGACCTTGCACGGTTCGATGTCCTGGGCTCCAACATCCTTGGCGCCGGATATCTCAAGGAACTCTACACGGCCTGGATCGCCCTCGAAGAAGGCCGTGTCTGCGAAGCCCATGACCGTGCCGGCCAAGCGCTGCCAGGTCTCAGGGAGGGCTTCGCCAACAGGGTTCCCTATGCCCTCAACACGCTGTCCGAGGCCAGGCTCCTCATGGGTGACGCCCAGGGAGCATCCCGGGCTGCTCTTGAGTGCATCGAGTGGAATGAACGATACGGCAACGGTGACCAGCTCATATGGGCCTTGAGGATGTATGCCGAGGCCTGTGTGCTCATGGGGGAAACGATCCCGGCGAGCGACGCACTCGTGAAGGCCTGGCGTCTTTCCCGGGCCTCCGGCATGAAACCTCACCAGGCATGGATTCTCGAATCCTGTGGGAATCTCTTTCGCCACGAGGGCAACGTCCAGGGCGCGGTTCGGTATTATGGCGCCTCGAAAAGGATCTGGGAAAGGATGGGCAATGCAGCCCAGGCGAGCAGGGTTGCGGCCCGGGAGCGTTTCGTCAAGCAGACATGACCCCTCGTGCAGGGTCGGGTCGATTACCATTCTGTAACCTGTCAGCCCATGGCCGGAGTGGAGCCGAACAGCGGAGAGAACGCCTCGATACCTGTCTTCCCCGGCGGTGAGGAGAAAAAGCTGGTGTGGCCCGGGTCCACTTGAATCACATTCATGTTCTCACGGGTTCCGATCGATAGGATACGTGAGAGTTGGGCGATGATGCCCGGACCGTTCTTTGACAATCTGCGGGAAGTGCCATGTGCGCTCTTTGGCTGCAGAGACCGCACATGGGTAAAAGAGTAACAGGAGCAGCGTTCAGCACCTCACGGTCAGTACGAGAGGGGTCGACAGGGATGCTCATGGTTTGGGGGCTCCGGAGATCGACTCCTTGCACACGCCAAACCACAGGCAACTGTGGGACGGAAAGCCACGGGTCCTCTCCCGGTCAGCCGGACGGACAGCCGGGCCGCCTGAGAAGGATTCTGCAGAACAGTCTATCACTGCCACACCAGGGGTAACCCTGGGCCGGAAAGCCACGGGTCCACGCACGATTGGACAGCCGGGTTGCCTGGAGAACCTCATCAGAAAGGAGTTTTTCATGAAGAACAAGAGCTTCTGTGCTGCTCTCTGTATGGTCGGGCTGCTCATGCTCCCATACCCTGCATCGGCACAGCTGGTGCCCCTGTCCGATGATCAGCTCGGCGAAGTCATCGGTCAGGCAGGGATCGCCATTGACCAACACTTTGACAGTATGTCGGTGGTGGGTGGTCTCCTGAACTACAGCGACATCACCATCATCGGTTCGGTGGACTCGAGGGGGACCTATAATGTCGACTCGAACTTCCTCAAGGAGATGGCCATGCCGGGCTTCGGCATGACCGGTCTTGGCCTCATGGGACTCGGGTCGCTGGGCCTCGGAACCCACGTGATCGACATGACCATCGACATCGACCAGTTCACCATCGGTGCCATACGGATCGGGAACGACACCACAGGCCCGAGCCTCGGCAGCCTCTCCATTTACGGATTGCATGCAGACGTCAAGGGAACAGTTTCGATATGGACACACTAGAACGCACAACGTTGCTCTTTTACCCCATTCCTCCCGGACATCCCGCCTGAGGCTCGGCGGGATATCTTCTCCATCGCAGAAGCTACTGGCGGATGAGCCGTGTATGCTCCACCCCGTCCTGGCCGACCGGGTCCGATCGCCGGTGCGCCGTGATGTCGATGCCACCCCTGCGGGTATAGAAGCAGGTAACGCGTAGCGTATCCAGGGAGCATCGTTCCATGAGATCCACGTAGATGAGCTCGCTCACCTCTTCCGCAAACCCCCTGTGGTCCCGGTAGGAGCAGATGTACCTGAGCAGGGATGCGTGGTCGATGACCCTGCCGCGGTAGCGTACCTCCACCGTTGCCCAGTCCGGCTGCCCCGTTATGGGGCACGAGGTCTTGAGAAGATTCGAGGTAAGGGCCTCTTCCGTCTGCCCCTGTCCGCAGGACAGGAGGTCAGGTGTTCTGGTGTACGTGTCTATGGTTATGTCCTGGGTGTCCAGACAGGTTCCCCCGAGCTCTTTCCAGGATGGTGCGTCCTGGGGAGAAACGAGATCCGCCACGTTTATCGACAACCACCCTGTCTTTAGAATGCTGCCGAGGTCCTGCCCGATCACTTGCCTCAGTTCTTCTCTGGAGGAAAACCGTTCGTACGAGAGACCGCCCAGGTAAAGCTTGAGCGATTTCGATTCCACGATGAACCCGCTCTGTACGGGATATGCGAGATCAAGGATGCCTGCTTCGGGCTTGCCCTTTTCGTCGAGCCAGGAAAGCTCGTAAGACCTCCAGAGGTCATAGCCGTGTACCGGTATCGGGCACGGTTTTCTCTGTATGGCGCACAGCACGGAAGGGTCACGCCTGACGGGCTGATTCACCTTCCTGCCCAGCGGCAGCCTGCTCACGAGAGGTACCTCGTGGGATCAATTCCCGCATCGAATTCCAGTGCGTACTTCCGTTCGAGGCAGGTGGCGCAGGTGCCGCAGTGGAGGTCGAGGCCCTTGTAGCACGACCACGTCATGGTGAAATCGAAGCCCAGGTCCCTGCCGATCCGTGCGATCCCGCGTTTGTCGAATCCGGAGAAGGGGGCTTTGACCATCACCTTGGTGAAGGTCCCGAGGGTCGAGGCCTGGGACATGGCGTCTGTGAACTCGCTCGTGCAGTCAGGATAGACGGGATGGTCACCGGTGTGGGATGCGATGAGGACGGTGCCTATCCGGTGCGTCTCCGCGTATCCCGTTGCGATGGCGAGCATGATCCCGTTCCTGAAGGGCACCACCGTGGAAGATATCGAGTCCGGGCGGTACGGGCCGTCAGGTATCGCTTCTCCGGACTGCAGCAGGCTCGAGGTGAACAGTGCATTGATGAAAGGGAGCCCCACCTCGGTGAACGTTGCGCCGTACTCCTGGGCAAGCCGGCGGGCCATGTAGACCTCCTTGGCTGCATGCTTGGACCCGTAGTCGAAGCTCAAGGCATGGACAGCCGCATACCGCGGCCTTGACCAGGCAAGGAGCACCCCTGAATCCATACCTCCAGAAAGCAGGATAACGGCATCTTCCATCATACCCCCCGCTGATCGTCGAATATCAGGATATGGAGCCTCGGTGTCATCCGGAACCCGCTGTCCCTGCAGAAGGCGAAAACGGAAGCCATCCTCGCCAGCTGTTCCTCCCTGGTGGATCCCATGGGCATGACGAAGACCTTCTCTGCAGGGGTGGCGTTGTCTGTGATGAACCGTCCGATCTCGTCAAGGGAGGCCCTGTCATCGGCAATGAACTTGAGATAGTCCGCCTTTCCCACGGTTTTTCCTGATACGTGCCACCTCCCCTCGATGTGTTTGGGGCTCAGGACAACGGTCGCGTTCGCCAGGTCGGGAATGCCCGCCTTGCCGCTCGTCTCATAGAGGATGCGGTAGCGCCTTTTTACGAGTTCACGGTGCAGGTCTTCCAGCCCGGTCTCCCACTGCAGGAACGGCTCCCCGCCGGTTATCACGATGTCCCTGCACCTGTACCGCTCGATCCTGTGGAGAATTTCGTCACCCTGCATTTCAGAGAACTCGTGCCAGGCATAGCTGGTGTCACACCACGGGCACAGGGGTTCGATGCATCCGCCCAGGCGGACGAACACCGAGGGCAGGCCGATCAGGGGGCCTTCGCCCTGGAGCGAAAGGAAGATCTCGGTGACCACGAGGTTCATGGTTCAGGCAAAGATGTCAGAATGCGCCATGCAGGACCTTCTGGGCACCCTTGAGGATGGTGTTCAATACAACGAGAGGCGTGTCCCGCGGGTCGAACAGGGGCGAAGGCATGTCGAACGTGAAAGGCAGCACGGTGGTGAGCTGGACCGCCCCGATGGGACAGCCCTTCACGCGCTTGACCTTTTTCGCCCGCAGGTTTCCCCTGACCTCGGTGCAGTCGCCGATGAGCACGCATGTCCCGTCGCCCGCATCCACATCCCCCTCGAAGATGCCGGTGACGATTGCACCCCCCGACGCACGTTTGAGCGATCCGGGCCTCCGGGCATCGATGGTTCCCAGGCACCCCTTGACCGCCGCCATGCAGCCGCCGTAGCATATTTCATGGGTGTTTGGCCCGATCCCCTCGTAGAAACGGATGGGGGTTTCCACCTTCTGGATATCCTGAAACTCGCTCACGACCCCCGAGGTCCTGGCGGCGAGTTCGGCGATGGAGATATCGCCGTGCACCGACACCGAGTCGGGTTCGATGGATCCGTACCCACGCTCGGAGGCGATTTTGAGGTGGCGGACATCGGAGGGCTTGTACCCGAGGATCTGGGCGGCCACGACATCGGCGGCGATGGGGTCGTTGCTGATCATGACGAGCCCCAGGTGGAAGGGCTTGGCGCAGGACTCGAAGCCGTGCCCGATGGTGATGGCATCGCTGATGACCATGTCCGGGTAGCCGATCTCCAAGATGTCCACGATCTTCTCGTTGAGCCGGTCGTCATGGTAGAGCATGCGCTCCTTGTGGAGCAGGCTTCCGATGTTGAGCTTCAGGGCATTGGTGATCTCGCAGCAGATGTGGAACTTCAGCTTGGGCATCCAGATCTTGAAATCCGCGTCATGGATGAGCCGCGGGCAGTGCAGCGTGGTGTGGTATCTCGCCCGGGACAGGGACACCTTCACGGAGCGGTCTTCGTTGAAGTCCACCACGGGCACCTTGTGCTTGAGGCCCATTTCATAGTACCCTGCTTCCTTGAAGACAAGCCTGGTGGGGATGGCGAACCCACCGGATTCTCCCACAGTCAGGTCCGAGATGGGGTAACGGCGGAGATGGTCCACCGTGGTGCCCACCAGGGAAGGGTGCGTGAATGCATGCATCGAGTAACGCTTGTTGGCAAAGACCACGTTGGGCTTGATCAACACCCTGCCCCGTGGGGTACGTCCCAGGAGTTCGAACCCTTCTGACACGACCGACGCCATCTTGACGGGATCATACTGATCCACCCTGCGCAGTAAGACCCAGCGGTCCTTTGGCATAGTCTCTCCTTTCGCATCGGACCGGTTATCCGGAAGGAAAGGGACGCGAATGCACCGTCCATCTCCCCCTCGTCTGGATGTCCGTTGAATGCACATTATACAGCACAGAGGAGGCAATGCCAATGGTCGTATGGGGGTCGTGGCTTTCCCCGTTCCTCATAGGTCTTTTCAGATATCCATTCACAGGGTTTGTATTTTCTGCTAGGAATACATACGACATGACAGTCAGGACAGGGAGATACTATGAAGATCATTGAAGACGCTCTCAAGCGGGGCGATAAGGCGCTCAACGAATACGAGTCCAAGCAGCTTCTGAACGCCTATGCCATCCCGGTGACCAAGGAATTCGTTGCGACGAGCATCAAGGATGCCCTCTCGTTCGCCCACCAGATAGGCTACCCGGTGGTTCTCAAGGGTTCTTCCCGGACGCTCACCCACAAGACCGAACACCGGCTCATAGAGCTCGGCATCGACAGTGACGACGCCCTCCAGAAGGCCTACAAGGCCCTCGAGGAGCGCGGCAAGGGCCAGCTCGACGGCATCCTCGTCCAGCAGATGGTCAAGGGCGAGCGGGAACTCGTGGCCGGCCTCATCCGCGACCCCCAGTTCGGCCCCTGCGTCATGTTCGGCCTTGGCGGCATTTTTACCGAGGTCCTCAAGGACGTCACCTTCAGGGTCGCGCCCCTGGAGATGAGGGACGCATACGAAATGATGGACGAGATCAAGGCGAAGAAGCTCCTCGACGAGTTCCGGGGCAAGCCGGCCGTGAACCGCGAGGTGCTTGCCAAGGCCCTGCTCAACCTCGGAAGGATAGGGCTCGAGGTCGATGAGGTGGCCGAGATCGACATCAACCCCATGATCATCCACGAAGACATGCCTGTTGCCGTGGATGCCCTGGTGGTGCTGAGGGACCCCAAGGCATAGCGTTTTCATGCCCCTGTTTCCCAAGAACGCCCTGTTCATGGCCCCCATGGTGGACCTGAGCCATGTGGCCATTCAGGACCTGGTGCGTTCTTTTTCCGGGTGCGACCTTCTCTACTCCGAGATGCTCAATGCACGCATCGTCCCGGTCGAGAAACCGGGCACCTCGGTGTACCTGAAGTGGACGAGACTGGACGACCTCATTTTCCAGATCGCAGGCAACGACCTGGATAGGATGAGGGAGTCTGCGGCCAGACTGAATGGCTTTTCCCCTTTCGGGATCGACGTGAACATGGGGTGCTGGCTCAAGAAGGTCACCTGCCACGGCTGGGGGGCCGGGCTCATGAAGGATGCCGTGCGGGCACATGCGGTCCTCTCCGAAGTCAGAAAGGTGGTGACCAGGTCGCTCTCCGTCAAGATGCGGATCGGCTACAAACCGGATGTGCAGGCCATGTGCGATTTCGCGGACATGCTGGTGGAGAGCGGCGCGGATTTCATCGTGATCCATGCACGCACCGTGGACGACGGCATGGCACGCAGTGCCAGGTGGGAGTACATCGCCGCGCTGAAGGGCCACGTCAGGGTCCCCGTGGTGGGCAACGGGGATGTCAGGACGGCCGGTGACGCCCTGAACATGTTCGCCGAGACCGGTTGCGACGGGGTCATGGTGGGCAGGCAGGCCATCGTCCAGCCGTGGATGTTCCGAGACATCAAGGCTCTCCTGGCCGGGGAAGACCAGCCCCCGCCACCACAGCTCAGAGACGTCATGCTTGACCTGCACCGGCTCCTTTCCGTGCACTTTTCCGCCGACGTGGCGCTCAAGCGCTTCAAGACAGCCATGGCCTGGCTGTCCCAGAACCTCACCTTCGGCCACCACCTCGCCAAGAGCGTGGGCAGGGAGAAGACCATGGAGGGGGCGGCCCGGTGCGTTCAGGGGGCGTTCGAGCGGGGCATCACCTGAACGTCCTTGAATTTTTCTCTCAAGGTGGTAGAACGTTCCTGAACCACGTGCACCGAGCTCGGTGCAGACTCTTCCCCATACCAAGGAGTGGCGCATGAAACAGATCGACCTGATGAAAGAGCTCCGGACCCCATCCGACAAGAAGATCGTCATGCTCGTGCTCGACGGTCTCGGCGGCCTGCCGGGTGAAAAAGGCAAGACCGAGCTCGAGACGGCCCGTACGCCGAATATGGACAGTCTATGCAGGGACTCCGTCTGCGGGCTGTCGACACCCATCGCCCCGGGCATCACCCCGGGCAGCGGCCCCGGCCACCTGGGCCTCTTCGGCTATGACCCGCTGGAATACCCCATCGGCAGGGGGGTGCTCGAGGCCCTGGGGATAGGGCTTTCACTGAACCCGAAGAGTCTGGCGGCCAGGGGCAACTTCTGCACACTGGACCCGGCGAGCGGTGTGATCACCGACCGCAGGGCGGGAAGGATCCCCACCGAGAAGTGCGCCGAGCTCGTCGGGAAACTCAAGAACATAACGCTCGACGGGGTGAGCATCATTGTGGAGCCGGTCAAGGATTACCGGTTCGCCCTGATCCTCGAGGGCGACGGGCTCGAGGAGGGCCTGAGCGAGACCGATCCCCAGAAGACCGGGCTCAAGCCCCTGAAGGTGGAGCCCCTCCACGCCGGTGCAAGGAAGAGCGCCGAGCTCCTGAACGCCTGGATCGACAAGGCCTTTGCCGTGCTCAGGGACGAGAGACCGGCCAACGGATGCACCCTGCGCGGCATCGCCAAGGATCCCGGGTTGCCATCCTACAAGGAGGTGTACGGCCTGGAGGCCTGCGCCATCGCCACGTACCCCATGTACAAGGGACTAGCGCGCCTGGTGGGCATGGACGTGCTCGATGCGGGAGACACCCTGGCCACCGAGCTCAGGACGCTCAGGGATGCCTGGAACACCCATGACTTCTTCTTTTTCCACGTCAAGAAGACCGACTCTGCGGGAGAGGACGGGAACTTCGACGCCAAGGTGAAGGTCATCGAGGAGACGGATGCCATCATCCCCGAGATCATGGCCCTCAAGCCGAACGTCCTCCTCATTACCGGCGACCACTCCACCCCGGCGGTCCAGAAATCGCATTCCTGGCACGAGCTGCCGGTGCTCTTCCATGCGGACAACATCCGTACGGACACCGTGGCCGAATTCGGCGAGCGGGCGTGCATGGCCGGGGGACTCGGACATGTCCGCCACGTGGACCTCATGCCGCTGGCCATGGCCCACGCGGACAAGCTGACCAAGTATGGCGCATGAGCGGAGGTCGAGATCATTGAAAGGCCAGAAGACGAAGGTAGGCCTCATCTTCGGGGGCGTCTCCACCGAGCACGATGTATCCGTCGTTTCCGCATCGTCCGTTGCGCGAAGCATTGACACGGAACGGTTCGATCCCATCTTCGTGGGCATCGACAAGAACGGCAAGTGGCTCCTCGGAGAGGGGGCCTTCGATGCGCTCAGCAGGGGGGGGAGGCAGGGGGTGGAACCGGTCGTGCTTTCCACCGACCCTGACAAAAGGGGGTTTCTTCACCTCGAGTCCGGTCGCCTGACATCGGTGGATGTCATCTTCCCGGTCCTGCACGGGCCCCGGGGGGAAGACGGCACCATTCAGGGACTCTTCGAACTCGCCGGGATCGCCTACGTGGGGTGCGATACCATGGCCTCCGCCATAGCCATGGACAAGGACATGACCAAGAGGGTCCTGGCCCAGCACGGTATCCCGGTGGTGAAGGGCACCAGCGTGACCAGATGGATGTGGACCACGGACCAAGACGAGGTCCTCAGAGAGATCGGGCAGACCCTGAAGTTCCCCCTGTTCATAAAACCCGCCACCATGGGATCGAGCATCGGCGTCACCAAGGTCACGGACATGGACGGGGCAGTCAAGGGGCTGGATTACGCCCTGAGCTTTTCAACCAAGGCCGTGGTGGAGGATTCGGTGGAAAAGGCCCTGGAGGTGGAGATCGCGGTCCTGGGGAATAACGAGCCCCGGGCATCCATCCCCGGTCAGGTCATCCCCAGCGGTGATTTCTACGACTTCGATGCCAAGTATGTGGACAACGCGAGCGAGCTCATAATCCCCGCGAAGATCAGCAAGGCGATGACCGAGGACATGCAGTTCGCAGCCGTGGAGGCGTTCGTGGCCATCGGCGGGTCCGGCATGGCCCGCATAGATTTTCTGGTATCTCCGGAAACTTTCTACCTCAACGAGATCAACCCGATCCCGGGCTTCACGAGCATCTCCATGTATCCCAAACTCTGGGAGGCATCCGGCATAGCCTACGTCGATCTCGTCACCACGCTTATCGATCTGGCCCTCGTGCGCCATGCGGAGAATCAGGCGCTCACGAGGACCATCGAGCTGGACAAGGGGCTGGGGGTGTAAAGACGACGAATCAGGAATTGCCGCGAGACGCCCATCTCAGTGGGATCGAGATGCTGAACCCGTAGAGATGCTCCCTTCCTGATTCCCTCCGGTAGAATCCTGCCGATGCGTGCTCCATCGAGCTGATGCCCAACGCGAGGCCTGCAGCGAGACCTACCCCTGCGCCGATGCCTATGTAGCCGGAATGCTCCTCGGGATCGCCCGTGACGAGGCTCGCCAGGAATCCTGCCATGGCGCCTATGCTCATCCCCAGGAGAGGGGTGGTGAACACAGGTCCCGCATCGGCGGCCTGCGCTGCGAGGGGAGGCACTCCGAGAGCGGCTATGAAGGCAAGAATGAGAAGAGACCTTTTCATGGGGACCTCCTTTCCCGTCACCCTGCGCTCCTGCCCGGGTTTCCGGCAGGGGGTGTACCTGGGTGACGCCTAGTTCAACGGCATGCTCAGGGTGAGCCCGTACACCGTTTCCTTCTTTCCTGACGGGGTCGTGTACGAGTAGAACATGGGGGACAGCTCATAGACTCCGAACGCGAGACCGATGAACAACCCCACGGCCGCCCCCTGGTAGATACGCTCATAGTGATCGCTGGGATGGTCCATGAAGGCGAGCGATGCCGTTCCTGCCAGCGCACCGATGCCAGCCCCCCACAGGGAATCGACCAGGACGACCTCGAGGGACGACGATGCAGCCCTGGAAACGTTGGGAAGAGAGATCATGGCAAGGCACAGGGCGAGGATGATGACGATCTTTTTCATGGGTATCTCCTTTTCATGTCAGATGGTTGAGCAGATTTTTCAATCCCCCGGCCCGGGCTTCGTTCCCCGAGGCCCTATGGGCGATGGCCTCGGTGATGATTTCCACAGGGTCAAGGGCGGGCAGATCCGCGAAGTGGCCTAGTTGCATACGGCATGCCCCGCAGTCCGAGACCACGGCGTCCACCCCCAGGTCCCGTATGGGACCGGCAGCGATGACGCCCAGCCTGCGGGAGGCATCCTGATTACGCTTCTTGAATCCATAGGTTCCTGCCATCCCACAGCAGTTGTCGTCCAGCACATGGAAGGTAAGACCCTCGATCAGAGCGAACAGCCTGGCAGCCGGGTACCCGATGCCCAGAGCCCGCAGGTGGCAGGGGATGTGGTAGGCTATGGTGCGATCGAGCCTTCCCAGCCCCCCTTCCTCGCCTGCGCCCTGCAAGAGGGGCAGCAGGTACTCGTAGACGTTGTAGGTGTTCTCCGCGATCTTCTTTCCACCGGGTACATCCAGGATTCCCGGGTAATCCCGCATGAGGGTCAGCCCGCATGAGGTGCAGGCATACACGACATCGAATCCGCGGTCGATGTATTTCGTGAGGACAGCGGCGTTTTTCTGGGCAAATTTCCTCGCTATGTCCAGATCTCCGTTGCCGAGAGCGGGAAGCCCGCAGCAGGTCTGGCGAGGCATGACGACCCGGCAGCCAACGGAGACCAGCAGGTCGCGTATTTTCCTGCCGATGTCCGGGCGGTTGAACCCCAGGTGACAACCATAGAAGAAGACCACCTTCCTGCCCTTGCCCTTCCTCCTCCTGCCGCGCTCGAGGTTGATGAAGCTGAATGCCGGGAGATCGATTTCCCCCGATATTCCGAGCATGCCCAGGAAGCCCCTGGCGATGGGCCATGATTCAATCCTGTTGACTAGAGGAGCGAGGGTCGACCCCAGCTTGTTGAAGTGGAAGGCGTTGGCAAAGATGTGGGCGGTTATCGGGCTCAAGTGTTCGTTGCCGTATTTGAGCTGGGCCTTCAGGATGATCTCGGCAACTTCCACCCCGTACGGGCACGACACCTGGCACCTGCGGCACTGGCAGCAGTACTTCACCCACTCGTCCACCGATTTTTCCCCGTCGAGGCGAAACCGCTGGGCGTCCGGGCCGGATTGTTTCGGCCCCGGAAAGCGGGGCTCGACCTTGTATATCGGACAGTTCTCCACGCAGATGGTGCAGCGCATGCAGTGCTCAAAGGTCATAGGAGCATCCTCTCGCACATCTTTGCCGCCTTGAGTCCGGTGGCCAGCGCCATGCCGTGGCCGCATCGGTACTTCATGATCTCGCTGCGGGCCAGAATGCTTCCGCACACAAAGAGATTCTTCAGCCCGCTCATGACGGGCCTGAAGCAAGAATCCACCTCGATGCCCGAGCCCTCGATGGGATGGCCGGTGGTGAAGAAGTCGTTCCAGAACCAGTCGTTCCGTGGTCCCGGGATATCGACGGGGAGACCGAACACGATCTCCTTGACCGCGTCCCGGGTTGCAAAGAGGCCCCCGCTCACGAAGGAACCCGTGGCGAGGATGAATACCCGGCCCTGGACACGTGACGGCCTTCCCGAAGCTGCCAGGGTTACGGCCTCCACCATGTCTCCGCGTGTCTCCACACTGGAGATCGCGTTGCCCCAGAACACGTCACCGCCCCGGTTCTGGAATGCCGCCTTCAGCGCACGGAAGAGCCTCAGTCCGGGAATGGACGGTGGCAGGGTGGGGATCTCGAAGACGTCGCGTCCGATACGGGCCGATATGGCGTTCATGAGGGACACGGGATTTCTCAGGCCGAGCACGGCCGGGACGGCGACCCTTCCGGGAGGGATCTCGAGACCAGAGAGCCAGGTGCAGAAGTCATCCACGAACCCTTCCTCTTCGAACCTGGTCGCTATGGCCAGTGTCGACGACGCCCCCGCATCATAGATCGAGAAGCTGGTGTTCGGAAGTCTCGACGTGATGTACGAGGGGTAGAAGTCCCGTATTCCGTGGAAGGAGATTACATGGAGGTGCTCATCCCTGCATCCCTGAGAAGCCTCCATGGTCCGTGGCACCAGGCACGTGGTCTTGAAGGTGCCGATGGGGGTCAGGATTTCGCGGTTTCTCCTGGTCGTTCCCACATAGGGCGAGGGGCCCTCGGCCATGAGATCCCTGAACATCTTCAAGGCATCTTCAATGCCCTTTCTGCCGACCAGGCGATAGGGGTGCCCTTCGGGCAGTTCCCCCATGGCCTCGAGGGGGCGCTTCCCGATATCGAGCACGTCGATGCAGCCCGTGGACAGGCTGCACACCGGATCACCCCGGGAGACGAGGGCGGTCCTTAGACCCTTGCCCGCTAGGTGGATCGCGGCCGTCAGACCGGACATCCCTCCGCCGATGACCACCACGTCGTGCAGGGAATCATTCATGGCGCACACCCATGTTGAGGATGCCCAGGTAGATGCTCTCGATGAGCTGCTCCTCACGGAGCTGGTCGCCCCACAACGCCGGCCTGATCCCCTTGAAGCGTCTCTGGAGGAATTCCTTCAGGATGGTGATGGAGGCATCGGGGCTCACCCGGCCTATCTCCTGCATGATGCCCAGTGCCCGGTACGTGCAGAAACCGCCCTGGCAGGGCCCCATGCCGAGCCGCGTGCGGTGCTGGATGTCTCCCACATACTGGGTGCCCATGGTATTGATGGCATGCTCCACGGTACGCCTGGCCACGAGTTCGCACTCGCACACGATGTCATCCATGGTCGAGAGCCGCTTGGAAAGCGGATACCCGCTGAGCTCGTCCTGGCCTTCCAGCGCCAGCTCCGCGGTCCTGCATGCGGCCTTCAGGCCGAAGTGGGCCATGACGGCATCCACCGTCTTCTCCGCCATGAGGCGGTACGTGGTCAGTTTGCCTCCCAGGACACTGAACATGCCGTTTGCATGATCGATGACCTTGAACCCCCGGGAGATGGAACGCGCATCCCTGGCGGATACCCTGAGCAATGGCCTGACGCCGGTGTATGCCCTGATGAGTCGGGTCGTCCCGAAAACGGGAATCATCTGCTCGGCCTGGGTCGCCACGATGTCGACCTCGGCCGGATCGATCTCGAGATTGTTCGGATTGGAGACCGGGATGGATGTGGTACCGGCAAGACACACGGCTTCGTTGGGCACGATGATGTCCCCGTCCGAGGGTGGCCTGAGCCTGTTGATGACCATGTTGGTGAGCCGGTGGTTCGTTATGATGAGGCTGCCCTTGGACAGGGACATGGGAACGGATACGCCGCCGAGCCTGGCGACCCTGTCGCCCCAGGCGCCGGTGGCATTGATGAGGACCCTTCCCCTGATCTCCTTGACCTGGGATGTGAGGCGTTCCCGCGCCTTGACGCCGACGCAGCGTCCCTTTTCCTGGATGACCTCGACGACCTCGTGGTGTGTCAGGATACCTCCCCCCCGGTGGCGCGACGTGTAGGCGTTGAGCATGCACAGCCTGAACGGGTCGATGGAACAGTCCGGGACGCTGATGGCCTCTTCCAGGGTCGGGTTCAGCGTCGGCACCAGATCCAGGGCCTTGGTTGGTGAGAGGATGGCGGTTTCGATACCCGCCTCATCGCAGCTTGCGAGGAATTCGTCGCGGTATCGCTTCGAGTCACCCGGCAGACGTATGAAGAGACCGCCGGTGGGTTCAACGCACTTCCTGGCTATCCTGCGGAGGATGGCATTCTCGGTGATGCACTCGCGGGCCGCTTCACGGTCCTTCACCACGTATCGGCCTCCGCTGTGCAGCAGACCATGGCATGCGCCGGTGGCGCCCGAGGCGAAGTCGCCCCGTTCCACCAGGTAGTGGGGGATCCCGCGGAGAGCTAGATCGCGGGCTATCCCGCAGCCGGTGGACCCCCCTCCGATGATGATCACATCCGTCTTGATCGTCAAGAACGACCCTGCCTCGCTCTATAATTGGTGAGTACCATATACAGGTGTGCAGGTCAGGTCAAGGTTTCCCCCGGTGAAGCCGTTCGCGGGCCTCACACTGTCCTGCTTTCGACGATGTCCACCAGTTCGGAGGTGATGCCGGGCAGGGAGGAACTCGCCCTGGACCAGCTCGGGATAAAGCGGACCACGGTGGGATCTTCGAGAAACTCCATGAAGGCTATGTCCAGGCCCTTGGTGAAGGTATCCACCGCGACCTCTTCCGAGTGACGGTCGAAGAGGAGACCGTTGATGGCCGCGTCATCCTCGTAGAACCTTATCATGTCCTGTGCGATGAGCTGGTAGGAGACCTTCAGCGATCTGAAGAATGCCTCCGTGAAGGAGATCCCCTCGATGGCGAGGGCATGGAACAGGGTGCACGCGATATCGATGCACATCCTGTGGAGGCCTTTCGAAGGGTCCATGTCCGAGAGGTCGAGGTGCAGGTGCTCGTACTCGATGGACAGGTCCACCTGACAGACTCGTCGCTGGGCACAATTCCGGTACACCTCTTCGAGCATGCCGATCTCAAGTCCCCAGGTCGCAGGCATTCTGCACACGCGCATGAGTTCGGCACAGCAGGCGAATTCGCCGGAGATGGGATAGCGGAACGAGTCCAAGTACTCCAGGTAGGGGAGCCCCCCCAGGGTGGTTTTCAGGGCACGTATGAGGGGGATGACGAACAGCCGCATGACCCTTCCATGGAGTCGGTTGGTGACCCGGGCATAGTATCCCTTGGTGAATTCATATTCCATGCTCGGGTGCACGAGGGGGTAGATGAGCCTTGCGAGCAGCGACCGTTCGTAGGTGAGGATATCGGCGTCGTGGACGGCGATCACGTCCGTGTCCCTGCGGGCGAGAAGATAACCTGATGCCATCCACAGGCTCCTGCCCTTGCCGCCGGCGGTATCCACCAGACCCTCGGTCCACAGGCGCGAATAGAATGATTCCATGGATGGGGAGCCGTTCCAGATGATCACGGTCTCCTGGGGCAGTGTCGAGAAGAATTGCTTGGTCCGGAGATACCCGTCCCTTTTCGCTCCGTCCAGGGTTATCACGATGCGGCGAAGGTAATCGGCCCCCCTGAGGTGCTCAACGATGCGGGTCAGGGCGTCCCCCGTGATCTCCGAGTACTGGCACGGCATGATCAATGAGACGGGTTTGAACCGCACATAGTGACGCAGTTCGTCCTCAAGCCTGTCCAGTCTCACCGAGCACATCTGGTGAAGGGTCGCGATTCGCCCGCATTGAAAAAAGTCACCCATGAACCCGTTCCTCTGCAGCCGTTTCAGGTGAGCAGGGAATGCCTCGATCCGAGGAGGTGGTTCGCAGGAACGGCCGCAGCAAGAAGTGATTTTCTGACAGAGATCCTCCTAGAGATCGCTCCCGGACGGAGGCAGATCCTGTGCCGGCTTGGTATAGTCACCCTTGCGCTTGTCACGGTCACGCTTGCGCTCCTGGCAGAGGAAGAGGAGCGCGGCGGCATTGGCCCTTACATGGGCAAAGATGCTCTCCGGTCCCGTATATGCTGCGTGCCGTGCAAGGTTTTCCTCGAGGTCCTTGATCACCTTTGCCAGGGCCTCCTCGTGCAGGCTGTGTTTCTGCTGAACCATTATCTTCTTTGCCTGGGTCTCATGCTCATCCATGGCGGTCCCCCTTTCTTCTCAGAGGCTTGTTCCTGTCACACGTCATAGGTTAGCCAATGCACGCATCCCGGTCAATCGGTTTCCTGAGTCGGAAAGAGTATCTCGTGACCGTGCTAGTGCTTTTTCTGCGAGGTGTTTTTCTCAGACGTTTCCGACTTCTCGGCCTTGCCTGCCTTTTCAGTCTTCACATACCGGTCGTCCACCGTCCAGGTGAACTCGGAGACCTCAATCTTCTTCTTGCTCTCAACACGCTTGAGAGGCACCGGCGTGAGGGTTACCTCGTAGATCTTTCCCTGGCCGGAATAGTTTTCGAGGGCGGCCTTGAGGCTCTGGTAGACCTCGATCTTCTGTCCCCCGAACATGGCCTTCTTGATGATTGCGTAATCCTTTGCACTTGCGGTGGTTCCGACAGTCCCGATGAGAAGAGCGCCGACGAAGAGAACCAGTATCTTTCTCATAGCCCATCCCCCTTTGAACCGTCTTTTTTGTCCTGCATTTTCATGGAGATGTCAACACATAGATCGATGTCCTCGGGAGACGATCATGCCTTCATGGCAGTGGCGTAGAGCTCGAAACATCTCTTCTCGATTCCTGCGAGCCGCTCGAACGCGTCGTAAAACGAGGTGCGCGATCCGACAAAGGATCCATGGCCGGAAACGATGGCTGCATGGGCTTCCCGCATGGCCTGAGGGAGCGTGTGCAGGATGCCTCTCGTGCCGGCCCCCACCTCGCCGGCAACCACGGGGATTCCCCCGACACTTCTCGTCTCGCCGAATTCCAGGGGGGCTCCTGCCATGGACATGATCACGGAAAATCTGGGGTGTCCATGCAGGATCACACGGATGCCCGTGAGCTCGTAGATCCTCACATGGGCGCAGAGCTCGGAGGATGACGTGATCTCGCAGGTAGTTGAGCCGTCCATGGCCGTGCAGTCGATGCGGCCCTCGAGTTCATCGAGGGAGGAGCCTGTCTGAGAAATGAAGACATTATCGCCCTGTCTCAGCGAAATATTGCCGAAGAAGGAATCCACCAGCCCTGCCGCCACCATGGCCTTGCCGGCCGCATCCATCGCGCCGATGATCTCCTTCTCGCCCGAGGGCATGGCCCCGGAGAGGTGATTGGCCGTGTTCGACATGTCGATCTGCGAGAGGATCTTCCTGCAGGTGGCGAGCTCTTCGGCCGTGGGACGCGGTGTCGTCGCGGTCTGCGACCGTGCTTCGAGCATGTCGGCGAAGTACTTGACAAAGGTGGCGAAACAGATGGAGCTGAACACGATGAAGGCCTGTTCCAGAGAGACCGACCCTGTGGACACGATGCCGATGTCCTTGACGATACAACCTTTTCTGCGGCTCAGGGCCTGTGCGATCTCCTCCGTGTCGAGGGATCGGACCACCGGGACATCATGGATGAATGTGAGGCTTTCCGAATCGGTCGGGCAAATGACGTCACCCCCCTCGCGGAGCAGTTCGGAGATGATGGTCCACCGTACGGGTTCCGGCTTTGCGATAATGAGGCTGTTGATGTTGAGGGCATCAAAGAGGGCACGGGCCTCTGCGGGGACGGTGTCCCCGCTGGAGGTGATTTCGTCATCCAGCCCGTAGAGCTGCGCATCCCCCGGTCCGGACACAAGGCCATGGACCACGAGCTTCCGGAGATACCTGTCTATCTGCCCGCGCATGTCTTGGGACCTTTCGCGCGTTCGTCGGTCACGATGCCGTCAGGGTCACAGCCGCGAATCCGGTAGTACCTGTCCAGGGCATCTTCATAGACGGCCATGTCGATGGGGGGGGTCTCGATGCCCGGGCCCGCAGTGCCTGGCTCCCGGTAGAAGCGCTCCGGCAGCATGTCGTCTTTCCGGGTAAATCCCCGCAGCATGTTGATGCGGCGCTCAAGGGTGTAGATGGCGTCCCCCCTGTGCAGGAGGTCCTGGGTGCTCAGGGGCAGGCCGATCACCGCGGCGAAGCCTCTCGCGTATTCCTCCAGAGATGCGGCCAGGAAGGCGAACTTGCAGGCGCCGATGGAGTCGACCACGGCCCCCAGGTCTTCGGCGAGCTTGATGATGCGGGCCTTGCCCGCAAACGAGAACCGGTCGGTGGCCACGGGCTTGCGGAGGATCTCGTGGGCGATGGGATAGGCCCGCAGATGGCACCCTCCCCTGGTGGAGGTCCCATATGCCAGTGCCATGCCGTAGGCCCCCCGCGGGTCATAGGCCGGCAACTCCAGTCCCTTGACGCTCATGGATGTCTCCGGGGCGCCCAGTTCGGCTGCCAGACGGGCTGATCCCAGCCTGAGCAGTTCAGCCTCAGCATCATCCCCCAGGATCGAGCTGACCTTGTCCGCCAGGTCGTGGCCCGTGTAGCGCACGCCTCTGATCTCCGCCATGCATGCGATGGTTGAGGCTGCGCTGATGGTGTCCATCCCGTTTTCGTTGCAGATGCGGTTGCACGCGATGATGGATTCGAGGTCGTCGTTCTCGTTGAGTGCCCCGAAGTGCGAAAGCGTCTCGTATTCGGGAATCTCGCCGTCGGACTTCTGCTTGCAGGCGATGGGGCAGCCGTGACAGGCATAGTGCCTGGGCCGGAGCCGTTCCCTGATGACGGGGCCGGAGAAGGAACGGTACCCCTCGAAGTAGGTCCTGCGGAAATTTGCCGTCGGCATCATGCGGCGTGCAGCCATGAGGTCCACCAGGGAACTCGTGCCGTAGGCGCTGAGGCCGGAGCGGCCCATGATGACCGGCGAGGCGTCGAAGAGGCGGATGATGTCCCTGCGGGCGGTCTCCTCGGTGTCCTTGTCCAGCGACTGCCTTCGAGCGCTTCCGCTTCCTCTGACCACGAGGGCCCGGAGGTTTCTGGATGCCATGACCAGGCCGAGGCCTCCTCTGCCGGAAGCGAAGGTCGAGTCCACCATGATGGATGCATAACGGCACCCCTTCAAGGCTGCACGACCGACCGCTGCCGCAGATCCTCCCAGGGGCCTCAGTCTGTCGAAGACTGCCGAGAGGGGGAGGACCTCCGGCAGGCGGTCCTCGTTGAAGGCCACCGTACCGTCCTGTATCAGGACGGTGCAAGGCCGGGAGGCCCTGCCGGTCACGTGGATGACGTCGATGCCGGCCTTTCTCATCTGCACGGCGAACCCCCCGCCCACGGAACAGCTGCATACGGTGTTCGTCAGGGGAGAGAAGGCCGAAATCACCATGCGTCCCGAGGACGGTATCCGTGTGCCGGTAAGGTGACCGGCGGCATAGACGAGGGGGCTCTGGGGGTCAAGGGGGTCGAGCCGGGGCGACAAGCCGAGAAAGTACGTACCCATGCCCCTTCCCCCAAGCCAGGCGAGGGAGAGGTCCCTGTCGATCACCTCGATACGCGCATCCCTTGACCCCAGGTCGATAAAAAGGCACGCGTGAGAGAACGGCTCCGGCATGAGAAGGTACTGTAATGGAATCCTTCCCCGAGCACAACCGGTATGAACCGGTACCTATTCCCGCAGGAGTTGCCATGTGCCCGGCGATATGGTAAGGCTTAACCTTACCGAAAGAAGGAGGACTGCAAAATGTTTGGCGGACTCGGGATGACAGAACTGATCGTCATACTGGTGATCGTGCTCGTGATATTCGGAGCGGGAAAGCTCCCCGAGGTGGGAAGCGCCCTGGGCAAGGGTATCAAGAACTTCAAGTCCGCGGTGACCGACTCGGGGGACAAGGCCACGAAGGGTGACATCGAGGACAAGAACAAGGGGGACAAGGCAGACTGAGCACGAAACACGACTCCCCCCCGCCGCCTTCCCGGGCGGCATGCAGGTCCGTATCCTTACGCCTGAATGGAAGACTCTTCCGGAGAAGCACAGGTTGTACGGTCGACCAATGAAACAGACAACCACCAAGAAAGGAACGGAACATGCCAATCACGCAAATTCTTGAACGCAACGCCGCCCTGTACGGTGAAGAAGTCAGCCTGGTTGAAATCAATCCTGAAATCAAAGAGGTCAAAGCGAGCTGGAAGGACTACGAGCTCGTTGAAACCAACCCTGAAAAGAAGTACCGGCGGGAGATGACATGGCGCGAGTTCGACGACAAGGCCAACCGTTTCGCCAACTTTCTGCTCGGAAGAGGTCTTCAGAAAGGCCAGAAGGTCGCGATACTGCTCATGAACTGTCTGGAATGGCTGCCGATCTATTTCGGCATCCTGAAGACGGGAGCCCTCGCGGTGCCGCTGAATTATCGCTATACAGAAGATGAAATCACGTACTGCCTCGATCTGGCCGAATGTGAAGTGCTCATCTTCGGGCCTGAATTCACCGAGAGAATCGATGCGATCCGGGGGCGGATCCCCAACATAAAGATACGGCTGTTTCTGGGTCAGGACTGCCCCGTGTTCGCCGAAAGTTACTATGCGCTCACTGCGTGCTGTTCCTCTGTTGCCCCGAAAATAGCGCTTTCCGACGATGATGATGCTGCCATTTATTTTTCATCCGGGACCACCGGGTTCCCCAAGGCGATTCTCCACGGGCACCGCAGCCTCACGATATCCTGCGAGGTGGAGATGGCCCACCACAAACAGACGCGGGCGGACAATTTCCTCTGTATCCCGCCGCTCTACCACACCGGCGCGAAGATGCACTGGTTCGGCAGTTTCCTGTCCGGCAGCAGGGCCGTCCTGCTGCGCGGCGTCAAGCCGGAATGGATAATCAAGGCGGTGTCCGATGAGCAAGTAACGATCGTCTGGCTGCTGGTGCCATGGGCACAGGACATTCTCGATGCCGTCGAGCGCGGGGACATCAGGCTGGGGGACTATGAGCTCGACCAGTGGAGGCTCATGCACATCGGCGCGCAGCCTGTTCCGCCCAGCCTGGTCAAGCGCTGGAAACACTATTTCCCGAACCATGAATACGACACCAATTACGGGTTGTCGGAATCCATCGGTCCCGGTTGTGTCCACCTCGGTATCGAAAACATACATAAGGTCGGCGCCATCGGAATAGCCGGATACGGCTGGGAACTACGGATCGTGGATGAAAACGGCAGCCCGGTGATCCAGGGCGAGGTGGGCGAGCTGTGTGTCAAAGGCCCCGGCGTGATGAAATGCTATTATAACAACCCGGAAGCCACTGCCGAGATACTCAGGGACGGATGGCTGTACACGGGCGACATGGCACGGATGGACGAGGACGGCTTCGTCTATCTGGTCGACCGCAAGAAAGACGTGATCATCAGCGGCGGAGAGAACCTTTACCCGGTGCAGATCGAGGACTTCTTGCGCACGCATGATGCGATCAAGGATGTGGCGGTGATCGGCCTCCCCGACCAGCGTCTGGGGGAAATCGTCGCTGCCATCATCGAGATCAAGCCGGGCGTTTCCTGTTCCGAGGCCGAGATAGAACGGTTCTGCGCTGCGCTGCCCCGCTACAAGCGCCCGCGCAGGATCATCTTCAACAAGGTGCCGCGCAACCCCACCGGGAAGATCGAGAAGCCGCGGCTCCGCGAGAAATATTGCGGCGGAAGCCTTGTCGAGACGCAGACCGAGAGTCGCTAGGCCGTACGCATATCTTCGAAACAGCGGCTCTCTGAGAAGGGCTCGAGCGCGATGATTCCGGCTCGAGGACTCCCAGGCAGCGTGCTCCATGTCGTGTGATGGCTGATGGCACATGATCATCATTGGTACGTGCTTGTGAGAACGAGCGGGCATTGAGGGAACCTACGGTTAGGCCCTGGCGTGGTGTATGGTGCGGCACCAAGCGACTGCGCTTCCATTCATGGGTTACGATCTAACGCCATGAACATGAATACTTCCTGATACAAGCATACCTCTCGTCAATTCCGGTCACTTCATAGGACAGCCACTGAGATTGGTCGTTCAATGAGCCTTGGTTACAATTCATGCAGGGTCATGTACAATTATGTCGATACAAGCAACAAGAACGCACTTTAACTATATAATAATATTGGATGTAAAATGCTGGCTCACATATTGCCTCCATAGGATCACTTACTTGATCCCACTTGAGGTGATATCGTGAGGAAATATATATGTGCGTTTTGTCTCTCCGCAGCATTGTTGATCTTATTCCCGGCCCAAGGTACTACAGCCTCCTTGAGCATAAGCTGGAACAGGAACACTGAGAGTGATCTGGCAGGATACAAAGTATATCACGGTACTCGATCGGGAACATTCAGCACGGTTGTCGATGTACATAACGTCACCAGGTATCAGATCCCCAATGTGCAGAGCGGGGTCACGTACTATGTGGCAGTATCCGCCTATGATAGAGCTGGCAATGAATCGACGAGGTCTCAGACACAGAGTGTGTTCGTTCCTGCCCCTACACCCCCTACATCCCCTGCAGACACCACGCCTCCTGCGGGCAGTTTAGTGATCAACGCCGGTGCTGCCAGCACATCCTCGAATTCGGTGACCCTTACCTTGAGCGCCCAAGATACCGGGGGGACCGTTACCGGCATGAGGGTCAGCAACGACGGGATAACGTATTCCAGCGAGGTAGCCTATGCCACCAGCTACAGGTGGACGCTTTCCAGCGGGTATGGCACCAAAACAGTCTATGTGCGTTTCAAGGACAATTCTGGTAACTGGATGAGCTCCCCGGCCATCGACACCATCCAGTTCACAGCCACCACGCCTCCTGAGGGGAGTGCAGTGATCAACCCTGGTGGTGCCGGCACACCGAGTGAAGATAAAACAACAAATGAACCAGCTGACCAAGCAGGACAGAATGAAGACCTGCCGTTGGACGACAATGTGTCCCCTGAACCTCATACCTCTATAAAACCTGTGATTATCTTTCCTGAGGACAACGCTGACAATGTACCTCTGACACCAGTACTGGAATCGACTTCTCCATCCAGTGAATACAATCAGGCAGAATGGGAGATCAGCAGTGATGATGGCGACCTTGTTCTCGACCTGACAACCAGTTCTGACCCTGCCGAGCTGGTGGTGCCCGACCTCATCCTCGACCCCGGAGTGAAATACTATTGTAGGGTGAGATTCTTAGATGCCCAAAACAAATCCACTCAATGGTCGGACCCGCTGTCGTTCGAGACCATACAGGTAGATCCTCTCGATTTTAATATGAATGGAATACCAGACGATCAGGAAATGTTGATTGGCGAAGAAATTGATTTGGACGGGAATGGGATTATCGACCTTCTCCAGGATGATATGAAATCTCTCGTTACATTGGTAGGGGAAGAGTACCTCAGCGTACGAAGGTCAACAAATTGTAAGGCGATAAAAAGACTTACATCATTTGATCCTGAATCGATACATACTACCGATAACAAGCCTGCCGATCTTCCCATCGGGTTACTGGACTTTAAGCTGGAAGTCGAGAGACCCGGTGACATTGCCGAGGTGATCGTTTACCTCTCAAATCCAGCCCCCGAAGGTTCAAAGTGGTACTTCTTCGATGAAATGAATGGGTGGAAAGAGTATCCGTACGCAACCTTCAGTCCTGAAAGAACGGAGGTCACCCTCCAGCTTAGGGATGGGGACCTGAACTATGGAGACAGTGATGGCGTTGCCAATGGCATCATTCTGGATCCATGTGGTATCGGGGTGGAAACAGATCATACAGCTACACTTGGTGTAGCGGATGGGTCCAAGGGTCCATGCTTCATGTCAACGTCTGCATCAGATGACGCTGCTGCTCGAGGGGCGCTTGCTGGCATACTGTTCATGGTTATCTGGCTCCTGAAAAAGAGAGAAAGCACGAAACCCCTTTAAAGACTTTAAAAAAGACAGGGGCTTTCATAGCCCTGCCCTGCTTTTTTATCTTCCAGTTCCTCTATGAGCCCTCCTGTCTGTCGAGGTACCGTCACACTGCAGTACAGGAGCCCTGAAGAAGGAATGACCTCCCGAATCTCACCGGCTCGCCTGGAAAAGATGGAACCTCTCCTCTTCGAGAGGCAACGATCAGTACGGTGATCCTCTTGGCTAGTCTGCCGGTGTCGCGGGAGCAGCAGGCGCTGCCGGCTGTACCGGCGCCGCAGGAGCGGAAGGTGCGGCGGCAGGTGGTGCGGCCTGCCCCGCGGGTGCGCCGGGAACCGTCTGGGTCGCCGCAGGGGCGGTGGACATGACGCTCTTGGAAGGCCGTTCAAGGTTGAAGAAACCCAGCGTGAGCGAGGTGAGCATGAACACCACGACCATGACCAGTGTGGCCTTCTTTATGAAATCCACCGGGCCGGCGCTGCCGAACAGGGCCTGGCTGCCAGCACCGCCGAAGACCGCGCCGATGTCGGCGCCCTTGCCGGCCTGCAGGAGCACCGCGATGATGAGGCCGATGCACACAAGTATATGGATGACCAGAATGAGATTGTAGAGCATGTTCTTATCCTCTGTATCGAATTATTCGTTCGAACGACGTTACGTCCAGGCTTGCACCACCCACGAGGGCCCCGTCGATGTCCTCCTGTGCCATGAGGTCGTCCACGTTGTCCGGCTTCACGCTGCCCCCGTAGAGTATGCGGACGGCCTCGGCCGGGGACTCTCCGAAGAGCTCTCTGAGCACGCCCCTGATGAATGCATGGACCTCCTGGGCGATCTGCGGTGTGGCGGTCCTGCCGGTGCCGATGGCCCAGACCGGCTCATAGGCGATCACCAGGTGCGCCGTTTCGTGAGACGGGACGTTTTTCAGGCCCACCCTGAGCTGTGAGCCGACCACATCCAAGGTCTTGCCCGCTTCACGTTCCTGGAGGGATTCGCCGACGCATACGATGGGCGCGATGGTGGCCTTCAGACATGCGGTGAGCCGTCTGTTCACGCTCTCATCGGTCTCGCTGAAGTACTGCCTGCGCTCCGAGTGGCCGACAATGGCGAAGCGAGCGCCCGTGCTCCTGATCATGGGTGCGCTCACCTCGCCGGTAAAGGCCCCCTGATCTTCCCAGAAGACGTTCTGGGCCCCCACCATGACGGTTGACCCCACCAGGGCATGAATGAGGGGGTAGATGTAGACATAGGGAGGACAGACGAGGATTTCCCGGTCTTCCACGTCCGCAACCCGGGGGGCGAGCTCCTCGGCGAAGAGGACCGCCTCCCCCTCGGTCTTGAACATCTTCCAGTTTCCTGCGATGAGGGCCTTTCTCATGGTTCCTGCCTACTTCTCCAGCACCGCCACACCGGGGAGTTCCCTGCCGCCGAGCATCTCGAGGAAGGCGCCCCCCGCAGTCGACACGAAGCTTACCTTGTCGGCGAGCCCGCTCTTGTGGAGTGCAGCATCTGTATCACCACCGCCCACGATGGTCAAGCCCGTCGAAGATGCCACGGCCTTGGCCACGGTCATGGTCCCTGCGGCGAACTCCTTGACCTCGAAGACCCCCATGGGGCCGTTCCACACGATGGTGCCGCAGCCGCTCAGGGCGACGGAGAAGAGTTGAGCACTGGCCGGGCCTATGTCGAGCCCCATGAGATCCGGCGGAATCTCCTGGATGGTCCTGACGACCACCTGCCCCGTTTCCTTGGGGCCGGCAGCGCACACGCAGTCGACGGGCAGGTAGAGCTTCACTCCCTTGGCCTTGGCCTTTTCCATGACGCTGCGCGCAGTTTCGAGGAGGTCTTCCTCCACCAGGGACTTGCCGATCCCCTGGTTGAGGGCCTTCACGAAGGTGAAGGCCATGCCTCCACCGATGATGATCTTGTCCGCCTTGTCGAGGAGGTTCTCCACCAGCTCCAGCTTGTCGGAAACCTTGGCCCCTCCCAGAACGGCGGCAAAGGGCCTGGCGGGATTCTTCAAGGCCTTGTTGATGTACTCCACCTCTTTCATGAGCAGGAACCCCGCGGCCGAATCCTTGATGAAGCTGCACAGGCCCGCAGTGGACGCATGTGCCCGGTGGGCCGTGGCAAAGGCATCGTTCACATAGACATCACCGAGCGAGGCGAGCTCCTTGGCGAACTCGGGACTGTTCTTCTCCTCTTCCGGGTGGAATCGGAGGTTTTCGAGGAGGAGAACTTCGCCGGGTTTCAGGGCATTCACCATGGACTTCACCTTGTCGCCGATACAGTCAGGCGCCATGTTCACGCTCGTACCGAGCAGCTCGGAGAGCCTCCGGGCAACGGGGATGAGGCTGAGTTTCTTGTCCACCTTCTTGGGCCTGCCCAAATGTGACATGAGGATGACCCTGCCACCCTGGCCTATGACATGCTGGATGGTCGGCAGGGCGGCCTTGATGCGGGCATCATCGGTGATGGAACCGTTTTCGTCGAGCGGCACGTTGAAGTCCACTCTGATCAAAACCCTCTTCTGACTCAGACTCATGTCCTTGATGGACTGAATACCCATGGGTGTTTCCTCCTTCTATGATATGTCGTGCATCGGATGGATGCGTCATTGCCCTTTGAAGAGAATGAACATGTATGGGAAAAATGCCAGTCTGTCAAGAATGACCCCTTTACAAACCATTGAACAACCCGGTACATATCATAACAAGTTGATTTTGTATATTACTTATACCTCGTAAGGCCACGCTGATGCGGTGATGAACAGGGACAGAGCCGATGGTGCCGATCTTGTGAACGCCGTGAGCAGGCGTTTCCACGATCTTGTACGGAGCCTGGTCCGGGGCAATGTTCTGCGTGCACGCTCCCTGGCCGGTCGCATCCGGGAAGATGCCCGGACCTCGGGTGAACAGATCGCAGTCCAGAACCTTATCGAGGACCTGGCCCAGGGTCAGGCTGTCAGGAACGCCTTCATCAACCTGCCCTCCGTGGTTCCCGGCATCGGAACCATCCTCTCCTGGGTGCTTCTCAGCGTTGAAGATTTCTATACCCTGGACCAGGGCATCACCCTCATTCTTGCCTTGAGCATCCTCCATGGACTCGATCCGGGGAATCTTCAGGTGATGGACGAGCTTGCCCTGAACATCATCGGGGAGGCCTACGGTCTCAGGCTGCCCGGGACAGATCCCGATTCTCAGGAGGTTGCCAGGGGATTCATGACGAGGATGCTCCCCGGCAAATACATGAACCGGGGGGTGAAGAGGTGGTCCAGGGTCATCGCCAGGCGGATACTGCCACTCAGGGGAAAATCCCGTCTCCTCCCTGCAGGGTTCGGCATCGCCATGTCGGCATGGAATGCCTACTCGACCGTGGTGCAGATAGGCCGCATCACCCAAAGGGAACTGTCCGCCATGCAACGCCGTGCGGCTGTGCGGTGACGCGGGAGGTTTCCGCTAGAGACGATAGACTTCCTTGTCCCAGAGTTTTACCCAGTTGCGCTTGAGCACGTCGGTGGCAACCTTGATGTTGTCGACTTCCATGATGATGATGGGGTTGTTGGCCCTGCCGATGTAGGGATACATGGCGATCGCGTTGATCTTGGCGTCGCGCAGGGGTTTGAGCACGGCGTTCATGCCGCCGGGGTGATCCGGCATCTCCACGGCCAGGACATCGGTCTCCTGGTATTCGACATTCTCCGAAGCAAAGGCGTTCTTCGCCTTTTTCGGGTCATCCACCACGACACAGATGGAAGACACTTCCTGGGATTCCAGCCCCACCGAAATGGCACGGATATTCACGCCGTGCTTGGCCAGGACGTCAGAGAGGTACGAGAGCTTCCCGGAAACGTTCGCTGACTGGAGCCGAAACTGTTTGACAGACATGGCCTACTTCTCCTTCGGAAAATAGTCATACCCGATCGTGAGGGCTTCGATGTTCTTTGCCTTGAACTTGGCCTTCTTGCCCAGGATTATGTCCATGTTGTCGACCATGGAGGAGAACTTGACCTGGTGGGTTCTGTAGACGAAGGCACCCAGCATGACCATGTTGGCGTACTGCTCTCCCACCGTGGAGCGAGCGATATCCGTTGCAGGGATTTCCACGAGCTCGATGTCTCCGCGGCCGGGCCGGTCCGTGACGATGCTGGTGTTGATGAAGATCTCACCGCCGGAAGCCCCCAGGTTCTGAAGGCGCAGGAGCGATTCGTTGTCCATGATTACCAGGTAGTCCGGCGAAGACGCCACCGGCGATGCGATCTCCTCGTCCGAGATGGCGATGGTGCACGACGTGACCCCGCCCCGCATCTCGGCGCCGTAGGACGGCAGATAGGTCACCTCGTGGCCTTCGAGCATGGCCGTCCAGGCGAGGCACAGACCCGAGAACAGGATGCCCTGCCCGCCTATGCCGCTCATGATGGTCTTCTGAAGCATGGCAACGATCCCTAATCCTTCGTGATATCCTTGAAAACCCCCAGGGGGTATTCCTTTTCCATGCGCTCTTCCAGGTACCTGAAGGCCTCCACCGGGGTCATCTTCCAGTTGGTGGGACAGGGAGAGAGGACCTCGACGAGGGTGTAACCGAGTCCTTCCAGCTGGATTTCGAAGGCCTTCTTCAGGGCTTTCTTGGTGGCCATGATCTTGGCCGGAGTCGCCAGGGAGGTGCGAACCACATAGGCCGCCCCGTTGAGCTGGGCTATGAGGTTCGTGATGAGGAGGGGGTACCCTTCAATCTTGGGGCGTCTCCCGTACGGCGAGGTGGTTGTCTTCTGGCCAAGCATGGTGGTGGGGGCCATCTGGCCGCCGGTCATGCCGTACACCGCGTTGTTCACGAAGATGGAAGTTATGAGCTCGCCCCGGTTGGCCGCGTGTATGGTCTCGGCCGTGCCGATGGCCGCCATGTCCCCGTCTCCCTGGTAGGTGAACACGAAGCGGTCGGGCTGGGCACGCTTGAATCCGGTGGCGACCGCGCAGCCCCTGCCGTGGGCCGATTCACACACGTCTATGTCAAAGTAGTTGTATGCGAGAACCGCGCACCCGGCAGGCGGGATACAGATGGCCTTGCCTCGCAGGCTCATCTCATCGATGAGCTCCGCCACCAGCCGGTGTATGATGGAATGCCCGCACCCCGGGCAGTAGTGGAAGGGGGCCTGTTTGAGGCTTGCAGGACGGGAGTACACCTTTTTCATGAGAGCTCCCTCTGCAGCCAGTGCCGTTCGATAATCCTGGCGATCTCCTGGGGAGCGGCGACCACCCCGCCCGGTCTGCCGTAGAACTCGCATTCGATCCTGCCCTGGGTGGCAAGGCGCACGTCGTCGATCATCTGGCCGGTGCTCATTTCGAAGACGAGGATAAGCTTTGCCTTCTTGGAGAGGTTTGCAAAGGCCTGATCCGGAAATGGCCACAAGGTGATGGGCCTGAGGAGCCCCACCTTGAGGCCGTCGCTTCTGACGCGTTTCACGGCGCCCTTGGCGATCCTGGCGGCCGTCCCGTATGCCACCACGACCATCCTGGCGTCATCGAGCATGAACTCCTCGTGCATGGGGAGCTCGTTCCTCATGAGGTCGTATTTCCTCTTGAGCTTCCAGTTGTGCTCCTCCATGAGCCTCACATCGAGGATCAGGGACTTCACGATGCGTGAAGGCCTTCCTTCGGCGCCGTTGAGGATATAGTCCTTGGGCGGAAGTTCGATATCGGCCCTCTTGTGCATGACGATGGGCTCCACGATCTGTCCCATCATGCCGTCACCCAGGATCATGACCGGCGTGCGGTACATGTCGGCAATGTCGAAGGCCTTCATGGTGATGTCGTAGAGCTCCTGGACCGATGCGGGGGCATAGACCGGCATGCGGTAGTCGCCGTGTCCGCCGCCCCGGGTGGCCTGGTAGTAGTCGCCCTGGCTGGGGGCGATGTTGCCCAGGCCCGGGCCGCCACGGTTGATGTTCACGATGACCGCGGGAAGCTCCAGGGAGGCGATGAAGGAGAGCCCTTCCTGCTTGAGGCTTATGCCCGGCGATGACGAGCTGGTCATGGCCCTCACGCCCGACGCGGCGGCACCGAGGACCATGTTGATGGATGCGATCTCGCTCTCGCCCTGCAGGAAGACGCCGCCCACCTCGTCCATGCGCCTGGACATGTACTCGGGGACCTCGTTCTGGGGTGTTATGGGGTAGCCGAAGTAACACCGGCAGCCGGCCTGTATGGCTGCCTCGCCGATGGCGTCCGTGCCTTTCATCAGCGTCTTCTCGATCTTATCCACGGTACACCTCTATGGCGACCTCGGGGCACATCACGGCGCACAGCGAGCACCCCCTGCAGGACTCGAGCACGAACTCCGCAGGATGGTAGCCGCGGTGATTGAAGGTTTCCGCTATGCGAATGGCCTTTTCAGGACAAACAGTGATGCACAGTTCGCAACTCTTGCACAACCTTTGGTCAATGGTTATCTTTCCCTTTGCTGCCATAGCCTTTCTGTTACTCTTCTTTCGGGATTCGTGGATATGTAACATCAAAACGAAGCGCTGTACAGGGTATTTTCATGCCAGGCCTATCTCCACCTCTCAGCAATGCAGCAAGTTGTCTCTTGCGTGAACCCCAGATATTTATCGGATCAAACCAGTTCATGATCGAAAACGGGGGGCCAAGACTCCCATGAAAGCTACATGAAGCACAATCCCTAACGGCTTGGCACCATTCACGAAAAACAGGAACAGTGTCATCCATCAGCACCGTGCGGCCCCCCTTGAAATCTGGAAAACTGTCCCTAATAAACATTCGAAAAAGAAACCAACTGATTTCAGGAGGTGAAGCGATATGATTACCATAGCACGACCGACGTGGAGATGGGATCCATTGAGGGAACTCGATCGCATGCAGCGGGAGGTCAGCGGTATTTTCTCTCTTCCCAGGCCGCGGCGCATGGCGGCGTTCCCGCCGCTGAACATCCATTCCGGAGATGAGGACGTGATCATAACCTCGGAGATTCCGGGCGTCGATCCGGCTGACGTCGACCTCACCGTGACCGGCGACACGCTGACCATCAAGGGCACAAGGAAGCCCCACGATGTCAAGCAGGGCGAGACCTGGCATCGAAGGGAGCGGGGATCAGGCGACTTCTTCCGGACCGTGCAGCTCCCCTACAACGTCGATGCAGGCAAGGTACAGGCAGAGTGCGTGGCCGGCGTACTCAAGATCGTGCTCCCCCGGGCAGAGGCTGACAAGCCGAGGAAGATCAGCGTAAAGCCTGCGAACTGAACAAGGAGGTGAACGATCATGGAAGAAACCAAAAAGAACCTGAATGTGGAAAAGGCGCAGGTCACCGACACTGCCGTGGCCGAGAGGACAAAGGACAAGGTGGTCTTCACCCCTGCCGTGGACATCCTCGAGGATGCCAACAATTTGTACATCTATGCGGACATGCCGGGTGCGGATGACAAGGGCGTGACCATTACCCTGGAAAACGACGTCCTCACCATCGAGGCGCAGGTAGGCGAGATGACCTTCGACAAGCACAGCACGACTTACTCGGAATATGGCGTCGGCGACTACCGCCGGGCCTTCACGCTCAACGAGGCCTTCGAGCGGGACAAGATCGAGGCCAGGATGAAAAACGGCGTGCTCAGCGTCGTGCTGCCCAAGGCCGAGGCGGTCAAGACGAGAAGCATCCCCATCAAGGCGGGATAAGGTCAAAGAACCATAAAGGAGGTACAGGCCATGAAATACCTGACACCGTTCCGTTGGGGCCGCAGGAACATGCCTGCCGGCCGTGAATACGAGGCACATCCGCTGGATGTGTTCCAGCGGGAGATGAACAGGCTGTTCGATGACTTCTTCAAGGGGGCAGGGCTGAAGCCGTGGTCCGAGGAAATGGAGGATATCGGTGCCTTCAACCCGCAGGTCAACATGACCGAGGACGACAAATCCATAACCGTGAGCGCGGAACTGCCCGGCCTTGAGGAGAAGGACATCGAGATCAGTCTGAGCAAGGACTCCCTGACCATCAAGGGTGAAAAGAAGGAAGAGAACGAGCACAAGGGCAAAGAGGCCTACTACATGGAGCGTTCCTATGGTGCCTTCACCCGGGTGCTGCCCATCCCCAAGGAGGTCAACACCGAGAAGGCCGAGGCGTCCTTCAAGAAGGGGGTGCTCACCATCACCCTGCCCAAGCTCGAGAAGGAGAAACAGTCGCAGAAGAAGATCAAGATCAAGACCGACTGACATGCATACGTTCTTGAGCCTGAGGTGATCGGGGGAGGCTTCTTTGAGGCCTCCCCTTTTCGCTTCATCACGATCCCTTGATATCGAGTGCTGTGAGGGGGTTTCCCGATACACCAAGAATGATCTTGACAGCAATGACGCTCAGTTCTATTTTATGACACGCAATTCTATTGGACAGGAACGATCCATGCCCGAAGACCACATGGTGGAACAAGCGAAGCCCCCGAGGCGCGAACGGGAGAAGGAACGGCAGCGCAGGGAGATGCTGGAGACGGCCCTGAGACTGTTCTCGGAGAAGGGGTACCACAACGTCACCATGCACGAGATCGCCGAAAAGGCTGAGTTCGCCATCGGCACCGTATACAAGTACTTCAAAAACAAGGAGGACCTCTACCGGGCCCTCCTGCTAGAAAACGCCGACGAGTTCCATGAGATGATCCGCAACGCCCTTGAGGGGAAGGATGATGAGATAGACAAGCTCAGGAGTTACGTCCACGCCAAGGCGGAGCTGTTCCGGGCCAATCTTCCCCTGATCCGGCTCTTCTTCTCCGAGACCTTCGGAGAGAGCTTCAATCTGTCGGCAGGGCTCAATTACGAGATCAGGCGAGGTCATGACGAATCCCTGAGGACCCTTGCCGCCATCTTCGAGAGCGGGATGAAGAAGAAGAGGTTCAAGAGGATCGCCGACCCGTTCTTCCTTGCGGTCGCCCTGGACGGGATCACCACGGCCTTCACGTTCCGGTGGCTCGAAGCGCCGGACAGCAGTCCTTTCCCGGAGGACCCGGACACCATCCTGAACGTCCTTTTCCAGGGACTGGTCGAACAGCGTTGAGGCCATGGGCCATGTTTTGACGGTTTTAAGAGAGCTGAATAAGGTGGAGGAACTTGATGAAATCGTGTACAAGACGCGGACGGATCGCCACGGTACTTACCCTGTTCATTCCGGCATGCCTGTTCCTGCTGGGGGCATGCAACGACAAGCAGGCCGAGCAGGCTCCCCCTCCGCCCGAAGTCGGCACGATCACGATCAAGGAGCAGGAGGTGGTGCTCACCACCGAGCTGCCGGGACGGACGGCCCCATACCGGGTCGCTGAGGTGCGCCCCCAGGTCACCGGGATCGTCCTGAAGCGCCAGTTCGAGGAAGGATCCGACATCAGAGCGGGCTCGGTCCTCTACCAGATCGACCCGGCACCGTTCAAGGCCTCCTACGACAGTGCCGTGGCCTCCCTTGCCAGGGCCGAGGCGAATCTTCCGGCCATACGGCTGCGGGCCGAGCGCTATCGGGAGCTCTTGGCCTCCGGTGCCGTGAGCCAGCAGAGCTTCGATGATGCGGATGCCTCCTTCAGGCAGGCCGAAGCCGATGTGAAATACTGGAAGGCCACCATGGAGTCCGCCCGCATCAACCTGGAGCACACCCGCGTGACCGCGCCCATCTCGGGGCGCACCGGCAGGTCCCATGTGACGGAAGGCGCCCTGGTGACGGCGGGACAGCCCACTGCGCTGACCACCATTGTACAGCTCGATCCCATCTATGTGGATGTCCCCCAGTCGACGGCCGAACTGCTGCGATTGAAACGCAATTACCAGAGCGGTGCCCTGGACCGGGAGGGAACAAGCCAGAACAAGGTCCGCATCAACCTGGAAGACGGCACGGCATATCCCCTCGAGGGGACCCTCCAGTTCCAGGACGTCACGGTGGATCGCTCCACCGGGACCGTCATCCTGCGGGCGGTTTTCCCCAACCCCGACGGGACACTCCTGCCGGGCATGTTCGTCCGCGGAGTGGCGCGGGAGGGTGTCAACGAGAAGGCCATCCTCGTTCCTCAGGTGGCCGTATCACGCGACCCCAAGGGGAACCCCCTCTGTTTCGTCGTGGACACCGAGGGGAAGGTCGCTCAGCGGCCGCTCACGCTCGACCGCGCCATCGGTGATGCCTGGCTCGTCTCATCAGGTCTTGCACCAGGCGAGCGCGTCATCGTCGAAGGAATACAGAAGGTCAGACCCGGCATGTCCGTGCGAGCCGTTCCCGGCGGGAAGAGCGAGACTGCGGCCCAGCCTGCAGAAACAGAGTGACGGAGGCGTCCGATGTTATCCAAGTTCTTCCTGAAGCGCCCGGTTTTCGCATGGGTCATTGCCATCATCATCATGTCCGTCGGGGCACTGGCGATCTACAACCTGCCTGTCTCCCAGTATCCGGACATGGCTCCACCATCGATCTCCGTGTCCGCCTCCTACCCCGGGTCATCGGCCCAGACCGTCGAGAACAGCGTAACCCAGGCCATCGAGCAGAAGATGACCGGGCTCGACAACCTGATCTACATGTCCGCCTCCAGCGATTCGGCAGGCAGCTCCCGCCTGGAGTTGACCTTCGCCCCGGGGACAGACGTGGATATCGCATGGTCCAAGGTTCAGAACAAGGTACAATCCACCTTGCCGAGCCTTCCCGACGTGGTTCAGAGTCGGGGGGTTGAGGTCCGCAAATCCACGCGTAACTACCTGATGATCGTGGCCCTGGTATCCGAAGACGGCCGCATGGACCATATAGATCTGGCCGACTACGTCAAATCCAATCTGGAATCGGTCCTGGCGCGCGTGCCGGGCGTGGGCGAGGTGGAATTGTTCGGCGGCGGTTATACCATGCGTGTCTGGCTCAATCCCGAAAGGCTCACTGACTACCGTCTGACCATGGCAGAAGTGATCGCTGCGCTCAGGGCCTACAATGTGGAGGTTTCCGCCGGGCAGTTCGGTGGGGCCCCTGCGGTGAAGGGCCAGCGGCTCAACGCCCCCATCGTGGTCCAGAACATGCTTTCGACTCCCGAAGAATTTGCCGACATACCGCTGCGCACCAATCCGGACGGATCAGTCGTGCGCATCGGCGATGTGGCCCGCACCGAACTGGGCGCCGAGATCTACGACGTCAAGGGCCTCTACAACGGGAAGGAGGCGGTGGGCATAGCCATAAGGCAGGCAGCAGGCGCCAATGCCCTGGACACGGCCGACGCGGTCAAGGCCAAGATGGCCGAGATGAGCAGGTACTTCCCCGCGGGGATCAGTGTCTCCTACCCCATGGACACCACCCCCTTCATCAAAGTGTCCATCAACGAGGTGGTGAAGACCCTGTTCATAGCGATCTTTCTGGTCTTCATGGTCATGTGGCTCTTCCTCGGCAACCTGCGGGCCACCCTGATTCCCACGATCGCGGTGCCGGTGGTGATCCTGGGGACGTTCGCCACCCTGTGGTTCTTCGGGTTCTCCATCAACATGCTGACCATGTTCGCCATGGTGCTGGCCATCGGCCTGCTGGTGGACGACGCCATCGTGGTGGTGGAGAACGTGGAACGCATCATGACCGAGGAAGGCCTCCCGCCCATGGAAGCCACGGCCAAATCCATGGACCAGATCACGAGCGCGCTCATCGGCATCGGCCTGGTGTTGTCCGCCGTCTTCGGCCCCATGATCTTCTTCCCGGGCTCCACCGGCGTCATCTATCGCCAGTTTTCCGTGACCATCATCTCCTCAATGCTCCTGTCCGTGGTCGTGGCGTTGATCCTGACGCCGGTGCTTTGCGCATCGCTGCTGAAACCGGTGAAGGCCGGGCACGAACCGGCTGAGAATGCACATCCCCTTCTGCGCCCGTTTTTCCTGTGGTTCGACCGCGTGTTCTTCAGGCTCCGGGACAGGTATGTGGGGGTGGTCGGTCACTCCCTCTCCAGAACTGCACGGTACCTCGCTGTTTTCCTGGTGATCGTCGCGGTCATGGGGGTTCTCTATCTGCGCATGCCCACCGCCTATCTCCCGGACGAAGACCAGGGGATCCTGCTGGCGCAGGTGATGATGCCGACGGGTTCGACGATGGAACAGACCCAGGAGATCGCCGACAGTATCAGGGGTTACTTCGATGAAAAGGAAACCGAGGCAGTGGCCTCGGTGATGACCCTCACCGGCATCAGCTTTTCCGGACGGTCACAGAACAACGCGATGGTGTTTGCCAAGCTGAGAGACTGGGAGCTTCGCGACCGGAAGGAGCTCAAGGCGCCGGATGTCGCCCTCAGGGCCACGATGGCCTTTGCGAGCATACGCAATGCCCTGGTGTATGCCTTCACGCCGCCCGCCGTTGTCGAGCTGGGCATGTCCAAGGGATTCGATTTCCAGTTGCTTGACCGGGGCAACCTTGGCCACCAGGCATTGATGGATGCACAAAACCAGCTTCTGGGGATCATATCGAGGGATCCGCGGGTGACCAAGGTCAGGCCCAACAGCAGGGAAGACGTGCCCGAATACCGCATCGACGTGGATTGGGAAAAGGCCGGCACCCTGGGGGTTCCCATCAACTCCATCCACACCACCCTCTCGGCGGCCTTCGGCAGCGGTTATGTCAATGACTTCATGCAGGGCGGCCGGGTGAAGAGGGTATATGTCCAGGCGGATGCCCCCTACCGCATGCTCCCCAAGGACCTCGAGAAACTCTATGTTCGCAATGCGCAGGGGGAGATGGTCCCCTTCACTGCCTTCGCCTCCGGTCACTGGACCTCGGGCGCCCCCCAGCTGAACCGTTACAACGGATTCCCTTCCATCAACATCTGGGGAGAACCTGCGCCCGGGAGGAGCACGGGAGAGGCCATGCTGGCCATGGAAGAAGCGGTGGCGCAGTTGCCCCAGGGGTTCGGTTTTGACTGGACAGGTCTTTCCTACCAGGAGCGCATGTCGAGTTCCCAGGCCCCTCTTCTCTACGCATTCTCGATCTTTGTCATCTTCCTGTGTCTGGCGGCGCTCTATGAAAGCTGGACCGTCCCCATTTCCATTCTGCTGGTGCTGCCGCTCGGTGTCATCGGAGGCATTTTCGCATCGAGCTGGCGCGGTTTGGCCAATGACGTCTATTTTCAGATCGCCCTCTTGACCACGCTGGGCCTGACCACCAAGAACGCCATCCTGATCGTGCAGTTCGCCAAGGGCGGGCTCGAAAAGGGCATGGGGCTCATCGAGGCCACCATCCAGGGGGCACGGCTCCGATTCCGTCCCATCATCATGACCTCCCTGGCCTTCGGGTTCGGCATTCTGCCCCTGGTCGTCACCACAGGCGCTGGAGCGGGCGCGCAGAACGCCATCGGCACCGGGGTGCTCGGCGGCATGGTGACGGCCACGATCCTGGTGGTCGTCTTCTCGCCGCTGTTCTACGTGCTCATCGAGAGGGTCTTCGGCAGGAAGGGGAGGCCTGTGTCCGCAGGGACGGACGATCTCGGGCCGGCGGGCGAATCGTGACGGGGTGTTGAATATCCTCGAAATACGTTCGGGACGTAGGGGGACATGAAGAAGAGTGTTATGTTCTTTCTGTACCACTCGGTGCTGCCTTACGTCGGGCTTTTTCTCGTCAGAATGCTCTCCTCGACATACAGGCTCGGGATCATCGATCCGCAGCATGAAAGGGCATGCCTCGAGAAGAACGGCAGCATTATCTATGCATCATGGCACCAGCGGTTCTTCCCCGGGATCACGTTCTTTGCAACGCGGCGCCCCATCGCGATCCTCATCAGCCAGAGCCGTGACGGTGAATTCATTTCCCACATCGTGAAGATTCTCGGGTGGCAGCCGGTGAGGGGCTCCTCCTCGAAGGGCGGGAGCGATGGGCTCCAGCAGCTCAAGGCGCTCTCGCAGAAAGGCTATAGGATCGGGCACATCGTCGATGGGCCCACAGGGCCCTTCGGCGTCGTGAAGCCCGGCCTGCTCAGGATCGCCCAGGTTTCAGGCGTGGCCATTGTCCCGACGATCACGTCGTCCGACAGGCGCTGGACGTTCAGGAGCTGGGACAGATTCATGGTGCCCAAACCGTTCTCCCGGGTGATCATCAGGTTCGGTGAACCGGTGTACGTCCCTTCCGACCTCGATGAAGATGGGTTCGAGAAGGTTCGGGTACTTGTCGAACAGAGGATGGAGGAACTCTATGAGGACACCGACCTCATCTGGAACGACAGGGAGAGAATTCAGCGAATATTCCCGACTACCTGCGGTGAATGAACAGACCGTTTCATGGCCACTGTCCGGTTATCCCGGAACCTCTTGAAATATTGAATCTTCAGACCTACTTATGAAATAGATCCGGGTGGGCAGAGCACCACCCGAGGAATCACGAAGGATCAAAGGAGCGCAAAGAACAATGGATGTGAACAAGTTCACGCAGAAGTCGCAGGAGGCCATCACCAACGCGCAGAACACCGCGGTGCGCTTCGGTCACCCCGAGATCGACGTGGAGCACCTGCTGCTGGCCCTCATGGAGCAGGCCGACGGCCTCGTGCCCAGGCTGTTCGCCAAGATGGACGTGCCGCTGCCCAGCTTTGCCGCAGAAGTCGTCAAGGAACTCGAGCGCAAACCCAGGGTGTCGGGACCGGGTGCAGAGCCCGGCAAGGTCATGGTCACCCAGCGGCTCAGCAAGGTCCTGGTCAAGGCCAAGGACGAGGCGGCCCGCCTCAAGGACGAGTACGTGTCGGTAGAGCACCTGCTCTTTGCCATGATCGACGAGGGCAAGTCCGCCCCTGCGGCGAAGATCCTCTCCCGGTTCAATATCACCAAGGAACGTCTCCTGCAGGCGCTCACAGCCATCCGTGGCAACCAGCGGGTCACCAGCGACAACCCTGAGACCGCCTACGAAGCCCTGGAAAAGTACGGCATCGACCTGGTGGCCCAGGCCCAGCTGGGCAAGCTCGATCCGGTCATCGGTCGCGACGACGAGATCCGGCGCGTGGTGCGCATCCTGTCCCGCAAGACCAAGAACAACCCCGTCCTCATCGGCGAGCCCGGCGTGGGCAAGACCGCCATCGTGGAGGGACTGGCCCAGCGCATCGTGCGCGGCGACGTGCCCGAGGGGCTCAAGGACAAGACGGTCTTCGCCCTGGACATGGGATCGCTCGTGGCCGGCGCCAAGTACCGGGGCGAGTTCGAGGAGCGGCTCAAGGCGGTCCTGAACGAGGTCAAGGCCAGCGAGGGAAGGATCCTGCTCTTCATCGACGAGATGCACAACATCGTGGGTGCGGGCAGGGCGGAAGGTTCCATGGACGCGGGCAACATGCTCAAGCCCATGCTGGCCCGGGGTGAACTCCACTGCATCGGCGCCACCACGCTCGACGAGTACCGCACGTACGTGGAGAAGGACAAGGCCCTGGAGCGGCGGTTCCAGCCCGTGACCGTGGATCCGCCCACGGTGGAGGACACCATCTCCATCCTGCGCGGCCTCAAGGAGCGCTTCGAGGTGCACCACGGGGTCAAGATCCAGGACAGCTCCCTGGTGGCGGCATCCATCCTGTCGAACCGCTACATCTCCGACCGGTTCCTGCCGGACAAGGCCATCGACCTGGTGGACGAGGCCAGCGCCATGATACGCACCGAGATCGACTCCATGCCGAGCGAGCTCGACTCCGTGACCCGCAAGATCATGCAGCTCCAGATCGAGGAGGCGGCCCTCAAGAAGGAGAAGGACAAGGCGAGCCACACCCGCCTGGAGGAGCTCAGGGCCGAGCTGGCCGATCTCGAGGAACAGGCCGACACCATGCGGGCCCGGTGGGAGAGGGAGAAGGAATCCATCCACAGGGTCACCGGTCTCAGGGAGGAGATAGAGGAGACCAAGCGGCTCATCGCTCTCGCCGAGCGCGACTACGACCTGAACAGGGCCGCCGAGCTCCGCCACGGCAGGCTCCCGCAGCTGGAAAAGCAGCTGGCCGACGCCGAGAAGACCGAGGGGACCACGGAGACGAAGCTCCTGAGGGAAAGCGTCACCGAAGACGTCATCGCCGACATCGTGTCGCGCTGGACCGGCATCCCGGTGTCCCGCCTCGTGGAGGGCGAAAAGGAGAAGCTGCTCCGGCTCGATGCCATCCTGCACAGGCGGATCATCGGCCAGGACGAGGCGGTGCAGGCCGTGGCGGACGCGGTCATCCGGGCACGCGCCGGCATCAAGGACCCCAAGCGGCCCATCGGCTCGTTCATCTTCCTGGGGCCCACGGGCGTGGGCAAGACCGAGCTTGCCAAGGCCCTGGCCGAGGCGCTCTTCGACACGGAAGAGAACATGGTCCGCATCGACATGAGCGAGTACATGGAGAAGCACACCGTGAGCCGCCTCATCGGCTCGCCGCCGGGCTACGTGGGATACGAGGAGGGCGGTCAGCTCACCGAGGCGGTCAGACGCAAACCCTACTCGGTAGTGCTCTTCGACGAGATCGAGAAGGCCCACCACGACGTGTTCAACGTGCTGCTCCAGATCCTGGACGACGGCCGGGCCACCGACTCCCACGGGAGGACCGTGAACTTCAAGAACACGGTCATCATCATGACGAGCAACATCGGGTCGGCCGACCTCATCGAGGGCGTCACGAAAGACGGCGAGATCACCGAGAAGGCCCGCGATGCGGTACTGGCCGAGATGCGCATGCACTTCAGGCCCGAGTTCCTGAACCGGGTGGACGACATCGTGCTCTTCAAGGCACTGACCATGGACGAGATCAAGCAGATCGTGGTGCTGCTCACCGAAGAGATCGCCAAGCGCCTCGCCGAACGGCAGATTGGCTTCTCCCTGAGCGAGCCGGCCAAGGACTTCATCACCCGCGAGGGGTTCGACCCGGTCTACGGCGCCAGGCCGCTCAAGAGGTTCATCCAGCGGGAACTGGAGACCAAGCTGGGAAGGGCCATCATAGCCGGAGACGTGGTGGAGGGCACGCAGGTGAGGGTGGACGTGAAGAACGACGAGCTCGTCTTCAGTACCGAGGTCTCAGGGCCGGAAAAGGTCAAGGCCAGGGCCGCAGGCTGAGGAAAACTGTAAACAGAGCGGGGGGCCGAAAGCCCCCCGCTCCTAGAACCTCCCCTTACCCTCTTCCCCCTCTCGGGATGGCGCTACCTTGATGCTGCATGAACAAACAACTCACACCGCAGTGTGAGATATCAGCTGTTGGTCCTGACGAACTCCATGATCTTCTCCCGGTACGCGAGGGTGTGCCGAGAGACGAAGGCATCGATGTGCCCGACGCCGTCGAGGATCATGAGTTCCTTGGGCCCTGCGGCCTTTTCGTGCATCTCTATGGAATGTGAATACGGCACCACGCCGTCGGCGGTGCCGTGTATGAAGAGCTTGGGCACCGTGCTCGCCGGCAGCGTGTCCAGGGCCGAATACCCCTCGCTCGGCACGGTGCACTCGATGGCAGGGTATGCCTCGCAGAACAGGGCATGGAACGAGTGCAGGCCGGCCTCCATGATGGCGCCGGACAGCTTGGGGAATTCCGGCAGTATCCGGGCCAGGGTGTAGGCCCCCATGGACTGGCCGAAGCCGAAGATCGCGCTGCCGAAGGTTTCCGGGTGTGCGAAGATGTGGCTGAAGACCAGCCGCGCGTCGTCCTGGATCCCCTTGAGTGTGGGTGTGCCCTTTGATTGACCGTAGCCGCTGTAGTCAAAGGCCAGGACGGGGAAGCCGGCCTCCAGGAGAAACATGGCGCCCGTGACGTGGGAGGTCATGTTCTCGGCGTTGCCGTGGAGGTGCACGATGAGCTGGGGCCCTGCATTGACCGGGTTGGGGTGGATGTGCCAGCAGTGGATGCGGCCGTCCAGCCAGATGTCCTCCCGGGAGAAACCGCGGGTTGCAGGGTCGAAGTACACATAGCCGTCGGGGTAGAAGCAGGCCTCTTCGGTGATCTTCATTGCCCCCTTTATAGAGCAAGACCGGCCCGGCCGCAATGGCGTATTGACGGGGATAGATTTCTGGTTACTATGGTCAGGCATGATCCCCCTGCTCACCTTTCTCTCTGACTTCGGATCGCGGGACGCCTATGCGGCCCAGGTCAAGGCAGTCATCCTGTCGAAGGTCCCGGAGGCGAAGATCGTGGACATCTCGCATGAAGTGGAGCCGTTCAACCTCGTCTCAGCGGGCTGGCTCCTGTTCACGAGCTACCGGTATTTCCCCGCGGGCACCGTGCACCTGGCCGTGGTGGACCCCGGGGTGGGGACGGCCCGGGCCGTGCTCCTGGTGAGAAAGGGAGGGCATGTCTTTGTGGGCCCTGACAACGGCCTGTTCTCCTTTCTCTACCCGGCCGACGAGGTGGTCGAGGTGAGCTGGAGGCCCCAAGGTGCGGTATCGCCTACCTTCCACGGCAGGGACGTCTTCGCCCCGCTGGTCGTGAAGATCCTCACGGGCCACGGCCTGGGGGTGCCGGGAGAACCGAAGACAGACCCGATATGCTTGGACGTGGCAGCGCCCATGGTGGTGCACATCGACGGCTTCGGGAACGTGATCACGAACATACCCTGCGGGAGACTGTCCTCTGGCGGTTCTGTGGAGGTGAACGGCACCGTAGTCAATGCTGGGGCTGAAACCTTTGCCGATATCCCGCCAGGGAGTCTGGGTCTCATATGCGGGAGTGCGGGCACCATCGAGATCGTGGCGAGTCGGGCGCGGGCGAGCGAGGTCTTGGGTGCAATGGCGGGGATGATGGTTTCCCTGGGGTAAAGAAGGTAAGTTCATATACCCTGACGGAAAGACACCTATCATGGTACTGGGGAGACGCACATACAAAGATCAACTTGGATTTGTCATTAACCCACATGCCCGTGAGTGGGCATGGGGGTTAATAGGCTCTTGCTTTTCAGGCGGCACTTGTTGAAACCAAGAGATTTTCTAGTCCTCTCTTGTCGGTGTTTGTGAACATTACCCCGAACCCAGTGTTCGTCTTCCTCACAACAAGGCCTTCCACCCATACCACTTTGCCGAAATCCTCGACATCAAGGCTTGCCTCCAAATTCTCTTGCACTTCGGGAGCATACGTATCCTGTACAAACATCCCGCCCTGACTTATATCAACAACACGTGCCCTCACTTTGGTATAAGCGCCGTCGCTATAGCAAACCCTCATGTTCACTTTTTCCCGTCTGTATTTTCTTTTTTCTACCATTACTCAACCCCCAAGAATACCGGTGACCTGCTATATCTCTCGAACATCCTTGAGATTGAGTTTCAGCACAATATGTGCCATATCCCACCCATTTGATTTTATTGGATTATATTGGCTTTCTTGTGCGAAGTGTTAAGATAGCCGACAGCTCAATTTGTTTTGTGGACCAATCTCCATGATTTTATTGTGATAATATCATTGGCCTCATTGTAAAAACATTCGACAGTTCAATGATAATGATAAGGAATGGCCTGAGACGGAAAGATGATCTTTGAATAGTCCATGAGAAGATTTCCAGTTTTGAAAATCCGGACGTTGAGCAGGAATCATCAAGGAATCAATGTTCTCCAACGTGATAATGAATTTCACGAGATGGATATCTTGCTCTCATGAAATCATCCTGCCTGTAAGTTATTGCCACGGCAAATAAATATAGAAAGGTAACATGATCTGTGGTATGATTATGACATGGAGAAGAGAGACACACGGAGGCTGAAGCCTGAGGTACAAGAGGAACTGAGGAAGCAGGCGGTCCGATTGCGTAAGAATGGGATGAGCTACCGGGAGA